>Ga0126371_10002237_pt1 | contig 16625 bp, 11 predicted proteins | sample PanSoiMetaPlot_4_FD_110145 | JGI IMG/M metagenome (GOLD analysis project Ga0126371, IMG submission 110145) | Tropical forest soil microbial communities from Panama - MetaG Plot_4 | ecosystem: Environmental > Terrestrial > Soil > Tropical forest > Bulk soil | place: Panama | collected 2016-02-17 | reverse complement strand
TCAGGCTGGGACAGTCAGGTAGGAACGGATCAAGATGGTGATCCGCGTACTGACGTTTGGATTGTGAAGCTTAAGTGAGCGGGGTCGTTGCAAACATATTACGTCGCGCGAGCGAGGTTAGCGGCGACGACCTCCTCCCCCGAACCCTCCGCGGCTCATCGCACCGCTGAAGTTCTGCGTACGCTGCTGGCCGAGGGAACGCGCCTGTTGTTGCTGCTGAAGATTGGGCTGGGGCCTATCCACGTTTTGCCACCCACTGCCGCTGTTCTGCGACCAGTTGCCGCTCTGCCGATCGTATCGATAAACGTTGCCATCCTTGCCGGCATAGACATTGTTGTTACCCGCCGCTATGCCGCCCCCGGTATTGGTGTTGTAGGCAAAGCCGCCTCGACCAGCGGCACCTTCGCCGCTGTAGATATTGCCCGCGTACCCTGCGCCTCCGCCGGCTACAATCCCTGTCTTGGGGTCGTACGCGACCGCGCCTCGGCCCCCAGCTGTATTTCCCGTGTAGATGTTTGTATTGGTTCCACGACCAGCGACGCCCACTGTACCGCGCTGTGTGTTTTGAAAAGCCGTGCGGCTTCCTGCGCCGTAGTTGCCTGTATAAGGATTAGCCCAGGCGGCCTGTGTATGCTGATATGCCGTGTTTCCCCAGCGCCCATAAACATTGGCGGCGGCAAAGCCCCCGTAGCCGTAGCCCCACGCAGGTCCCCAGCAGCAGGGGCCGTAGTAACCCCATGGTCCCCACCAAGGATAGTAGTAAGGATATCCATAGCTATAACCGACCCCGATCGTGAGGCTCCATCCCGTGCCTGAACTCCACGTAGTGGCCACACCTACTCCATAAGTATAAGGAGCGCCATACCAATACGAGCCAATATAAGGTGGATAGTAATAGCCCGTTCCATAGACGACTGTTGTCGTTGTTGAGGAGACAACAGTGCCATAGTAACCAGGGGTATAGCCGACATAGACAACTTCGGGAGTAGATCGATAAACCTTCACATAGGTGACGTAGTGTACCGGGGAACTTGGCGGGATCGTGTAAATCGTTTCGGGAACAGACGTCGCGACTGCCCATGGCCCTGTCGGACTCGGTCCCACAAACCACACAGCGTTTTGCACGGCATAGAAATTTTTGTCGTCCACACGGATAACGGGCGTAGCTGTATTCGCCGCGTACTGCAGCGCGGTGCCATCAATTTCTTCGAATTGCGGTGTGCCGTCATACTTGACTTCGCAGTGCGCCTCCGTGCGAGTGATGGCGGCCGTCTGCGGAATCGAGTTCGCGATTAGCGCCTCCTCAGCCGGAATCGTTCCCGGCACTGACGCCAAAACTCCAGCCTTCGGGCTGCTTTCGGGAATCTTTGCGAATCCCGGCGGAAGTTCCTTGCCATTCACAAATTGCCACGGGCCATTCTCGAGCGACTTTGACTGGAACCATCGTCCAGCCAGTAGGACGTAGTAGTTGGACGTCGAAGGATCGTGAAAAATATTGGCGGTGGTGTTCTTGACGTACTCCAACTTCGCTTCGGCGATCATCTCAAACTGTGGGGGACCCTCGGTCATCAGCAACTCAGTTGGGACCGAAGCGACAAAGACTGCCGGAATCTTGCCCTCCTTCTGTGCCTTTTTCAGCGAAGGTGGCGTGCTTCCTTCGGGAGTCTTCGCCTGTTGACGCTCCTGCAGGCCTTTTGTGATCTCTTTCATGTCATCGGGAATCTTCGACAGGTAAGTCCACGGTCCTTCCAAGGCGGGAGCTTCCAACCAGCCATCCATCACATTCAGGTAGTACTTGGTTTTTTGGGCATCATGCAAAATGAAGGCTTGAGAATTGATGACCTTTTGCAGTGATGTTCCCCCAACGTCGCGATATTGGGCAGGCCCGTCGATCACGACAAGCATCGACGGTTTGGTCGTAAAGATGATCTGCGGTGGATCATTCTTCACAGGCAGTCCTTTCACTTCGGACTGTTGCGTCTCGACCGCCGTCATCTCGGCTTCCAATCTGTCGAGGGCGATCACCTTGGACTTGCCCCGCAGACGTTCAGTCAGGAATTTTTCGTAGTCAGATTGTTTCGCCTCCAGTGCTGGGAAAGTGAGCTTCGTAATTTGGAAGCTGTCGAGAGTTACCCGGCGATTTACCTTGTCAACTTCCGTGCGGCCGGTGAACCAGACAACTCCGTAATTGAGTTTGTGATCGGCCTTGTTCTCCACGGAAAGCGCTGCGTATAGCGCGATCTGATCGTCCTTCCAGCTCTCGAGTTGAGGCTGATAGATGAGAAGCTTCTCGTCGCCTAAGTCTGCCTCGCGGGGCCAATCCCAATCGATGCTTTGACTGTTCGTAGTCGTTGTGTTGTTAGCGGTTGTGCGTCCAGGCTGGGCGCCTGCCACAGCACTGGGAGCGTCCGGTAAGTCCTCAGTCTGCGCCTCCAGAAAAAGAACGCCGCCAACGAAGAGCAGCAAACTGTGAAAGAAAAACTTCCTGCGAGGCCAACGGTATCCCATCGCCACCTTCCGGTCTTGCCGCAACTGGCCGGTGAACACACTTCCGCTCCGAAGTGAATAAGCAGCACGTCGACCAATTCCAGATCATGCTAAATGCCTAAGCTCCAGCGCACCCCTGTCTCTTTTGACAGCGGCCCGCCATTCCGAGCGACCGTGAAAAACGGCTCGAAAGTTTCGAGCCGCGGGACAGCGTGATTGTGATGATGTACTGGCGGACTCTCTTAATTCAGTCCGTTCACCGGACCCATCATCTCGTCGAGCAGGTTAGCGGGGAAGGTGCCGTTGGCTCCGCTAAACACCGCGACCGTAGAGCCAGTGGGATAGGCGGTTGAGATATAAACGTGGTTTGTCAAAACATCAACCGCGACGATATCAGCGCCGGAACTAATATTGCCAAGTGTAGTACTCGTATTAGTCTTTCCATCGATGACTGTAAGGGATGGTCCATTGCCATTTTGGACGTAAACCTTGTTTCGGAGTTCGTCGATTGCTACCGAACTGGGCTGAGCGCCCGCAGTCACGCTAATCGTGCTATTGGTTTTCCCATCGATCACTGTGACGCCGCCGCCACTTATATTCACAACGTAAATCTGGTCCGTAAGGTCGTTGATGGCGAGCCTGACTGGAACAGAACCAGTGGCCACCGTCCCGGTGACGATACCCGAGGTGATCACTGACACGCTGTTCGCTTCACGGTTTACGGTGTAGGCAGTATGCGTGTTGCGGTTAACGGCGATAGCAACCGGATGCTCTCCGACTGCGACAGTCGACGTCGATTTGGCGTCGATGATCGTCACGGTGCTGCTGGAGAAATTGGCGACGTAGACCTTGTTCTGGGAAGAATCGATGGCCATGGCGGTTGGCCCCGTACCAACCGCAACGGTGGTGGTGGCAAGTGTCTTTCCGTTAACCACTGTCACTGTGTTGTCCACTTCGTTAGCTATATAGATCGTGTTCGTCGAAGGGTTCACGGCTAAGGCAACGGGCGCATTGCCTACTGTGATCTGCGTGACCGCCTGCGTGACCCCGTCAATAATCGAGAGATGGTTGTTGACGCCATCGACGGCATAGATGGTGTTTGTGATCGGATTGATCGCCAGCGCTCCATTAAGCGACGACTCACTATTCGTTCCGAGTGGAATTGTCACAGCCGCATTGGTGAGGCCGTCGATCTCTGTGACTTGGTTGGCGGATTCTTCGAGAACATAGATTCGGTTCGTGAATGCGTTGACGGCAAGAGCCTGCGGATAGTTCGCGATCGGCACCGTCGTGAGTAACGACTGCCCGAAGGAGAACGTGGCGACCAGAGTGGATGTCAGCAGTGCGGCAAGCTTCTTGCCCGGAGTCATGTTGTTGCTCCTAATACGTAGCGTCGGAGTTGAGTTGGGTGATCGAGAGGTCGCGAGAGGGTAGAAAGTATAACATGCGGTATGTGAAGGCGTTATGTATCGTGCGGACGCATGTCAACGACGATTTTCAAAGGCGTGATTTTGCAATCGTTGATCATTGGCGCTAAACTCGGCGACGCCATCGAAGTGGGTCTCCCCAACACGCTATCTTAAAGCAAACCTTCGTCTGTCCAAGTTTTGAGCTTGTGATCTCGTCCGTTGAAGGGAATAGAACCGATGACGATCCGGAATGATTTGCGCTGCTCCTTTTCCTTCGCACTGCTTGCGTGCCTGATGTGCGTTCCCGCTGCTTCACAATCGGCGCCAACTAAGGCTGATGAAAGCGGCACGGGGTATAACCTGCCGCCAAATAATATCCTCGACGTCATGCGCGCCGGTTCACCACCGGAGCCGGTGGTGAGCCCCACCAACGACACTATTCTTTTGATTTTCTGGCAGGACTATCCGTCAATCGCGCGTGTCGCCACGCCCTTCCTGCGCCTGGCTGGGGTGCGAGTCGAGCCCGGCAATCACAGCAAACACGACACGCCGGGCGGATATGGCATCACCCCGTGTGCTCGCAGCTACGACGTGGTCCGTGTCGCCGACGGCGCTCAAACTCATGTCGCACTTCCAACCGCAGCATGCCCGGGCGAGCCCGTCTGGGCGGCTGATGGAAAGCATTTCGCCTTTGTCAACCTTGCGCCCGACTTCGTCGAACTCTGGATCGCCGACGCCAAGACGGCGCAAGCCCACAAGATCCCAGGGATTCGTCTGAATCCCATGTTCGATGACGAGATGATCTGGATGCCCGACCAGAAGACGGTGCTGGTCAAACTCGTGCCCAAGGATCTCGGCGTACCTCCCGCACAGCCCAAGACTCCCACCGGCCCGAGCATCCAGGAAACCGAGGGCCAGAAAGGGCAGAGCAGCACCTACGAAGTCCGGGACACTCTCAACAACAAGCATGACGAAGATGTGTTCGACTACTACGCGGTCTCACAACTGGCTCTGGTCAACGTCAGCACTGGCGCCATCACGCCGATCGGCAAACAGGCGAACTACAAATCGCTCTCTCCGGCGCCCGACGGCAAGCACATCCTGGTCAGCGCTATTCACAAGCCTTACTCGTACATAACTACCTACGATCGCTTCCCGAAAGATGTCGCGGTCTGGGATGTTTCCCAACCAACCAACATTTCTGTACATACCATCGCTTCACTCCCGCTCGCTGACCGTGTTCCCATCCATGGCGTTCCATTGGGGCCCCGCGACTTTGATTGGCGCGCCACCGATCCGGCTACCCTCGTTTGGGCCGAAGCGCTCGATGGCGGCGACTGGAATGTCAATGTTCCCAATCGTGACAAAGTCATGCTCTCCAAAGCGCCCTTCGACGCACCACCAGTCGAAATCGGACGCACCGAGCAGCGTTTCTCCGGATACGACTGGAGTGAGCGATCCAAGGTCGAACTGCTCACCGAGTACGACCAGAACCGCCACTGGAGAAAAACCTTCGCCGTCAACGTCGACGACCCACAACAAAAACCACGACTGCTCTGGGATCTCTCAACCGACGAGTTGTACAAAAACCCGGGCTTGCCGGTGCACCGCCAACTCGCGAATGGCGCCTGGGTCATTCGTGAGGATGATGACTCGATCTACATGCATGGACAGGGTGCCTCCCCCGATGGCGACCGCCCATTCCTCGATCGCTACAATCTCTCTAGCCAGCAACCAGAGCGTCTTTTCCGATCCGAGAAAACCTGCTACGAACAGTTCCTCGCTTTTGCGGGATCCGACTCGCAGACGTTTCTGACCTGGCATCAGTCGTCTACGGATCCGCCCAATGCATTCAAGCACACACTCGAGAGCAAGATCGATCCGCCCGACGGAGAAGCGACGTTCTCGTCGAAGAGCGCACCGATCACGCACATTCCCGATCCCGCGCCTGCCGTTCGCGCGATCAAGAAGCGCCTCATCAAGTACAAGCGCGCCGATGGGCTCGACCTTTCGTTCACGCTCTACACTCCTCCCGATTATCAGGAAGGGAAGCGCGTGCCTGCAATTCTCTACGCTTATCCGCTGGATTACGCCGATTCTTCCACCGCTGGCCAGGTTTCCGGATCACAGCAAACCTTTACGCAACTGCGTCAATATCGGCTTCTGCTTCTTGCCGGTTACGCGATTATCGATCGCGCCGCCTTCCCCATCGTAGGAGACCCGAAGAAAGCCTACGATACCTACCTCGACCAACTCGTTGCCGATGCCCAGGCTGCAGTCGACGAAGCGGTTCGCATTGGAGTCGCCGACCCCGACCGTATCGGAGTCACCGGGCACAGCCACGGCGCCCTGATGACCGTGAACCTGGTCGCTCACTCCGACCTGTTCCGCGCCGGAGTCGCCACCAGCGGTTCCTACAACAAGACGCTCACGCCTTTCGGCTTCCAGAACGAACGCCGTTCCGTCTGGGAGGCTCCCGAGATATACCTGAAAGTCTCGCCTTTCTTTGTCGCTGACAAAATTAAGACGCCGCTGCTTCTCATGCACGGCGCCGAGGACGCGAACCCCGGCACCACTCCACTCCAGTCAGCCAAGCTGTTCGAGGCCATCCGCGGCAACGGAGGTACCACCCGGCTGGTGCTGCTCCCGCACGAGCCGCACTGGTACACCGCGATGGAATCCAATGAACAGGAGGTTTACGAGATGCTGCGCTGGTTCGATAAGTACGTAAAAGACGCACCCGCGCGAAGCCAGACGCAAACTGGGCAGTAAGTTTTCACACGGACCTCCGTCAATTGACATTATGTCTATCGACATAATAGACTATGGGCAAATGGAGGTCCCGTGAGATTCGACCGGAAAAGTTTCTTCAGCTTTATCATCAAGACCAGCGGCGAGGTTATTCCCGCCATGCCCGACGAAGAAGAGTTCTCGATCCAGCAAATCCGTGATCACGTGGCCGGACGTCCCGAAGTCATCTGCGAAACACGCGAGGGCTTCCTCTTATTTCGGAATCGGGATGCGAGTACGGAAGGGTTCAACGTCAACGCTCTAGCAACCGCGGTGTACGCGGAATATTCGGGAGAGCCGTTTCCGGTAATTGGCCGCGTTTTCGTGGCTCATCCGGATCACATCCCGCCGTTCTGGCGTAGAACAATCCATTGCGGAGCAGAACGTTAACGAATTCCGGGCCGTTATGTTGCGCTCTGTCGATTATCCCCACTTCTGGTAATTGGCAGAAGTGGGGCACCGGTTCATATCGTGATCCGCATGACGCGTGAAAAGCCGACCCACGTTTTCCGTTATTGGTAGGTTAGCGTCAAATTATCCAGATACACTTTGTACGGATCCTGCTCGTAGTTCCCGTCCATCTGGAAGTTGATCACCACGCCATACCAGCCGGGGCTCGATCCTTTATTGAAGGTCCAATTCAGATTGGTTGTGTCTCCGTTCAACGTGATCGACTGATACGTCTCGTGATCGTCCGACGTCCGTTGCACCCTCAGAGTCACATGATTCCACTGGCCACTTTTCGGATAACACGGCACGCCGGTGTGGATCCACTTGCCTTGGGAATTGTCCCAAATGTCCCATTCGTTCCCGTTCGCAATTCGGCACTGATGGCCGAAGATGAAGCCCATGTCATTGAAGAACTGATTGATATCGAACTCAAGCGCCTCTGACAATCCCAGGTCGTCTCCGTAGAAGTCGGCATCGTAAGTAAAGGTAGACAGAGATGCCGTCTTCGACTGATCCGGGTCAGGCAGTCCCTGGGAGGAATAAGGACCGATCAGGTGGTTGTTCCACAGAGCATCCGAGTAGGGCGTCGAGCCGCCGATCCAAAATACTGTGGCGTTCCCGCTCAGCGAGGGAGAACTGATGCCCTGCGTCATCGAAAATTCAATACCGTCGCATGGAGATGGTGAGCAGTCTACGAAATCCGGCGGGCCTTGGCCGTACTGTCCCCATCCACCGGCGCTCTGCAGGTTCGAAAACGAGTTGCCGCTTGGCGGCGTGCCCGACGGCGCGGGTGTCGATGGTGGTGTTGGCGAAGCTGGCGGCGGACTCGGCGGTGGTGGCGCGGCAGCCTGCCCTACCACGATCTGCATCGCCTGCTGCATAGATGCCCCTTTGGAATCGGCAGCGGTGATGCCAAAGTTAAAACTCCCCGCGGAGCTCGGCGTCCCGGTAACGTTTCCCGCTTGATCCAGGTTCACGCCTTTCGGCATCTGGCCCGAGGTCACGGAAAACGTATAAGGAGATGTCCCGCCGCTCGCCGTCACGCTCCCGCTGTAGCTGGATCCCTCGGTTGCAGCCGGGAGTTTCGCGGAAATTGTTAGTGCACCCGCTGTCGTCGAAACGGGATCGGCGGGTTTGGGCCCACCGCCGCAAGCACTAAGTGCCGTAATCGCCGACAGACTCGCTGTCGCAGCCGCTCGCTTTGAGATAAAGACACGGTGGGAACGCCGCGGGGGCGCAAAATGACGGAGCTTTACAAACATCATTCAACCTCAAGGGATAAATTTTGCGTGGGGACCTTGAGCGGAAGATTCCCGTGGCAGGACTAGCGGGGAACAAACCCTTAGATTGCCACTGGCCAGAAACGGCGCTTAGGCTTACTGCGCCTGGTACTGACGATGCGATCGGCGCGTGCTCTCCGTAACCATTTGTGCAGCAGATCTTGAACGATCAAGATCTACAGAGTTCCAGATGGAAGGGTACGGAATATTCAGTATAGCTAAGGCACATACCGTATTCAACGCGCCCCTATAGGTTTTTCTGACCCGGAGGGCCTAAGACAACACGTAAGCCGTACGGAGCTCGGCGGCTGACTGCGCTTGTGTAGGGCGGACGCCTCGTCCGCCCGGCGGCCCCGGAAGCATTCGGGCCGCGGTGGATTTTCGCGGGTTTCCTAATCCGCGCCACTAGTGCGTCGGGGCTGCGCCGCGACGGATGTCAACGACGGGCGTCCCTTATCGGACCTTTCCTGCTCCTCGGATAACAGCGGAATCACAGATCGAAGTGCCTCGATTTCTTTGCGAGTTCGTTCCAGATCCAACTCTTTTTGACGCAAAACCTGATACAGATCCCTCATGTTCGTAGCTCCCATGCCGGGCAGTCTATATTGGGCTGGATTTGGTTACAAAATTAGAAGGGCATGCATGCCGGATATCGCACTGGAATTCTTGCGGCGCGGATGAAACCAGTGACGGTTCGAGGAGCGCAAATCGGGGGGCCGATAGATCGCTAGCTCAACGCTTGAATTCTACGTCGGATACCAGGAAGGGCAAGTCCTGCAGGCACGGCCGCCCAATCATGCCGCGGCGCCAGTTCCTCGCCACTGATCGCCTTCCTCGGGATGCCGAAGAATGTTCTTCTGCTCGTCAGGAACTACAAATTCAGCTGAGCCGCAATTCAGGCACACAAAGATTTCCGGAAAGACCCAGACGATCGGTTTGTTGAGACCGTCAAGTCCGGGGAAATGGAGGGCAACTTCGCCTTCAAAGCTGTGCTGCTCCCGGGAAGAACACGATTTGCAAGTACGTTGGGAGATCATAATGCCTTAACTTCCGCACGAGTGCTCCGTGGCGCACGATGCATTCGAGTATTGCTTGAGTCACATCCGATCGCACCGAGTATAGTGCATTCTCATTCTTGTTCAACATTGGACGTGTGCCTGTTCGGAATCTGTAACAGGTGTTTTTCAAAGAGTCCTTAAGGCGCGCCGCGAGGCCCACGCCTGGGTGTCCTACTCAACGCGATCTTCGTGGAGTGGTGCAGTCCGGTACGCGCAACCTGAAGAGATTCTCGACGTGGGTGTATCGCCCTCCAGTACCAAGTTACCGAAGTGATGTTACGTCTCGCTCGCACGGGCTGATACGCTGCATCGAGGAAGTCGACGAAACGAGGAGCACCTACACATGAGCGCTTCGCAGGCGACCGCACCGGCCCTCGAGCGCGGCAATGGCTCGAAACCGCATCCTTCGACACTTACTTACTCGATCGCAATTTTTCTCAGCGCCTTTCTTCTTTTCCAGGTGCAGCTAATCGCCGGCAAGTTCATGTTGCCGCGCTTTGGTGGAAGTCCCTCGGTGTGGAACACCTGTTTGCTGGCCTTCCAGATTCTGTTGCTTGCTGGATACGCGTACGCTCACTTTCTTTCCACCCGCATTTCGGCAAAGCTCCAAGGCCCGGTGCATCTCGCGTTACTCGCATCCTCGATCGCAGTTTTGCTGGTCCTGGCGTATGTATGGCGATCGCCCATTACTCCGGGTCGGAACTGGACTCCGGGCTCTAGTGGCGATCCGGTTTGGCAGGTGATCCGCCTGCTGGTAACCAGCGTTGGCATTCCATTTCTGGCACTGTCCACAACAGGACCCTTATTACAAAAATGGTTCAGTCGCACCCACGTTGAGTCACCCTATCGGTTGTACGCCCTCTCGAACCTCGGCTCGCTCTTGGGACTCGTGACCTACCCATTTCTCTTCGAGCGCATTTTGAGTGTGTCGTCGCAAAGCTGGTTGTGGTCCGCAGGATACATGGGTTTCTTTGTAGCTTGCGGCTTTTGCGCATGGAACTTGATGCGACACGAGCATCGCCAGCCCGCGCTGTCAGCACCGAAACAAACTGCTCCCAATACCAATCGGCCATCACTGAGTACGCTCGCGCTATGGATTGTTCTGCCAGCATGTGCCTCCGCGATGTTGTTAGCGACAACCAATCTCATCACCGAGGACATTGCGGTCATCCCGCTGCTCTGGGTGGTCCCACTCTGCATCTATCTACTGTCTTTCGTCCTGTGTTTCCAAAGCGATCGTTGGTACCATCGCGGAGCCTTTCACGCGCTCTACGTTCTCGCGTTCTTGCTGGCGTTGCACGAGCTGATAGTCCCCTGGGGCGCACATATATTGCTGCAACTCGGCGCGTCTTGTTTGGCGTTGTTTGCAGTTTGCATGGTCTGTCATGGGGAACTGGCCCGATCCAAGCCAGCACCTTCTCACTTATCTACGTTCTACTTCATGCTGTCAGCCGGCGGAGCCCTCGGATCCTCATTTGTGGTCCTGATCGCTCCACACCTGTTCGATGAAATTGGTGAGTTTCCTCTGGTATTGCTGGTGTGCGGAGGATTGCTGCTTTGGGCAGTAATCCTTGACCGCAGCTCATGGATATACGCGAAGCGCGCTTACCGGGCGATCGCCTTGGCCGGTGTGATTCTCATGATGCTTCAGGGATACCGCTACGGCATGGCCCTCATCGGCGAGCAAGCACGAGGCAAGCTGGTGTTCCGGACGAGAAACTTTTTCGGGGTTAAGCGCGTCGGGGAAGACGCAACCGCGTTCTGGCTGCTGCACGGCAAAATTGTTCATGGCGTGCAACTGAAAGACGCTGATCATCGCGACCAGCCTACCTTGTACTATAAGCGCTCTAGCGGCGTAGGCCTCCTCCTGACGAACTATCCAAGGCCAGCACAAACCGGCAGCGACGGATTGCGGGTAGGATTAGTTGGACTAGGCGCGGGAACTTTAGCTGCCTACGGAAAAGCCGCAGACTATTTTCGTTTTTACGAAATTGATCCGCAGGTCGTCGAGCTCTCCCGAGCCCAAAAACCGGCATTCACGTTTGTGAAGGACTCGCCAGCGAAGATTGACGTCATCATCGGCGATGCCCGCCTGTCGTTGGCGGATGAAGCAGCTCGCGGACAATATCAGAAGTTTGATGTCCTGGTCCTGGATGCCTTCAGTAGTGACGCGATTCCCGTCCACCTTCTAACGCGGGAGGCCATGGGCCTCTACTTGAGGCATCTCAGCGGGCCCAACGCCGTGATGGCCTTTCACCTGACAAACCGAAGTCTGGATTTATCTCCTGTCATCGTTGGCCTCAGTAATGCTTATAACCTGACAGTTACCGAGGTTGACGACTCCTTCAGCAGATGGATGCTCGTCTCCGCCAATCCCCGGATACTCAGCCTTCCCGGATTGGAAGAGCACACTCAACCCGTTCAGACCAGCGGCACAGTACCGCAGTGGACGGACGAGTACAGCAACCTCTTTCAAGTGCTGGACACACACTGACTACCTTGTTCATTCGTACCGTAAAGCTCGGATGGGATCGACGTGGGAGGCCCGCCTCGCGGGAACATAGCAGGCCACAAGAGCTACCGCCGACAGGACAATAGCGACCGAGACCAGAGTTATTGGATCATAGGAACTAACCCGAAAAAGCATGCTGGCAATCAGCCGGCAAAATCCAAGGGACGCTAGCAGCCCAACGCCCACGCCCAACATCGCTATTTTCCCCGCTTCTCCTAGCACCATGAGGACAACGTTGCTTCGCTCGGCTCCTAATGCCATACGAATCCCGATCTCCTGCGTGCGCTGTCCCACAACATACGAAAACACTCCGTAAACTCCGATGGTCGCCAGCAACAGGGCCAGTGTCGCAAATGCTCCGAGTAAGAACATGGTGAACCGCCTGGCGGCGAGCGAGCCGGAGATGATTTCTTCCATCCATGCAAAGTCGTACGCGACTTGCTGATCATTCATTTTCGCGACGGTCTGCCGAATCGCACTCGTGATCCCGTTGTCTGACGCTTCCGTGCGAACCACGAAGCACGCGGATTTTGCCATAGCCGCAATGAATTTGTCCGGGATTTGGTCGATCGAGTTGTACAACTGAACGGCCGCCGAGCGTTCATTCTCGTCCAGTCCATTCTGATTCACGTGGCCAACAACTCCCACGATCTCAAAAAGCTCATCGAGTCCCGCCAGATGAATGTGCTCACCGAGAGGATTTCGATTGGGAAAATATTGGCGCTCGAACCGGTCATCGATCACTGCCACGAAACGCGAATGGATGTTGTCCTGCTCACTGATGAATCGGCCTCGAAGAAGTCGAATACCCATTGCCTTCAAATATCCGGGCCCGACGAAATAGTTCAGCGCGTTGGGCATCTCGCTCGTGGTGGACGGTCGCACTTGACCTTCAATCCAGAATCCCACTTCATTGTCCCCTGCCATCGGAAGAGCGCCAGCGGTTCGTCCTGCCGCGGTTACGCCAGGAATGCTTGCGATAGCATCAGTGAGTTGATTCAGGTAGCCGCGAATTTCATCCGGTTCTTCCTTCGCCGTAGAACCTGGTGACGCCACGTTAAATGCCAGGACATTCCGTGGATCAAACCCGGGATTGACGCTCCAAAGATTCGCGAGACTACGGATCGTCAATCCGGCGGCGCTCAGTAACACGACCGCCAGCGAAATTTCTGCAACCACGAACGTGCGCTGGATTCGATGCTGCGAGCCGCTTGCCCACCGTTGCCTTTCCTTAAGGTTTTTGTGGATGGTGTCGGCTGATACTTTCAAAACTGGCGTCAGCCCAAAAAGCAAGGCTGCGGTCGCGCTCACGATCAAAGTGAACAGCAGAACGTGAGCATCAAGCCGCACTTCATTGGCCCGAGGCAGTGCCTCCGGAAGAGCCGCAAGGGCTGCTCGTGTTCCCCACGCCGCCAGCACCAATCCAATGGAGCCTCCCATCGCGGCCAGCAGAGCGCTCTCGATCAGCAATTGCCGCACCAGGCGTCTTCGAGTTGCGCCAAGCGCTGTGCGAACCGCAAATTCCTGAACCCGCCCTGTGGAACGCGCTAGAAGGAGGTTGGCTACGTTCACGCATGCGATCAGGAAAACGAGTCCAACTGCCGCGAGCAGTAGAAGCAACATCGGCCGGCTATTTGCGACCATCGCCTGTTTCAGCGGGACAAGGACAATCCCGACATTCTTGTCGGAGTCTGGATAGGCAGCGGCAAGGTTATGCGCAATCTGGTCCGTGTCCGCGTGCGCTTGCTCAAGAGTCGTTCCAACCTTCAACCGGCCAACAGCAAAAATGCCTGGGTGTGCGCCGCGATCTTGCATCCACGGAACGTCCCACGCACCAATGGGAACGTAGACGTCCCCCAGGCGGAAATTTGTGCTCTCGCAACAAAAATAGAAGCTCTCGGGCACGACCCCGATGACTATATAGCCTTCACCGTCGAGCGTCAGCGTCTTGCTAAGAATCTCTGGTGAAGCGCTGAACTTGCTCTTCCAAAGTGCTGCGCTCAACATCACAACGTGCGCCGCTCCTCGTCTATCCTCCTCTGGCAAAAAGTTGCGTCCGATCAACGGGCTCACGCCTAACAGTGGAAAGAAACTAGCCGAGACTTGTGTAGCCTTCAAACGCTGAGCCTCACCCGAACCCGTCAAATTGAAGTTGTTTTGCCGATACGCTGCCAGGGCCTGAAACGTGTGGTTCATCCGCGTCCAGTCCAGAAAATCCGGATACGAGACTGCGAATTGGTCGAAGGGTGGCAGTTTTTGGGCAATTGAAACAAGTTCCTCGGCGTGCGGATACGGAAGCGGGTTCAGCAGCACGCCATTCACCACGGAAAACAACGCGGTATTTGCGCCAATACCGAGAGCAAGTGTCAGGATGGCAACGGTAGCGAACCCAGGATTTTTGCGGAGTTGCCGGACGCCGTAGCGGCAATCACTGGCAATTGAATGAAGCCAGTTGCCAGCTTGCACTTCGTAAACCTGCTCTTTCAGACGATCGATGCTACCCACTTCAAGTCGCGCGGCTCGTCGAGCTTCCTGAAGCGGCATGCCCGCTCGGGTGTTCTCTTCGGTAAGCATGTCGAGATGAGAGCGGAGTTCTTCATCAAGATCGGTCTCCACATGGCGAGCCAGGAGGATATTTCGCAGGAAGCTCCGTACTTTGACAAGGAGCGGCATGGTGCTCTTCAACTCCTAGGATGCTTCTAACGCCTGCGCGATGGCCCAGGAGATGCGGCCCCAGCGCTTCTTCTCAATTTCCAGTTGTTTCTGTCCGGCCTTTGTTAATCGGTAGTATTTAGCGCGCCGATTGTTCTCTGAATCTCCCCAAAAAGCCGAAATCCAGCCCTCTTCCTCCATTCGGTGAAGGGCAGGGAAGAGCGAGCCCGGTTTCACGACAAACGTACCGCCTGTAATCTGCTCAATTCTGCGAGAGATCCCAAGCCCGTGTTTTTCGCCGGCCACGAGGGACTTCAGGATGAGCAAGTCTAGAGTCCCTTGAAGAAGGGTGGTTGGTTCCGGACTCAAAGAGTTCTCCTATCGAAATTCGATATGAACGATAGCAACTCACATATAGAATGTCAATAGGAGTAAGGATCTGCCGACGCCCAGAACTCGGGGCAGGGGAAAGGGGGGGCTGTCTCTGGATGGATCCTCATTCAATTCGCTGCGTGATGACCTAAGTCTCCTACGTACGTCAAAGGGGTTAGTTCTGGAGGCGACGGTCTCTACCATGCCTATCACTACGAATACTCTCCGAGGTTTGACGGCACTCGTTCTGACACTGGCGCTATGTTTGTTAACCGCACCCCTGTTCGCCGCTCCGATGGCCAACATGGACCGCGAACATCTGCTCGTGCACTTCGAAATGACCACGCAAATGGTGGCCGAGTTGGTGCACGGTTTATCCCCAGCCCAACTGGAGTACAAAGCTTCCCCCGACCGCTGGAGCATCCGGGAAGTCGTGTCCCATCTGGCGGTGGCCGAACCGGACTACTGGCGCGAGATCCAGGCCGCCCTCAAGAAGGCGCCGGATATGAATACGAAGAAATCGGCTGCTACGGACGCCGACATTATGTGGTACGGCATCGATCGGGTCGTGCATACCAAGACCGGCGGTGGCCATGAAAAAGTCGACACGTATAAGGACCTAGGCGAGGCTCTTGGCAAGTTTCAGGCGTTGCGGGGCACGATGATCGACTACATCAAGACCACGAACGACGACTTGCGCGCTCACAGCTTTGGAGATTATGGACAGGTGATCGACTGCTGGCAGTGGATGCTGGAAATTTCCACCCACGCCGAGCGGCATATCCAGCAGATCCGTGAGATCAAGAACGACCCGAACTTCCCGAAGAAATAAATCGGGGGCCGCATCGTTGGGAATTCTTTGCGGCGTGGGCGATTTCTGGCTAAGTCTCGATAAGTCAGGGCCGTTCAGAAGAAGATCGTGATCGTTGCGGTTACCGTGACGCCGCCCGCCGCGCCAGGAGAATTGTCCAACGGGCCTTTGAGCGAGACTCCGAAGCTGATACTGCCAGGCCGCTGCTTGGCAATATTGTTAGCGGCTTCGACAGCTTCTTTAATCGGGTCCACATATTGCTTGAATTGCTGGACTGTCTTCGAAGGGTTCTTGAGGTCGACTTTGTCGGCATTCATGATCACGCCGCGCATCGCGCTCTCGCCCTTCGTGAAGACACTCGCGAGGTCGGAGAGATTCGGCACTTCTTCTCCGATCTGGAATGTCATCTCCCAATTCTTGTCGACCGGATTAATCTTGGCTGAGAATTCCATGTCGGAGACGGTGGTCTTCAATTCCAGCGTGCGGTCCCAACCGGCCGTGGCTTCGACCGGCCCCAAGGTGGCTGTCACTCCCGAGACCGAGATCCCTGCGCTGGCATCCTTTCCCGTCCACTTGATTTCAGTGGGGACTGATTTCAGGGTTTTCAGCAGTGACTTGAGTTTGTCGATAATTTCCGGATCACCGGCGCGTACCGGAGTGGATGCAGAACTGCCGGGAGTAGTGGGCACGTCTACGGGCAAGAGACTGTGAGTCTTAGCCCATTGGTGGATTTCCCAGGCAATGTCGCCGTTATCCATTTGTGCGATTGCCGGCACTTCCAACCGAGCCTCCAAAATAATGTCG
>Ga0126371_10002236_pt1 | contig 16627 bp, 11 predicted proteins | sample PanSoiMetaPlot_4_FD_110145 | JGI IMG/M metagenome (GOLD analysis project Ga0126371, IMG submission 110145) | Tropical forest soil microbial communities from Panama - MetaG Plot_4 | ecosystem: Environmental > Terrestrial > Soil > Tropical forest > Bulk soil | place: Panama | collected 2016-02-17 | reverse complement strand
CCACTACGGACGCGCCAGGGAACTGCACCTGCAGGCCCTGTCCTTCTACCGCGGAGTGGCCAGGACGGCGGAAATTGCCTGCTCGCTAGCGTCCCTGGGCTACGTGCAGGAGCTCGGGGGTGACCTGGACGCCGCAGAGGCGTGCCACCAGGAGAGCCTGCGGCTCAGCCTGCACCTGGCCGACGCAGCCCCGGCTGCCCTCGCGCTGGAGGGGCTGGCCTGCGTGTCCGCCGCCCGGCAGCAGCCGCGCCGGGCCGCCGTGCTGCTAGGGGCCGCGGAGTCGCTGCGCAAGCGCACCGGGACGCCCTTGCCCGCTCAGGAACGAGTCGACATCGAGCGGGCGGCGGCCGCTGCCTCGGCCGCGCTCGGCGCCCAGAACTTCACCGGGCCACTGGAACAGGGACAGCGCTTGACCCTGCAGGAGGCCGCCGCCTATGCGGCCACAGGCGCCGCGGACAGGTAACCGCGTTGGGCTGCGAAGTCCTCGATGGCTGTCTTGGAAGGTCAGTCGCGGTCCGGCAAGTGGCTGGGGAGCTGGGTGCGTGAGGTGATGCCGAGCTTCCTGAACACCTTGGCTAGGTGGTATTCGACTGTGCCGGGGGTGATGAACAGCTGGGCGGCGATCTCGCCGTTTGTCGAGCCGTCGGCGGCAAGCATCGCGACTCGGGTCTCGCGCGGGGTCAGGTCCAGCTCAGTTCGCGGGGTGCGCGATCTGGCTCGCTCGCCGCTGGCGCGCAGTTCGCTGGCCGCTTGCTCGGCGAAGCGCTCGGCACCGATGTTCTGGAACATGGCGTGCGCGGCGCGAAGCTGGTGTCGCGCGTCAATTCGCCGTTTGGCTCGGCGCAGCCACCGGCCGTACAACAGGTGCGCGCGGGCCAGGTCAAGGGCCGCGTGGCTGCGCTGTAGCTGGCTGATCGCCTCGGCGTAGGATTCCTCGGCACCATTGCCGTCGGCCAGCAGCGCTCGGCAGCGGGCGCGCAGGCCGAGGGCCCAGGGCGTGCCTGCGGCACCGGTGCGGTCCTCGAGAACGGTGAACGCGCTGACGGCTTCGTCGCGGTGGGCACTGCGGACGGCGGCCTCGACCAGCTCGGGCAGCGCCCGCTCTGCGGTGAACGGCAGATCGTCCCTGACCACACGCAACGCCGCGTCGAAGGCGCTGTCGAACTTGCCGGCGCTCAGATCCGCGATCGTCACCGTGTACCTGCCATAGTTCGCGGCCCCGTCGTGGCCTTGAGCGGTCGCTTCGCGGATCTGAGCCTGTCCGGCGGCGGCGGACTGCGCGGTCTTACCCTGAAAGGCCAGCAGCAGGCCCTCGCCGCGGCTGGCGAGGTGCGGCGCTCCTGATATCTGGCCGGCTGCTGTCAGCTCGCGCATCTCGCTCCAGCGATCAGCCGCCAGGTGGAGGTGACCAGTCAGCGAATCCGCCATCCCTCGGTAGTCGAGGGCGAGTGCAAGCTCCGTGAGGGCGCCGAGTTTGCGGGTGAATCGCAGCCACCGGTCAGTGACGTCGAGCAGGGCCTGATCGTCCCACAGGCTCCCCGCAGCAGCGGCACCCGGCCCGAATGACGTGAGGCCGGTCATGGCATCGAGGTCATCGGTGCACAGCGCCCGCACTGCGGCGCGCAACGGCCCCACGGCTGCGTCGTAGCCCTGTGCGAACCTCGCATGGTACCCGGCCAGCAGCAGGTCGGCGACGCTGGGCGGCGATCCGGCTGGCCTGGCCGGAGGCACCGCTGTGCTCGCGACTTTCCTGATCTCGGCTGGCCCGGACCAGGCCGCTGCCCTTATCGCGGTCAGCAATGTTATGGCCGCTGAGTTCGGGTCTTCTGCCAGCGCCGCGGCCGCGTCCACCAGGACATCAGCGGCTTCGGCGTGGCGGCCCTGAGCGAACAGCGCGCCGCCGTAAATCGCCTTCGCACGGCCGCGCGCGTCGCCATCGGACAGCCGGGGGAGCGCGTCGACAGCAACTGTCTGGGCGGGGCCGGGCCGGCCGACCACCAGTTCAGCCCCGGCCAGGTCGACTTCGCGTCGCGCGCGGCGGCTGTCATCGGGTGTCAGTGCCACCGCGCGCCGCAGCAGGCCGGCCGCGCTGGTGTATGCGCCGCGGTCGCGGTCGCGCTCGGCGATCGCCTGAAGATCAGCGGCCAAGTTCTCATCGGGCCTGGCAGCAGCCGCCGCACGATGCCACACCCGCACCTCATCGTCGCCGCCCGGGACCTGGCACAGGCAGTGATGCGTGCGCCGCCGGTCAGCGGCGGGTGAGCCGTAATAGACGGCTGCCCGCATCAGCGGATGCCGGAACCGTACAGAGTTGCCGGAAATCTCGATCAGCCTGGCGGATTCCGCGGCTCTCTCCGCCGCGTCAGCGCCGATGCCCGCCTCGGCCGCCGCCTGCCGCACCAGACCCAGGTCACCCGACACGTCAGCCGCGGCCAGCAGCAAGAACTCCTGCGTATCCGCCGGCAAGCCGCGCACCTTGCGCAGGTATCGATCCCGCAGCCGCCGGCCGACCGGGATCGGTTCGGGCTGATACGCGCGCTCGGCTAGCTCCCCGGCCGTGAGCTGAGAACCGATCTCCACCAGCGCCAGCGGGTTGCGCTCGGTATCGGCCAGCACCCGGTCCATCGTCTGCGGGTCAAGCGGCGCCCCCACCACCGAGCGCAACAATTCCGCGGCAGCGTCCTCAGGCAGCCCGCCGACCTCGATGGCCGGAAGCTGTTCGAACGCAGGCGACCCCGTGCTGCCGTCGACGGTCACGATCATGCCGACCCGATCCGCGAAAAGGCGGCGCGCCGTGCACCCGAGCACCCGCGCCGAGTCAGCGTCGATCCCGTGCGCGTCATCGACCACGCACAGCACGGGCTGGTAATCAGCCGCGCGCGAGAGCAGGGTCAGGCAGGCGAGCCCGACAAGAAAGCCGTCCGGCGGAGGCCCAGCCTCTAGGCCGAAACCCACTCCGATCGCCTGCTGCTGCGGACCGGGCAGGTCACCGATCAACGGCAGGAACGGCAAGAGCAGTTGATGCAGCGCGCCGTACGCCATGTTGATCTCCGACTCAACACCGGTGATCGCAGAAACCTGGAAGCCTGCCGCTGCCTCGATCGCGTAACCGGCCAAAGCCGTCTTGCCGACGCCGGGCTCGCCGCGGAGCACGAGCACGCCGCTGAGCCCGCGCCGGTCGGCGCCCAGCAGCTCATCAATAGCGGCCTGCTCAGCGCCCCGGTCTAGCAGCGGGCGTTCCAGGCGCCGCCATATACCTTCCATGACGGTCATGCGCCAGCCCCCCAAGAACCCGATGCTAGGCCTGTTACCGATGTCGGTCAGGCGCCACCCCTTGCAAACGGCTCAGCTTCACAATTTGCCAAGCTTTGACCGGAATGTGCCGCTGATGGATCCGGACGCCAGTAGAGAATTGCCGCGAAACGGCATGGCCCCGGGCCGTGCGTCGCCGGGCCCTCGGCTGGTGCGAGGACTTGGGGCTTCCTAGATTCGATGTGCGGCAGCCGAACGTATTGTGATCACTACCGGGGCCGCGGGTACGGGGGGATCAATTGAGGAGCCCGGGGCTTCGGCGGCGCCGAGGTTGCGGCCGACCCGTTCGGGGGCGATGGTCGGCCGCAACCGCCCCGCCGTCAGCCACCGCGCCAAAGGGGCGTGCGGTGGCCCGACGAGGTGCCCGGATCAGCCTGGTTGAGGACGGCTGGCGACCGGATGCCTACGTCTAGGGGGACATGTTGTGGATCTTCGAGCCGTCAAGGCTGCGAGCCGAGCTGAACTGTCGTCGTGCGCCGCTGCGGCGGCCCGCAACGCGCGAGACCTGCTGCACGACGCCGAGGCGCTGGCCGACTCCCGGTCCAGGGGGCGGGCGTACTCACTGGCGGTGCTGGCGGTCGAGGAAAGCGGCAAGGCCGCTGGGCTGACCGCCCTTGCCGGGCTGCCCAACGGGATGAGGACACACGCGGCCATCGGCCGGCTGCTGCAATGGCACCAGCTCAAGCAGGTCGGAGGGCTGCTGATGGCCGCAGTGACGTTCGAGGCGCCCGGTGTGGCGGCCAAGCTCGCGGCGATGCCAGCTACGCAGGTGACGCAGATCCTGCGTAGCCTGGGCGTGTCAGCGGATGAGGCGGATCGCCTCAAACGGCGCGGCCTGTATGTGGATATGGATCCGAGCGGCCGGATCCGTGAACCGTCGGAGATCACCGAAGCCGAGGTCACCAGGCAGATTGAACGGGCGAGGCAGGCCACCGCATCGGCTGTCATGCTGCTCGATCCGGAAGTGCAAGCCAGAATCGCTAGACCGCCGGCTGAGGCGATGGAACTGTGCGGGGCACTCGCCAGCGCGCTGACCCTGGCGGGTTATTCGCGGACTCCTGAGGCTGCCGCCGAGGTCATACTGGACGCCATCAGAAAGTTCCAGGCCACAATGGCGACAACGGACACCTCGAACGAATGTGCGGTCTGAGTCATCGTGAGGAGCTTGCGCTGGCATCGCCGGCGCGCCGCGGCAACGACGGAAGCGTCGGCGTGATCACCAGATACGGCCCGGGGGCCTAACGATACGACCAGTAGCAGCGGCGGAGCCAAAAAACCGCGCCGGCCCCTAGCGCATGATCTAGGACAGCAATAGCGTGGTTGGAAGGACACGAAATGGTAACGGGCTTGGCCGCTTGCGAAGGAGAGCGTCACGCGGATAGTTCGCTGGACCGGTTCGCCGGCAGTCGTCCGGGTGAAGACCCGGACGGAAGTCACCGTCGTCATCCCTAGCCATCTAGCGCGTGCCGAAGTGCTTGAGCTGGCCAGCCTCGTCCTCTCCTGCGGCGAGTACCGGGAGCTGTGCCGCGCCATCGGCGGCAGCACCCGCCGGGGTAGGTCAGCCCAGCGACCCCGTCAGCCAAGGCTCGCATAGGTAATATCGCCGGATGAGCGATGAGCTGTTCGTTCCGGAGGAGTTCGCGGTGCCTGACGGGCTCATGGCCGGTGACTTCCGGCTGGCCCCGCTCGGGCCGCAGCACAACGAGGCCGATCACGCCGCCTGGATGACCAGCATTGACCACATCAGGGCGACGCCGGGGTTTCCTGATGGCCGGTGGCCGCACGAGATGACCCTGAATGACAATCTCCGCGACCTGGAGCGGCACGCAAAGGACTTCGCCGAGCGCCGCGGGTTCACCTACACCGTGCTGAGCACCGGCACAGGGGACGTCATTGGCTGCGTGTACATCTACCCAGTCAGGGGCCGTGAGCCTGGCGGTGGCGCCGAGGGCCGGCGGCGCGCTTCGGTCCAATCCTGGGTGCGCGCCGACTGCGCCGCGCTTGCCCGGTCCTCCACGACGTGGTTCTCGCGTGGATGGAACGCGACTGGCCATTTGATTCGATCGAGTACGCTCCGCGGACCTGACCCCGCCGGGTGCCCGCCGCACCGCTTCACCCGCGCCATCTGGGGCTTGCCTCGGCAAGATAGCCCCCGATGCCCGATAGGGTGCTGTTGTGGCGGCCCACTATGACAACTTCTTCATCGCAAGTGCGGGCGCGTCGGCTGCCATCTTGGGGTTGCTGGTCGTCGCCGTATCGGTTGTTAACGCGGATGACGCGAACCCCACAAGTCGCGAACTGCGAACTGTATTGGCGGGGAGCGCGTTTGTTGCCCTGGTAGACATCTTCTTGGTCTCGATGGTGGCCTTGACCGGTGGCTCAGTCCTCTTCGGCCTATCAAGCCTCGCAATGGCAATTGTCGGCCTGCTGGCAACTAGGCGGCTGATACCGAGGGCAAGGCGGGCTGGAAATTTCTCCCGCGGCTTTCGAGCCAGAACGCTGAATATCGCCTTTGCGCTGATTTCGGTTGCGAGCTACTCAGTGCAGCTTGGCCTCGCAGTAGCGCTCCTGGCGAACACCAACAGTGCCGCGCTGCAACGTGCTTTGGTCCTCGTCATTGTGGCCTTGTATTGCAGTGCCCTCGGTCGGGCATGGGTCGTTACCGGGATATCTCGGCGGGTAGCAAGCTACGACCTCCTTGATGGAGGAGCCCCGAGCAACGTCGAAGTGCATGCCGCCAGCGATGTAACGGATTGATGCCCTCGCGCGGCTTAGAGCCCTGAGCCTGGCATTCTGTACGGAATGCCATGAATCGCCGAGCATGCACTGGTTGGCTGGTCAAAATCTGGTTTCTCAGAGGACGACTAATTGGTTATTTTCGGGTCGAATTACCCTCTGAGTCTAATCTTAAATACCACCGGAGAGTTGGGCGAAGTGGTTGCGGCTTGCCCAAAGCAATGGGAATATATCCCCGGTGATGTAGTCGGGGGTACGGGGTGCATGTCAATGCGAATTAGTGAGTTTTCGTATAGTTTTCTGACGCCTTTGCTCGGTTTTGCGATGTCATTTCTCTGGGCCTTTCTCGGGCTGCGCTGCAGGACCCGTGCTTGCGCCTACCGAGGCTGGGGACGAACCCGGTGGCTGCTGCTGGCCGGAGTATCACTCGGGCTCGCGGCCTGGCTCGGCCACTTCATCGACATGCTCGGGTTTGCCGTCCCCGGCGAGACCATCCGCTACAGCGTGCCAGGGACGCTGGCCAGCGCGCTGGTCGCGGTCGTGGTCATGTGGGCCGGGCTGTTCGTCACCGGCTACAGCGACCGGGGCCACAACCTGGTGCTTGGCGGGCTGCTGGTCGGCCTCGGCATCGCGAGCATTTACTACACCGGTATCGCGGCGACGCGAATGCCGGACGCGGTCAGCTACGATCCCGCCTGGCTGATTGTTTCCTCGGCCGTCGGCACCGGCGGCGGGCTCGCCGCACTGTGGGCCGTGCGGCGGCTGCACGGGATCTGGCCCACTGTCGGCTCCTCGCTGATCACAGCTGCGGCCATCGGCGGGATGCACTACGCGGGCATGGCGTCAATGCGCATAACGGGCCAGCCCCTGGCGACGGCGGTAGCAGGCGCGACCGCCGGGCAGTTGCTGCTGCCAGCGGTCGTGGTCATCGGGACCCTGATCTTCCTGATCGCCTTCGCCGTCGCGCTCGCCCCGACCGAGGACGAGATCCGCGAGCACGCCGCGCTGGTGGCGCAGATCACCGAACTCCAGCGGCAGTCCCGCGAGCGGGTCACGGTCTCAACAGCGGATTGGCTTTTGTCAAGCGACTCGTGACTCGTGATGATGGCGATCGCTTAAGGATTGGCTGCCTGCTCCGGGTTCTGCGGATCCGCGCGCGCCAGCACGGCCGCGATCGCCTGCTCGACTGCTGCACCACGCTCGGGTGCCTGGCCGTCGGCGGACTGCACCAGCTGCCTGGCCGTCGTCACGAGCCTCGTGCTACCGGACCTGGCCGCGACCTCCCGTACCGTTTCTGGCAGCTCAGCGACGCCGACCTTGCTGCCGAGGCCAGCTGCCAGCTCGAACAGCGCATGCATACCGGCCGGGAAATGCGGCGAGAAGGCCTCGGCCGCAATGCAGACGGTCTGTACGACGCGGTGTGCACCGAGCGCCGTATGCGAGGCGTGCTGCAGGCTGTCGGCGATCCGGCTGACCTTGAGAGCGTTGCCCTTAACTCCGCTGACGACCGCCTCTGCTGCCAGCCGCGCGTTAAGCCGCCCGTCGGAGCAAGCCTGCGACCACAGCTGCGCGGCGGCGATCCGGGTGTCGCCGGCGTCCGAAGAGAGCCCCGTCACGAGCGCGAGGTGGCCGACGGGGCCAAGCGGATGCCCTGAGTGCTGGATGCTCTGGATGGCCGTGGTGGCGGGCGTCAGCCCGGGGATGAGGCCATCGGACAGCGGCCGGAGCAGGTGCGCAGCCGCAACCTCAGGTTGCCACGGGCAGATCAGCGTCCACGCGGCCACCGCGGCGTCGTATTGGCGTAGCTCGAACCGGCTGGGTCCGTACAGCACCCCGTGGTCGGCCAGCGGGTCGGACAGTGCCGTCATGAGCTGCCAGCTCGCGCACCCGGGGGCGGCCGGCACGGTGCCGACGGTCTTGGCCAGCACATGGGGGTGCCAGCGATGGCTGTGCCTGAGGGGCCGTCCCAGCGGAAGCCCGCATACGGGCTCGAACTGCACGGGAAGCTGGACGAGCCGGTGCGTTTCCTCGAGGGCGTCCGCCGGCCTGCCGATGAGGCGTCCAAGCTCGTCCCAGAGGTTCCCCGCCGGTCCGGGCGCGAGGCGCAACAGCGCAACGTCCCGGTCGTATGGGCCGACCGGTCGGCGGCGGCCCAGCTCCCTGACCCGTTCCAGCAGCGTCTCGGCCGTGATCGCGCCGCGTTCGGTCTCTGGCTCGGCCAGCAGGACGCCACCTCGCCCGGCCTCGATCAGCCTCGCTGCCTCCCACGCCCGCGCCGAGAAGATGCCGGCCATGGTGAGGGCCCGGCCTGTGCCGCTGACGGCGTAGGTCTCGGACTTGTAAGAGCCGATCTCCCGCGAGTCTTCCGCGTCCGGGAGCTCCTCGCCGGCCCAGACATGCGTGACCAGCGCCATGTCGGAGGTGATCAGGTCGCCGGAGAACGGATCGTACTCGCGCATAATCCGCTGAGCACGTCTGAGCACCGGTGCGGCGATCCGGGCGCGCTGCTGACGTGGCAGCTCACTCAGCCGGACTGCGCCAGCCAGCGCGCGCTCGGCGGCCAATGCGTCGCGTGCGTCCTCGATCAGCATGGCCAGCAACTGGATCAGCTCGTCAGGATCGGTCACGGGCGCGGGCAGTACCGCGCCGGCCTGCGGCTCGACGCGCGCCGGACCCGGCACCTCGCCTGCCCGCGCTACCGTGAGAGCCCAAGACAGGTCCTCGGCGGCGGCAGCCGGCAGCGTGCCGATGCGCGCTTCGATGGCCGCCTGGCCCGGCAGGGGTTCGTCGGTAGCCGCGTCGTCGGTGGCCGCGTCATCCACGGGCGCGTCAAGCAAGCCGAGCGCGATCGCCTGCGGTATCAGGCTCGGCGAGAGGTCCGCCGCCAGCCGGCGGATCTCGGCCAGCGGCTGGCCGGCCGGCACGCCAAGCTTCCCGATCAGCGCGAGCGCGGCCTCCTGGATGTCCTGCCGCTCGTGGCCGAACGCGACCGCGACTGCGGCGGCGGCATCGCGAGCGCGTGCCGGGTGCAGTGCGGCGGCCTTCTGGATGAGCTTCAGCTGCGCGGTCGCGACGCTCTTCTGCCTGAAAAGCAGGGCCGGGCCCGACGCGTCGAGCAGCGGGCCGACGTCCGCCAAGCCCGCATCGGCCAGCCGGCGCAGTGCCTGCTGCCCGATCGTGACGCCGGCCTTGGACCGGGCCGCAAGTAGTCCTCGGAAGGTCGCCTCGCGCGCGACGATCTCGGCCTGGCTCGGCGCGAGCTGCTCGAGCAGCGTTGCATACCAGGTCACGCGGTTCGGGTTGAAGTCCCTGGTGAACGCGCCGAGGCAGGCGTCAAGCAGCCGGTCGCGATCGAGGTGACCCTCGGCCGCAAGCTGGGCCAGGGCCCGCGACCACGTTGCTGTGCTGGCCACGCCGTTGTCGTCGGGCATCGCGATCCAGCGGTCTTCTTTCTCCAGCGCTGTGCCGGCTTCCGGCACCGTGAACAGCCGCCAGACCTCGTCCTCTAGGAGGCCGGGATCGGCTAGCAGGAGGTCGGCCGGCCCGGGCGATGATTCGCGGTACCCCGTGTAGTCGGGGTCCTCCCTCCGCAGGCCCGACGGCATCAGCGTGGTGTACTCCGCGATGGCCGGGCGCTGGATCGCGCCGAGGCGGACGAGCATGCGCGCCAGCGGCCACGCGTCGATCCCCCCGGGGGACTGGCGCAGGTGCCGGTCCATGAAGTCGGCCAGCCATGCCGGGCGGCGGTCCGCGAGCACCTGCGCCACTAGCTCGGTGTCATGCGCCGGCGAGTCGATGGAGCGGGCGGCGCCAGTACCCCAGTAGCGCAGGGGAAATTCCTGAGCGAGCCGCGCAGCGGCTGCTACCCCGCCCGCCAGGCCGAAGGCAGCGAGCTGGAAAGCCAGTCCGTCCGCGATTGCCCGCCATGCGTTGTATCCGCGGTTGCGCTCTTCCTGCTCTCGCTCCTGCTCGATGATGCCGTCCGGCTTGTCTTGCCATCCCGACCGCAGGAACTGCATGAACTGGTCCGGGCCCAGCATTACGGGGGCAGCCATAAAGAACTCGGGCCCCTGCAGGAAGGAGCGCAGTGCCTTCGCGCAGGCGGCGCGCTCGGCCTCGGGCGCGTGGCGCAGCAGTTCTCGCACTGCCGGCGCGTCGCCGCGCCGCACGGCTGACTCGAGCTCAGCCGGGTCAAGGCTCATCTACCCCTCGATTCGCGTGGCGATCCTGGCAGTCCTACGCGCTCAATGCGATGTCCTCCAACGCGAGCATGCTGGCGTCGGATCGGCTGCGGTTCAGGCTGCCGCATGCGATCCGGCACCAGACGACTAGGTGCATCATCCAGGCCCATGCGGCGAGTGATTGCTCGCCGTAGGCCGTCGCCAGGTTCCAGGAGGGAAGGCCGTGCGCCAAGGCCCATCCGGTGGCCAGGGCGGTCAGCCACAGCATCGCTGCGAACCCCCAGCGGGCCGGGCGCGGCAGAAAGGCGAACCGGGCCTGGCGTCGCCGGTTCCGTTCCGAACCACGCACCGCGCGCAGCAGCCTAGGACCTGGTCCTCCGGCCCTGTGTGCTCGCCGTGCCGCCTTCCTGAAAGCGCGCCCGGCGCCGGGCGGCGGCTGGGCGCGTCTGCGCCAGCTAAGCGAGATTACGCTCACCAGATCCACGACAGGCAGCACGAACGCCGAGGCGCCGAGGGCGCTCGCGGCAGCCGACAACGAATGCCCGGTCACCACTGATGCCGCCAGGGCCGCGGCGGCGACAGACCATCCGACCGCGGTGGTCACGGCGGCGGCGATGAGCAGCGGCGGCGGAGTGTGCCCAGCGGGCCAGCGCAGCAGGCGCGGGGGCAGTGTCTGCAGCATCGGCAGCACTGGGGGCCACGGCGGCGGGGCAGCCGGGGCCGGGTGCGCCGTCGGCGGGTGCCAGCCGGGCGGCACCCATTCGGCCGACGGCTCTTCCGCGCTCATGATTGGTGATGCTAGATGCCGCAGGTCGGCAGCAACAAGATAGGTGTTTTCCAGTGCGACGGTAGGCCGGCCGTCAAGGGCTGACACCTGGGCAATCTACGGTGGCAAGATGGGACGCCAGGAGGTTCTGTGACTGGCTCGGGATCGGATGCCGTGACGACCGCGCGCCTGCAGGTTCGGCCGCCCCTGGAGGCGGACCGTGATCGCCTGGTACGGCTGTTCTGTGACGAGGAGTTCATGGTGTTCTCCCGCGGTGTCCTGACCGAGGAGGAGGCTAACGAGAAGTTCGATCACATGATGGCCGTCTGCCAGGCCGTTCCGTTTGGTAAGCAGCCGGTGGTCGAGCTGTCCTCTGGGCTGGTCGTGGGCTATACCGGGGTCGACTACTTTGACTTCGAGGGCCGGACCTGGCTGGAGTGGGGATATCGGCTGGTGCCGGAGTGCCGGGGCCTTGGCTATGCCACCGAGGCCAGCCTGGCTCTGTTGGCGCAGGCGGGCCAGCAGTATGCGGGGGAGCTGCTTGCCATCACCGCGGTGGAGAACCTGGCCTCGCAGAACGTCTGCCTCAAGCTCGGATTCACCTTCTGGAAGCAGGCAACATTGCACGGCCGCCCAGGGAACTTCTATACCCGCACTCTCGGACAGCCGGCCGGCGGGTCGGGTCAGCCAGGCCACCGGGAAGAGACGTGAGCTGCTCAGTCGGGTTGGGCGAGGGCGCGCAGTTACGGCTGGCCAATTTTCCCGATCCGTCTAGAATCGTTTGCCACCGAAGGGTTCCTGCTCGCCCGACTCCCCGATTCCGGAGGTGCCGCATGTCTGAGGTTGCCGGCAATGCCCAGCTCTATATCAACGGCGACTACCGCGATGGGTCGGCCGGGCGCCAGGACGTGGTGTCTCCGGTGACCGGTCAGATCATCGGCTCGGTTCCCGTCCCTGGCCAAGCTGACATCGATGCCGCGGTCGGCGCTGCGCGGGCGGCGGGCCAGAGCTGGGCTCGCGTAAACGTCTGGGAGCGGGCGGCGATCTGCCATGCGATCGGCGATGGAATCAGCGCGCGTCGCGAGGAGCTTGCCCACCTTCAGACGCTCGAGCAGGGCAAGCCGCTTCAGGAGTCGCTCGCCGACGTCGACGAGGCGGCCACGCTGTTTCACCTGCACGCCGAGGACGCGGTGCGGCTAACCGGCGAGACCATCTCGTCGACCAGCTCGAACAAGCGGATGTGGACGTTCTACCGGCCCGTCGGCACCTGGGCCATCATCACGCCATGGAACTTCCCGCTACTGATGTTCGCCGAGTTTGTTGCGCCCGGCCTCGCGACTGGAAACTCGCATGTCGTCAAGCCGCCGGCGCACACAGCGTTCACGGTGCTCCGCGCCATGACGATCCTCCGGGCCGCGGGACTGCCGGACGGCTTGGTCAACGTTCTGCCAGGCGAGGGACCAACCGGTCAGGCCCTAGTGCAGCATCCTGGCGTGGACGCGATCGGATTCATTGGCTCGTCCGCCACAGGCGCGAAGATCCAGTCCTCTGCCGGACTGAAGCGCTCCATCATGGAATGTTCCGGCAACGGACCGTTGGTCGTGCTCAGTGACGCAGACGTCGAGGCGGCCGCCAAGGCGGCGGTCTATGGCGCCTATCTGTGCTCGGGTCAGGTGTGCTGCGCGACCGAGCGGGTGATTGTGGACCGCGCAGTGCACGACACGTTCCTTGAGGCCGTCCTCGCCGAGGCCGACACGGTCCGCCTAGGCGACCCATTCGACGAGCAGACCACGCTCGGCCCGCTAAACAACGAGGCCGTCGCCGCCAAGATGGACCGGCACGTGACCGATGGCGAGGCCCGTGGCGCGAAGGTGCTGCGCGGCGGGCGCCGTCAGCCAGGTCATCCCACCGATCTGTACTACGAGTTCACCGTCGCCGACCAGGTCCCGGTCGACAGCCTGCTCGCCACTGACGAGTCCTTCGGCCCGGTCGTGCCGGTCATCACCGCTGACGGCGACGACAACCTGCTTGAGATCGCCAACCGTGACCGGCTCGGCCTGCAGGCTGCGGTGTTCACCAGGGATATCGGCCGGGCTTACAGGTTCGTCGAGGAACTCGCCGTCGGGCAGGTTGTCATCAACGACAGCACCTGCTGGTGGGACGTGAACATGCCCTTCGGCGGGGCCGGCGGGCGCAGCACCGGGTGGGGACGTATCGGCGGCAAGTACACCCTGCTCGGTATGACCGACCTGCGAACCGCCGCGATCAGCCTGTGATCAGCCGAGGTAGACGATGTTGGTGGGGATGGTCTTGTTGCCGCAGCGGTGGTGGCCAGGCAGGTTGAGCCCGTCCTTGGCCTCGATGTCGCGCTGGCACAAGCTGGGTAGCCAGTAGTAACCGTCGTTACCGATGAAGAAGGTGTATCTCCAGGTCACGGCGTACTCATGACCATTGAGCTTCTTCGTGGACACCAGGCGCGCGTGCCCGGCTCCGAGGCGCAATGTCTTCGGCGCCGGCGGCACGCCGGTTCTACGGAGGTTGAGACCGAAGTACAGGTACCACTTCCGCGCCATCTCGCTGTGCAGCACCGACGGCGGGACCACGATCTTGGTGTGGAGAGTCTCGTGGCAGACCGGCCTGTGGCATCGCCGTGAGCCACTGATGCCGGATCCGAGCGCAGCGACGTAGACAGAGACGGTTGACGAGGTGGCCAAGAGGGTGGTGCCGTCGCTCGCGAAGAGTTCCACCCTGTAACGGGTGGCGAGGGTCGGGGCGACGGTGAATGAGTATGGTGAGGTTCCCGCGCTCAGCGTGACCGGCGCGCCAACCGGGGCGGCGGCCTTCTTGAACGGGAACTGTCGTGCGTACAGCTTGGCTATGTCGCCGGCCGTGCCGTTGGCGATGGAGCCGCTGATCGTTGCCTTGCTGAAGGCGCCGCCACTGTAAATGACGAGGACATCGCCGGTCGCCTTAGTAACCGCGGTTAGTTTCGACTTGGCGGCGATGCTGATTGTCGGCGGAGCGGCGGAGGCGATGGCCGGCACGTACCCGACGGCCACGACCCCGGCCAACGCCGCTGTGGCGAGCCGGGCACCGATCTTGTTCATGCGAATCCCTCCACCTGGTCGATCACCCTTGTACGTCGAAGACGCTCAAGAGCCACGTAGGGTTTACATCCAATTCGCAATCGTGCCCGCGCAGGACGGAGCCGCTGATGGTTGCCACCACCCATTACCACTGCTGCACGCTGTGCGAGGCGACGTGCGGGATCAGGGTGACGACCGACGGCGGCCGGGTGGTTGATGTCCGCGGGGACGAGCTTGACCCGATCTCGCGTGGCTACATCTGCCCGAAGGCGACCGCTCTGGCTGACCTGTACCACGATCCTGACCGGCTCAGGCGGCCGCTGGTCAAGCGTGACGGCGAGCTCGTCGAGGTAAGCTGGCGGGAGGCGTTCGACCTGGTCGGTGATCGCGTGCGGGCGGTCCGGGCGAAGTACGGCAAGAACGCGCTGGGCGTGTATTACGGCAATCCGGTCGCGCACAACCTTGGGTTGATGCTGTTCGGCCTCCCGCTGTTCCGTGGGCTTGGCACGCGCAATGTGTTCGCGGCGACGTCGGTGGACCAGTTGCCGCAGATGCTCGCCGCATACCTGATGCTCGGCCACCAGGCGCTGCTGCCGGTGCCGGACATCGACCGCACCGACCTGTTCGTTTGCATCGGCGCGAACCCGCTGGTGTCCAACGGCAGCCTGATGACGGCGCCGAACATGCGCGGGCGGCTCAGAGCGCTGCGCGAGCGGGGAGGTCGTGTGGTGGTCATCGACCCGCGGCGCAGTGAGACGGCCGCCGCCGCCGAGCACGTATTTATCCGCCCTGGCACGGATGCCCTGATGCTGTTGTCGCTGGTGAACGCGCTGTTCGAGGAGGACCTGGTGCGGCCTGGGCGACTCGGCGATTACCTGGAAGGAATGGCCGAGCTGCGGGCCGCGGCCGCCAGCTACTCGCCGGAGCGGACGACCGAGGTCACGGGCGTCGCGCCGGAGACGGTACGCGAGTTGGCCCGCGCGCTGGCGAACACCGAGCGTGGCGTGCTGTATGCCCGCACCGGCGCGTGCACTCAGGAGTTCGGCGGGCTTGCGACCTGGCTGGTGCTTGCCGTCAACGCTGTGACCGGGCACCTCGACGAGACCGGCGGTTTCATGTTCACCACGCCGGCGATCGACCCGATGCCGCTGGCCAGGACGATCGGCCAGGCGGGCAGCTTCGCCGCCTACCGCAGCCGGGTGCGCGGGCTGCCAGAATTCGGGAGCGAGCTGCCCGCTGTGACCATGGCCGAGGAGATTCAGACGCCCGGCGACGGCCAGATCCGGGCGATGATCACCGCAGCCGGCAACCCGGTGTTGTCCGTCCCGAACGGCCGCGGGCTGGACGCGGCCCTTGGCCAGCTCGAGTTCATGGTGTCGATCGACCCGTACCTGAACGAGACGACCCGGCACGCCGACGTCATCCTGCCGCCCACCGCCCAGCTGGAGCGCTCGCACTACGAGCTCCTGCTGACCCTTGTTTCGGTCCGCAACTGGGCGAAGTACAGCCGGGCGGTGTTCCCGCGCGGGCCGGACCAGCGGCACGACTGGGAGATTTGCCTGGAGCTGAGCAGGCGGCTGCTGGGGCCCGACGCCGCGCCGGTGCGGCTGCTCGGGCGACTTGGCGTGGCGGCCGCGCGTCGGCTCGGGCCTGAGGGCCTGGTCGCGTTCGCGCTGCGGGTCGGCCCATACGGCCTGCGCAGGCCGCGCGGTGGCTTGTCGCTGCGCAAGCTGCGCCGACAGCCGCACGGCGTCGACCTTGGCCCGCTCGAACGGCGGCTGCCAGGACGCCTGTTCACGAAGGACCGCAAGGTTCACCTCGCGCCGGCCGAGTACCTGGCCGACCTGGACCGGCTAAATGACCGGATGGAGGCGTGGGCGCCAGGAGAGCTTGTGCTCATTGGCCGTCGGCAGCTGCGCAGCAGTAACTCGTGGCTGCACAACAGCGAGCGGCTGGTCAAAGGCAAACCGCGCTGCACGCTGCTGGTCAACCCGGCCGACGCGGAGCGCTACGGCCTGGCCGACAACGAGCCAGCGGTGCTCTCATCGGCCGCGGGCGAGGTCGAAGTCCCAATCGAAGTGACCGCGGAGATGATGCCCGGAGTGGTGAGCCTCCCGCACGGTTGGGGTCACAGCCGGACTGGCGTCCGGCTCGGCGTGGCCAGCAAGTACCCGGGCGCGAGCATCAACGACGTCACCGACGAGCAGTTCATCGATCAGCTCACCGGGACGGCAGCGCTGTCCGGGCAGCGGGTCAAGGTCCGCGCCGTGCAGCCCGCCCCGCTCGTGTGACTGCGCTAGCCGGGTTACCTGAGGCTGTTAGCGATGGCGATGAGCGCCTGGTCGCTCAACGTCGCGTACGCGTAGGTCATCGACTGGATCGTGAACAACTGGCCGCCTTCTGCCCACTCGATCTCACCCGCGATGGCCAGGCCACGTCGGCCGCGCACCACGATCGGCCTGGCGTGTATTCCCTCGGGCGTGCGCCAGTGGCCGCCGGTGATCTGCGAGATCCAGATCGACTCATCATAGGAGTTGCCCTGCGTG
>Ga0126371_10002234_pt1 | contig 16629 bp, 32 predicted proteins | sample PanSoiMetaPlot_4_FD_110145 | JGI IMG/M metagenome (GOLD analysis project Ga0126371, IMG submission 110145) | Tropical forest soil microbial communities from Panama - MetaG Plot_4 | ecosystem: Environmental > Terrestrial > Soil > Tropical forest > Bulk soil | place: Panama | collected 2016-02-17 | reverse complement strand
CTTTGTGCGCCGGCTGAAAGGATCGTAATACTGCGTCGTCCCTGCCGGATCGCGCATGGTCTCGGTCAGCCGGTATCGGCCGGTCGCGGCGAGCGCCTTGGCAGCGTGGTAGTAGCGATCCTTGCCGCCGCTGTTGAAGCTGCCGCGCCGCTCGATGTGCGCGGTGATCGTGGTCTTTTCGGCTTCGTAGCTCATGCCGTTAGCTCCTTCAGCGCGGCCAAGCTCTCGGTGGGGCTGGTGTGGGTGATCCAGATGCCCCCGGCTTCCAGCCAGTGCTCCTTGTACCGCTCCCAGTCGTCCACCAAGATGTCCCCTGGCTTCATGTGCAGCTTCTTGTCCCTCGACCGGCAGGCGATCATCTTGACGTGCTCGCCCAGGTGCTTGGTGACCCAGGAGCGCTTGTCGGCCGCGGCCGCGGGGACGCTCGACGGGCATCCCGTGAGGATCACGATGTCGAGGCCTTCGCTCTCGGCCAGGGCTTCGAGCGAGGCCCAGAAGTCTGCCGCACCGGGCAGCGCCGGCATCTTCGCGTAGAAGCCGGGGACCGAGACCACCTTCCGCCAGTCCACGTTGTCGATCGACTTGTCGGGTGGTGATCCGTTGACCGCGGCGTAGGCCGTGTCGAAATCGGCCAGGACGCCGTCTAGGTCGATGAAGAGCGTTCTGGTCGTCATCTTTTTTACCTCCTTTCTTTACCCTCCTTTCTCCTTTATATGTAAGCGATCTTGTCTCATTTGTCAATCCGCCGCGTGCGAGGCGAATTCTTTTTCCAGTCGATTTCTCAACCGGATCGCCTCACGATAGCTGCGCAGCGCCGGCAGAAAACGCTCGTCGCTGGCCTTTAGAGCGCTGAGAAAATCCAGCCATTCTTCGACACAGCGTTGCGCCGTGCGGATATTGTCGAGCGCCCTCATCGTCACGGTTTTCCCTCCTCGTTTAAGGCCATGTCGCGTCCTGCGCGGTAACAGACGTAGGTGAATTGCTGCTTCGAGCCGGCGTCCCACATTGTCGCCGGCAGGCTGTCGGTGAAGCCGCGCCAGAACCATCCGGCCCAGCTATTGCCGGGATGCCGCAGAACGTTGGTGTTCAGCGGCTCCTCGCGCAGATGCGGGTAAAAGAGGACCGGGCCGCGCTCGCGATATTCCTTGACCATCGCGTCGTAGAGGCGTGCCCGGTCACGCTGGCGGAAGGGATTGGTCATCCGGCCGCAAGCTCCTTAAAGCCGAAGGGGGCGACCGCCCAGAATTTGCCGTCGTGCTCGATCACGTCGCCCACCGACATGCTGGTGTGGCACAGCCCCTTCTCCTCGATCAGCAGGCGGGCCTCGCCGTTGGGCGACCAGATTTCGCCCTGCATCTGGGTCCACACCAGATCAAGCCCCTCTTCCGGATTTTCATCGACAATATCGATGCCAGCAATTTCGACCGTGCGCAGAAACGTGTGGGTCTCTGCGAGCTTGGCGATTGTGGGGATTACCGGCGGATACGCCTCCCAGGTGGCGAACGTCTTGTACCAGACGCGATATTTCATAACCGGCCCTCCTCTTTGAGAGTTTTGGCGGCGTAGCGCACCGCCTGTTTCCACGTCGTGAACCACTTGTAAAAAAGCTTGTCGCCGGCCTTGATGATCCCGTTGCCGTGCTCGGCCGTGAATTGGTGCCCGTAGATACGCAGCCCGTAGAGGCGGCGACGCAGCCTGACCACTCCGGCCGGCTCGGTCTGACTGGGGATCACCAGCGCGAAGCCGGTGGTGTAAGTGCCTACCAGCGTCAGACCGGCGTATTCGGTGAAGGGGAGCATTTGGCGGGGCATTAGGGCTCGCTCCTACCAGTCCAGCACCAGCCGGCCGGTCTCTTCATCGAAGTGATCGACCTTGGTGAGCCGGAAGCCGGCCTCTTTGAACGCGGCCTTGGCGAGCTTCACCGCGGCTTTCACGCTCGGGGCCTCGACGTGCTCCATGTGGAGGGACCGGGTGCCCACCCGCCATCCCTTCTCGAAGTGGACGGTGAACAGTGTCATGGAAATCTCCTTTCGCTTGAAATATGGGGTAATCCCCATCGTTTGTCAAGCGGGAGAGGTAAAAAAAGGCCGCGCCAGTTTGGAAAAGCGCAGCCAAGTATTCGGATGTTTAGCGTATGCGGTTGAAGAATTCCATAACGTCGGCGTCTTCCCGGCCGCGGTATTCACCCTTTTTCATCAGCGGCAGCAAATCGCTGAACCAGCGTTCGTGCCAGAAGTCCTTTTCCCAGTAATCCTTCAGCACGATCCCGTTGAGTTCGAGCGCGACGCGCTTGCGGAAGCACGGCTTACAGACGCCGCAGTGTTTGCGCTCGCCGCGGTAGCAGGAATAGGAGACGCGGAAGGCGTCCGGATCGTGGCCGTCTTCGAGGTAGTCCTTGACGAGTTCCCGTTTTGTGGCGTCCTTGAACGGGGCATCGACCTTAAACCGGCGCTCGGCCGTCCAGTGCTGGCCCTGCCACATGTGGTTGAGGAGCCCCCACATCCGCGCGTAGAAGCCCTCGTCCTTGTCGCTCGATCGGTCGCCGTAAACGGAGGCCAGATAGATCGTGTCGCCGTAATGGCTGGCGAGGAGCACCAGATGGGCGTTGCGGTTGGGCACGATCAGATCGTCGCGCTCGTAGCGGCCCAGATCGAGCGCCCCGCCCAGCGTCAGGAATTCGCTCTCCTTGGGCAGCATGCCCTGGTGCAGCAATTGGCTGACCCACCAGCTTTCGGTGTCTTCGTAGCGGGCTCCGGTGGGCACGTAGAGCAATAGATCGGGCTTGAGGAGGCGCGCGTAGATCAAGCTGTCGAGGCCCCCACTAAACAAAAGCACTTCTTTGTTGATCGGCCCCGCTTTTTCATCGGTGATCATTTTCGGGCCATCGTTCCGGATCGTTTCGCCATTCATTTCGTTGCCATTCCTCGATCAGCGGGCGCAGAATTGGTCGCATCGCCGGGGATTATACCCCAGCAAAAAAGGCGGTCCAGAGGACCGCCCTTTTACAAGGTGCTACGCCAGCTATGCCCAGGAAAACCGGCCCATCTCCTCTGCGACCTTGAGCGTGTCGAGCGAGCCGCGTTGGAACGAGAACACCGTGGTGCGCTTGATGTCGGTAAAACCGTTCTGCGCCAGCATCGCTTCCAAATCCTGCACCGAGACATCCTTGTCGGTGATGATCGCCTGCCGGATCAGCTTGCCCATCGTTAGGCCGGCCGACTTGGTGCTCTTCTTCTCGCGGGTGATCAGCTTCTTTTCCTTGGGCTGCTTCGGCTTGAAGCCGGAGACAAAGCCGTCCGGTGCCGGGGGCTCGCCGCCGGTATTGGCAATCTCAGCCGCCTGGGCAAACCAGTCGAGCGCCGGCTGGGTCAGCGTGTCGTAGATTTCATCGGGGATGTCCGCGATGGCTTGCAGCACGCGCTCGACAAATTCCGGATCGGCCTCGTTCTCGCGTTGCAGGCGGAAATTCGGCTTGTGCTGCCGGATCGCGATCAGAAGCTCGTCACAGACCGTCTGTGGTTCGGCCCCATTTTGAACGGGGGCCTCGGTAGTCGCCATTACGATATCTCCTCCTCATTGGGGGCCATTTGGATAAATATATTATCGCCGTCGCGGCTTGACAAGTGGCGGAATTCCTATTCTGTTAGAAGCCGCCGCAGTTCGGCAATAATATCCTCGTTGACCGGCACGCCCGATAACCGGCAGAGCCGGCGCGACCAGATATTATCGGGGGCCGGCCGCAGCAACAGGAATTCGCTGGGCGAATTAAAGATCACTTTGAGCACCGCCTGCAATTCCTTCGATGCGCCGCGTATCTTCGCCGCCAGTGGGCCGGCTTGTTCGGTAGTCTCCTCGGGCTGCGGATCGAAATAGGCCTGCGCCTTTGCCCGCCGGCCGGTCTGTTTGTTGGCCTGGGTGATCACCCAGGTGCCCACCGCGCGCTGGTAGTACCGCATAAACCACTTGTCGTTGTCGATCCGCCCGCCGCGGCCGGTGGTCTTGCGCAGGCACCAGCTAAAGATCGCTGCGCATTCCTGCACGGCCTCGTCAAAATCGAATTCGTCGCGGACCTTCCAGTGGTGGACAAACATGTAGGATTTGGTCCAATGCTCAAAGACGCCCTTCCATTGCGGCTCGTACATTTTTCCCCCTCAGTCGGCGTCGTGCCACGCCCGTATTTGCCTCCGCGACATCTCGCCGGCATCCTTGATGCCGGCCGGCAGCGGGAAATTCTGAGGATATGGCAGCCCGGTTCCCTTCGCCAGCATGTTCTTGAAGTTTTGGACGGTTCGGCGGTTTTGATCGGCGTCGAGCGTTATTAGAACTCGCTTGTTCTCCGGCACCGTGTCGGCCAAGTGCTCGCGCTTGAACGGGTTGGCGTTGAGCCCCAGGACGGCGATGGCGACCACCTCATGTTGGGGGTAGGCATCGCAGATCGCGATGGCGTCAAACGGTCCCTCGACAATGTGGACCGTGTGCGTCGCGGCGACCGGGTAGACCGGGATGCACAGCGCGGAGCCGTCGCTCGGATCGTTGGTCAGATAGCGTGGCTCGGTACGATCGCTGATCGCCCGCCCGGTCCAGCCGTTGAGTTCCCGGTTGAGGCGAAGCGGCAACAGGATGCGCCAGCTATGCCGGCCCACCGTGGTGAACCGCATGTCGTATTTGCGCGCGATCACCGCGGCCGGATCAAGACCGCGTTCGTCGCGCAGATACGCGACCGCCGCCGGATGATCGGCGGCGGAGGAGAAGCGCGACCAGTCGGATGGCTCTTGCCGCGGCGCGGTGCGGTGGATGGTCGAGTTATCGGAGAATTCGCGGATGAGCCCGTCGATCTGGTAGCTCTCGACGCCCAGATGGAGCAACAGATAAGGCGTGGAGCGACCGGCGTGCGGCGGGTGCGAGCGCAAGCAGTAATAGGCCCCGGTCGCCTCCTCGATCCCCAGGTGGAAACTGGGATCGGCGTTGCCGCACCAGGGGCAGGCAATATTGACGTGACCGCGCGCGGTGTTCTTACCGCGGTCGGTCCAGCCTACGCCGATGGCGTCGAGAAGCTGACGCCACTGGATCATAGGACATGGTGAAGCAGATTAATGCTCGCAAAGAGCATCGCCCATGCCGTGATAGCGAGGAGACCGATAACCAATACAGCCGCGCGGACAGTCAGCCGGTCCCGGTTAGCTGCCCTCACGGTCGATGTTCCACGTCATCAGTTCGGGCTTGATGCGGGTCACCCGCAGACGGCAGATGCCGTCGATGTTGACCCAAAGATTGCCGGCTGAATACATGACTTCCACCTCATGCTCCGGTTCGATCGCGTCAATCATCTGCGCCGACACGTTGATTTCGCGCGCCATGCCCTAGTCTCCTGTGGCGTAAGACATCGTCTATTCGATCAATCATCTTCTCGCTCTCGGGCGTCTTCTCGCGCCATTTCAGCATCCAGTAGAACATCAGCCACAGAAGGCTGGGGATAGGCTTGTCGCCACGCTCCCAACGCCGTATCTGGCGATCATCCGACAAGGCGAGATAGAGCGCTAGTCCCTGGCTTGTATACCCCAGCGCCTTACGGCACGATATCAGCAAATCCCGCTCGGTCATCGGTTGCTCCCGCGCAGGATTTCGAGATTGTGCCGGATACGGTAGAGCCGGTTGAGAAGCGCGCCGCGCTTGGCCTTTAGCATCGGCTGCGCGGACCACACTTCTTGGATCATCCCATCGATATCCTCGATGGTCATCCGCATGCGTTTTGACGGCTCGACGCCATTGGCCTCGCCGGAGCCGTGGCAGTCCCAGCATTCGACCAGCACCGGCAGGCCGCACGCGTTGTGAATATCCACCCGGTCGCCGTGGACAGTGACTTGCAGATGCGGATTGAGCCGTCTGCCGTCGCCCCTGCATGCTTCGCAGATCATGCGCCCAGCGCCTTTTTCAGCTTTTCGAGGATCGCCACGGTGAGCCCCTTCTTTTGCAGGAGGCCGGCGACCGCGTGCAGGCCGTATTTGAACAGCCATTCACTCTGCACTTTTTCGGCCTTGATGTTTGCCTGGAACCAATCCTCGCCCTTATCGGTGATCGTGCAGGCGAGTGTATGGTTGCTGTTTTCGGGGCAGACCCGCAGGCAGACATCGGGCAGCGGCTCATCCTTGACCAGCCGCATGCCGTGGCGCTCTTCGCGCAGCTTCCGGCGCTCGATCTTACGCTCGCGCTTGCTCAGCCGCGGGATTTCCGCCGGCCCCAGATCGTGCGCCGGCACCAGCGGTGGCACCTCATCCGGCTCGTCGGGCATCCCCTCGATCACCGCGATGTGCTCGGGCCGCGCCATCTTCGGCTTGCCGGCCTTATCCCAGCGGTAGCGCATGAAGCCGGTCATATCCTTGCGCCGCCACGCATGCGAGAGCGCCCGCACCAGCCGTGTCTGGTCGATGCCGAAATCGGCGTAGCCTTCCACGATGGAATTCAGATAGCCCTCGCTCGGCGGCATGATGCCGGAGCGGTTCATCTTGTAGTAGAGCACCTTGTGGGTCTGGCCGGTCTCGTCATCGACATAGTCGAAGTAGACCTTGCGGTAGAGCCCGCCATAGCCGCCTGGACCCACGCCCTCGTAGCTGTCGAGCGCCTTTTCGCATTCCGGTGTGATCGCCCACAGCGCGCCCTCGCAGAACGCCCCGGTAAGATATGCGACATCCGCGACGCCGCGGAAGCGCAGCACCAGATTTTGCACGGTCAGCGCTTCGAGCGGCACCGCCGCGGGACAGCGCAGGAGCATCTGTCGCTTGTTGAGATTGGACCCATAAGCCCAGTAGAGCTTGGTCGGTTGGACCACTTTGCCCTCCTTGTTGGGACCGTGCATGAGTGCCCGCGTCCGATTAGACATATAGCATTTCGCCCCTAATTTATCAACCAATCATCTGTCGGCCAATCACGTAAATAAAGGCCGCGGCTGCGGCTGGATAGAAGAGGCTCAGCGCGCGATCGTCGCGCGGCGTCAGGATGCAGCCGCCCAATGCGACGACGAGCCCCAGCCAGTCGATCCAGATCGCGAGAGCGGCGCTCACGCGAGCGCCGCGGACTTGGAGCCACCGGGCCAGTGCCGGGGATCGTCCACGCTCATCGCGGACATGTACCAGAGAGCGGCGACGACGGCGAGAACCGAAAGGGCCATCAACATCACTGCCTCCTTTCTCCTACACTTGATATATGGGGGAATTCCCCTAGTTTGTCAAGTGGTCTTAATCAGCCAGTTTGTAGTAGGACGACACGCTTGTCGCACCGCCGGCAGACATGAGCATCCCGGCATTCCGCAATTCGTTGAACGTGGCGAAACCGTAGCCGGCGACCGCCTTGCCGCCTGACATCAGCCGGTAGCACCATTTTTCCACGCCGTAGTAGTTCCGCTCTAACCGGCAAACGAATTTCGCGCCCGTGGCGAGCATCAACACCGCCCGCTCCGCCCGCTTTGACAATGCTTTCACGCTCATCGCACCCTCCTTCAAGCCGCACCCACCATCATCATCCCGTGGACCACCATCGCCTTCAGCGCCGCTTTTTCCGCGTCGCTCTTGCTCAGCACCTTCATGACCATCTCGACCACCGGGTGGGTCACCATCTCGTAGACCTTGGAGGAGACGACGGAGACCATTTTCTCTTTTTTCATCATCTTGCCTCTCCCTTCGTTTTATAGATGGGGATATTCCCATCGTTTGTCAAGGATCGAGGCACAAATAGAGTTATAGTTTTCGGGGGCGTTGCCGCCCCCGATCAGACCGTCGTCGTCAGAATTTCGCCAGTGTCTCGGTGCCCCAGTTCGGGCCGGCGCTCTTGACGCCCAACAGGCCCGCAACCGCCATTGTCACCAGCACCAGCATCGTCACCATCCTGGGCCTCCTCTCTGGCTCGCGGCGTCCTGGCCTATTCGCTTCCCTCCTTCCCGGCCTTCGCGCCCTTGCCTCCTCCTTCCGATAGATATATGGGGATATTCCCCTCATATGTCAAGAAGGCTCTCAGGGAGAAAACTCGGGTGCCGTGACGTTCCTTGAGCCCGCGGCCGGGAGGAAAAACGTGAGATTTGAATGGCGAAAGAGGACAAAGATGTCTTCGATGTCGGCGCTACTGCCCAGCCCGGTGGACCAGTATTTGGCGCAGTAGGCATTGGGCCGGCCGATGTTGAAGGCGATCCACTGGTGAGTTTCCCAGCGAATGCCGATGTCTTCGAGGAACCAGCGGCGCAGATCAGCGTCGCCGCTCGCGCTCTCGGACTTTTCGCGGGAGGAGCCTTGGCCGCTCGGGGCTGACGCCGCGTTTGCGGTCTCGGTGTTTGGCGGCTTGTCGCTTGATGTTGGCGTCGATCTTGTCCGCGGCCGCGGCCTTGTCGCGGGTGTGCGCGATGCGGATGCCGTCGCCGGAGGCGTCCGCGACGACATCCTCGACTTGGAGGTATTCATGGTCGAGCCTCTTGATCAGCTTGATGACGCTGATCGTGTCCCAGCGCCGGTCGAGGATGGGGATCGAGCCGTAGGCGGTGCGCATCAGCTTGCGGATGTCCTCGTCGGACATCTCGGTCTGCCGGCTCTCCTTCTTCGGCCGGCCGCGGGGACGTGCGCCGGTCATTGCAGCAAGCGCTTCGAGGTGGTCACTTTGGTGTGGGAACCGATGAGTTCCTGCATGTCGTGCAGCATCGAGGCCTCGGTCTCACCCGAGAAGATCATGATGTTGAAGCCGATTTTGTAAATCTTGTTGTCGAGGTGCATCACCCGCTTGCCGGGATTTTGCCGGAACTGGTCGATCTGTTCGGCGTCGAGACCGACCATAAACACCTTGTGCCCGGTCGCCTTGTCGGTGCCGGCGGCACAGTTGCTGTCGCCCGAATAGAGCACCACGTCCGCGGGAAGCTTAAACTCCCCGCGGTTGATCCGGATGTAGGTGTCGTGGGGGAGCGCCTTGAACTGGTCGAGATTGCCAAACGACAGGCCCAGCACAAGGACTTGGTTCGGACGCTTGCCGGCGACCAGCTTCAACATCACGGCACCCGCAGGGGATCGGCCGGCGGGATGATGCACGGCTCGTCCTCGCGAGGCACCTCCTCGATGTGGCCGGCCCCGGTCATCCGGCCGGTGACCGCGCCCTCCGCGGTGCCGACCGCGCGCAGCATCTCGCCCCAGCCCATGTCAGCAAGGATCAGCCGCACCTTCACTTCCCGGCCGTTGGTGTAGCCGGTGAGGCTGACCGCCTCGCCCGCCACCAGCTTCTGGAAATCCGCGGCGTCGAGCCGCGTTACTACGTGCTCCATCACTCGTCCTCCAAGCCGATATCGGCCGCTCGCCAACGCCACCCATACGAGTTGATCAACTGGTAGGTGCCTTCGTCCTCGATGTCCTTGATCGCCCGCAGCACGGCGCGCAGCCGCTCGCGCGGATCGGCCGGCGGGATCGGCGGTGCCGGCGGCGGCTCAACCGGCCGCGACGGCGGCTCAACCGGGATCACGCTGGTGATCACCGCGGTGCTGCCAACCGCCTCGACCACCGGCTCGGGCTGCGGGGCCTCTTCCGGCGCGGCCGGCGGCGCGGTTATCTCCGGCTTTTCGAGGAGGCGGAATTCCACCCGCCGGCCAAAGATCACCGCTTCGGCCCTGGTCGCGCGGAATTCGCCCAACTGCTTCACCGTGTCGGTGCTGGTGCCGCGCAGCCGGTGCTTGTCCGTCTCGATCGCGCGGCCGGTGCCGTTCTTCACCGGGATCGGCCGCACCACCCACGTGCCGGGATAGACAAACGACACGGTGAAGCGGTATTTCTCGGGGCTGAATGCGTCACTGATCGCCGCGCATAGCTCGGCTCCCAGACTGAGCCAGATGCTGGTGCTGTACGAGGCGACGGTGCAGGGGAAGCGCCGCTGCAAGACCGGCGTCGGCGTCGTGCTCTTGCCGGTCGCTGCGGTGATGGTCGCCTTCATCCGGCCGGGATCGATCACCGCGCTCATCGCGGTGCCGGCCTTCAGATCGACCTTTTCTTGTAAGGCTTGGGTCATCTCTTCGAGTGTCCTTGTCGGTTTGGGGGCAGGGGGCGGGGGCGGATCGCCCAACGTTCGTCGCAGATCGTGCTTGCGCACTTCCACCCAGTTGGGATCGCCACTCTTGCCGTGGCGCGGCAGCGTGTCCTTGATCCTCCTGCCCTGGTAAACATATTCGACGTGAATATGCTTGCCACCTGGGCGAATTTTGATGTCCTCGATATGGTATGCCTCTCGCATATAATCGATAATCTCTCGCTGGTTCTGGCCCAGCGTCACGCTACTGTCGAGCATGGTGCTCTCTCCCTCCATTGAAATTCCGGCCGCAGGGGCCTCTGCGGAGGCCGCTGGATGCGGGGAAGGCTCGGGCCAGTAGTCTGCCAGCTTGAAGCCTTTCCCCGCGTCCTGGGGCCTCCTGACGCGTTTTTCAGGCATCGGCCTTGTCGGTGTGGCGCACCGGCCCCTCGTCGGAGGAGAGCAAGCCGTAGGCGAACAGATCATCGACGTAGTGCGCCGCCGTGTCGTGGCGGATTTTCCGGCCGTAGAACGCCAAAATCCGGCCGGCGCTCTCGGTCATGAATTTCCCCGGCGTGGGCTCCCGCGTGTAAGACATGTCGTTTAGCTCGCGGACGATATCCTCGGGCTCGGTGCTCATCAGTGTCTGGCCGTCATTGGTCCTAATCATCGTTATGCCCTTCCAGCTTGCAGTTTGGGCGGCGAGACCATCCCGCCGCCCGGTAGTGTTAGTCGGCTAGGCCGCTTCGGCTTCTACCCGCCGCCGCCGGCCCCGGCCGTCAGTCGGCAGTGCCAGATAGGCCTGCCTGTCCCGCCAGTAGGCCTTGCTGGCCTCGTCCGCGCCGACCAGTGTCATCAGCCCGTCGAGCGTTGCCGGCCCCTCCGGCAGCGGTGGCACGCTGTTGGCGACTGCGGTGAGCTTCAGCACCAGCTTGACCCACTCGATGATCTTCTCGGCCTCGACCGTCCCGGCGTGCTGCCGGTATTCGATCGTGCCGTGCCGCCAAATGCTCTCCATGTTGACTTTCCGATACCGATCGTATCCGTAGGCCGTCCGCAACTGGTCGAGCGTCGTGGCCTCGTTCATCCGCGCGGTATAGGTCGTCGGCCGCGCGTAGCCGTTGGCGTTGCCCCGCCGGCTCTCGGGCTGCAAGCTATCGAAGACGCTCTCGAAGTGATGGTAGAGCCGGAAGATGTTCTTTGGCAGATTGTGCTCCCGCCGCGGCAGACCGTTGTGGCAGTGGAGCCCGCAAGTCCGGTTGATCCGGCAGACCGGCCGGTTCCGGTTCGCGCCGATCAGCACTTCCGACACCTTCCGGATTTGCTCGAAATCCGCCTCGCCCCGCAGGATGGGGCTCACCACCTCCATCCCGATCCCGTTCCGGTCAGAGAGCGAACCATCGGTCACGATCTTCCAGGCCCGCGACACGTGATGGTTGTAGTGCTCCGCGTTGCAAGGGACGCCGGCCTCGCTGATCAACCGGGCGAATTCCGCCATGCTGATGTTGGTAGGCCGGATGCACTCGATTTCGACACCGTAAGTGATGTTGGTCCAGTCGAGCACCGTGGCAGGACCGACCGTCCCGGCGACCGCGTTCTCCGCGACCGTCCGCGGTGCAACCGCCGCGGCACCCGTCGCCGCCGGAGCGCCGACATTGCCGGTCAGGACCAGATGGCCGACTTGACCTTCCAGCCACTTTACCCGCACCACCCACCAGCTTGCGTCACCGTGGATCGCCCGCGACACCCGCACGTTCAAGCCGACTGTCCGCGCCAGCGGCACCAGCGTGAAGGAGAACCGATCGAAATTCCGCCGCCGCGAGCTATTCAACCGCCAGCCCGCGGTGGGATTTTCGTCCCGGTTGCCGGCGAGCGCGCCGTGCAGCCAGACCACCCGCGCCATGTTGTAGGCCCGACTGTCCAAACTGTTCAGCGCGATATCGACCGACCGGCCGCTATCGATGGCTGCCCGCCACCAGTAGCCGTAGACCGCCTCGACATCCTCGAAGCTCGGTTCCCGCAGCGGCGAAGACGGGACACCGACCGGCGTGGCTGACGCCACCCGGTGCCATTCCCGCTTGATCCACCGAGGCCAATTCATCGCCATTTGCTGGCTCCTCGTAGTTGGCGGCGGAATTTCTATCTCCCGTCCGCATCATACAGATAGGAATGATCGTGCAGTATGTCAAGGATTTTTTTTCGCGCCGGCCTAACTTTATTTTCGGGCAAGCCTTTGGCGGCGAAGGCCTAATTCGGCCTAACACCTCTATATACCCCAGTTCGAGATTTGAGCTTGTGAGGGCCGGTCAGGCGATGGTTTCGCCGCGCGGCTGGCGCTCGAAGACGGCGATGATGGTCTCGTTGAGTTTCCCCGGCTCCGGCGACCAGCGGTTAAGCTGGAAGCTGTGCAGCCGGTAGCCGCGGAGGCGGTTGGTCTCGATTACCGCCTCAAAGCGCTCGCTGAGGAGCCCCGGCTCCTCCTCCGGCCAGTTTTTCGAGATTTCCGCGACGATGAACGGCGTCATTTGCTCACCATGCGTTAGCCGGCAACCGGCTCCTCCTGGGGAGCGCGCCGCTTAAAGGCCAGCCGGTGGCGCTCTCGCTTGACATAGGGCTGGCGGTGCTCATCGCAACATTCGGGCAGAGACAGCGAGCCATACGGCGCAGCGTATTCAAACGGCTCTCCACACCGCGCGCAATAAGCCAGCCAGATTGCATACCAGCGGCGTTGTCCGGTGGGCGTGGTACGCCGCTCAAATTTAATCAGTCGGAAACGGCGGCCTCGCATGAAGATAATCGAGCCACGCTGAATATCTTTCACCGTTCGCACGTCCCCTCCCTAATTTAGAATAATTCTAAATTTGCAGATCATTGATCCAGTGATCTACCTATCCTGTGTTGTTATCGGGGCGGAAGATAGATAAAGCCACTAGAGCGTAAGCTCTAGGCCCCCCGCCTACGCGCGCGAGGAAACTAAACAAAAATACTTAAACCGAAACAGAATAACTTTACCTCTACCACTACCACCTTCTGGCGGGCCTTCGGCCCGCCAGCGGGTCGCGAGCTTCGCTCGCTCGCTTCGCTCGCTCCCTTCGCCCGCGCCCCGTATCCCTTTTCTCTCGACCAGCGCGGTATCATACATCTGCAAAAGAAATGTTGTAATTTAGACATCGGAGGGATATACGCTAGGCGTTATGGGAAGGCCAGAAGAAATCCTCGAAGCCCTGGACGCGCTGCCTCCGGCGGAGCGCCGGCAGTTCCATGCGCTCCTGGCCCAGTCGAAGCGTAGCCGCGGCGACGACGGCGTCTTTAGCCGCGAAGAGCGCTATCTGGCCGATGCGCTGTTCCAGATCACCCGCAACCGGCTCCCCAACAAGGCGCTGATCGATCTGGGGCTGCGCCCCAAGACGATCGAGCTTTTCGATTATCTCGAAAACCAGATCGCGGATTTGCGCGAGCCCCAGATCGCTGAACTGACGCGGCTCTGCATCAGTGCGCTGGCGGATCATTTACAAGCTCGCCGCAGCCCGGTGCCGGTGACCAGTAAAACTCTGTTGGAGCACATGGGCCGTATTTCGCTTGCTGTCGAACGCGCTTATCCCGGTTATCACCGTGCCGGCATCTTGAAGATGCTGGTGCTGTCGGTGACCGACACGGCGGCATAACCAGTCCCCCCCCCGGCCGCGCTCCTCACTTCCCCCGGTTGAGCAACCGTCCCCCCCGGCCTCAACTTTGATGAGCGCGGCCACCCTTTTCAACCGTTTTGTCACCGTAGATTTCGCGGCGCAGCGTGGCGTCTTCCTCTTCGATTTCGATCAGCAATTCCTTCATTCATCGGCTTGGGGCTTATGGCGACGGCGTAGAGCGCCTGTTCCCAGGTGACATTCGGTTTCAGCAAGACATGCACCAAGGTCGAGCCGGCCTGGATCATCACCCGTTCGTGGCGCAGCAATGCCTGCAACTGCACCTCATCGAGTGGCACTTGACAGACGCGCTCAATTCCGTCTAGAGGATACTTCTTCATTTCATGTTGTAGAGGTAAAGCGTCACTTCACCGCTAGCGTCGGTAGCCCAGGTAATCGCCTCAGCCAGTGAAATTTTGCCACGTTCCTCGATAGCGAAGACGTTCAGACCGACAGTCTTGTCGGCTTGATCGCCTCCCGCGCTGTTGTCGTTATAGGTAGGCTCGATTACCGCGAATACCTTCTTCCAGCGATATGGGTCTTCACGCATGTCGATGATGTTGGTAATCATTGGTCACCTCCTACAAATCGTGTTTGATACATAAGTCGTGCAGCAAGTCGAAGTCTCCCTCCGTATTGCGCTCGTAGGCGTCACACAAGATTTCAAAGACGCGGACAAAACCAGTCATCTCGCTCTTCTCGTCGCTCCTATCCGGCAGTCGCCGGTCCACCATCATGCGAAGGAATTTGAGATTGGTCCGCATGGTGATCGCCAGCGAGCGACGGTCTGTCGAGCGGTGGTGCAGGATGTTCCACCAGCTATGAAAAAAGAGACTGCCAAAGAGCAACTGGTCAAAGCTGTAATAGCGGGCGGGCGATCCCTCGGGGATCGGCCACATCTGACGGCCAAACATAAAGAACGGCCCGTCTTGTACGGTGCAGCTTTTGAGCGCCGTCTTGCGGGCGTCGCGAGCGGCGGTACGTGCGAGCTTGTCGGCTTCACGTTGCGTGGTAAATTTTTGCACTGCTTCCACTTCGAGCGCGCGGCGCTCCTCTTCCGTAAGCAGCTTTGTTTCCGGTTCTGCTGTGATGTCCGATTTGTAGACGACGGCAGTGCGGCGGCTGCCAGAGGACCGGGAAGAGGATCGGGAAGTGGAACGGCTTCCCGTTTTTTGAGGAGATGACGGCCCGCATCCTCAGACGCTTCCCGGCTCCCGGTGTCGATTGGGAGGCCCCGGCAGCAGCCGACGAGAACGTCCTTATCTAGCGTCATCTTCAAGCTTTTTCTTAGCTATATCAATAAGATAGCGGATAAACTGCGCGCGCGACGGGGGCAGCGCCATCTTGTCGCGCTCGCCGTCGAGCCACCGCAGCATCTCGGCGGTTAACCGAATTTGTATTGTTATCAAGTCTTTATCGTTTTTCACGCCACAGCCCCGAAAAAAAGATGGCACGCGATGTTGGAAGCATCTTGACGCCATCGCGCACCACCATTATATGCCGCTTCGTGCCAACCGGCAATTCCGCCAAGGCACAGAAAGCGTGGTAAATTATGTCTACGACGATCAGCGTCGATTTTAAGACGCTGCCTACCCCCGAAGGCTGGGCTCCCGCCCTGACTTTGGACATGGAAACCGCCTCAGCGACGGCCTTCCAAGACTTCACCAACAAAGTCAAGACTTACGGGATCGAGCACCCCTCGACCGTGCAGTTCACGACCGACTGGTGGATGATCACGCCCTATCTTGCCGAACATCTTCTTTCACGCGCCGTCAATGGCAACCGCAAGGTGTCGTTTGTGTCGGTGAAGGAATATGCCCGACAGATGCTGGCTGGTCAGTGGAAGGCAACCGGTGAGAGCGGCATCATCGATGAGCACGGCAACGTCCGTGATTTCCAGCACCGCCTCTACGCGTCATATATTTCCGGCGCGTCGTTCCCGGTGTTCATCGTTACTGGCGTGCCCGATATCGTGGGACTGTCGTCCTATATCGATAGCGGCCACGGTGTTCGCACACCGGCTGATGCGCTCTACATGGCAGGCCTCAACGGCTTGTCCAGCCCGGTGGCGGCGGCAATCACCGTAGCTCACCGCTACGACAGCCGTGCCTATGGCGTGCTCCGCAACAAAACCATCGTCAAGCTGACGAACATGGAATACGTGGAATACGCCCAAGAAAATCCCGATCTGCGTGCCGCCGCGCGTGTCGCATTGAGCGATTTCGCCGAAACGGTGAAGCTGATCAAGGATAAGGGCATCTCCGTGTTCTGCGCCTGGAAAATCCTCGAAATGTTTGGTGCCGATGCACTGTCGGGCTTCTTTGTCCCGCTGGCCTCCGGTGCCAATCTGGAAGAGGACGATCCGGTTCTGGCACTGCGCAACCGCCTCCTGGCCGACGACGACAGCCTCAATCCGTCGCGTCGCCTGGGACTGGTGATCAAGGCGTTCAATATGCATCGCCTCGGTCAGACCGTGCGTCTTGGGCGCGGTCGCGGCACCGGCCTCAATCTGGGCGACAACGAGACATTTCCTCGTTTTGTCCCGGTCGAGCGCCTGGACGAAGCCGCCCAGTAAGCCAGTAACAGCAACGATCCCCCGGCGGCGACGCCGGGGGATTTTCACAAGGGATTAATCCGATGACCATCGGTGACAACATCATCCGTATGCACGCGCCGTCACCTGACGAAGCGGTGAAGATCAACTGGGAACACCATCTGACCAATGAGAGCCAGTTAGCCGAAGGCCTTCTGACACTGGCGCTTTCGGTAAAGGCGCTACGTGACGACTGCCCCAGCGATATAGCATTCGGACAACGCTTCGACGCCCTCGATCTACGCGACCGTGATGGTCGCGCGCTCAACCGCGATGATCGCCAAGCTTTGGTGAACATGGGCACGCACCCAATCTGGACGCAAGCGGCGCTCG
>Ga0126371_10002233_pt1 | contig 16629 bp, 11 predicted proteins | sample PanSoiMetaPlot_4_FD_110145 | JGI IMG/M metagenome (GOLD analysis project Ga0126371, IMG submission 110145) | Tropical forest soil microbial communities from Panama - MetaG Plot_4 | ecosystem: Environmental > Terrestrial > Soil > Tropical forest > Bulk soil | place: Panama | collected 2016-02-17 | reverse complement strand
GCCGAGCGTGCGCCTCGGCTACGGCCGCCACATACAAGGAGCCGCCACGCGAAAGGGTCACACAACTTTCAAACTCGGCGAGCGCTTGCTGCACCATCCCTTTTGCCTCCAAGGATGCTCCGAGGTCACACTGCGCCGGAATGAAATTTGGATCCAGCTCAAGGATTCCGCGAAATTGTTCGATCGCATCGTCAAAGCGACGCGCAAAATGCAAAATCCGCCCTTCTGCGACACTCACGATTAAAGCAAGCGGATCAAGCTGTCGGGCTTTTTTGATTTCCTGGCTTCACCTTGCCGTCCCAGCGCCGCTAGAAAAAGCGCGTACCAGTGGTGGGCTGTTACATATCGTGGATTCAACTCGATCACTCGCTCGAATAGGCCCGGTCACGATGAGCGGCGCGATGCCTTCCCCGATGTCGCTGACGAGCGATCACAGGTACGGAATCACAGGTAGAAAATTTGGCGGGACGAAAAATGGTAGGCCCGGGAGGACTCGAACCTCTGACCTCTTCCGTGTCAAGGAAGCGCTCTAACCAACTGAGCTACGGGCCTTTAGCATTTGGGGCGACGCAACAACACAAACGATTAGACCCCAAATTTCTAATCGCTTGCAAGGCCCAGAGCGCTACGGTGTCAAGGAAGCGCTCTAACCAACTGAGCTACGGGCCTGTCGCTCCCTAACTCTAGCACACTTGGGTGGGCGAACCGCAGCGTGGGCGACCGGGTTTTGACTCGCTTGGGCAACTCAAGCAGTTTTACTACGGCTGTCGCAAACCTCTGTTCTGGAGCAGGCTCTTGGATAGGAGGGCGGTCTCAGAATGGATGAGTACGGTTCAATTTTTTTGGGTATGCCCTCCCTTACGCATTTGGATGTCCCTTTCCCCCACTAAGGTATTAGGCGAGAAAGTATCTAGTCACTTGATCTTTAGCGTCACCCGACCCATTTGCACCCGGTCCTCAAACTCTTCTTCAAAGATTCCTTGATTGGCGGGGCGAGCCAAGTGCGGGGAGCCTTGAAACTGGAGACACCAATACTCGCAGATCGAACCAACCGGCTACAGAGCAGGCCTGTTCTGAGGTCACCGCGCTTAGTGACGACAAGCACCGCCTTTGTCGTTTGCCACTGGCAACATCGGGGCAAATGAACAAAGACATGTTCAATCGCTGATAGATATCTGCTTGATCAAGGAGGAGCCATGTCCAGGATACTAGGCGCTACGCGAAGCTCACTCCTCACCATTCTGCTCATTTCGCTCTGGTTTGGCCTGGCGGCTCGCCTGGGTGCGAGCCCGCCGGCCCAGGACGCCGCCAAACCGGCGGGCGAGCAGGAAAAGCCCGAGGCTGCGGCGCCGGCCGCCCTTAGTGGTGACTATGTAGGGAGCGAAACCTGCAAAACCTGCCACGAGGACATGCCGTCGAAGGGTTTTTACAAGAATTTTGAGGACTCGCCGCACTTCGTAACCGCTCTCGATACCAAGAAAGGTTCGGAGTGGCACGGTTGCGAGGCATGTCACGGGCCGGGCAAAGCCCACGTGGAAGGGGGCGGCGACAAGACCAAGATTTTTGCGTTTAAGGGAGCCTCAGCCTCAGAGGTCAGCCAGCGCTGCCTAGGTTGCCACGAGTACGGCGAGGAGCACAGCAATTACGGACGTTCGGTACACCTCCAGAACGGGGTGGCCTGCACCGACTGTCACGACCCCCATCACAAGAAAGAGGGCCAGTTCCTTCTAAAGGCAAGCCAACCGGCGCTTTGCTACGGCTGCCACCTCGACAAGAAGCAACAGTTTTCCCGGCCCTTCCATCACCGGGTCAACGAAGGCCTGGTGAAGTGCACCGACTGCCACAACCCGCACGGCGGATTCCTGGCCCGGCAACTGCGAGCCACGACCTCGCAAGACCTGGTTTGCTTCAAGTGTCACGCCGACAAAGCCGGACCCTTCGTGTATGAGCACGAATCGGTGAAGGTCGAAGGCTGCACCATCTGCCACACGCCGCACGGCTCTTCCAATCCGCGGCTTCTGAAGCGCGCCCAAGTGAACCTCCTTTGCCTGGAATGCCACTCGTTCGCCGTGGACGCCGGGCCGGCGGCGACTCCAACGTTTCACAACCTAGCGCAGAAGTATCAAGCCTGCACTATGTGCCACACGGCAATTCACGGCTCGAACAGCAACAAGTTTTTCTTCACTCCGTGACAGGGAGCCGCCATGCCAAAAACCAAAGCGGGAATGGAGAATCGTCATGAAGAACAGAAGAATGCTCATGGCATTGCTGGCGCTCGGCGTAGTGGTCTCCTTCGGGTCACTGCCGGCTCAGGCGCAGGAAGAACAGCAGGCCGGCATTAACCAGGAAAATTACAATGTAAAGCAGTCGATTGAGTTTGGGGGGCGTCTCACCAGCATCTCGGGCGACACTCAGTCGTACGACACTTTTGTGAACCTGCAACAAGGTCCGCGCCTGCTGGGCTTCACGATGGAGATGAATTCTCTCAATCATCACGGAACGTGGTTTGACAATTTTTATTTCAGCAATTTCGGTTACGGCGGCGACCCGAACATGGTGTCGCGGCTGCGCATGGCTAAGAACACCTGGTACAAGTTCGACGGGCTATTTCGCAAGGATGAAAACTTTTGGGATTACTCGCTGCAAGCCAATCCCATTAACCCGACAGCCCCCTTTGCTAACGGACCGGCGGGATTCGGAGGAACGATTTGCACGGCCTGTGTTCTGAATTTCTCGCCTCACAATATGAACACGCGGCGGAAACTGGGAGATTACAACCTGATCCTACGGCCGGAATCTTCGGTTCGCCTGCGAATGGGATATTCGCGAAATACTGTTGAGGGGCCCGGGTTCGCCACGATTCACCAGGGAACCGAGCAGTTCCTTATCGCGGACGTCAAGACCACGGTCAACGCTTACCGCGTGGGTATGGACTTTAAGCTCCTACCACGAACCAATTTGAGCTACGACCAAATCTTGAACTACTACAAAGGGGACACGGGGATCACCGATTTTGCGCAGCCCTTTCCACTGAATTCAACCCAGAACGTCGACCTGGGAGTTTCTTTCAACGCCACTGCGAATCAACCCTGTGGCGGCACCTTTCTTGCTTCTGGCTTTGTGAATCCCGCCTGCAACGCTTACTTTAACGGCTATCTGAACCACGGGCGCACGCGCACGAGCACGCCGACCGAACAGCTCAGCGTGCAGTCAAATTACTGGCAGAAGCTGGATCTCACGGCCCGGCTCAGCTACTCGGGTGGGGATACCAATGTTTTCGGCTACAACCAAACTCTGTTCGGCCGCGAATCGCGCACCAATTTGCGCAATCAAACGAATACCGGACCTGTCTTCGGGCGGCGCGTCGCAGCCGCCGCGGATTTTGCCGCGACCTGGCAGATTACCAACAAACTCAGCTTCCTGGACACGTTCCACTATTCGAACTGGCACAATCCCGCCGCGTTCGACGTTTCGAGTTGCTCGTTTTTTAGCCCGAACCTCAACACCGCCGCGTTTTTCTTCACGCCGAGCGCTCCCGTTCCACTCGCTTGCGTGCCGCCCGCGGGCGCCGCGCCTGCTACAGCGACGAATCCGGTGGTTCACAACGCCAGTTCCGCACCGGACGTCTCCATCATTCTGGACAGCAATTTTTTGAAGCAGGAAGAGCGAATGAATCTCGCGGAAGTCGACTACGGGTTTTCCCAAAAACTGGGGGCACGCGTCGGATTTCGCTACCGCTATCGCATCATTGCCGACAATTTCTATGAGACTCTGAACCAGGCTTTTTACCGGGGCCCAACGGCTGCTCTCGCGGCGCGCGGAGCCTGCGCCCCGGTGAATCCGGCGAACCCCGTTTCGCAAGCCAACCTTCCTGCCGGTTGCACGCTGAACTCGGACTCCTCCATCAGTTTTCTTTCTGTTCCGGCGTTTGTTCCCGCGTCAGACGTGGTCCCGCCGATCAACGAATTCTCCGGATTGTTCGGCATCTGGGCGCGGCCCAGCCCGAGGTTGCAGATCAGTTTTGACACCGAACTTTTCAGTGCGGATGGATCGTTTACGCGCATCAGCCCGCGAGAGTCACAGGAATACCGCGTGCGAGCAAAGTATGCCCTGACCAGTTGGCTGCACTTGAACGGCAATGCCCTGATTTGGGAAGCGCGGAACAACGTCGAGAATGTAAACAACCTCCAGCACAACCGCACCTACGGCATCTCGGCGATTCTCCAGCCCAAGGGCAAGATCGGGCTAGAAATTGGCTACGATTACAACGACGTCTTCTCGCAAATATTAATCTGCTTCGTCAGCAGCGCCGCCCCAACCGGCCCCTCCACGGTAAGTTGCCCGGGCGTGACGGGGTTGCAGCAGCAGCTTTCCACTTACACCAACAACTCCCAGTACGGCTATTTCGACTTGAGCCTGACTCCGGTCGACCGGCTGACGGCGCACCTCGGTGCGAACCTGACGGGCACCAGCGGCTCAGCGCTTCTGGTGATTACTCCCCAGGTGCCCTCCGGCCCGCTCGATTCGAAGTGGCTGCATCCTTTCGGCGGCCTGGACTACCATTTCGCAAAGAACTGGACCGGGAAGGCTTACTGGGACTACTACGGTTATCATGAGGATCCCACGGTGAGCGCCGCGACAGGTGCGATCATCTCGCAGGATCTGCGTGCGCCGCGAACTTTCCGCGGAAACTTGGTCACACTGTCCGTCAAATACGCATTCTGATTCTAATGCGTCAAACGCAAACAGGCGCCGGGCATCCGCCAGCCGCTGACATCTCAGGAGGAAGAAAACATGCGCAAGACAACCAGTTGGATCGCGGGAATCACGGTCATTGCCGTTGTGCTGACAACGATTGTTTTCCTCGATCGACCGGCAAGGGCGGACACCGCTGCTGCCGAAGCGACGTACAAAGCAAAGTGCGCGATGTGCCATGCACCGGATGGCAAGGGCGAAACGACCACAGGCAAGATGACGAAGGTGAAGGACTTCTCTTCCGAGGAAGTCCAGAAGATGAGCGATGCGGATTTGAGCGCTGCCATCACCTCCGGCAAAGGCAAGATGCCACCCTGTAAGACTCTCTCCGCGGACCAGGTAAAGGACCTGGCGGCGTTGATCCGGGCGTTCGGAAAGAAGAAGTAGGCGGACCGGTCAAGAAAAGGTTTTGTGACGAGACGCGTCTGCCGACTAGATGCTTCTCCGCGTGAGGAAAAAACATGAAGAAGGCTGTTTCACGCATGGCCTGATCCGCTGTGGTGTGTCTGGTAGACTCGGCAAGCTCGCGCATCTTCCCTTCTCCGCGGAAGAATCTCCCTGCATCCAATAGAATGGGTGAGGTAGACTCGCACGCAAAGTGAAAGTTCAAATTGACACAGGTTTAAAGAAAAAATGCCCGCGCGCCGCTTTAGGCTGCCTGACAGCGCGCGTGAGAGCCGGCCCGTCGCCGGAGGCGTTGCTCGGCGAGATAAAAGCGCGCGCCCTGGAAATCGAGCGCCTGCCTTTCCCGCGCGGCGTCCTGGAATCTCCGCAAATCGAAATAACCCGGCGGGCCTACAAAGCGCTGGGGAAAGACCCCGCGCGTTATCGCGGCTCGGCCGAGGCGCTCCTCCGCCGCGTGGTTGCCGGCAAAGGCTTGCCGGAGATCAACGCCGTCGTGGACATCATCAATCTGGTCTCGGTTGAAAGCCGCCTTCCGGTGGGCTTGTACGACGCTGCGCATGTGCAGGGTGACGTCGTTTTTCGCGCGGGGCGAGCGGGTGAAACCTACAAGGGCATTGGCAAATATGATTTGAATCTCGAGGGTCTGCCACTTTTCGCGGATGACCAAGGTCCTCATGGCAGCGCGACCAGCGATTCCGAGCGCACCATGGTCACTTCAAAAACCGAGGGGATTCTCGCCGTCATCGTCTCGTTCGGCGGGACCGAGGGCCTGGACCGCTGGACCGAACGGCTCTCGACACTGCTCTCACAGTATGCCTCCGGGCAAAACGTCGATATTCACATCGTCCAGTAAACGTGCGCGCATCTGACACGGCTAGGTTTGCGCCGAACCAGCATGACGACGCGGCGTGGAGCGTTCCTGCCAAGGCCATGTCCGAGGGTCAGAGCGCCCACGAGCTGGAAGAACATCGTGAAGTCGCCGCTTCCCGAAGTGCAAGAATGGGAAACTCCGAAACTGCAGCTCCTGCCACAAAGTAAATTCTCGACAAAGATCGTCAGGGTGTTGAGCCGTCAAGGTGAAACCGTTTGCCCCACCTGGTAAAGGCCAGGGTAACCAAGGAAGAGTCCCGAGCGCCGTCGGCGTACTGTCGTGGCACGAGTCACAAGTCAGCAATCGTCAAGCACTTCACTCGAGCGCCTGCTTCAAATCTTCGATCAAATCCTCTTTGTCTTCCAATCCCGTGGAAACCCGCACGGTCCCCGGGCTGACGCCGGCGCGCTTCAACTCCTCATCGCTCATGTTGTAGTGCGAGCTGTAAATCGGCAGAATCACCAGCGACTCGACCCCGCCCAGGCTTGCCGCCAGCAAAAACAATCGCACGCGATCGCAGAAGCGCCGCGCTGCCGGTAAGCCGCCTTTCATATCAAACGCCAGCATCGAACCAAACCCACGCATCTGTTTCTTCGCGAGCTGGTGATCCGGGTGCGACGGCAGCCCCGGATAATGCACACGCTCGACTTTCGGATGCTTTTCCAAAAAGGTTGCCACGGCCATGGCGTTCTCGCATTGCCGCTCGACGCGCACGCCCAGCGTCTTGATACCGCGAATCAGCAGATAAGCCGCGCCGGGGTCCATCGACCCGCCCAGATAGATGATCATCTGGCGCACTTTGTCCATCCACGCTTGGCCGCCCGCGGAGACACCCGCCAGAATGTCCGAGTGGCCGGCCAGCGCTTTGGTCGCGCTGTGCACCACCATGTCGTAGCCGAGCGCGATGGGGTTCTGCAGCACCGGAGTGGCAAAGGTGTTGTCGATCAGCGAGACGAGCTTATGCTTCTTGGCGAAAGCAACGGCCTTTTCAATGTCCACCAAACGCAACGTGGGATTGGTCGGCGTTTCGACGTACAGAGCGCGCGTGGCTGCGTTAACGAGCTTTTCGATGCCGCAAAGATCGGGCTGGACGTGGTGAACCGCAATGCCCATGTTGGGGAACACATCGCGCATGAGCCGGTACGTTCCGCCGTAGAGTTGCGCTGTGGAGATCAACTCGTCCCCGGCCTTCAGCACCGCCAGGAGCGAGGAGGAGATCGCCGCCATGCCCGAAGCGGCCACCACCGCTGCCTCCGCGCCTTCGAGCGCGGCAATCTTCTTTTCCGCGACACTCAGCGTGGGATTGCCGTAGCGCGTGTAGATGTAGGCCTTGTTCTTGCCCTCGGCCCACTCTTTCATTTCTTCCGTGCTGGAAAAAGTGAAGGTCGAGGTGCGGATAATTTCCGTGACGACCGGACCGTTCACACCGTGGCGCTCCGGCTCCCCGCTATGAATGGCTTTGGTTTGCGGCCCGAGCTTGCTCGGCGAGCGGGCCTTACTTCGGGTGCCATCCTTCGTCTGGGGACCAGGCCCGGCCTCGAAGGCGGGCTTGGGCGGTTTTCCAGTTTTCATGACCATCAGTTTGCGCCCACTCCCGAGAAAAAAGCATCTCTCCGATGGGCGCTTGGCTAGACAAATTGGGCGGCTCGCGAAAATCCTTCTCTACTTATGGCGAATTTCCACCGGGGCGCGGGTGCGATCCAAAGGAAATACTTGGATTTGCCATTGCAGCGGAACCGAGGTGGCCAAGTAGCAAATGGTCTTGTCACAAGGCTGGTATTCCAGCTTTCCGGAAATCGTGAAGGTCTTCCCCTGCTTCCCGAGCGAGCCCCAGAACTCCGCCGAGGAACTGACTTTCACATCCTGGCTGATGCGGAGGGTTCCTTCAAAGACAGGCACCTTCTCCTTGATTGCCGGCAAATAGAGAATTTTGGACGGCGGATAGACTGCGGGCTGGAATGCCATTTGTGGCATCGGGTCGATCACCAGCCGGATGGGCTTGTAGCCTTGCACGCCCGGCGCGTATACGTGCACGTCCTGAGGGAGACGAATCTCCGCGGCTAACGTAATACGCGCGCCGGGAACCGCAGCGCGGTCGGATTGTTCAAGCGCGACTTGAAGATGCGGGGCTTCCACCGTGTCCACGACTTCCTCGCCCAGTTCCGGAAAGAGTTTGGAAAGCAGGCTATTGCCGGTCAGCCGCTCCCGGTATTTGGCTTCGAAGAATTTTTCTCGAATGATGCCGTGAGTATCGATGAAGAAATATCCGGGGCGCGCAAAACCCTTCTGCATTCCCGTCGCTTCCTCATTGAAGACGCGGTAAGCGCTGATGACCTTTGAGCCTGGGTCCGCCAGCATCGGGTAGTCGATCTTGTGGAGCTCGGAGAAAAATTTCAGGATTTCTTCCGAGTCATAGCTGATGGCCGCGAACTTGAGCCCTTGCTTCTCGAATCGCGGCATGGCGCTTTGCAACTCGACCAGTTGCCCTTTGCAGAACGGTCACCAGTCCGCGGATCGGAAAAAGAGCAAAACCGTGCCGTTCGCGCCCTTCAGCGAATCCAGGGTCTCGATCCGTCCAAACTGGTCGTGCAGTGAGAAGTTCGGCGCTGGTTGACCAACGGCGAGGCCGATGGACATTAGTTCCAGCGAAGAGGCATGAATCGTCTCGCCATCGAGAGTCCCGCGCACCGTGACGCTGTCGCCCAGATGAGCCGCAGCCAGCTCTTGCGGCACAAGGCTGTACATTACGCGGTTGGTGTCGTCGTAGAGAGACAGTTTCGCGCCCGGTGCGGCTCGGAAACATTCCGGGGACTCATTGAACGCCTCGTCCGCGTTGCAACTGCTGTAAACGATGGTGCCCGACCAGGCCCCGGAATTGTGCACGCCGGCTTGTTGTGCCACAACGAGCGCGGGAAGCGACAAAGCGGCGGCGAGAAGAGAGTGAAATCGCCTGGACATACGGTTTCGGCCAAGCCTTCGACGGCGTATTGTACCACCCGGTGCGAGAGGTTCCGCAGTTCAGATTTTCAGGAAAAGTTTGCGGCGGTACATCCACAACAGGATGAGCCAATAACACAGCAGAATGACCGCGCCGCGGAAGAACGGTTCAAGCCCTGCGCCGGCGAACTGAAAGAAATTGGGACCCAGGTGGATGCGCAGGGTGCTGTCCAGAAACCCTTCCAAAAAGTGCGCAATGCAGTAGGCCACGATCGAGTTCATACCCACAACCACCAGCGGGAACGCCCATTTCTTGAAACCCTTTACCTCGATCACCCAACTGAATGCGGCGAGAAACAAAAAGCAAATGCCTCCGCTAAGGATGGTCCACGACGGCGTCCAAATGCGCTTCACCACCGGGCAAATCTGCGAGTAATGCAGCGCCAGACCCAGAACAATTCCGGACACGCCGGCGATGAGCAACTTGTTCATCGGGACCGTGGGCCGGGACTCAAGCGGTCGGGCTTCAGAGGGCCGGGATCCACCGGAACGCGATTCGCGCAGCCAGCGGCCTGCGATCAGGCCAAGGATCATGGTCCCCAGCGTAGGAATGAAACTCAGTGTCAGGTAACCACCCTCGTTGTAGACAAAGGGATGTTCGCGCGGGAACAGGTTTAGGAACCACTGGTCGAAGCGGTTTCCGAGATTGTAGTTTTTGTTCCAGTGCGCGGCGAATCCGGTGAAGTTGTGCTGGATGTTCCACGCCGAGGAAACGCCTACGCTTTGCCAGTCGAAATTTGCGGGAGCCGCGGGATACCAGGCCCAAGCCAGCCAGTAGGCGAACAGAAGGCATCCAAGCGACGTCCAAACCCACTTGAGGGATCGCGCCTTCGAGGAACAGTATCCGAGCACGAACAGAAACGGGTAGCCAAAGCCGATCTGTGAGAGCGTGTCTTCGAAAGTGAAATAGGTTATGGAATGATCCATCGAGCGGAGAAATACGCCCAGAGCAACCAGCACAAAGGATCGCCACAGTGCATGCCAAAATAGATCCGCGAAGCGCGCTCCCTTGGCCATGCGGCTGGCAATGGAGTACGGCAGCGCCACGCCAACCAGAAAAGAGAAGCCCGGCTGGATCGTGTCGTGCAGAGAGCAGCCAAACCACTCCACGTGCGTCTGGTTGTAAGCCAGAATTTTCCAGAACAGGCTCGTCGGGTACGCCGCCGAAACGCGCGAAAGCTCGAGAACCTCGGCCATCATCAACAGCATGACCAAGCCGCGGTAAGCGTCCACGGCGACGTTGCGCGGGGACCCGGCGACGACCGACGCGGCCTCGCGTACGGCTGGAGTCGTTTCGGTGATAGGAGCTGCCAAGGTGGCCATAAACGCCTCACTCACCCGAGGTAAAACAAAAAAGCAGAGCCCTTGGACTCGGTCCGCGGCACATCGCACCGAGGGTTGGGATGACCCTGAGGGTCGACCCGGCGTACCAAGAAGGGCACGACATAGGAGAGTGGTCAGGCCTCTTCTTCGACGAGGGCTTCCCCGTGGGCCGCTTTGTGGGCCGCGATCACCTTTTCCGCCAATTCGTTCGGCACGTAGTCGTAGTGAGAGAACTCCATCGAATAGCTGGCGCGACCTTGCGTTTTGGAAGTGAGGTCGGTCGCGTAACTCAGCATCTCGGCGAGTGGCACCTGGCCCTTGATGATGACGTTGTGACCGCGCGTTTCGCTCCCGGAAATGCGGCCGCGCCGCGAGCTAAGGTCGCCCATCAGGTCCCCGGAGTATTGGTCCGGCGCGTAGACCTCCACGTTCATGATGGGCTCAAGCAACACGGGCCGCGCCTGTTTCATGGCCTCCTTGAACGCCAGCGAGCCGGCAATCTTGAAGGCAATATCCGACGAATCCACGTCGTGATATTTGCCATCGTAGAGAATGGCGCGGAAATCCGTCACGGGAAACCCCGCGAGGTAGCCGCGCGCGGCGGAATCGCGAATGCCCTTCTCGACAGACGGAATCCAGTTTTTCGGGATAGCGCCGCCGAAAATATCGTCGACAAACTCGATGCCCTTGCCACGCTCGATGGGCTCCATCTTGATGCGGCACACGCCAAACTGGCCGTGTCCGCCCGACTGTTTTTTGTGCTTGCCCTCGGCGTCGGCCTTGCCGCGAATGGTTTCACGGTAGGGAACCTTGGGAGGCTTCAGCGTGAGATTGACGTTGTAGCGCTTCTGAAGCTTGGCAACCACGACTTCGATGTGCTGCTGGCCGGAGCCGGCAAGCAAAAATTCTTTCGTCTGCGTGTCGCGCGAAAAACGGAGCGCGCCGTCTTCTTCGAGAATTTTGTGAATGGCCACACCGATCTTGTCTTCGTCAGCCCGGCTCTTGGGCTCAATAGCAAAGGTGATAGACGGCTCCGGCAAACGTGCCGCCGTGTAGTAAATCGGCGCAGCTTTGTCCCCCATTGTTTCGCTGGTGGTTGTTTCTTTCAGCTTGGCGATAGCACCGATGTCGCCGGCATGCAGCTCGCCGGCTTCGGTGAACTGCTTTCCTTGCACAACTTGAATATGCTGAAGGCGTTCTGAAACATTGCGGTTGTAGTTCTGAAGCGTGGCGTCGTTTTTCAGCACGCCGCTCTTCACCTTGAAATAGTTGATGCGCCCGGCGAACGGATCGGCGAGCGTTTTAAACACGAAGAGAGAAACCGGCTGGGCGTCGTCGTATTTGCGCTCGACCCGGTCGCCCTTTCCGCCGGGTTCTTTATAACCAACCTGCGCGTGCTCGTCCGGATGAGGAAACGCATCGGCCAAGAAGGTGAGCAGGCTAGCGGTCCCAACGTTGTGCAGCGCGGAGGTCATCAAGACCGGAAAGATTTTTTCAGCAACGATGGCCTTGCGGACGGCGGGAATCAAATCCTGGATGGGAATCGTACCTTCGCGGAAGAATTCCTCCATCATCGCGTCGTCGCCCTCGGCGATCATTTCCACTAGCTTTTCGTGCGCTTCCTTGGCTTCGTCAGCGAGCGCGGCAGGAATCTCTTCGATCGTGGGCTTGCCATCGCCGTCCGGCTTGTAGGTGTGGGCCTTCATGGCCACCAGGTCGATGACCCCGCGAAATCCTTTTTCCGAGCCAATCGGCAATTGCAAAGCGACTACATTGCGGCCAAAAACCTCCGTCAGCGATTCCATCGAACGCTCGAAACTGGAAAGTTCGCGATCCATCCAGGTGAGCACAAAGGCGCGGGGAATGTCGTACTCGGTGCAGTAATCCCAGACCTTTTCCGTGGTGACCTGCACGCCCACGTGCGCGTCCACGGTGATCAGCGCGGCATCGGCTGCAATCAGCGAAGCTTTCGTTTCGGTGATGAACGTGGAATAGCCGGGGAGGTCGATAAAATTGACCTTAACTTTGTCGGATGAGCCAGAGGGGCCGGTCGGCGTCGCGGGCCACTCGGCGTAAGCGAGGCCCGTCTGAATGGATATTTTTCTCGCCACCTCCTCGTCGTCCCAGTCGGTCGTGGCGCTGCCATCCGCAACTTTTCCCCACCGCGGCGTCAGGCCCGCGGTATACAGCAACGACGACACCAGTTGCGTCTTTCCGGTGCCGCCGTGACCTACAATGCCAACGTTTCGGATGTCCTTGGTGAGATAGGATTTCATGCGAACTCTCCTTTTTTGTGACGAAAGTCCGGCACCTGGTTTCAAGCGCGGGCTTGCGCCTGAACGAATTGTCAACTTAGGAGGAAGAGCGCGCCGTCGTTCACCAGACGCAAAGCGGTTTCTCTTCCCCGGGGTCTCCAGGCGGCGGAGGCGAAGGAGAATCGAAAGATCCCCTGGAACGCCCTTCTTTCAGGGCGGATGCTAACATACGGGTAGGCCTGCGGCAACGAAACAGGCAGGAAAGCGGCAACTCCGCCGGGGCAAGAGCGTGTGCCTGTCTTGGACTGTGGAAAGTCGCGCCAAACGAGGACAAATTTGCAAGGACTAGTACTGAGAAACCCCCTAGATTCTCAACCGTTCAACCTGTTAGTCATTGTCGGTGAGGGGGTTAGCCACAGGCCTGAATTGCCGGTTTGGGCCACTTCTTTGCAGTAAACAATTCGAAGCTTAGGGCGCAGTGCATCCTGCAGCGGGATTTGACCTAAGCGAGACGGTGCGGCCCGAGAGAGCCGAGAAAATCGAGGAGGAATTGAGGATGGACGAGAATCTAGGGAACCAAGAGCATCAAGATAGCGGATGGGAATTCCGCCCGACGGGAATTAACCGCGGGCTGCTGATCGGCGCAGTGGCGCTGTTAGTCGTGGCCGCCTTTGCCTTTGGCTACGGCTATCGGCAACAAATCGCGGTCGGGCATTTGACGGCCCAGCAAACGGCGGCCAGCGCCACGATCGACCAGCTCCAGGGCCAGCTCAACACCGTGAGCTCAAAGCTGAATGACATGGCCACGGCCCAGCAGCAGGCAGCGGAGCAAGCGGCTGCGCAACAAAAGACCCAAGCGTCGCCCGGAGGCAAGCGCCCGGACAAGCGCTACAAACAACTGCAGGCAGAACTGGACGACCAAGGGAAACAGTTGAAGGAAACGCAGGACCTGGTTACCAAGAACCGGACAGATCTCGAAAGCAGCCTCTCCTCCACGAAAGACGAGCTCAACGGCTCGATCGCCAAAACACACGATGAATTGGTCGTGCTCGAGAAGCGTGGCGAGCGAAATTACTTTGAATTTGACCTGCAAAAGTCCAGGCAGTTCCAGCGCTTCGGCCCGATCACCGTGTCGCTGCGCAGGACCGATGCCAAGCACATGAACTATGATCTGATGATGGTTGTCGACGACAAGCAGCTCGGCAAAAAGAGAGTGAATCTCTACGAACCCATCTGGATCCATACGGAAAGCAGCGGGCAGCCTGTGCAAATCGTGGTAAACAAGATCGGCAAGAATACGGCTCACGGGTACATCAGCGCGCCAAAGTACAAAGAGTCCGAGCTGGCCTCGGCCAGCGCGGGCGGGGCGACTCTGACGCCGGTTTCCGCTACCACCACTACCACCGCACCGGCAGCGAATCCACAGCCAGAACAGCCGCAGTCACAGCAACCGCAGCCACAGCAACCACAGCCACAGCAACCGCAGCCACAGCAACCGCAGCAGCCGTAATAAGCTGGCTAGCGGCCGGTGTAAATCTTCCATTTTCTTGCTGGTTTGGCTGGCAGGGCGTCGCGCGAGACGCCCTGCTTTTTTTCGTGTCACTCGGAACAAAGCGGGTCGGGCTAATTGTGGTTTAGGGGACTCGATCACGCTAGCCGGACTTCGGGACGCCTAGCGTGCGCTTCGGAGCCCGCGCAAACCCTAGCCGGGGTGGGGCGTGAAATTCATCCGCGAAGATTTCTCGATGGAGCTGATGAGGAAAATGCCGACACCCTTGAGCTCCGATTTAGCCAGTGACATCCTTCTTCTTGTATCCGCCGCAGGAGAGAACGGGAAGCCGCGGATATTTGGGAAATTTCGAATCGTGGGCAGAGAGTTCGCAGAGAAGAAACACCGATCCGCGTTCGGATTTGACCGAACGGGCGTGGATACAATCGGCACAAAGGCCGGCGTTCGCAACTCGCTTGGTCCCGGCAGAGTTCTTGGCCACGGAAAAAGCATAGCAGCACTCCGCTGGCAAATCCGTTAGAGCTCGACGCCAGCCGCTTATCCGAGGCTAGCCTAGAATTCCTAGTGCGCCGCCAGGCGGCTCCGGCCTTCTTTGATTCTTGCGAGGAACCGGCGCGCGAGCTCGTGAATGCGCGCTTCCTGCTTGCTCTCCAACGCCTCCGTGGGAATCAGCTCACCGCCCACGCCCAGCGCCGACGCGCCGGCCAGGATGTAGTTGAGAGCCGTCTGTTGATTCACGCCTCCCGCAGCCACAAACGGAATGTGCGGAAACGGCGCTTTCAACGAGCGGATGTAATAATCGCCGCCAAGTGGCGCACAGGGGAAAATCTTGATGAAGTCCGCGCCGGCTTTCCACGCGTGGATGACTTCGCTGGGTGTCATTGCGCCAGGAATAACGAGTATGCCTTTCTCGTGAGCAAATTCCACCACTTCGTGAATGAAGCCGGTGCTGGTCAGGAACTTCGCTCCTGCATCCGCGCAGCGCTCGGCGGTTTCCAAGTCCAGGACCGTGCCCGCGCCAACAACCATTTCTGGAAGGCCCTCGAGCAAATCGCGAATTACCTCGAGCGCTCCCGGAACCGTCATGGTTATTTCAGCGACGGGGATTCCTGCGCGGTTGAGGGCTTCTGCGGCATAGCGTGCCTGCTCGGCAGAACGCACGCGAACGCCGGGAATGATCCCAATCTCCTCGATCCGTGCTCGGACCGCTTCCTTTTTCAATGATCTGGCTCCCAGATTGCCGTCGACTTGTTCCGTTCAAGGACTCCGTTTGAACCATGATGAGCGGCCGGCGCGTATTCTATGCTGTTTCGTCAAATGCTGCTTCCACTTCCGGGAGTCGGTCTCCCTCCGCTGCAAACCAAACGTACAGCGTCGGTAGGAGGAGCACGCTGAGGAGCAACGCGCCGATCAGGCCACCGACGATGACAATGGCAAACGGCCGCTGCGAATCGGAACCGATCGAGTGGGAAAGCGCGGCCGGCAAGAGGCCCAGCGTGGCCACTAACATGGTCATCATGATGGGTCGAAGACGGAGAACTGCGCCCTCGATGGCGGAATCTTCGATGGAATGTCCCCGCGCACGGAGTTGATTGATATATTCGAGCATAATTACACCAACCTGCACGGACACTCCGAAAAGCGCGAGGAAGCCGATCCCGGAAGAAACGCTAAAGTGGGTGCCGCTCGCTAACAGAGCGAGGAGGCCGCCGAGGGGCGCCGTCGCTACGGTCGCGAGAATGAGCAAGGCCCACTTGTAGGAACGGAACATGGTGTAGAGGATGGCGAAGATGAAAAGAATGGTGAGGGGCACAATCAGCAGCAGCCGCGCTTCGGCTCGTTTTTCGCTTTCGTATTCACCCTCCCAGTTAATATGGTAACCGCGGGGCAGTTGAACTTGGCGGTTGACCTTTTCGATGGCCTCCTCGACCGCATCTCCGAGGGCGCGTCCGCGAACGCTAAATTTGATCGCCACATAGCGCTGGTTTCCCTCGCGGTAGATTTCGGAGCCTCCATCGCGCTCGTCGATTTTGCACAGTTGCGCCAACGCAACTCGTTCGCCCGCGGGAGATAGCAGGCGAATATCTCTAATGGCTTCCTTGGTGCTGCGATACTGCGGCAAGTAGCGAAGAACAAGATCATAGCGCTGCTCCCCTTTCAGAACCTGCGTGAGCGCATTGCCTCCCACCGCGGTTTGGATAGCATCCTGGACATCCGCAACGTTAATCTGGTGCCGCGCGGCTTCGAGACGGTCCACGGTGATGTTGAGATTCGGCTGGCCAAGCACGCGAAACACCCCGAGATCTTCGATTCCTTTGACGTTGCGCATGATGTTGACGATTTGATCCGCTTTTTCCTCCAGAACCGCCAAGTCATCGCCGAAAACCTTGGTGGCAAGCTGCCCCTTCACGCCGCTGACCGCTTCCTCCATGTTGTCTTCAATGGGCTGGGAAAAGCCCCAGATCGCGCCGGGAATTTTGTCGAGTTCGCGATCCATGGCCGCGATCAGCCTT
>Ga0126371_10002232_pt1 | contig 16630 bp, 13 predicted proteins | sample PanSoiMetaPlot_4_FD_110145 | JGI IMG/M metagenome (GOLD analysis project Ga0126371, IMG submission 110145) | Tropical forest soil microbial communities from Panama - MetaG Plot_4 | ecosystem: Environmental > Terrestrial > Soil > Tropical forest > Bulk soil | place: Panama | collected 2016-02-17 | reverse complement strand
TTCGGTATGCCACCTCATGCACAGGACGCCGCTGCGCGATACCCCAGCGCCCGGTCGGATAGCCGAACGACACGCAGCAGTTCATGACCCAGCCCTTGTCGGGTGGAACGCGCAGGATCCGCATCGCCTCGTCGCCGTGAAAGATCCCGAGCACAGACGTCAGCGCGCTGCCAACGCCCTCGGCCCTAGCCGCCAGCTGGGCACTCCAGATCGCCGGGAAGATAGATCCGCCGGACGAGTCACCGCGCGAGAAACCGAGCAGGAACAGCGGCACTTCCTCGAAGTGATCAGCGAGGTGCTGGGCGGACGACTGGATGCGCAGCAGCGAAGCGCTGTCCGGGTCACCCGGTGTTCGCCTCGCCTGCTCGAGCCGGTCGCGGTAGGGCACCTCCCAGAGCTTGCCGATAGCGTCGCGGTACAGCGGGCCGAGCCTGGCCTTGACGGCAGGGTCATCGACGAGCAGGAATCGCCAGCCCTGCGAGTTGCCGCCGCTCGGCGCCCTGATTGCCGCATCCAGGATCCGCGCCTGGACCTCGGACGGGATCGGGTCAGGCCTGACCCTGCGCATCGCTCGGGTCGTATACAGAGCTTCGCGGACGTCCATGTACGGCCTCTCATCGACGCGGGCGCATGACAAATGGCGCATCTCTTGAGCCGGATCATTGCAGATCGCGGGACCGCGCGGCCGGACTCCGGTCGGTGACCTTTATGCGCTTCTGATCCGGTCCAGGATTCCTGGATTTACGAGTTGACTTGGGACCGTTTCTGGACCAGTCATGAATCCGGCCAGAAGCGGAAAAACCTCTTCATCCATTGTGGCCATCTTCTCGCCAATGAACGCGCGCCTGGCCATGCGATTGCCCGCATCCTCGGCGTAGGTTACCGAGACCACATCGGCAATCAGCCTGAGCCGTTTCATACGCTCGGATCGCTCTTGCCCGTACGGAGCGAAGTCCGCTGCCTGACGGGCGCCATCGAGTATCAGGTCCCGGACAGTCCGAGCATCGCGCATCGCGATCGATAGCCCCTGGCCGACGATCGGATCGTTGTGCCCTGCGGCGTCGCCAATCAGGACGACCCCCTCCGCAAAAGGCGAGTCAGTCCATGTGTCGTCGCCGGGATAGGTGGCACAAGGCCCGGCTGGGCTCCCAGCTGCCACCGACTCGGACAGCGGGTAGCAGCCTGGTTTCCAGGCGGCCAGGAACTGCGGAGCGGCGTCCGACCCGGCGAAACGGCGCTGACCCGACCGGCCCAGGATCACGTACAGGCGGGCGCGGCCACCACCTTGGTGAAACATCAGCAGGAGCAGATCGCCGTCCCCGACCATGACATCTTGATCGTCGGGGATCCCGGCGAGCCCGTCCACGAGCAACCCGGCGATGTAGTTGATCGGCTCGTCCCACTGCAAGGAGATATCCGCCTGGCGGCGGACCGTGGATGAGCGCCCGTCCGCCCCTACGACCAGTCGGGCACGAGCTTCCCCGGTGCGGTCGGCGGAGTAGGCGACGAGGACATCGCGTCCGGCACTCAGTCTGACGTCATGGACGCCGCGCACCACGGTCGCGCCAGCGTCCGCCGCCGCGTCGACAAGGGCCTGGCAGGCATCAGGATGACGGATGTTGAGACTGCCGGGGATCCCCTCGATCATCATCGACATCGGGATCGTTGCGGGCTCATCGACGCCCTCGAAGTATTGCCTCCAGGCGGGCGCCACGTGCGCTCCTGCGTCGAGCAGAATCTGCTCGACACCAAGACTCCTGGCTTCCTTCACACCCCAGGGCATCATGGACTCGCCCCGAACACGGTCCCGGTACGCGATGCTCGACTCCAGTACTGTCACGCTCCGCCCGGCTGACGCGAGGGCGTACGCCAAGGAGGAACCGGCGATACCACCGCCGACGATCACCACGTCGGATACAGCACCCATAGTCAGCCCCTCTGCGCGCTGGACGAACACTAAGACAGCTCGCGCACGCACCGGATCAGGGGATCACCTGGTCTTCGCAGTCAGTCGCCGGAACACAACGTCGCGAACCAGGGCAATGGTCCCACAGCGAGACCAGTAGGTTTGACGGCATGGACTACACCCACCTTGGCCGCAGCGGCGTATCAGTCAGCAAGATCTGCCTGGGCACGATGAACTTCGGCTCGTATACCGAGCCTGGCGACGCGCACCAGATCATGGACCAAGCCCTTGAGCAGGGTGTGAACTTCTTCGACACCGCGAATACCTACGGGCGGCCGCGCGCCGAAGGAGTGACCGAGTCGATCATCGGCGACTGGTTCACCGCCGGGCCGGACCGACGGGACAAGGTGGTGCTCGCCACCAAGCTCTATGGCGGCAAGGGTGACTGGCCGAACGACCGGTTCCTGTCCGCGGTGAACATCCGGCAAGCATGCGAGGCCTCGCTGCGCAGACTGCAGACCGATCACATCGACCTGTACCAGATGCACCACGTGGACAGGCAGACGCCGTGGGAGGAGATCTGGGAGGCACTGACCGTTTTGCGGACGCAGGGCAAGGTCATTTACTTCGGATCGTCCAACTTCGCCGGCTGGCACATCGCGCAGGCGCAGGAAGCCGCCCGACGGCATAGCGCGTTCGGCCTCGTGAGCGAGCAAAGTCTGTACAACCTGGCCGAGCGAAGCGTGGAACTCGAAGTGCTGCCCGCGTGCCAGGGCTACGGCATCGGCGTTCTCCCGTGGAGCCCGCTTCATGGCGGCTTGCTCAGCGGGGTGCTCAGCCGTCAGTCGACGGGGCGAACCGGCGGCGGCCGTTCTGCGGAGGGTCTGGCTGCCCGGCGCGAGCAAATAGAGGCGTTCGAATCGTTCTGCGCTCAGCTGGGAGATCCGCCTGCGGAGGTTGCTCTAGCGTGGCTGCTGCACCAGCCCGCCGTAACCTCGCCTATCGCCGGGCCACGAACGCTTGAGCAGTTGAACAGCGCGGTGCGAGCCGTGCAGATCAGCCTGGACGAGAAAGCACTCGGGAGGCTGGACGAAATCTTCCCTGGGCCAGGTGGTGCGGCACCGGAAGCGTACGCGTGGTGAGCTAAGCGCCGGTGCTCGCATTTCGCCTCATGATCGGGCGGTGTCACCGAGCCGGGCTCTTCAGTCCAGGAACGAAAGCCGGATCTCCCGGTCCGGGTTGTCGACGTTCAGGTCGACGAGGGCGATCGACTGCCAGGTACCGAGGGCAAGCCGACCGCTCATGACCGGAACCGTGGCATACGGCGGGATGAAGGCAGGCAGCACATGCGAGCGCCCGTGGCCGCGCGAGCCGTGCGCATGCCGCCATACGTCCGTTGCGGGCAGCTGGTCGGCCAGGACCGATAGTAGATCCTGGTCGCTGCGGGCACCGAGCTCGAGCAGCGCGAGGCCGGCGGTGGCATGCGGCACGAATATGTGCAGCAATCCGTCACCGCCGGCCGCCACCTCGCGTGCGAACTGCTCGCACTGCCTGGTGATGTCGAGCACGGCCTCGCTACTGCCGGTGTGCACGGAGAATGTCGCGGACTTCATGGCTCGAGCCTGTCAGACCAGGCTGCGCTTCAGCCGCGCAGGTACGACGCACCGTTCAGGTCGAGAATGGCGCCGGACGCCCATTCGGCCTGTGCGGAGGCGAGGTAGACGACGGCGTCCGCGACCTCTTCGGGCCGGGCGACGCGACCGAACGGACTCTGTCCGCGGATCGCCTCACCTCGTGCGCCCTCCAGATGCGACGCGGCCATATCGGTCTCCACGAATCCAGGCGCGACGGTAGTGACCGTAATGTTGTGCGGTGCCAGGGAAATCGCCAGCGACTGGCCGAACGCGTTGAGGCCGGCCTTGCTTGCGCCGTAGGCAGGCTGACCTGGCTCACCTCGGAACGCGCCGCGGGAGGAGACGTTCACGATCCGGCCGCTTCCTCCGCTGATCATGTGCTGGACTGCGCACCAGGTCACGTTGGCCGATCCGATCAGGTTGACGCCAATGGTCAGCTCCCAGGCTGCTTGCCACTGCTCATAGGTCACCTCGGTGATCGGATGCGAGACGAAGTTGGCCGCGTTGTTAACGAGTACGTCCAGACCGCCGAGCTGATCAGCGGCCTCGTCGACCATAGCTTTCACCCCTTCGGGATCGGCCAGGTCTGCCTGCACGACGACATGCCCGGTTCCGGGCAGGCTAGCCGCCACTTCGGCCGCGAGCGCGGGGGAGGCCCGATGGTGGACCGCGACCCGGTCGCCGGCCCATGCGAACGCTTCGGCTATAGCGCGACCGATGCCGCGGCTTGAGCCCGTTACCAGAACTGATCGATTAGTCACGCGACGACCTTAACGTCCGGACTGCGTCGCCATGGTGCTGGTCCGCCATCGGCCTCCCCGGCAAACAGGGCAGAATGGCCCGTATGACTGACATGACGCAAACCTCCCAGCCGCCGGCCTCCGGGCGGCCAGTCCGCGACGTGGCGGACAGCTATGTAACGGACCTGGCCGAGCTCAATCCGATCCTGGCCACCATGCTCGGCCTGCCGATGGGCCAGGACCGGCTGCCCGACCTGTCGCCAGCGGGCCAGCAAGCAGAGGATGACCTTCGGGATGCAACGCTGGCGAGGCTTGCCGAAGTCGAGCAGGCTGCCGCCGCGAATGGCGGATTCGCCGACGACGACGAACGCCGGTGCGCGCGGCTGCTGCGCGAGCGGCTAGAGACCGCGCGTGCTGTCAGCGAGGCGGGCGACAACCTGCGCGCTATGTCAAACATCTTTGGTCCGCCGCAGCGAGTTCGCGGCACGTTCCTGCTCATGCCGACCGCCACCGAGCAGGACTGGTCGGTCATCGCGCGCCGTATCTCCGCGGTGCCGGCGGCCATGGCAGAGCACCGTGCGTCGCTGACCGAAGGCGCCAAGCGCGGCCTCTACGCGGCTCCACGCCAGGTCGAGACCGTAGCCGGGCAGCTTGCCGACTGGCAGGCCAGCGGAACCGGGAAGGGCTGGTTTAGCGGCTTCGCCGCCGCTGGCCCGGATGCGCTGCAAGCTGAGCTCGACCGGGTTGGCGCAGCCGCCGACGCCTCGGTCGGGGACCTGCGCAACTGGCTGCTCACCGATTACCTGCCCGGCGCCGCTGGCACGCCCGACGGCGTAGGCGCAGACCGCTACCGCGTCGGCGCCAAACGCTGGAACGGCGCGAACCTGGATCTGACCGAGGCCTACGAGTGGGGCTGGTCGCAGTACCAGGAGATCCTTGCCCAGATGAATAGACAGGCAGCCAAGATCCTGCCGGGCTCGGATGCTGCGCAAGCCATGCGCTACCTGGACGAGCACAGCGAGGTCGTCGAGGGCGTGGAGGAGATCAGGACAAGACTGCAGCAGCTCATGGACGAGGCGATGTCCAACCTCGACGGCACGCACTTCGACCTCGCGGATCCGATCAAGGTGGTCGAGGCCAGGATCGCTCCGCCGGGCAGCGCTGCGGCGCCCTACTACACCGGGCCTTCGCAGGACTTCACCAGGCCTGGCAGGACCTGGCTGCCGACGCTCGGCAAGACGAGCTTCCCGCTCTGGGGCCTGATCAGCACCTGGTACCACGAGGGCGTGCCGGGCCACCATCTCCAGCTCGCGCAGTGGCGTTACCTGTCGAGCCAGCTTTCGGTGTACCAGACCGCCGTCGGCGGGGTGAGCGCCTGCTCCGAGGGCTGGGCCTTGTATGCCGAGCGGCTGATGGACGAGCTCGGCTACCTTGAGCTGCCGGGCGCGCGGATGGGCTACCTGGACGCGCAGCTGATGCGGGCGATCCGTGTGGTCATCGATATCGGCATGCACCTGAGCCTGACGGTCCCTGCTGACTCGCCGAAGTTCGCGGGTCAGGTCTGGACACCTGAGGTAGCGCTTGACTTCTTCGAAGCCCACAGCGGGCGCGGACGGGAGTTCCTGGCCAGCGAGGTCGTCAGGTACCTGGGCGCGCCTGGCCAGGCGATCAGCTACAAGCTAGGCGAGCGCGGCTGGCTGGCCGGCCGGGAGGCCGCTCGTGCCGCCCGCGGCGCCGACTTCGACCTGAAGTCCTGGCACATGGCGGCGCTGTCACTGGGTGCGCTCGGCCTTGACGACCTGGCGGAGGAGCTCGCGCAGCTTTAAGTCTGCCGGCTAGGCCGTGATCGCTGGGCCCGGCGGTGCTTGCTTGCGAAGGTCATTGCGCACCTGCACGCCGAGGCGCCTTGTCTCCCTGTGGTCGAGCAGGGCGCCAGCTGCCGCGCCGGCCAGCAGCGGTGCGAGCGACAGCGTGGTCTGGCCAGCCTTAGCGACGAGGCGCCGCTCCAGTTTGCGCCGCAGTGGCGAGCCGACAGCCAGGGCTACTCCGCTGCCGGTAACTCGGATGCCGCGCCGATTTGCCCAGGCGCCTAGGTAGGCCATCATGCGCTCGGGCGTATTTCCCGGCGCTGGCATCCCGTAGACCTCGTGTAGCTCGGCTGTGAGCTTCAGCTCGATTGCCACCAGAGCCAGCGTCTCCACGGCCAGCTCCACCGGCATCGTGGGGAGGAACGGGGTCGCGGCGGCAACGCCAACTGCGGCGCCCACACCAGCGGACGCGCGCGCTGCGCTCTGAATCAGGATCTCGGCGAGCTGCTCGGTGTCGCGTCCCGGATACTGATCATGAAGAGTCTGACCACTGCGAATGGGGATCTTCGGCGCCATCTCCATGGCTTGGGTAGTCAGCCACTGACCGCTTGCCCGCAGGCTTCGCCAGGTTGCCGATGTGCCCGCCTGGAGGCTCCGCCGCGCAGTTTGACTGCTGATGAGGACGCTCTTGCGGGCAGCTTGCGACCGCGTTGCCGCGGCATCCCGCCGGGACCTCAAGCCCTGCCTGGCCGCGTCGCGGCCAGACTGCAAGCCGCGCCGGGTCGCTTTGCTGCTGCGGCTGGCTAGCTGCGGAATCTGCCGGGCGAGCCGCTGCCTGCGCGGCTTGGACTCCGCTTCGGCCAGCTCGCCAGCCAGTTCAGCTACCCGCTCGGGAAGCTCCTCCGCGGAGATCTCGGCACTGAGCTCATTGGCCTTGTCCCCTCGGTGGCCGTTCGCGCTGCCTGAGGTCATGTACTGGACGTACCCGCGAAGACTGCCTTAATCCGAGTCAGCGACAAGACTGGTGCGGTGCGTGCCCGTATGACCGTTATAGGTGCGTTAGCCACACTCATGCTCGAGCGCTCGCCGCGTGAGCACCCGGGCTAGGTGCCTGCGGTACTCGCGGTCGGCATGCATGTCCTCGCCGGGCGATGTCCCCTCAGCGGCCAGCTCGGCCGCCTCCGCCGGACTGGCTCCGCGAGCGAGTGCCGCCTCGGCTGCGGTAGCGCGCAGCGGGGTCGAACCCATGTTCGCCAGCGCGATCCGGTCGGCGACCGCGGCGACACCGACGATGGCCCAGTCATTGGACCGGCGGACGAACTTCTGGTACCCCCAGGGCACGCCTGGGCGGCGCGGTACCCGGACGGCGGTCAGCAGCTCATCGGGCTGCACAGCCGTCTCGAAGAAGCCATGGAAGAAGTCGTCCGCACTGACCAGGCGCGATCCGCCGGGTCCGTCGATCTGAACCGAGCCGCCGAGCGCCACAATCGCCATCGGCAGGTCGGCTGCGGGGTCAGCATGCGAGAGCGAACCGCCGATCGTGCCGCGGTGGCGGATCTGCGGATCGCCGACCTGAGCGGCAGCGTATGCAAGCAGTGGGGCCTCAGCCCGGACTAGCTCGGAGGAGGCGAGGTCGGCATGCCTGGTCGTGGCGCCGATCACGAGCTCGCCGTTGTCGGCGGCGACGCCGGCGAGTTCGGACAGCCCGCCGATGTCGATCAGGACGCCAGGCGTCGCCAGCCGCAGCTTCATCATCGGGAGCAGTGAGTGGCCGCCCGCCAGCAACTTGGCATCATCGCCGTGCTCGGCAAGAAGTGCGACGGCATGTGCGGCAGAGTCGGCTGCGATGTACTCGAACGGCGCGGGGATCATGCTGTCACCTCGGCTTCAGCCGGAGCGCCGGCTGGGGCCTCGGCCTGAGCCTCGGCGGCCGCCAGGACTGCCCGGACGATGTTGTGATATCCGGTGCACCGGCAGAGGTTCCCCTCCAGGCCGACCCGCACCTCTTCCTCGGTCGGATGCGGGTTCTCAGCGAGCAGGCCGACCGAGGCCATGACCATGCCCGGAGTGCAGAATCCGCACTGCAGCCCATGATTTTGACGGAACGCGGCCTGTACCGGGTGCAGTTCCCCGTCGGCAGACAGTCCTTCAGCGGTGACGACATGGTGGCCACTGGCCTGCACCGCCAGGACGGTGCAGGACTTCACCGACTGACCGTCAAGCAAAACCGTGCACGCGCCGCACGACGTCGTGTCGCAGCCCACGTTTGCCGCCCGCAGGCCACAGACCTCGCGCAGGTAGTGCACGAGCAGCAGGCGTGGCTCGACCTCGTCGGACTGCTTCTCGCCATTAACGGTGAGCTCGATGCGCGTCACTTCTGCTCCGATCCTGGCTGTGCTGCCTGTTGTAGTGCCTGCCAGACCCGCTGCGAGGTGGCGGGCATGTCGATGTGTTTGACGCCGAGGTGGGACACCGCGTCAACGATGGCGTTCTGCACCGCGGGCGTTGCGCCGATGCTGCCGGCCTCGCCGATGCCCTTGGCCCCGAGCGGGTTATAGGTGGTCGGAGTGACCGACTCAGCCAGCTCGAAGCTGGGCACTTCAGTCGCCGACAGGAGCGGGTAATCGGCGAAGCTCGTGGTCAGGGGGTTGCCATCGGGGTCGTAGACGACCTCTTCGAGGAACGCCTGCGCAGCGCCCTGAGCTATCCCGCCGTGGCGCTGGCCCTCGGCGAGAAGCGGGTTAAGTACGACGCCGGCGTCATCAACGGTGACGACCCGCAGCAGCGTCGCCTTGCCGGTCTCGGTGTCCACCTCAGCCACGGCTATGTGCGTGCCGAACGGGAAGGTCGCGCCCGGCTGGGTGAACACCGTCCTGATCAGTAGTCGCTCGTCCTCGGCCAGCTTGGCCAGCGGGACCGCCGCCTCCGGATCCCCGGCGACGGCGAACGCACTCCGCGCCTTGTCGAAGAGCAGGTCAGCCGGATTAGCCTCCAGCTCGGCGGCGGCGCGCTCCTTGGCAATCTCGATCAGTTCCTTCGACGCCTGCTGAACTGCGGCGCCGCCCTGCTGCAGGCTGCGCGAGCCGCCGGTTCCGCCCCCCTCGGGGATCAGGTCGGTGTCGCCCCACTGCAGGGTGATCTTCTCCACCGGGATGCCGAGTTCTTCGCTGGCGAGCATTGCCCATGCGGTCGCGTGGCCCTGGCCGTGCGGTGACGTGCCGGTGAGTATGGTCGCCGTGCCGTCTGGATGCACTTCGACGGTGGCGTTCTCAGTAGGCGGCGATTCCTCGCCGTCACCCATGCCAGTGATCTCGACATAGCTAGCGAGGCCAATGCCGAGCTGACGAGCATCACCGCTGGCGCGGCGCCGGGCCTGCTCCGTGCGCAGCTCGCCGTAATTGGCCGCTTCCAGCGCCCGGTCCAGTCCGGCGACGTAATCCCCGGTGTCATACAGCGCGCCGAACTTAGTCCGGTGCGGCTCGGTGAAAGCAGGCAGCAGGTTCTTGCGGCGGACTTCGGCCGGGTCCACACCCGCCTCGGTCGCGAACAGGTCTATCGCCCGCTCTAGCGCGGCAGTGGCCTCTGGCCGCCCGGCCCCGCGATAGGCGCCGATTGGCGTGGTGCTGGTGACCACCACCTTGGCGATCGCCTCGGCGCTCGGGATGTCGTAGGGCCCGGTTGTCATCAGGATCGTGAGGAACGGCAGGACGGCACCGATCTTCGGATAGGCGCCCGCATCCTGCACGATCTCCAGGCGGTAGGCCTGCACGTCTCCATCTCGGCTACCGCCGATGGTGATCGTGTGCTGCTGGGCCCGGCCGTGGGTCATCGCGATCAGGTTTTCGTACCTGGTTTCGGTCCAGCGGGCGGGCCGGCCGAGTTCACGGGCCACCCAGGCGATGACCACGTGCTCAGGGTCGGCTCCGAATTTGGCGCCGAATGCGCCGCCCACATCGGGGGTGATCACCCGAACCTGGCCCTCCTGGACGCCGAGCCTGGTGATCAGGTTGTCCCGCGTACCCTGCGCGCCCTGGTTCGGGATCCATGCGGTCAGTCTTCCGTCGTCACCCCAGACCGCCGCGGCAGCCCGCGACTCCATGGGAGCCGGAGCCACTCGCTGGTTGACGATGGTATGGCTGACCACAACTTCGCAGCCATCGAAGAGGTCGTCCTTGAGCGAAGACCGATCGCCCCAGTATCCAGCGACGTTGGTACCCGCGGCCTCGAACAGAAGGGAGCTGTCGTCGGGGTCGAAGCCGAGCACCGCTGGGAGCGGCTCGTAATCAACCGCGACCAGCTCAAGCGCGTCCTCACCCTGGTACGGATCCTCAGTAACAACGATTGCCACCGGCTCGCCAACGTAGCGGACCTTATCGGTCGCCAGCAGCCGCTGCTGCATCTCCACATTCATCAGGCCAGCGGCGGACGGGGGGATCGCAGGCAGGTCGGCAAGGTCAGCGCCAGTGAAGGCAGCGATGACGCCAGGTGCTTCAAGCGCTCCGCTCACATCGATGCTCGTGATCCGCGCGTGCGCGAGCGGTGACCGTACGAAGAAGACGTGGCAGGCTCCGGCCAGCCGCTCGTCCACGACGTCCTCGGTGTAGACGCCACCGGTGGTCAAAAACTTGGGATCCTCTGTCCGCAGAACTCGAGTACCTAGGATGCTCAATTGATCGTCAGCCCCTCTCGCCAGTCCTGCACACACGTCGCGAACCTGGACTGCAGGCTCGCTATTCCGACCGTGCCAGCATCAGGACCTCGATGGTTATCGCGGGGGTCCCGACGGCGCTGGCCGTCATGGTTTGCCGGCTCACTGTGCTCGGCACTGGCGATGATGCCTGCCGATTGCGATTCAGGTCAACTTGGAGTCCGCCCGCAGGCTCCTGGCCGACACGATCTCGCGCTACAACCGGGTCTAGCAGGAAAATTGGTTTCCGGCCGCCGATGGCCGCCAGATATCATCGAATGCCTGCTGCCCCCACAAAAGATCGGATGCCTTCTCGTGTTCGCGCGCGCGGTTGGACGCCGCATGAATGTCCTCACGCGCAGGTTCCCGGTGCTGGCCATCCGGGACTTCCGGCTGTTGCTCGCCGACCGGATCCTGGCTCCGGCATCGTTTGCCTTCTCCCTTGTCGGCGTATCGTTCGCCGTCCTGAAGGTCACGAACGGGTCGACAGCGGTGCTGTCCTACGTGCTGGCTGCGCAGATCGCGCCGTCGATGGTGTTCGTCCTGATCGGCGGTGTATTCGCGGATCGGATAGCACCGCAGAAGGTCATCGTGGCCGGGAACCTGATGATGGCGGTCGGCGAGGGCACCTTCGGCATCCTGGTGCTTGCCGGTCATCCGGCCGTGTGGGAGATGATCGGCCTGGAGTGCCTGACCGGCACGGGCATGGCGGTCTTCTATCCGGCATCCTCCGCGCTGCTGCCCAGGATCGTCCCGGCCGAGTCGATGCAGCAGGCCAGTGCCGTCAGCCGGCTGGCGATGAACGGCGCGCAGATGGGCGGCTCTGTCCTCGCCGGATTCTGCGTCTATGCGATCGGGGCCGGCTGGGCCCTCGCGATCTGCGGCACCGGCCTGCTCGGGACGCTGCCGCTGATGCTCAGCCTGCGAGTTACCTCGCAAGAGCGCACCAGCGAGGCTGGCATGGTGCGGGACCTGCGTGAGGGCTGGGCCGAGTTCCGCTCGCGCACGTGGATCTGGGTCTGTACCGCGCAATTCTCGGTCGTGCTGATGGCGTGGTACGGCGCTTTCAGCGTGCTCGGGCCGGTGGTGGCCCGGCTGCACCTCGGTGGCGCCGCCGCCTGGGGCACCATCACCGGCGCCGAGTCATTCGGGCTGATCGTCGGCGGACTGGTCTCGCTTCGGTTCACCCCGCGACGGCCGATGCTGTTCGTGGTGCTCAACGGTGCCAGCATTGCCATCTCGCCACTGGCGCTCGCGATGCTCTGGCCCCTGCCCGTCATCTGCGCGGCATCGTTCGCCCTTGGCATCGCACTCGAGATCATGATGATCCAGTGGACCGTCGCGCTCGCGCGCAACGTCCCGCCGGACAAGCTGGCGAGGGTAACGTCCTACGACGCGCTCGGCAGCGTGATGGCAATGCCTATCGGAGCGGTCACAGCTGGTCCGATCGCGGCCTGGGTCGGCGTGTCCACGACTCAGTATGGTGCGGCGGCATTGATCGTGTTCGTGTCAGTGCTAGCGCTCATCCCGCGGGACATCAGGCAGCTGCGCGCGGGCGAGCTCGCCGGTCCGGCTGGCGCAGCTGCGCTGCCGCCTGAGGCGACCGAGCCTGTCCTGGCCGGGTCGAGCTAGGTGCCGCCCGGTTAGTCCGAGATAGGAGCTAGGACAGATCTTGCCTGGATTCCGCGAATCCGCATCCCCCGCCAGCCCACAGTTAGTAAGCTCTCCGTGCTCGATAGATTACGTAGCGCAACTTTAACCGTATTAGCGGTACTCAACGGGGGCGTACCGATGATTCGGATTGAGTGAGACGACGCACGCCAGGACGGCTACTGGCACTGAGCCGTCCTGGCGATCGGCCGGACGTTATGACGGGCCATCGCCGGCCAGTAATCAGTTAGTCGAGCCGATCCTTAACTCCAGCTCTGTCATTGGTAAGCCTTTTCACCAGGAAATGTCCGAGGTGTTGACTCAGGTTCTTGACGGCCTAGAGTAATCCCCACATACATAGCCGCTCCGGGAGGTACCACATGGGGTCGACGCTCGGGCAGCGCCTGCGCGTGCTCCGCAACGAGCGCGGCCTCAGCCAGGCCGACTTGGCGGGTGATCTTGTCTCACCCAGTTATGTATCGCTGATCGAGTCTGGCAAGCGCCTTCCCGAGCGAGAGGTTCTGGACGGGCTGGCCAGAAAGCTCGGCTGTTCCCCGCTCTACCTTGAGTCAGGCATTGTTCCCGAGGAAGTGACCGAGCAACGGCTGCAACTCCAGTTTGCCGAGATCGCGCTCACGAATGGATCTACTGGCGAGGCGCACAGGCAGTTCACCGAGTTGTCTACCGCGGCAGTGAGCGAAGTCCGGCTGCAGGCGCTGTGGGGTCTGTCTCGCACCGAGGAAGCATTCGGCAATCTGCACGAGGCGCTCACCCACCTGGACGAGCTGCTAGCCGCAGCCAGGTCAGGAGAGCCCGGCGCGCCCGAGTTGTGGGCGCTGCACATGGCCAGGTGCCGTCTGTTCCGCGACGCCGGGGACTTCACTCGTAGCATCGAGGTCGGCGAAGACGCACTGCGGGAGCTACGCAGCCTCGGTCTTGAAGGGACCGAAGAGGAAATCAAGCTCGCCTCGACGCTCGTGGGCTCCTATTTCTCGCGCGGGGACATGTTCTCCGCGCAGCACCTAGTCGACCAGGTCATTGCGCGCGCCGAGCAGCTCGGATCGCCGGCGGCGCGCGGGTCCGCGTACTGGAACGCATCGGTGATCGCGCAGACGCGCGGGCAGCTGACGCTGGCGCTGGACCTGGCTACCAAGACGCTGGCTCAGCTCTCGGAGACTTCGCAGGAGCTCAGCCTGGCCAGGATGCGCACGCAGTACGCGAAGATGCTGCTGCGGTGTGATCCGCCGCGTACGCACGAAGCGGACGCGCTGCTTGACCGGGCGCACGAAGTGCTCGAAGGCATGTCCAGGCAGCAGAACCTCGCGAAATGCGAGACCGAGATGGCCAGGTCCGCCTTGCTGCGCGGCGACACTGAGACTGCGATTCGCGCCGCTGACAGCGCACTTGCCCGGTGCACCGGAGAGGACACCGCCGAGCTGGACGTCCGGATCGTCCGGGGACTTGCCCTTATCGTGGACGGCCAGGTGGACGTCGGCGCGAGCGCCGTGTCCGGGGCCGCCGCTCGGTTCGAGGAGCTCGGCTCCCGGATGGAAGCCGCCCAGGCATACCGTGATCTGGCCGAGGCGCTACTGCAATGCGGTCGGTCTGATCAGGCGATCGCAGCGCTGCGATCAGCCGCCGACTGTGCGGGCGCACGGTCGTCGTCGGTCCCCGATCTGTCTGTGGTGGACAAGACACCAGCGCGCGTCGGCAAATAAGGCGGGCAGGTCCGGTCGCAGGCAGCCCAGCCTCTGGACTCAGCTCGCTTGCTTGTCAGCGGGCTACGGACCCGACCGTTTCGGTGAGGCTGCTCAGCAAGAACTCGACGGTGCGCAGCCGGAAGTCGGCAACGTTCTGCGGCCTGGAGTAGACGTGGCCCTCGTCCTCGTAGATGACTACGGTGTGCTGCTTATCGGCTCGGCGGAGTGCGTCGGCGAATGCCGTGACATGGCTGACGGGCACGCAAGCGTCCCGTCGTCCATGGAACAGCAGCAGTGGCACTTCGATGTCACTAACCCGGCTCACCGGTGAAGCCGCAGCCAGCTTCTCGCGGTCGTCCTGCGGGTCGCCGATGCGAGCCGCGTAGGCGACGCCCGAGTTGCCGCCAAACGAATTGAGGCCGCGTGTGTACCGGACCAGGTCGGTGGGAGCCGACGCCGATATTGCCGATCCGAGCGCGAGGTCCGAGCGCGCTGCCAGCATTAGCGCCGCGTATCCGCCGTAGCCGTGGCCCATTGCGGCGATCCGCCGCCGGTCAGTGACCGCCGCTACCGGGTCCGACTTGAGGGCGTCGATCAGGTCGTCCTGCATGGCGAGCGACCATTGCCCGTTCGCAGCGTCACGGAAGTCCTTACCGAAGCCACGGGAGCCGCGGTAGTTCACCTGCACACAGCAGAACCCGGCCGAGGCCAGATACTGCGCCCACGGGTCCATGTGCGCGTCGTCCCGCGACCAGGGTCCGTCGTGGACGACCAGGACAGTAGGCCACGGCGGCTTTCCAGCCGGTCGCGTCAGGAATCCGGTGATGAGCCTGCCGTCCCTGGCCCGGTAGGTGACCGGCTCGCGCGCGTGTATCCGGACCCGGCTGAGGCCGGTGTACCTGACCAGGGGTTTGCTGACCGCCTTAGTTGTCCTGCTGAAGGTGATATAGGCGGGCCCGCCAACAGGAAACGAGACTTCCGCCAGGCAATGCGTCGCATTGCTGTCGAGGATCCTGGCCGGATCTGCTCCAGCCAGGTGCCGCAGCCGGGAGAGGTCGGCTGCGGCACCGCTTGTGAGTGCCGACTGCGGATTGTCCGGGTCGGTCGTGGTGACGATGACCGGGCCGCTGCCATCCGCGGACAGCAGGACCGAGGTGACGTCGAAGTTGTCGCTGGCGCTGAGTATCTCGGGGGACCAGTCGGGTGCGGACGTCTGGATCAGCGCGGTCGTGTCGCGCCCGGCCGAGCTGGTCGCGAAGAGCGACTGGCCGGTGGCACCGAAACCCAGCGGTCGCGAGGCGTGTGCGTCGGCGGCCGGGAACTCGGCTATTCGCGTCCATGAGGGCTCGGGGAGTGGACTATGCCACCACGTGCAGGTGTCCCCAGTGGCACACACGGCGAGCCCGTGCATTGCTGATGCGAGCCACCAGCTCACTGGCCCTCCAGGTCCTGGCCACTCGCCGACTACCTCGCCGGTCGTCGTGACTTCCTGCAAGACGGACCCGCCGGAGAGCGGACGCCGCACGGACATGAAGATGCGCAGCCGGGGTTCGCCGATTTGGCCCGCGTACCTGGCATCGCCCGCTAGGTCGGGGGTGAGACGAGTGACAGCACGGGATCGAAGATCCAGCCAAGCCAGGCCGCGCCGTCGACCGCCGGCGTCGTCAAGTACCAGGATGAGTCCGCGCCCATCTGCTCCCCAGTAAAAGTCTCTGAGGTGCGCGGGCCGCAAGTCGGTGGCCAGTTGCATGGGAGCCTTGCTTGAGCCAACCCACACGTTCGGTGCACCGTCGTGCCAGCGGATCGCGGCTAGCCGGTCGCCCGCCGGCGACAGGCGCGGCCGTGTCCAGTCCGGGCGCCCGAGGACGATGTAGCCGGACGTCATCTACGGCATCCGCTTGCGCTTGCTTGTGTGGACTACGTTCGGCAGCGGTGGGCAGTTCGGGACATGGCGCGCCGGTGATAGGAGAACACCAAACACCTCAGTCACTTCGCCCCGAATCGTTGTAAAGCTGCGACCGGTGGTTAAGCCGTGCCTAGGACGTTAGCGGTCAGTTCGCCCAGGAGTCAAGGTTCGGTATGACTGATACAGATACCCTCTTCTTAAGGTCTGTAGTGCAATGTAGAGAACAGATTGACTCTCCGTCATGACTGCTAGCGCTGACGCCGCGTCACGCTCCCGCCGACAAGCCGGATAGGAAAAGAGCACAGATGAAAACCATCCGCATCGCCCTCGTGTCTTCGCTCGCCGTAGCAGCACTCATCGCTGGCGGCGCGACCTCCCAGCACACAACACAAGGCCATGCCACTGTGACCGCCGCTATGTTCAAGCCGGCCAATGAGCTGTGCTGCGAGGGATAGGCAGCGGTTGACGCCACGAAGGCGGTTAGCCGAGTTAGCGGAGTTAGCTGGGTTAGCTGGGTTAGCCGACCAGCTCAGCTTCGCCAGTGAATGCCGACCACATCGCTGCGTAACTGCCGTCGTGGGCGAGCAATTCGTCGTGCG
>Ga0126371_10002231_pt1 | contig 16631 bp, 10 predicted proteins | sample PanSoiMetaPlot_4_FD_110145 | JGI IMG/M metagenome (GOLD analysis project Ga0126371, IMG submission 110145) | Tropical forest soil microbial communities from Panama - MetaG Plot_4 | ecosystem: Environmental > Terrestrial > Soil > Tropical forest > Bulk soil | place: Panama | collected 2016-02-17 | reverse complement strand
TTCCACCGAAACCGCGATGAGCGCGCGCATCTGATCTTCGATCGTGACGTCGGTCTGCCGGAAGATGCAGTTCGCGCCGAGGTGTTTCGCCAGCGCCTCGCCCTCGGGCACTCGGCGGCCGGCGATGACGACTCTCGCACCCTCAGCCACGAAGATCTCCGCCGTACGCAAGCCGATGCCGCTGGTGGCGCCCGTGACTACCGCGACCTTGCCATCGAGACGTCCCATGTCGTTTCCTCTTCTTCTTGCGTCGTTGCTTCGTATACCACGATCGGCATGAGGCCGGCCGGTTCTGGCAGCGCTGCCGTGCCAGGCATTGGAACCAATATTTGCTTGAGCTGCAAGCTACACTTGCAACGAGGAAACGCGTATTTTCCCATGGCCGGGCCTTATTTTGGATTGTCTGATGGGGCTCCTGTTGATCCATGAGGAATTTGATGGATGAATTTCGCCGCGGCTGGCACGGATCGTCCGATCCGTCGCCGCTCGCCAGCCTTGGATTCGCGGCGCTGTGCCTTGTGCTTGCGACAGCGGTGCGGTGGGGCCTTGCGCAGATCCGGCCTGACGTATTCTTCACGCCCTACATTCCGGCCGTTTTCTTCGCGACTGCGCTCGGCGGCTTGTGGATCGGCGTGCTGACGACGATCGTCGGCGGCGCGCTTGGCGTCGTCGTCAATTTCGGCGATACAACGGCCGACTTCGCCCGCATCGTGCTGATGCTGATCTTCTGGGTGGTGTGCGGCCTGACGATCTGGGGCGTGCAGCATTATCGATCTATTGTGGCGCGGCAACGACAGATTGCGAAGCGACTGACGGAGGAGGAAGCCTACCGCAAGCTCGTCATCGAAGAGCTTCAGCACCGGCTGAAGAACAAGGCATCGACGATCCACGCGGTGCTGCACCAGGTGCTGGAGAACCAGCCGCAGGTCTGGGCGTCGATCGACAGCCGGATACGGTCGCTGTCGGCAACCGACGATCTGATCGCACAGGTCGACGGCCGCGGCTGCGACATGAAGGACCTGCTGCTTTCCGAACTCGGCCCTTACGGCCATGTCCGCTTCAGCCTTAACGGTGAGCCGCTGTTTCTTCCGGCCAAGCTCGCGGTGAGCCTTGCGCTGATCTTTCACGAGCTTGCCACCAACGCGGGAAAATACGGCGCCTTTTCCTCGGCGCGCGGCCTGCTGCAGGTCTCGTGGACTCTCACCGGCGACCGCCTCAACCTCACCTGGGATGAGACGGAGGGCCCGCCGGTGGAGACCGTCGGCGCACCCGGCTTCGGCACCAAGCTGCTGAAATCCGCGCTGACGCCGTTCGACGGCAAAACCGAAATCACCTTCCTGAGGAGCGGCGTTCACTGCACCATGCAGTGCCGGGTCCCGCCGAGCTGAGCGCGCGCATTCCAAGACGCCGTTCATGAGCTGTTAACCTCGTGCTCGAACGGCAAGGTTGAAGCAGCGGCGAAGCCCGGCGACATGGAATCACGCGATACATGCGCCTTTCTCCGTACGGTTTAACTAAAACTAAGAGGGAACCCTTCAGAGTTCGAGGCCATGCAACGCCTCGCCCTTCACGACCTGCGCACAGCCGCGGCCGGCGCCGCTGAGCCCCGCGCGGCCGACGCGGAGTTGAGCCTGCTGCGTGACGTGCTGAGGATGCTGCCGTCAGGCGTCACGGTTCAGGATGAGCACGGCAATCTGCTTTTGATCAACGACACTGCCGCGGCGCAGCTTGGCGTCAGTAAAAGCGACCTGCAAAGCGACTTGCAAAGCGGCCCTTCAGTGCCGCCGTCGCGGCATCTCAAGCAGCGCCGCGACAGCGGCCTCGAATTGCTGCGCCAGGGAAGACCGGCGGTCATCGAGGAATGCGTCGACGACGGACAGACGAGACAGGTGCTGCTCACCGCGCACCGGCCGATCCGTGTCGCCGACCGCAGTCTTTTGATCTCTAGCTCCGCCGACATCAGCGAACAGAAAGCGGTTGAAGACCAGCTGTTCCGCTCCGCCTACTACGACGGATTGACCGACCTGCCGACGCGGCGCGTGATCGAACATCGCGCCAACAGCCTGCTGACGCACGACGACGGCGCGACCAGATTCGCGCTCGCCTTCCTCGACATCGACAATTTCAAGCACATCAACGACTATTACGGCCACAGCGTCGGCGATACGCTGCTGATCGAGGTCGCGAAGCGGTTGACCCGCGACTTGCGCGAATCCGACATGCTGGCGCGGATCAGCGGCGACGAATTCCTGCTCCTGCTCAATCCAGTTCAGGGCGCCCATGAGGTCGAGGAATTTCTGCGATCGACATTGCGACGCCTCAACGCGCCTTTCTTCATCGACGGGTCGGAAATTTTCGCTTCGGCCTCGATCGGCGTCAGCCTCTACCCGGACCATGGCACGAGCTATGACGTGCTGCGCCAGAACGCGGATCTCGCCACGTATCGCGTCAAGAACGACGGCAAGGGCGCGGTCGCCATTTTCGACGCCACGATGGAACACGAGGCGCGGGTGCGCATGAACATCGAGCAGTCGCTGCGGCTCGCGATCCTGGAGAAGCGTTTCTGCTGCGCCTTTCAGGCCAAGGTCGACATCCGCACGCAGGAGATCAAAGGCATCGAGGCGCTGGTGCGATTGCGCGACGACGAGGGCGTCATCAAGGCGCCCGGCAGCTTCGTCAATCTGGCCGTGGAGCTCGGCCTGATCGACGAATTGACCCATCTCGTGCTGGCGGAGATCGTCAAATGCATCGACCTCATCAACGACACTTTCGGCGCCGGCGCCAAGATCAGTATCAACGTCGCCGCCAAGCAGGCGGTTAACCCGGAATTCATGCGCTCGTTCGCGCTGGCCCTTGAGGCGACCGGATTTCCGAGCCGCTTCATGATCGAAGTGACCGAAGACGCCTTCGTCACCAGGACGCACTTCCATGAAGAAATCCTGCCGATCTTCCGCAAGCTCGGCGTCGGCATTTCGATCGACGATTTCGGCATCGGCTATTCGTCGCTGTCGGCGCTTGCCGACATCACCGCCGACGAAATCAAGATCGATCGATCGTTCATTACGGACATCCACAAGCGGCCGCGAAGCCAGGGCATCCTGCGGGCGATCGAATCGTTAAGCGAAGCGCTCGGCATGACCGTGATCGCCGAGGGCATCGAATCCTTCGAGGAGCTCGCTTATCTGCAGGCCGCCACCAACATCCGCTATGCGCAGGGCTATTACTTCTCCCGGCCGATCTTCCTGGAGGAGTTGAAACCGGCCCTGCCGCGCGCCAGCGAAGCACGCATGAGCCTGGAGAGCCGCCCAGTGCAGCCGAACCGAGTCGCCTATTCGCGCGGCAGCCGCTATCGGCGCTAGCATTCGTCGCGACTTATAGTGTGTCACTGCGGCGCAAATCGCATTACGCCTGCGTTAACGCCGCACATGATTGCGCAAAAATGCGGCTTAAACGCCAAAGTAACCTGATTTCCTAACCGCTTTTATCATTTGTGCAGGGTATGCATGTCCCCCGAAAGAGGGGGAATGCGCGTAGTGATTTCCAACATCCGGGCTCGAATGTCCCGCGCCGCCGCGGCGGGCTCGCGTCGCATGGCCATGACCCGAGGCCGCGATCCGATCGCCTGGCTGATCATCTGCGGCAGCCTGCTCGTTGCGGTCATCATCGCCGGCACCATCGCCGTGGTCGGTGAGTTCCGGGAACGCGCGCTCAGCAACAGCGAGCGCGAGCTGGAAAACACGGTCCTTCTGCTCACCCGCCATTTCGAGCAGCAATTCGAGGATTGCGACGTCATCGCGGCCAATCTGATCGCGCAGATGCGGCTATCCACGTTTCCGTCAGCCGAGGAATTCAAAGCGCGGCTCTCGACAGTGGAGGCGCATGACATGCTGCGCGCCAAGGCCAGTGTTTCCTCCTATATCGGCAGCATCAGCATCTTCGATGCGGACGGACAGCTGATCAATTCGGCGGACACCAGTTCGGCAGAGACCGGTTCAACGGACACTTGGCCGTTGCCCTCCGTCAACATTTCGGACCGGAGCTTTTTCAGGACATTCAAATCCGATCCAGACGCAGCTCCGGTCTTGATCGAGCCTGCTCTCAGCGCTGTCACGGGCCGTTGGAACACAGTCGTCGCCCACCGGCTGAGCGGCCCGAACGGGGTCTTTCTCGGCGTGATGTCGCGGCGCATCGATTCCGCGACTTACGAAAAGTTCTTCTCGACGGTGGCGCTCGGCAGCGGCGCGGTCATTGCGATGCTCCATGCCGACGGAACCCTGCTCGCCCGCTTCCCGCATGTCGAGGCGATGATCGGGCGGAAATTCACCAACGCGCCCGTGCTGCAAGGCGTGTTCGCCAACGAAGGCCGGCAGACGACCCTGCGCTTGCAAAGTCCGCTCGACCAACAGGACCGGATCGGCTCCGGCGCCAGGCTTGGCCGCTTCCCGATGGTGGTCGTCGTCACCAAGAAGGTCTCGGCCGCGCTCGCCGATTGGCGGGCGCAGACCCGCTTTCTGGTCACCGCCGCGGCGCTTTGCGCGCTGGTCATCGCTGTCATCTTCTTCCTGATCATCCAGCAGATCGCGCGGCAGAACCGCGAGTCGCGGCACCGGTTGGGTTTGGAGAAGGAGCGACTGGACACGGCGCTCAACAACATGACGCAGGGCCTTGTGCTGTACGATGCGTCGGCGCGCGTCGTCACCACCAATCAGCGCTATCTTGATCTGCATTTCCTGTCGGCCGAGGCCGTCAGGCCCGGCATGCATTTCCGCGAACTGATCCAGCTTCGCAAGGATACTAATACGTTCGACGGCGACGTCGACGAGTTCTGTTCGAGCGTCATGCATGATGTCGCGCGAGGCCGGGTTCACCACCGCGTCCTCGAATGCGACGACGGACGCGCGTTCCTGATCGTCAACAAGCCCCTGCCGCAGGGCGGCTGGGTCGCGACCATCGAGGACATCACCGAACGCCGCAACCTCGAACACGAGCGCGACCGCAGCTATGCGTTCCTGCGCGAGATCATCGATCACATCCCCTCGCAGATCACCGTGAAGGATGCCCGTCACCGGCGCTACGTGCTTACCAACCGCGTCGCCGAGACGCATTTCGGCCTGTCGCGCGCCGAGATCATCGACAAGACGCTGCACGAGCTTTTCGACAAGGAACTGGCGGACAAGATCACCGCGGACGACGAAAGCGCACTTCTCTCCGCCGATGGCCTGTTCATCGACGAGCATCCATGGGAGAGCAAGGTCACGGGCCTGCGCTGCATCACCTCCAGGCGCATCATCATCCGCGACCACGCCGCCGAGCCCCGCTACATCATCAACGTCGTCGAGGACGTCACCGAGCGGCGGCGGGCGCACGAGCGGATCGCGCATCTGGCGCATTATGACGCGCTCACCGACCTGCCGAACCGCATATTGTTCCGCGAACGGATCGAGCGCGAGCTGGCGCGGGCGAGGGAAGGCACGCCGTTCGCGCTGCTCTATATCGACATTGACGAGTTCAAGTCCATCAACGATTCGCTCGGCCATCACGTCGGCGACGAACTCCTGAAGGCGATCGCTGACCGGCTGCGGGCCTGCACCCGCGAGGACGACCTGGTCGCGCGGCTCGGCGGCGACGAATTCGCCGTCATCAAGACGACGATCGAAAGCGCCGCCGAAGTCGAACACTTCGTGAGCGTGCTCTACGACGCCATTCGCCAACCCTGCCAATGCCTCGGCCACCAGCTGTCCACCAATGCCAGCGTCGGCATCGCGCTGGCGCCGCAGGACGGCATCGAGCTCGAGCAGCTGACGAAGAATGCCGACCTTGCCATGTATGCCGCGAAATCCGGCGGGCGGCGGACTTATCGTTTCTTCGAGCCGGCGATGGGCGCGAGTGCCAAGGCCCGCCTCACCATGGAGCAGGATTTGCGGCGGGCACTGACCGATGGCGGCTTCGAGGTGCATTATCAGCCGCTCGTCGATCTCGGCGGCGGCGCGGTCACCGGCTGCGAGGCGCTGTTGCGATGGCGCCATCCCGAACGCGGCATGATTCCGCCGGCGGAGTTCATTCCCATCGCCGAGGACGCCGGACTGATCGACGATCTCGGCGATTGGGTGATGCGGACGGCCTGCGCCGAGGCGGCGACCTGGCCGGATCACATCCGGATTGCCGTCAACGTCTCGCCGATCCAATTGAAATGCCAGACGCTCGCGATCAGGATAGCAAGCGCGCTCGCGTCGTCGGGCTTGAGGCCGGACCGACTGGAACTCGAGATCACCGAAGCCGTGCTGATCCGCGACGACGTGGCCGCGCTTGCCATCCTGCACCAACTCCGCGACATCGGCGTGCGCATCGCGCTCGACGATTTCGGAACCGGTTATTCCTCGCTGAGCTACCTGAAGCGCTTCCCGTTCGACAAGATCAAGATCGATCGCTGCTTCGTCAGCGATATCAGCGAGACCGACGGCTCATCCTCGATCGTGCAGGCCGTCGTGAACATCGCCGCCGCGCTGAACATGACGACGGTGGCGGAGGGCGTCGAAACCCGGGATCAGCGGGAATTGCTGAGCCGGCTCGGCTGCACCGAAATGCAGGGCTACCTCTTCAGCGCGCCGCGGCCGGCCGCCGAAGTCAAGCCGTTTTTCGCCGCGGATTCGGCGGACCCATCGGCGGCCGTGGCCTGATCTTAAGTCCGGCCTGGCTTCGATAACAGGCCGGTACGATGACCGCGTTCAGCGTCGTTTTCTTGTCAGGCGCCGGGCGATTTCCCGCAGCTGTTGCTATCGCGCAGGCCACGGGAAAGCTATAAATGGGGCTCATTCGGCGCTAAAGCCCTTTTCCGTTCCGATTGAATCGGAACGGAGGCGCTAGTCTCTTGTAGTGACGCGTTTTCTTCACGCGAACCGGTCCCCGCCCCTGGATCAAGTCCGAGGGCATGCTTCGCTCGAAAACGCTTGAATGGATCATCGCCATGCAGCTCGTCTCCATCATACTCAACATTCTCTGGATTCTCATCGGCGGCGCCTGGATGGCTTTCGGCTGGCTGGTCGCCGCGATCGTGATGGCGCTCACCATCATCGGCCTGCCCTGGGCGCGGGCCGCCTTCAACATTGCGGTCTACACCTTCCTGCCTTTCGGATCGCGGGCGGTCCGCCGCGACGAGATCACGGGCCTGAGCGATACCGGCACCGGCCCGTTTGGCGTGATCGGCAACATCATCTGGTTCGTCCTCGCGGGCTGGTGGCTTGCGCTGGGGCATCTGATCACGGCGGTGATCTGGGCGATCACCATCATCGGCCTGCCCTTCGCCTGGGCGCATCTCAAGCTTGCCGGCATCGCGCTTTGGCCGATCGGCAAGGCCATCGTGCCGGCGTAAGCAAGCTAAGCCGCGAGCCGGCCGCGATTGTTCGCGGCAAGTATCGGCCGCACCAGCCGGCCGAAACGCTCGGCTTCCTCGTCATGCAGATAGCCGGACAGGCAGAAGGAGTCGCAGCCGGCGTCGATGAATTGCTGCAGCATGTCCGCGCATTGCGCGGGATTGCCGACCACGGCGATACCGGCGCCCGGGCGCACCTTGGTGATCCCGGTCCATAGATGCGGCAGCAGCAGGTCGCCATAGTCGCGCGCAAGCTGCTGCACGCGTTGATTCGCCACTGAATTGGTGTAAAGCGTCTTGATCTCCTGCTTCTGCCGCTCGCTCGCATGACGAACCAATTGGTCGGCAGCCTCCCACGCTTCGCTTTCATCCTCGCGGCAGATCACCTGCAGCCGCATGCCGAAGCCGATGTCGTGCTCGCGGCCGTGCACGCGCGCCATCGTCCTGATCTCGGCGATGTTTTGCGCGATCCGTTCCGGCAGGTCGCCCCAGAACAGATGCACGTCGGAATGCTTCGCGGAGATTTCCCAGGCCTGCCGCGAGCCGCCGCCGAGATAGAATTTCGGAAACGGCTGCTGCAGCGGCCGCGGCCGGATCTGCGCGCCCGAGATCGTGTGGAATTTGCCGTCGAAATGCACCGGACCGCGCGTGGTCCACAGCGCCTTGAGGATCGAGACCTCCTCCTCCATCAGCGCGTAACGCTGTTCCTTGGCATAACGCACGCCCTCGGCCTCGACCTCGCTCTCGTTCTGGCCGGCGATCAGGTTGATCGAGATGCGGCCGCCCGACATCTGGTCGAAGGTGGAGATCATCTTCGCCATCAGCACCGGGTTGATGTAGCCGGGCCTCGCCGCGATCAGCGGCTTGATCCTCGCCGAGCGCGCAGCCATGAAGGCGCCCGCGATCCACGCCGCCCAGCAGGTCGAGCCGACCGGAATCAGGAGATAATCGAAGCCGGCCGCCTCCGCGGCGGCGACCACGCGCTCACACAGTTCCGGCGAGCCCGGCACCTGAGCCTCGATCAAACCGTAGGCCGTGGTGTCGCCATGGGTCGGCAGATACCAGCCAAATTCGAGCGGACGCATGGTTTTCTCCGTGGGCATGCGAGCAGAATCGCCCGCCTTTCGCAGCGGGCAGCTTACCGCCTCGGCCACGCCGGACAATCGCAAGCGCCGGCATATGCCCTTCCCGCTTGCGCAAATCGCGCTTCTGCATCGGCCGCGCAGAGCCATTGCCGATATCGGTCCAATCGGCTAAAGGAGGCATCCACGCACCCGTAGCTCAGCTGGATAGAGCGTTGCCCTCCGAAGGCAAAGGTCACACGTTCGAATCGTGTCGGGTGCGCCATTTTTCCGGATATCGCTGTCCATCCGTCGGCGGAATGTCCGCGTAACCGGTTCTCGTCCCGTTCTCCGATTTTGGTGCGAGGGCGGCATGACCGGCGCTGAAGATCAAGCAAACGATCTTGTCCGCATTGCGCCAGTTCTCATTCAGTTGGGGAATTGGCCCGTGGAGTTGCAAGGTGCGGCTTCACGCCGCGCTTACAAGCCTGCGGCATCGCGGCTCATTGTCTCTCCGATCCCGTTTCATATCTCGGTATTTGTCGGGCGCTGCCACACCAGGGCCGCCGCCGCTCATCTCATTAGCAACTATTGGAACGAGGATTATGAGTACGTTCGACAGACGCACGGAAGCTTTCGAGAAGAAATTCGCGCTCGATGAAGAGCGCAGGTTCAAGGCCGAAGTCCGCCGAAATAGGCTTCTCGGCTTCTGGGCGGCCGAACGGTTGGGAATCACCGGCGATGCCGCAGCAACCTATGCGAACGAGGTCGTTGCGGCCGATTTAGAGGAAGCGGGCGACGCCGACGTCGTGCGCAAGATCATGGGCGATCTTGCCGCCAAGGATGCTGCCGTCACCGAACAGGCGATTCGCGCCAAGATGAACGACTTTACCGCTCAGGCGTTGGCGGAGGTGAAAGCAGGAAAATGATCGAATGGCGGAGTGACGGACGCGATGCATGATATTTGGAGAATCTAAGTGAGTTCGTTTTCAAACGGCCGTTCGCGGGAAACTACGACCGGCCAATCTCCTGAGGATGATTGGCGCCTGGAGCGGCTTATCGATCGCCTGCCACCTCGGCTGGGCGCGGCGCTGCGCTTCCTGCGGCAGCCATCCGGTCGCTGGCTGCGCATTCCCGCGGGCTTGCTGCTGATCCTTGGCGGTGTGCTTTTTTTTCTGCCCATCCTGGGCATCTGGATGCTTCCGGTCGGCTTAGCGCTTCTCGCCGAGGATTTGCCGGTGCTGCGGTCGTGGCGCTGCCGAATACTGGATTGGATTGAGTATCGTCATCCAGAGTGGCTGAACCCCACATCCCGCCCGCACAACCGGGCATGACTTCCATGAGCGCATGCGGCGCTGGGGTGCCGAAGGGCGGACGTCCGTAACGGGTCGGATATCACGTTACGCCAACATTAACCAAGAAAGAGCTCGCGGCTGCCCAGTGCGAAAGCTTAATGCGCGTTTAATAGATTTGCGCGACTGGTAGGCAACCAGCGTACATCCCTATCGCGCAGCAAGAATTGCGAGCGTAACTCAACCTCTAAGGAGGGGTGCATGAGGACGCTTTTCGTTGGTGCATTGGCCGTTACCTTAGTCGGCTTTGATTACTTCGTATCATCGCAAGCAGGCGCTGAAGCCTGCACAAGCGCGAGCGGCTGCGTCGTCGACGCGGATTCCGCGACCCCAAGAACAAGATCCAGGATGGCATCCGATCCAGTCAAGGCAAAGGCGAAGATCACGGTCGCGGCGAAATGAAGCGACGATCCTCGACAAGCAGATTGCCGTCAGGCTCAGGAGACGTTCGTAAAAATTCACATTCAGCAAATCATGCGAAAAAAAGTTAAGCTGGAATTGAGGGCGCTCAGCAATGTCGACTTTCCCCGCGCGGTTGAAAAACGAGCTTCTGATAATCGATTCGAAAAGATTGCGCCAAGCTGGCATCACGCGATTACTGGAGACTTGGGCTGACGTGATGGGACTGACGGCGAGGCCTGCTGTTCCGGGCATTCCATTCAACGCGTGTTGCGCACCCGCCAACTGCGAAATGACCGTTATTTGCGTAGGCAACGAGTCGGTCCAATGTGCTCAATTCCAGGATTTGATCACGAATGTGCGTCGGATGATGCCCCAAGCACTTCTGGTTATTATTTCCGACCGCGAGGACACACAGGAGATACGCGCTGCTTTTCAAGAAGGAGCGGTCGGTTTCATGCCCACCAGCATTGAGCCTGCCGTAGCGTTCCAGGCTTTGTCTTTCATTAGGAGTGGGGGCTCGTTTTTTCCTCCCTCCGCCCTGTCCAACGGACTTCGTGAAGTAGCTATCAACGGGGCGGCCGGCCTCTCGGACCTTACAGCGAAACAGGAGGAGGTGTTTGGTCGTCTCCGTAATGGTCTCACGAACAAGGCGATTGCACGTCAGCTCGACATGTCGGAGGCGACCGTCAAGGTGCATGTCCGTTGCATCATGCGTAAGTTCGGAGTGGCAAACCGGACCCAGCTTGTCGTCGCCGCCATGAAGCAAGGCGCTTCGCGAGTAGCACTGGTTGGCAAAGAATCAGGTGAACGTAGAGATGATAGCGCGGCTCAGACCGCATTGCCTGCTATTGGTGAGGCAAAGAAAGCAAGCAACGCGGCGCGATTCGTCCGCGGAGAAAGTGCCGCCAAGTTTCTGCAATTCCTGCTGCGCGACGCCAGCCCTGTCGCCGTCATCGAGATCGAACAGCGCGCTCGCGCTGTAGGGTTGCTAGCGCAACACAGCCCAATCAGCCAGGATAAGGCATTCCGCCGAGCGCGCGGTCGGCTTGGCGTGCTGGCGTACCAGCAAGCCCGACATTGGTACTGGCGGCTGCCTGCTCAGACGCCACTTGTTTCGTCAGATTGCCTCTCGGCGTCAGATGCCCCACGAAAATGAGATGCCCTGCCGCTTCAGATGTCGGCGTCGGCCGAGGCGGGGAGCCCGAGCCGCTAGCGCAATCGGTTCGGCGTCAAGCTTGATTGCTGCCGGCCGAGAGCTCGTGGGTGGCGCACGCCCCCGGCGAGTTGCAGCTTCATAACGAGCGACACGCTACTCTTTTCGAGACCCTCCTGGATATCAACCCAAAGAGCTGTTGATCGGACCTGATTTAGCTACCTAACGTAGAGTCGCTGATATCCCGGCAAACATTTCGGGATAAGGAGGGAAGTCATGAGTGAAATGCGTGAACTGACTGATACGGAAATCGACGCCGTGTGTGGAGGGGTCTTCGACTTCGGCAATATCATCACACAAACGAACATCGCCACGCAGGTTGGTGTGGCGCTCGGCGGCATCAGTGGCATCGCTGCCGGTCCCGCTGGTAACGCTAGCGTCGCGCAGCTGCTCGGCCAGTTGAACTTCAACTCTCTCGTCTAAATCACGGATGCCCGCACACTCCTCCGGGGGTGTGCGGGTACAAATTTCAATTGAGAATTCTCATGGACACGAGCTTCCTCGCTCAAGGAATGACGGGAAGAGAGTCTCGACACTGTGTTCGCTAGAGCTCAAGAGATGTCGCAAATCTCAACTCCGAGGTACGGCACGTGCCGCCGCAGCATTTGTTGTTCCGACAAGAAGCGATCGACTTTCAGCAGCACAATCGGCAATGGGGCCAAGTCGCGCTGCTCCAGTCGCTATCGACCAAGATCATAGCCTGGTTCATTGTCGCAGCCGTTGCGATTATCGTCATCTTCTTGTTCCTGGCGCAATATTCTCGAAAGGAGACCGTGATTGGCTATCTGATGCCGACCGCCGGCACTGCGAAGATCTTCACGTCTCAACAAGGTACAATTAGAGAGATTTATGTGAAAGAGGGACAGGAGGTTGGGGAAGGGCAACCCCTCCTGGCGGTCGAAACGAGCCAGATCGCGGCAAACGGTCAGGACGTCAATATCAGCATATTGTCCACTCTGGAGATGCATCGAAATCGGTTGACCGATCAGATCGCGGCAGAACAGGAGCGCACGAAATCGGAGCAGGCGCGCCTCACGGCATTGATTGGTGGCCTTAAGGCTGCGATATCCGAGCTCGAAGCCCAGATCGACAATCAGAGCGAACGAATTCGAGTTTCAGCCGCGCTGGTCTCATCTGTGGCTGGGCTGAGAGCCAAGGGCTTAGTAACAGAGCCAGAATACAGGCAGCGGGAACTGGCGGCTCTTGACCAGAAACAGAAGCTAAGCTCTTTGAACGAGCAACTCGCCGCTCAGCAGAACCAACTTACCGAAAACCGCTATTCCCTCGAACAACTTCCGACGGTTATGGAAGGTAAGATCCAGGGCCTGCGCAGCGAACTCGCCACGACCGAGCAGCGTGTCGCCGAGGTCAGCGCCCGCCGTGCCTACGTAATCCGAGCGCCGGCTGTTGGACGCGTCTCCACTCTACAAGCTACCGTCGGTCAGTTCGCTGACCCACGCCGTCTGCAGATGGAAATCATTCCGAGCGAGACGGTCCTGCAGGCCGAATTGTTCGTCCCGACCCGAGCCATCGGGTTCGTGCGGCCCGGACAGCATGTCAGGATTCTTTACGAGGCGTTCCCATACCAGCAGTTCGGCGCATATGGCGGCCGAGTAAGCAGAGTCTCGCAGACGATCCTGACCAGGTCAGACGCCTCCGGACCCGTCGAGCTCAAAGAGCCAGCCTACAAAGTCACGGCCGCGTTAGATCGGCCGGACGTCGATGCATACGGGAAAAAAATACCGCTCCAGGCCGATATGCTCTTGAGGGCGGATATCATTCTCGAGAAGCGCTCGCTTATAAGGTGGCTCCTCGATCCTCTGCTCAGTGTCAGGATGTGATCGTGGCGATGCTGTTGAATTTCGGCGCCCAGGGCCGGCTTCCCGTCATCCAGCAGACGGAGGCGGCTGAATGCGGGCTCGCCTGCCTGGCAATGATTAGCTCGTATCACGGCCGCCGCATCGACCTGAACACGCTCCGGCGCCGCCATCCGGTGTCGCTGAAAGGGGCCACGCTCAGGGCTCTGATCCAGGTCGCGAGCCAGATGCATTTCGTCTGCCGACCGGTGCGCTTCGAACTTGATCACCTCAGGCGCCTGCATATGCCGACGATCGTGCACTGGGATATGAATCATTTCGTGGTTCTGAAGTCGGTCACGAGGCGAGGAATCCTGGTTCACGATCCTGCTTCAGGCGAGAGGTTCTTTCCGATCGCGGAGGCGTCGAAGCACCTGACTGGTGTCGCGCTTGAGCTCTCGCCATCGGAAGGTTTTCGACCCAAGGATGAGAGAGCACCGCTTCCATTTTCAACCTTCTGCACGCAGCTGCGCGGCAACAAACACGCACTCATACAGATCTTGATCCTCTCGGCTGTCCTCGAGATCTTTGTGATTGCCAGTCCTTTTTACCTGCAGCTCACCGTCGATGAGGTGATCGCCAGGGGCGACGCCGATCTCCTGATTGTTTTGGCTCTCGGCTTTGGGCTGCTGGCCGCGATCAAGGTTGGCTCGACTGCCATCCGCTCCCTGGTTATCCTCGTTGTGCAAAACGTCTTGCACTTTCAGATCGGCGCGAGTCTATTTCACCATCTGATCCGGCTGCCGATTGCCTATTTCGAAAAACGGCACATCGGCGACATCCTTTCGCGTTTCACCTCCATTGAGCCAATCCGCAGTGCGCTTGCCGAAGGCATGATTGCAGCCACGATCGATGGCTTGATGGCTCTCGCGACCCTGGCGATGATCTTCGTCTATAGCGCCCGGCTCGCGCTCGTGGTGCTGGCTGCGTTTGTCCTCTATGCGGTCATACGTCTCGGGCTCTACCGACTCCTCCGGGAGCGCAGCTTGGCTGCCATCGAGGCCAAGGCTCACGAGAACTCGACTTTCATCGAGACCTTGCGGGCGGTTCAAAGCCTGAAGATTTTCAACCGCGAAGGCGACCGCGAGACCCAGTGGCTCAACCGCTATGGCGACGTAGTAAGCGCCAATGTCCGCCTCGGTCGCGCCAAGATCGCTTTCGCAACCCTCAACGACGCCCTGTTCGGGTTAGAGAACGTCATTACTATCTATCTCGCGGCCCGGCTGGCATTGGGCAACAGCCTGACTATCGGGATGATCTTCGCCTTTATGAGTTACAAGCAGCACTTCACCGAAAAGGCCGTCCAGCTGGTCGAAAAGGCGCTCGACTTCCGCATTCTCGAACTGCACCTCGAGCGCCTGGCTGACATCGCGCTCAGTCCACTCGAGCGCGGGCATGATCAAGTCTTGGCATACATGCGGCCGATCCGTGGCCGGATCGAGCTTCGGGACGTGTGCTTCCGCTATGCCGAAACCGAGCCATTTGTCATCGAAGATATCAACTTTAGCATCGAGCCAGGGGAATTCGTGACGATTACCGGTCCGTCTGGCGCGGGCAAGACGACGCTCGTCAAGATCATGCTCGGGCTGCTGGAGCCGACCAGAGGAGAGGTGCTGATCGATGGCGTCCCCCTCTCAACGATGGGGCCCAGGGCCTATCGCGAGCACGTCGGAGCAGTGATGCAGGAGGATCAGCTCCTCTCCGGCTCCGTTGCCGATAACATTTGCTTTTTCGATCCATCCTTTGATCAGGATCGGATGATCCAGTGCACGCAGTTGGCGGGCATCCATGATGAGATCATGGCAATGCCGATGTCCTATAACAGCCTCATCGGGGACATGGGGAGCTCGCTGTCGGGCGGACAGAAACAGCGCGTGCTGCTCGCCCGAGCACTCTATCGACAGCCGCGGATCCTCTTTTTGGACGAGGGCACGGCGCATTTGGACGTTGAAAACGAGATAAAGATCAACGACGCCCTCAAGCGTCTCCAAATGACGCGCATCAGCGTCGCTCACCGACCAGAGATAAGCAGCGGCGCAAACCGCATGCTACGCATTGCAAGGCCGGGGAAGTGCGACGCGCGTGGGCCGGCACTGGACGCAATTGCCACTCAGCAGCATGAGGTGACCTCCTCGTGAAATCGGGGAAGCGGGCGGCCTGTTACCTATCCCAAGGTACCTATCCCAGGCCCGGCTGACGCGACCCTCGTTCGGGGCCGCTCCTGTCATGCGCCGATCCCGCCGGTGGTCAGAGGCAGCGAGCGGATCGAGCCGAGTTTCTCCAGATTCCAAAGCTGCTCGAACAGATCGGCGGCCTGGGAACGGTTGAACACGCGCGTCGCGCAATCCATGAACTTGTCTTTCAGTTCGTCGCGGGAGAGCGGCTGCTGCCAGGTGCCTTTGGCGTGAACCACCGGCACGTGCTCCAGTACCTCACCCGACGCAAGCACGACGCTGACCTGATCGGCCGGCGCGAACGGCAGATCACCGGGCATGATTTCATCCGTCGTCATGCAACGCACTTTCGCGAAGGTGGCGCCGACTTCCGGTCGCGACACAAACTCGTCCGTCAATTCGGAAAGGCTGACCCGTCCGGCAATCAGCGCGGATGCCATTGCGAATTCAATGCTGAACTTGGCCTCGAGGCCGGTCTGCGGATTGCTGTTGCGCAGCATCAGCCTTTGCGTGATGCCGGTGCGGACGCGAATTTCCCGCACATCATCCGGCTTCAATTTGTGCTGGCTCACCAGACCCAGCATCGCATCGATGGAGCGGTGCGTGGCGTAGCAGGTAGGATACCTCTTCACATTGACGCCGAGCTCGGCGAGCCGCCAGTTCTTGCCGATATCGATCGTCCCGTTCTCGATATCAGGCGTGCCTGACGGCGAATAGGCGCGCAGGAAACCGGTCTGATGCTCCAACACGTCGAGCGACGCGGTGAACCCTTGGTCGGCGAGGCGCGCGGCAATAACACCCGATTGGGCGGTGCGGCCGGCATGCAGCGATTTGGTCATGGTGCCAAAATTGGCGACAAGGCCCGAGGCCAGCGAAGCGGCAATGGCGATGGCATGCGCCGTCTTCTCGGAATCGAGCTTGCGCAGCCTCGCGCAGGCCGCAGCCGTGGCGAGCGAGCCCATGACTGCGGTTGGGTGAAAGCCGCGCTCGTGGAGGTGCCCGGGCTCGAGCGCGGCTATCTGCGCCCAAAGTTCATAGCCCGCGACATAGGCCGCAAGCGCATCGCTGCCGCTGGAATCGGACGACCAACCCGCCGCCAGAATGGCGGGAACCAGAACCGCGCTCGGATGGCCGGCAAGCGCCACGTCATCATAGTCGAGCACGTGCGCCGCGACGCCGTTGACCAGCGCCGCATCGGAGGCCG
>Ga0126371_10002230_pt1 | contig 16633 bp, 18 predicted proteins | sample PanSoiMetaPlot_4_FD_110145 | JGI IMG/M metagenome (GOLD analysis project Ga0126371, IMG submission 110145) | Tropical forest soil microbial communities from Panama - MetaG Plot_4 | ecosystem: Environmental > Terrestrial > Soil > Tropical forest > Bulk soil | place: Panama | collected 2016-02-17 | reverse complement strand
GTGAAGGCCATGTTCGCCGACGCGGCCTTCCGCGACGAGATCGGCCTGTCCGCCGTCAATTCGATCAACTGGGCACGGATCATGGTCCAGATCGTCTATTACGTCGCGGCGGCGGTGGCGCTCGGCGCGCCGGCGCACGAGGTCGCATTCGCCGTGCCGACCGGGAATTTCGGCAACGTCTACGCCGCTCACGTCGCGCGCCGCATGGGTCTGCCGATCGCGCGGCTGGCGATCGCGACCAACCGTAACGATATCCTGACGCGATTCTTCGCCCGCGGCACGATGAGCCTCGGCACCGTCGAGCCGACCATCAGTCCGAGCATGGACATCCAGGTGTCGAGCAATTTCGAGCGCATCTTCTTCGAGCTTTCCGGCAACAGCGGTACGAAGACGGCGGCCGCTTTCACGCACTTCCGCGCCAGCGGCACGCTGCCGACGACCCGGCGTCAATGGCAGGCCGCGCGCGCCCTGTTTCAGGCCGAACGCGTCGACGACGACGAGACGCGTGCGACCATGGGCGAGTTCTATCGCGCGGCCGGCGTGCTGATCGATCCGCACACGGCGGTGGCGCTGACTGCGGCACGCCGCGTCCGGCGCGAGCCGGCGACGCCGATAGTGGTGGTCGGAACCGCCCATCCGGCCAAGTTCCCCGATGCGGTGATGGCGGCGTGCGGCGTGCGGCCGGTGATGCCGGCGCGCCTCGCCAATCTCATGGCCTTGCCGGAGCGGCGGGTGAGCCTGGCGAACGATCTCGCCGCCGTGCAGCGCTTTGTCCGGGCGCATGTGCGCCAGGGGGTCGCGGCATGAGTGTCCGCATGAGCCGGCTCGCCAACGGCATGCGCGTCGTCACCGATGCAATGGATTCGGTCGAGACCGTGTCGCTCGGCGTCTGGGTGGATGTCGGCACACGACACGAGCCGAAAGAGGTCAACGGCGTCGCGCACGTGCTTGAGCACATGGCGTTCAAGGGCACGACCCGCCGATCGGCGCTCGAGATCGCCGCCGAAATCGAGGCGGTCGGCGGCCATCTCAACGCCTATACCTCGCGCGAGCATACCGCCTATTACGCCAAGGTGATGAAGCCGGACATGCCGCTGGCGATCGATATCCTGGCCGATATTCTCCAGCACTCGACCTTCGAACCGGCGGAACTGGAGCGCGAGCGCGCCGTCATCCTGCAGGAGATCGGCCAAGCGCAGGACACGCCCGAAGACATCATCTACGACTATCTCCAGGAGCAGGCGTTTCCCGATCAGGCGATGGGTCGGCCGGTGCTGGGCCGTGCCGCGATCATCCGCGCGATCGCGCGCGACGCGGTGGCGGGCTATTTGACGCGCAACTACGCCGCGCCGGGCATGATTCTAGCAGCAGCAGGCAACTGCGATCACGACGCGGTGGTGGCGCTGGCCGAACGCGCATTCGCCCCGCTGCCGCGGCGCGGCCACGCCGCGACCGAGCCGGCGCGCTATATCGGCGGCGAATATCGCGAGGACCGCGATCTCGAGCAGGTCCATATCGTCCTCGCGTTTCCGGGCTTCGCCTTCACCGACCCGGACTACCACGCCGCGTCGGTCATCTCGGCGGCACTTGGCGGTGGCATGTCGTCGCGGTTGTTCCAGGAGATTCGCGAAAAGCGCGGCTTGGTCTATTCGATCTATTCGTTCAGCCATTCCTATACCGACGGCGGCCTGTTCGGCGTTTACGCTGGCACCGGCGAGCGCGAGGCGGCCGAGCTGTTGCCGGTTCTGTGTGACGAAATCCGCAAGCTCGAGCGCGGCTTTGAGTCGGTCGAGCTTGATCGCGCACGCGCCCAGCTCAAGGCCGGCTTGCTGATGTCGCTCGAAGCCACCGCCGCGCGTGCCGAACAACACGGCAATCACGTGCTGGTGTTCGACCGGCCGTTCGATGCTGGCGAAATCATCCGCCGCATCGACGCGGTCGACGCAGCCGCGGTGGCGCGCGTCGCGTCGCGGCTGATCGCGGCGCAGCCGACTTTTGCCGCGCTGGGTCCGATCGGCGCCGTCGAGGATTACGATCGCCTCGCGCGGCGCCTGGCGGCATAGGGATACACCGGTGGGGTCGGAGCTCCTGGCCATCACCCGTTTTTTCGGCGCGGCGCCGCCGCCATTCCGGCTCGTTGGCCCGCGCGTCACGCTGCGCACGCCCGAGCGCGAAGATTTCGACGAATGGGCGATCCTGCGCACCGAATCGCGCGGCTTCCTCACGCCGTTCGAGCCGAGTTGGCCCAGCGACGCGGTCACCCGCGCCGGTTTCCGCCGGCGTTTGCAGCGTTATGCCGCCGACTGGCGCAGCGACCAGGGATACAGTTTCCTGCTGGTCCGCCGTGTCGACCGTGTGCTGCTAGGCGGCATCAGCCTGTCAAATGTACGCCGGGGCGTCGCGGAAACCACCAGCCTGGGCTATTGGATCGGCGCGCGCTTCGCCCACCAAGGTTACATGACCGATGGGCTCAGGCTCGCGCTTGCTTTCGCGTTCGATCGTTTGCGGTTGCATCGGATCGAAGCGGCCTGCCTGCCGCACAACCAGGCGAGCCGGCGGCTACTGTTGAAATGCGGCTTCCGCGAAGAGGGTTACGCCAAGGAATATTTGTCGATCGACGGCCGCTGGCAGGATCATCTGCTCTTCGGGCTGCTAGCCAGCGAATGGACACCGCACGGCGAAGCGGCCCACGCTGCCGAGACGGTGTCGTGAACGGTTTAGGCGCGCCCGGATTCGCCCGACAGCGACAGCAAGTCGACGCCGAGCTTTGCGAGCGCGCGCTGCCATTTCTCGCCGTACTGGGCGTCGAACACGATCTCCTCGTCGGCGGCGACGCTCAACCAGCCGTTCGCCTGGATCTCGGAATCGAGCTGGCCGGGTCCCCAGCCGGCATATCCCAGCGCCAGCAGGCTGCGTTTGGGCCCGCTGCCGCGGCCAATGGCGCGCAGGATCTCGAGCGTGGCGGTGAGCGCGACATTGCCGCCGACGACCAGCGTGCCGTCCTCGACATAGTCGGCCGAGTGCAGCACGAAGCCCCGGCCGGCTTCGACCGGACCGCCGAAATGGATGCGTCGATCATCGCTCGCGGCTTTGGACTCGATGCCGAGCTGCTTCATCAGCGCCGGCCACGTCACATCGTCGAGCAATCGGTTGACCACCAAACCCATCGCGCCGTCTTCGTTGTGGGCACAGAGATAGACAACCGTCCGCACGAAACGCGGGTCCTGCATTTGCGGCATGGCGACCAGAAGGTGACCGGCAAGCGACGTCACGACAACCTCCGGCTTCCTCAGATAAGCCCGCATCGCCAACCTTGCAAGGCACGCTGGCGGGCTTGGCGCATGGTCGCGGCGCTGGTGGTGCTCGTGGCGGCGTTTACCGCGTCGGCGCGCGCCGAAACGGCATCGTCGGCATGGTTCACGACCGTCCAGGGCAAGGTACGGCTCATTGCCGCGCGGGCCGCGCTCGCCGGACAGGAAACGCAGACGCTTGGCCTCGAGTTCCGCATGGCGCCGGGTTGGCACATTTATTGGCGTTCGCCGGGCGATGCCGGCTACCCGCCGCGGCTCGATTGGACCGGCTCGGCGAACCTCGCGCATGCGGACATGCTGTGGCCAGCACCGCAGCGGTTCTCGGTCTTGGGACTCCAGACCATGGGCTACAGCGATGCGGTGGTCCTGCCTGTCACGGTGCGCGTTGCGGACCCCGCCAAGCTGCTCGATCTGACGGCGCGGCTCGATTACCTCACCTGTAGCGAAATCTGCGTTCCCTATCAGACGGTATTGCATCTAGCGTTGCCTGCGGGCGCGCCGGCGGCCAATGCGGCCGGCTATGCCGCGCTCATCGATCAATTCGTGGCGCAGGTTCCGGGTGACGGCAGCAAGGTTGGGCTCAGGCTCGACGGCGCCGCAATCGACGATGGGCCGCGGCCGGCGTTGTTGCTGCATGTGACGGCGTCGCCGCCGCTGGTGTCGCCCGACGTCTTCGTCGAAGGCGCCGCCAATGTCGCGTTCGGTGTGCCGCGGTTGACGGCCGGCGCGCAGCCGGGCGGCAGCCTGTTGCGCCTGCCGCTTGACGGCGGCGGCACCGATTCGCTCGGGAAGCTTGTCGGCAAGCCACTGACTGTCACGCTGACCGACGGTTCTCGCGCGATGACGGCGACGATCGTTCCGACGCAGGCGCCGCCGCCTACCATCGACTGGGTGCGGCTGTTGCCGATGCTGGCTTTGGCGCTGGCCGGCGGTTTCATTCTCAATTTCATGCCGTGCGTGCTGCCCGTGCTGGCGCTGAAGCTGCTTGGCACGGTCGATCATGCGGCGCGTGGCCACGGCGCAGTTCGTGTCGGCTTTCTAGCGAGCGCCGCCGGCATCGTCGCCACGTTTCTCGCCCTGGCAGCCATCGCCATCGGCTTCCGCGCCGCCGGCGTCGCCGTCGGCTGGGGACTGCAGTTCCAACAGCCGGTATTTCTGGTCGCGATGGCGGCGATCCTGACGGTGTTTGCCGCGAACGTCTGGGGCCTGTTCGAGATTCCGCTGCCGGCGGCGGTGTCTGCACTCGGCGAAGGACGAGCCCATCTCGGCAGCTTCTTTGCCGGCGTCCTCGCGACGTTGCTCGCGACGCCGTGCACGGCGCCGCTGCTCGGCACGGCGCTCGGTTTCGCGCTGCTGTCGCCGCCGGTGGTGGCGCTGGCGATTTTTGCCGCCATGGGGGTCGGATTGGCGTTGCCGTATCTCGCGGTCGCGGTCGCGCCAGCCTTGGCGTTGTGGCTGCCGAAGCCAGGCCCTTGGATGATCGAATTGAAGCGCGTTCTCGGCGTAGCGTTGGCGGCGACCGCGGTCTGGTTGCTATGGATCCTGGCGGTTGAAAGCGGCACGGCAATCGCGATCGTCTGTGGCGTGCTGTTGATCGCGGTGGTGCTCGCGATCGGCTGGGTCCGGCCGGCGGCCGCGCGCCGGATCGCTGTCGTCGCGCTGATCGCCGCCGCGCTAGTCGCGCCGAACCTTGTCGCGCCGCCGCTGTCGTCTGAAGCGCCGGTTGGATTCTGGCGGCCGTTCGACGAAAGCCGGATTGCGGCGCTGGTCGCGCGGGGAGACACCGTCTTTGTCGACGTTACCGCCGATTGGTGCCTCACGTGCAAGGTCAACGCCGGCTTCGCGCTGGCGCCGGCGGCAGTGCGCCACCGCTTGGCCGCGCCCGACGTCGTCGCCATGCGCGCCGACTGGACGCGGCCCGATCCCGTCATCGCGCGCTATCTGCGCGAGTTCGGTCGTTATGGCATCCCCTTCAACGTGATCTATGGGCCGCGCGCGCCGCAGGGCGTGGTCCTGCCCGAAATCCTCACCCCCGATTCCGTGCTGAACGGCCTCGCCCGGGCGGCGCCTGCCGCGCCGGCGGCCGCGTCCACCGCCGCGCGGGGTGGATGATTTTTCGCGCTCGCCGGTCTATGGTGCGGCCGCACAACCGGCCCAGCTCAAAACAGGAGAGGCAATGACCATCAAGGTTGGCGACAAGATTCCGTCGGTCAAGCTCATGACTATGACCGCCGATGGACCGAAACCCATCACCAGCGACGACATCTTCAAAGGCAAGAAGGTCGTCTTGTTCGCACTGCCCGGTGCCTTCACGCCGACCTGTTCTGCCAAGCACCTGCCGGGCTTTGTTGAAAAATTTTCGGCGCTGAAGGGCAAAGGAATCGACACGATCGCCTGCCTGTCGGTCAACGACGCGTTCGTCATGGGCGCCTGGGGCAAGGATCAGAAGGTCGGTGACAAGGTGCTGATGCTGGCCGACGGCAGCGGCGACTTCACCAAGGCCGTCGGGCTCGAACTCGATCTGACCGATCGCGGCCTCGGCAAACGCTCGCAGCGCTATGCCATGGTGATCGATAACGGCGTCGTCCGGACGCTCAACGTCGAGGCACCCGGCGCGTTCGAGGTGTCGAGCGCCGACGCGGTGCTGAAGACGCTCTAAGCCGGATCGTCGGCGCCGCGCCGCGCCGCGGCGATAGCCGCGCGCGCGAGTGCATCGGCCCGCTCGTTTTCAGGGTGGCCGGAATGGCCGCGGATCCAGCGCCACGCGACATCGTGGTGCGCGAGCGCCGCCTCGAGCCGCCGCCACAGATCGGCGTTCTTCACCGGCTTTTTGTCGGCGGTCTTCCAGCCGCGCGCTTTCCAGCGCGGCAGCCATTCGGTAATGCCGTCGTGGACGTAACGGCTATCGGTATGGACGATCGCTCGCACGCCGCGCTTCAGCTGTTCAAGCGCGGCGATCGCCGCCATCAGTTCCATCCGGTTGTTGGTGGTTTCGGCTTCGAAACCGGAGAGTTCCTTTTCAATGCCGTCGTAGCGCAACAGCACGCCCCAGCCGCCTGGACCGGGATTGCCGCTGCACGCACCGTCGGTGAAGATCTCGACGACGCCGTGGCTCACGAATCGAATCCGTAGGCGGTCGGGCTGGTGACGCCGCGGTGGAAGCGCAGCTTCTGCAGGTATTCGAGCGGATCCTTCGGCCGCACGAAGGCGCCAGGCGCTTGGTGTAACCGGTCGTAGAGCCGCGTCAGCAGGAAACGAATGGCGCTGCCGCGTGCCAGCAACGGCAAAGCCTCGATCTCGGCGTCGGTCAACGGCCGCACGGCCCGGTATTTTGCCAGCAGAAGCTTGGCCTTGGTGACGTTGAAGCTGCCGTCGTTTTCGAAACACCAGGCGTTGAGGCAGATCGCCAGGTCGTAAGCGAAGAAATCGGTGCAGGCGAAATAGAAATCGATTAGACCCGACACCGTTTCGCCGCGGAAGAACACGTTGTCGGGGAAGAGGTCGGCATGAATGATACCGCGCGGCAAATTGTTCGGCCACAACCGCCGCAATTCGGCAAGCTCGGTGCGCAATTCTTCGGCCAAGCCGACTTTGATCTCGTCGGCGCGCGCGGCGCAGGCGCCGTAAAGCCGCTCCCAGCCGGTGAGCGACAGGTCGTTGGCACGATTCGACGTGAAGCCGGCACCGGCATGGTGCAGTTGCGCCAATGCGCCACCAACGCCGGCGCAGTGATAGGGGTGGATGCGGCGCGGCCACATGCCATCAAGGAAGCTGACAATCGCCGCCGGCCGGTTGCAGAGTTTGCGCAACGCGCCGCCGTCGCGGCCGTGAATCGGCGTCGGACACGGAATGCCGTGTTTCGCCAGATGCTCCATCAACGCCAGGAAGAACGGCAGGTCGACCGGCGCGACGCGCTTCTCGTAGAGCGTCAGGATATAAGTGCCGGTATCGGCGCGCAGCAAGTAGTTGGAGTTCTCGACTCCTTCCGCGATACCCTTGCACGATACCACGTCGCCGATCGTGTACTCGGCGATGAAAGCTTTGAGCTCTTCGTCGGGAACGTCGGTATAGACGGCCATGCGGATTACGACTCGCGACGCGCCGGCGCTTGTGTGCCGTTGGATCGTCGAATAGAGTGCGAGCCGATTTTTCGCCCGCCGTTTTTCGGCACGTTAATACAGGCGGAACCCCTAAGGAAAGGGCGATGAAGAGGTCGGAGTCGGCGGAGCGGCTGAAGCGTTGTTTGATATTGGTCGCAGCGATGGCGTTGCCGGTGTCGCTCGCCGGCTGCTTCGGCAAGACCAGTGCCGAAACGCTCACCTGTCCTAGCGCCGCGGTGACTCCGGGGCTCGATGTTGCGCCGTTGTTCTCCGGTCCCGGCCGCACGCGCGACGACATCTCTACGGCGGCCCGAATCCTTGCCGTCAAGGATTCGTGCAGCGAAGAAAAAGGCGGTATTCGCGTCGATGTCACCCTAACGTTTTCGATCGTGCGCGGTTCGCCGCAGTTCCAGAACCAGAAATTCACCTACTTCGTCGCGGTGGTGGACGGCGGCAGCAACATCCTGAATGAGCAGCGGTTCGGTCTCGTGGCGCATTTCGCCGGCAACGAATCCGTCATCGCCACGACGGACAACATCACCGTGCACCTGCCGGTGAAGCGGATCGGCACCGGTGCGGATTACGGCATCGTGGCCGGCTTCCAGCTAACGGCCGACCAGATTCAGTTCAACAACGCGCAACAGCAGCCGTCGATGCAATGAGCGACGGGCGCAAGCGCGTCAAACCGCTTTACGCCACACCGTCCGAGAGGCCGGCCACCAGATTTCCGCTGCTGCGTGGCATGCGGGCCGTACGCGCGGCGCGCCAACGCGGCCAGTCGCGCACCGACATCTATCATTCGCTGCTGACGGCTTCCTGGGGGAGATTTTTTGCGCTCCTGGCGGGCGCCTACGTGCTGTTCAACGTCGTTTTCGCCCTGCTCTATCTGCGGCAGGACGGCAGCATCGCCAACGCCAAGCCGCACTCGTTCGCCGACGCCTTCTTTTTCAGCGTCCAGACCATGGCGACGATCGGCTACGGCGACATGCACCCGGCGACGCTCTATGCGAATATCCTGGTGACGATCGAGGTTTTGCTGGGCTTGACCGGCTTCGCGCTCGCCACCGGCCTGATCTTCGCGCGCTTCTCGCGGCCGACGGCGCGCGTCATGTTCAGCGATGTCGCCGTCGTCAGCCGTTACGACGGCGTGCTGACGCTGATGTTTCGCGCCGCCAACCAACGCCGCAACCGGATTCTCGAGGCGTCGGCGAACCTCATGCTGGTGCGCAACGAGATCACCGCCGAAGGCCAGGTGATGCGCCGGTTCTACGACCTGAAGTTGGCGCGCCGGCACAACCCGACATTCGTGTTGACTTGGACGGTGATGCATCCAATCGACGAGGCCAGCCCGTTACATAAGGCCAACGCGGAGACAATGCGCGCGCAAGAGGCGGAAATCATCGCCAGCATCGGCGGCCTCGACGAAAGCTTCGCGCAGACGATCTATGCGCGGAAGAGCTATCGGCCTGACAATATCCGCTGGGGGTGGCGCCTGGCCGACATCATCGGCCGGACGTCGGATGGGCGACTCACCGTCGATTACGAGAAGTTCCACGATGCCGAAGAGGAATCGAGCGGCTGAAATGCCGCGACGACGCAATCGCCGTCAGGAATCGTAAGCCACGACCGACGTGAACGGCACGTCGATCCGCTTGCGGCCGCCGAGAAAGCTGAGCTCGATGATGCAGCCGGCGGCGACGACGTTGCCGCCGACCTGGCGACAGAGATTGATCGCAGCTTCCAGCGTCCCGCCGGTGGCGAGCAAATCATCGAGCACGACGACGCGGCGGCCGCGCTCGATGGCGTCCGCCTGGATCTCGATCGTGTCGGTGCCGTATTCCAGGGCATAGGTGTACGGAACGGTGGCGCCCGGCAGCTTGCCGCGCTTGCGGACCATGACGAAGCCGATCCCCAGCGCCAGCGCCAGTGGCGCTGCGACCAGAAAGCCGCGTGACTCGATGCCGACCAGCAGTTCGGGCCGATGCGGCGCCAGCGTTTTTTCCATCCGCTCGACCGTCGCTTGCCACGCCTTGGCGTGCGCAAGCAACGTCGAGATGTCGTAGAAAAGAATCCCTTTCTTGGGAAAGTCCGGCACGCTTCGGATGTGTTGCTTCAGGTCCATTGTCCCCGCCTCGACGGAAATTGCGGCCCAATTTAGACTGCGAGCGCGCCGGTACGAAAGCGCCGTCTTGCGCTAGAATGGCCGAAAATCCGGCCGAGAGAGGGGATGGCCCAGTCCATCGAGCAGACACGTGACGGCGACGCGCTCGTGCTGCGACCACGCGGCCGCTGGGTCGTTGCCGATGCCCAGGCGCTCGATCAACGTCTGGCCGAGATCCGGACCGGCGTCGCACGTCGGGTGCGTATCGATCTGACCGGGGTCGAGGCGATGGATACGACCGGCGCCTGGTTGCTGATCCGGTTGAAGCGCGGCCTCGAGGCGCGCGGCGCCGCGGTCAGCGTCGATCATGCCGGGGCCGAATTGGCGCCGTTGCTGGCCCAGATCGAGAAGCACCCGTGCGACCCGATCCGGCCTTTACCCCGCGGCTTCGGGCCGATCGTGCTGCTGGCCCATATCGGCTTCCGCACGGTCGAGTTCCTGCGGTTGACGCGTGCTCTGCTCGGATTCTTCGGCGAGGTGGCCGTCGCGTTCGTGCGCACCGGTGAACATCCATTCCGCCTGCGTTTCGCGCCGATGGTGGCGCAGATGCAGCGTGCCGGTGTCTCGGCGCTCGGCATCGTCGGGTTGCTGTCGTTCCTCGTCGGTATCGTCATGACCTATATCGGCGCGCAGCAGCTCAAGCCCTATGGCGCGGAGATCTTCACCGTCAATCTCCTCGCCGTCGGTTTCCTGCGTGAGCTCGGCGGACTGCTGGCCGCCATCATCATCGCTGGCCGCTCGGGCAGCGCCTTCACCGCCGAAATCGGCGCCATGATCGTCAACGAGGAAGTCGACGCGATGCGTACCCTCGGCCTCGATCCGATCGAGGTTCTGGTGGTGCCGCGCATCCTCGGGCTGATCTTGACCCTGCCGTTACTGACCTTCTGGGCTGATTTTACCGGCCTCGCCGGCGGCGCCGCCATCTGCAGGTTTTCGCTCGACATCCCGCTGACGACGTTTCTGGTTCAGTTGCACAGCGCGGTATCGCTGTGGAGCGTGTTTCTGGGTATCATCAAGGCGCCATTCTTCGCCGCCTGCATCGCGCTCATCGGTTGCAACGAGGGGCTTCTGGTGGCCCGTAGCGCCGAAAGCGTCGGGCGGCGCACGACGCAATCCGTGGTCCAAGCTATTTTCCTGGTCATTGTGCTCGATGCGCTCTTCTCGATCTTCTTCAATGCGATCGGAATCTGACCCCGCCGCGGCGGCAGTCGTGCGGGTGCGCGGCCTTGCCACCAGGGCCGGTGGCCAAATCCTGTTGCGCGACGCGACCTTCGATCTGCAAGTCGGCGAAGTGCTGGGAGTGGTCGGTGCGTCGGGTTCCGGCAAGTCCGTCCTATTGCGGACAATCGTCGGCCTGACGCCGGCCGCCGCCGGCGCGATCGCGATCTTCGGCGAAGAGCTCGGACGGGCGAGGCAGGGCGATCCGCGGCGCTTCGGCGGGCGGTGGGGTGTGCTGTTCCAGGACGGCGCGCTGTTCAGCTCGCTGACGGTCGCCGAGAACATCATGGTGCCGTTGCGCGAACAACTCGACCTTTCGCCGGCGCTGATGCACGAAATCGCCGCGCTCAAGATCGCACTGGTCGGTTTACCGCCCGACACGGCCGAAAAGAAGCCGGCCGCGCTGTCGGGCGGCATGCGCAAGCGCGCCGGTCTCGCGCGCGCCCTCGCACTCGACCCCAAGCTGCTGTTGCTCGACGAGCCCACTGCCGGGCTGGATCCGATCGCCGCCGCCGAATTCGACGGCTTGGTGCGCGATCTCAAGGAAAGCCTCGGGCTGACAGTGTTCTTGGTGACGCACGATCTCGACAGTTTGACGGCGATTTGCGATCGCATCGCGGTGATTGTCGACCAGCACCTCGTCATCGGCACGCTTGCCGAACTGCTGCGCGATCCGCATCCGTGGATTCAGCAATATTTCAGCGGCCCGCGCGGGCGCGCCGCCCGAATCACGGAAGCCGTCAGCGGGTAAGGGCATGGAAACACGCGCCGAATATGTGCTCGTCGGAGGTTTCGTGCTGGTGCTGCTGGCCGGGCTGGCGGTGGTGCTACTGTGGTTCGTGCAGGCGCCGTTCAAGGTCAGTGCCGCGCATTACGATATCTATTTCGACGGCTCGGTCTCAGGTCTCGATGCCGGCTCCGACGTGCGCTACAACGGCGTTCTAGTCGGCCGCGTGGCGACGATCACGCTCGACCCGCAACGGCCGACGCAGGTGCACGTGACCGTCGACATCAGCCAGAACGTTATTATCCGCAACGACGCCGTCGCCGAATTGCAGGTTAAAGGCCTGACCGGCGCGGCCTTTGTCGAGATCGCCGGCGCCAGCGGCACGGCGCCGCCCCTGGTCGCCGAAAAAGACCAGCCCTATCCGGTGATCCGATCGCGCTCGTCGCAACTGACCGAGCTGTTCAACGGCATGCCGGTCCTCATCCAGAAGCTGTCGACGCTGGCGGATCAGCTCAATGACCTCACCAATGCCGACAACCGCGCCGCGCTGACCGAGACACTGGCCAATATGCGCCAGGTGAGCGCGATCCTGGCGGCGCATTCCCGCGATCTCGATGCGAGTCTCGGCAGCCTGTCGGCGGCAGTGAAGCATTTCGACCAGGCGGCGGACAATCTCGACCGTATGATGCGCAACAGCCAGAAACCGGTCAGCGACTTCACCACCCGCGGCCTGCCCGAATTGCAGCAGCTCCTCGCCGATTCGCGCGTCCTAGTCGCCGAGCTGACGCGGCTGGTCGATTCGCTCAATCGCGATCCGTCGCGGGTGATCTACGGCAACCGCCTGCAAGGCTATACTCCTCAGTGATGGCCCAGCGGCGCGTCGCAATCTTACTTCTAACTCTGGCGCTCGCGGGCTGCAGCGGCGGCCTGCTGCCTGCGCCGGCGCCACCGCCCAAGCTTTACCGCCTGTCGCCGGCGGAAGCCGCGGCGACTGACGACGCGCCGATCAAGGCTCAAATCCTCGTCGGCAGTGTTGACGCGCCCGGCGCGCTCGACACAGCCCGGATCGCGCTCAGCCCAAGCGCGACGCGCTTGGAATATTTCGCCGATGCGGAATGGACCGACCGCGCGCCGGTGCTGATCGATAACCTGCTGCTCGATACGCTCGCGCACGCCGGCCGTTTCAGCCGGGTGGCGCAACGCTCGCTGGCATTGCACGCCGACTACGTCGTGCTTGGCGCGCTCGATCATTTCGAGGCCGATTACAGCGCGGGCACGCCACCGCAGGTGCGAGTGACGCTCGATTTGCGGCTACTGCGCATGCCCGACGGCAATATCCTCGCGCAACGGCAGTTCACGGCTACGGTGCCGGCGACACAGAACACCGTGCCGGCAGTCGTCGAGGCGTTCGACACCGCAAGCCATCGCGCGTTGCACGACGTACCGACCTGGGTCGCCGACTCTTTGCCGCAGTCCGCGAAACAGCCTTGAGGCCCGCGTCTTCGCACCGTCCCAATCGGGCCGCGCTCGAGCGGCAGGTGCGTTGCGGCGAGGATGTCGTCCGTTGGCGTGATGCGCTAGTGCATGAGGGCCGCACCGTCGTCTCGGCCGTCCTCGGTGGCGCGACGCGTATTTTCCACTGGCGTCATTATCCGGCCGGTGACGTTTACGATCCGGCGACGCACGCGCAGTATTTCTATCATGCGCATCCACCGCAGCCAGGCGCCGCCACCCACGGCGAGCATGGGCATTTCCACGCCTTCTTGCGCGCGCGCGGCCTCAAGCCGGGCGTGCGGCCGCTGGTGATGCCCGAACTCGCGATTGCCGGCCATCCCGCGTCGCCGGTGGAGGCGGCGCCATCCGCGCCTGCGCCCGCTGGCGAGCCGGACGAACCTTGGATTCACCTTGTGGCGATCGCGATGGACCGGGCCGGGCGACCGCTGCGGCTGTTCACCACCAATCGATGGGTTACCGGCGAGACCTGGTACGGCGCAGCGGACATCGCCGCATCGCTTAACCGCTTCGTCATCGACGGCGAACAGGCGAGTCTACTCGACCGCTGGCTTACGGCGATGCTTGGCTTGTTCGGGCCGACCATCGGCCGGCTGTTGGCGGAGCGTGACGCGGCGGTGATGGATTTCCGCCGCCGCCGCCGAGGCAAAGTGCACGTTCTCGAGGATCGGCGGCTCGAGATCACCTCATCGGTAGCTATCGACGTTGACGCCGAGATCCGCCGCATTGCTGCGGCGCTGCGTCACGTCGCCTAGACGCCGGGATCACTTGCTGGTCGCGCTGGCGTTCCCCTCGGGCGCGGGTTCGTTGTTGGCGCGCAGACACGCGCGACGGTAGTTCTCGCGCGCCGCGTTGCCTTGCGGCGTGTAATCCGGGAACAGGCGCGCAGCCTCGCGAGCGCAGCGATCAGCGATCGACCAGACCGATTCACTCTCGGTCCGCGGATCGGCCGAAGTCGGCGTGATCGCCAGCAGCATGAACGCCAGACCGCCGAGAACCATGAGCAACCGATTCATCGCGTATCCTTGTTTCGCTTCGCCGCACGCTGGCGGCGTGCCTCGACCAATGCCGCGGGCGCCAGATAAAGAAAATATAGCACACCGGGCGCGACGATGATCAGCGCCGTTCGGGCTTGTTCCCGCCGCAATTGCGTCCGTGCCTTGTGGTGCGCTGTCGCCAAGCAGTTGGTGGCGTCCGGTCCCAGCCGTGCGCCACACCGATCGGCGACGTAGTCGTCGACCGTCGTGATGCGGCCGCCGATACGCAGCGCGGCGTCGAATTGCGGAATAAGCTGTGCGGCTATGGCCGCCATCCACGCGGCGATCAACAGCACGACATAGGGCGAGATCCGCCGGCGGTGTGGCGTTCCAGGTTGGATCGCGGTCATTCGATTTCCGCCGCCCGTTGCACGCTCCAGATCATCGAGCTCCTTACCAGATACGCTTTTTGACTGACGCGATCAGCCGCGATCCGCCGCAATTCGTCGAGCCGGCGCGCACGCTGGCCGGGGTCGCGTTCCTGCAACAGCTCCTTGTTGCGGATTGACTGCGCCTGCACAAATTCGATATTCGCCGCGCGCCGCTGCCGCACATAGCGGTCGAGCACGGTTTCGGGCGCGTCGCCGCGCCATACGGAGCCGAGCTTTTCGGCCAGGTTGAATGCGCCGTGCAGTGCGCCATTGAGGCCAAAGGCACCAAGGGGATTGTTGACGTGCGCGGCGTCACCGACCAGCAGCATGCGGCCGCGACGGAAATCGCTAGCGACGCGTTGGTGCACGCGATAGGTCGATTTGTGCTCGACGCCATACCGCCGGTTCCAGGGCAAAAAATTCTGCAACGTTTGCTCTACAAAATCCGCGTCCAGCACCTGTTCTTCTGGCACTTCGGCGTCTGTCGGGAAGAGCACGCGCCACAGGCCCGGTGGCCCGTCGTGCGGCATCTTGAAGATCGCCGACCAATCGATCGGGTCGGAAACATAGGCGTTCATGGTGAAGCCTTCGGGCGCAAGATCGCGGTCGATGCCGGCGACCAGGAAGCGCTCGGGCCAGGTGAAGCCCTCGAAGGCCGCGTTCATGGCGTGGCGCACGGCGCTGCGGCCGCCGTCGGCGCCGACCAGGTAGCTGCCGCGTACGGTTTCTATCCCGTCCGGCGTCGCGAAGCGTGCGGTGACGCCGCTGCTATCCTGCGTCGCATCAAGGAAACGCCGTTGCCAGTGCACGGCGCCGCCGAGCGCCTGGAATCGCGCAAGCAGCAGCGGCGTGAGCTTGAATTGCTCGCAGTGGAAGCGGAACGGATAGGGGGTCAGATCGGCGATCAGCGACAGGTCCCATTCGACGATCACGCCCTCGCGGCGGCCACGGATCTGCCAACGCGGCACGCGATAGCCGAGCGCGAGGAAATCCTGGCCGACGCCGATGCCGTCGAGCATTTCAAGCGTCGGCGGATGGAAGCTGCCGGCGCGCAAATCACGCGGAAGGCGCGGCTCAGTCTCATAGACGGCGACGGTGACATTACGGAGCGCGAGACCGACCGCGACGGCGAGTCCAGCAGGACCTCCGCCGACAATGATCACAGGTGCGCGCGAAGCCATCCATCCCCTCGGTGGGGATCAGACCGTCTGGCAAACCTCTGTGTCAACGCGCATCTGGCGCCCGTTGCCGCTACATCGGCGGCTTGGCGCCCTTGTTCTCGACCGTGACGTTGCGCGCCGCCGCTGTGCCGTCCGGCCGCTCGGGCCCGATGACGAAGACCGCGCGTCCGAATTTTAGCATACTCGGATCGGCGGGCGCGTCGTGAGCGATGTTCACGCCCGCTTGAGCTGTTCAGGGTTGGCTGAGGCGCGGTGCCCGCAGTTCTTCGGCGGCGCGCCGCAACCGCGCGTAGGCACGGATACTGACGGGTATCGAGGCGATGTAGAGCGTGCCGATCATCAACAGCGTGATCCACGGCTCGGTCGTCAGGAATGCCGCCAACGCACCCACCAGTAGTAGCGTCGGCAAGACCCACTCGCGTGGAATCCGGAAGCTCTTGAACGCGAAAGTGGGTACGCGGCTCACCATCAGTGCCGCGACCGCCGCCAGCACGGCGCCGCACAAGATCGGTGAGCGGAAAAAGTCGATGCCGCTTTCGAAGTACAGGAACATCGGGATCATCACCAGGCCGGCGCCGGCTGGTGCGGGCACGCCGGTGAAGAAATTGTATGCGTAAGGCGGCAACTCGGCGCCGATCTGGGTGTTGAACCGCGCCAGGCGCAGCGCCGTGCACACCGCGAACAACAGCGCCAGCGCCCAACCAATGCCGTGCAGCGAATCCATCGTCCAGATGTCGAGCATGATCGCGGGCGCGGCGCCGAAGCTGACGAAATCCGAGAGCGAATCGAGTTCAGCGCCGAAGCTCGACGTGCCCTTCAGCAGCCGCGCGATCCGGCCGTCAATGCCGTCGAGAATGCCGGCGACGATGATCGCGCCGGTCGCCTGCTCGAAGCGGTCGAGGAAGGCGAGGCGGATGGCCGTCATGCCGGCGCACAGCGCCAGCAGCGTCAGGATGTTGGGTATCATCCGGTTGAGCGAGAACGCTCCCATCGGCCGGACGCGGACGCGCGGGCG
>Ga0126371_10002227_pt1 | contig 16648 bp, 17 predicted proteins | sample PanSoiMetaPlot_4_FD_110145 | JGI IMG/M metagenome (GOLD analysis project Ga0126371, IMG submission 110145) | Tropical forest soil microbial communities from Panama - MetaG Plot_4 | ecosystem: Environmental > Terrestrial > Soil > Tropical forest > Bulk soil | place: Panama | collected 2016-02-17 | reverse complement strand
GGTGTAATTTACGTTGACTAGTCATCTGACTAGTTAGATAATGTCGTTAGGAGTCGTGGCAATGAGTTCATGGCAACTACAAGAGGCGAAGGCAAAATTCAGCGAGTTTCTGGATGCAGCATTGAAGAAGGGGCCGCAGGTGGTGACGCGACGGGGAGTGGAAGAGGCGGTACTCGTGCCGATGGAAGAATGGCGGCGGCTGCAACGCGAGAGGCGGCCAAACATTAAGGAGTGGCTGCTGGGCGAAGGGCCGCACTTTGGAGATATTGTGCCGAAGCGCGGCGGGTGGAAGAGTCGCTCGGCAATCGATTTCAGCGGACCGGAGTTCTAAGAAGGCCCCCAAGAACCTAGTGATTCGATACCTGCTCGATACCAACATCGTTTCTGAACTACGCAAACGCAAACCGCACGGTGCGGTGCTTGCGTGGATGGAAACCCTCCGCCCGGAACAAATATTCATTTCAGCCGTAACAATCGGGGAATTACAAGGGGGTGTTGAATTAACGCGAAAGAACGACCCGGCTAAAGCGACGGAGATCGAGAAGTGGCTGATGTTCACTGAAGGGGTGTTTTCGGTGATCCCGATGGACTCAGCCTGTTTTCGCGAATGGGCGCGGCTCAAGGCAGGGAGGCCTTCGGAGTTAATCGAAGATGCGATGATCGCGGCCACGGCGCGAGTGCACGGTTTGCAGGTGGCCACACGGAACGAAAAGGACTTCCGCCAGTTTCAGGTAGCATCCTTCAACCCATTTCGCCCACTGCTTTGATTCCTGACTTTGTGGTCAGGGGCGACGTCAATAACTGCGCCGAGTTATCCTCTGGGAATATCCGACATCGCTGTCAGCACCAAGAACTGGTACGTAAGCGTGTCCAGACGCCAAACAGTTCTCTGCGTGGTTTTTCTTCGCAATGCGATAAAGGCCTCGCCTTCTTCCCTTTGAACACGGGAGAAGACGAGGCCGGAGGAAAGTCGAACTAGAAGGTGAAGTGGACGCCCATCTCACCCCAAATAGAGCGCGGGATGAACGTGGCGTTAGGAGCGATAAAGCCGATGGGGTGACCGAATTCGCCACTGGAAATATTGTCACCGAAGTTGTTTCCGTAATTCGCTCGATTTGTGAGATTGAAGGCTTGGGCTACAATCTGGAGCCTTGCCCGCTCGCCGATCTTGAAGTTCTTGGCTAGCTTGGCATCGAGTTCGAAGACGGCGTCGCCGCGAAGCGGATCAAACTTGGCGATGGTGCAATTGCCGGTGATGTAATAGCAGATTCGAGCGTCCGTATCGTTTCCAGCGTAGGCCAGCCAGTTCGTGGGATCGCTCTTCGGGACGACAACCGCAGGCGTCGTTCCGCCTCCTGCATTGATCGTGTTGGTTGAATTGGTCAAACTGTAAGGACGAGCCGTGCCGAACTGTAAAATCGGCGCAAACTCAAATCCTTTCGGCAACTCGACCAGGCCAGCCAGAGTGATGTGATGGCGTTCGTCGTTGGTCATTGGCCCCCATTCGTACGAGGCAAATGGGTGATAGCCATCGCGTGCGTAGTTACGGAAAGCAGAGAAACCGCCCGCGTCGTAGCCGTAAGCCCACGCAAGAGTGTAATTAGCATTCAGCGAGAAGTGCCGACTCATGCGCTGCCGGAAACTGAAGTTGACGCCATCGTAGCGGCTGCGGTTGATGGATTCATCATTGCGGACGCTATTCAGTACAGGCTGGCCGGCGTTCGCAAATGCGTTGGAAAGCGGCCGGATCAAGGCCACATCTGGGACGCCCGTGCCGCCGCCGTTGGGATCGATTCCACTGGGGAAGTCCGCATAGTCCACGACCTTCTGATCGATATTGATGGTCTTGTTCTCATGTAAGTTCAGGACGTGGGTGTATTCCGCCTCGAAGACGGAGTTGTTGTTAATTGCCCAAGAATATCCAATGTTGAATTCTTCAGACACCGGATTACGGTAGCCCGGATCGATGAGACGGCCAACGCCGCCGTCCGCGGCTGTTGTCGACGGACCTGGCAGCGTCGGCAGTGGGCTTACACCATATTGCCATTGTCCAAGTGTAAGGCCGGTTCCGGGCACTGGGTCTGTCGCCGCGGACAGGCTCAACACGGTCTGGAATATGGTTGGATTTGCAAGTTGTTCCATAAACAGCGGAATATTCTGGAACACGTTGCCAAAATAAAGGCCATAACCACCACGCAATACGTGCTTGCCGCCCCCGGTAACATCATAGGCAAATCCGAAACGCGGGCTGAAATCCTTGGTGTCGTCGTGCGGGAGGCTCCGGACATAGTAATTGGAGTACTGCTGAGCGGCGGGGTCTGAGGAAATAGCTTGCAGCCCCAAGTAGGTGCGGCTCTTCGTATAGTCCGAATTACCGAGCATGTTGAAGTCGCGATCCCAGCGTAGGCCGAGATTAAGTGTCAATCGCGGTGTTATTTTCCAATCATCCTGACCGTAGAAGCCAAGCTGCTTGGTCGCAACAAGGAAGTAAGGATCGCCATTGGAGAACGACATGCTGCCGACTGCACCAGCGGTAGCGAAACCGTTGGGGTAGGTTTTTTTGTCGGAGAGAATAACGCTCGGGTCCGCAGCGAAGTCAACTTCTAGCGTCGAGTTGAACTCGAAGAACCCGCCCTCAACCGGGTTCCAGATATAGTCGACCCCGCCCCTTAACGTATGCTTGCCAATGGTCTTGGAGATGTCATCTTTGAACTGCCATTTGCGCTGGAATGACTGTTGCGGCACGTTGCCGTTGGTGCCGAACTGAGCGCTTGGGAATGTGACCAGTGGAGCATTCACATGGCTAGCGATCAGGTTGTTCCAGTACTGGAATCCCGCTGTGAAGGTATTGATCGTCGAGGGCGAGAGCTGTGAAGTCAGGGTGAAATTGGCTATCTGGAGATGGTTCGTGGTGAAGTTGCCTTCGGTCAAGTCCATGGTGCCATCGGACTGATCGTTCAAGCTGTCATTGGCCTGCGAACTGTAGCTGAGGTACGCGCTGTTTCGGTTATTGATGGTCCAGTCGAGGCGACCGTTGTAGCGCCACTCGTGAAAGGGACGAGGAATGGCTTTCGCCGGTTGGGCAGCGAGCCCGGCTCCTTGCGCAGCGACAAGCTCAGAATAGGACGTGCCCTGTTCCGCCAACTCCTGGCTCTCGCGCTGGCGCTCCATCGCCCAGAAGCCGAAGAGCTTGTCTTTCTTGATTGGTCCACCAACCGATCCACCGAAGAACTGCCGGCTGTAATTGGGATGACTAGGGGTTGAGGTACCGTCGCCATTTGCGTCTTTCTCGTCAGTGTTGAGGGCTGAATCGCGGAAATAGCCGAACACCGAACCGTGATACTCGTTGGTGCCCGACTTGGTAATCATGTTGATAGCAGCGCCTTGGGAGCGGCCGTTTTCGGCGGAAAAGCGCTGCGTGCTGATCTGAAATTCCTGGATCGCCTCTAGCGGCATCTGCATGACCGCGCCCCCGACGGTATTGTCCTTGTTGTCCACGCCGTTGACGGTGGTGTTGATGTTGCGTCCGTCAGAGCCGTTAACGGAGAGAATCGCATAGCGGTTTTTGGTCGGATCGTAGGAGTCGGTCGCTTTTACACCGGGAGCAAGGTAGGCCAGGTTGGCCGCGTCACGGCCAACGAGAGGAAGTTCTTCGACTTCCTTGGGCGTGATGTCCTGACTGACGCTGGTCTTGGTAACGTCAACAATCGGCGCCGAACCCGTTACTTCGACAACTTCTGTGGCCGCACCGGGGGTCAGAGCCGCATTAACGCTGGCCGTCTGTCCAACGAGCAGTTCCGTTGTTTGAACTAGAGATTGGAAGCCCTTCTTAGAAATTTTCACTTGGTAGGTGCCGGCCTGAGCGAAATCAAACCGGAAACTGCCGCTGTCATTGGTCGTTGCTGTGCGGGTGGTGCCTGTGGCTTTGAAAGTAGCCACAACCTCAGCACCCACGACGACCGCTTGCGACTTATCGACTACCGTTCCTTGGAGCGTACCGGTTGCGGTCGCCTGACCGAAGATATAACCGGCACTAAAGACAACCACAAGCAACAGGGATAGCATTAATTGGATAGATTTGTCCGTTTTCATTGGTGGGCTTCACCTCCCGAGTGATTTTTCTCTTGCCTTGCAAGGCCCCTCGCGACCGGAGGCCGCTCTTCATCTGGCTCTGTCAGACCCTACACGGCAGCCAAACTAGCACACGAAACACCAAAACAGAGATGGCGCACAATACGCAATAAAACAGCCTATTGTCAAGATTTGTATGTGTTTTACGAAATCGGATTAGTGGGGCGAGTTCATGGAGCGATGAAAGACTCCAGTTTTCGGGAGTAATTACACTACGGTAGATACAAAATTATGTATTTCGCAGCGTTAATGTAAGGTGGATCCCCAGACCTGAAGAGGGGGTGAGATCTATTTCAGCGTCACAAACTTTTCCACGAGCTCCGAAAAATCCTTCTTTTCGATCCCGTGGACCTGCTTGTTGTATTCGTCCACCTTTGACGAGTAGTTCATGGAGCAGAATTTCGGGCCACACATCGAGCAGAAAGCCGCCTCTTTGTAGTAGTCATCAGGCAGTGTTTCATCGTGCATCGATCGCGCCGTCTCGGGATCGAGTGACAGCGCGAACTGTTTTTCCCAGTCGAATTTGTAGCGGGCATAGCTGAGGGCGTCGTCGCGGTCGCGTACACCCGGACGCTGGCGGGCAATGTCAGCCGCATGCGCTGAAATCTTGTAGGCGATTATGCCGTCCTTGACGTCTTTTTCGTTCGGCAAGCCGAGATGCTCCTTCGGTGTGACGTAGCAGAGCATTGCCGCGCCATACCATCCGATCATGGCTGCGCCGATCGCCGACGTGATGTGATCGTAGCCGGGGGCGATGTCTGTAACGAGCGGGCCTAACGTGTAGAACGGCGCCTCGTAACAATATTCGACTTCCTTGTCGACCTGCTCCTTGATTTTGTCCATGGAAACATGGCCCGGCCCTTCGATCATGACCTGGACATCTTCTTCCCACGCTTTCTTGGTGAGCTCGCCTAGCGTGCGTAGTTCGGCGAACTGGGCCTCGTCGCTTGCGTCGGCAACACATCCGGGACGGAGGCCGTCGCCCAACGAAAAACTGACGTCGTATTTCTTGAAAATCTTGACGATGTCGTCGAAACGATCGTACAGGAAATTCTGCTTGTGGTTGTAGGCCATCCATTGGGCGAGAATGGCGCCGCCGCGGCTGACGATGCCGGTGATGCGTTTCGAGATGAGCGGCAGGTATTGGATGAGCACACCGGCATGAATGGTCATGTAATCGACGCCCTGTGCCGCCTGCTCTTCAATCACGTCCAGCATGACTTTCGCGTTCAGGTCTTCCACGCGCTTTACGCGGGCGATCGCTTCGTAGATCGGAACGGTCCCAATCGGCACAGGCGAATGGCGCAGAATGGCTTCGCGGATCTCGTGGATGTTGCCGCCAGTGGAAAGATCCATCACTGTGTCGGCCCCGTAGTGGACGGCCGTATGAAGCTTCTTCAGTTCTTCATTGATCTCAGAGGTCACAGCGGAGTTGCCGATATTGGCGTTAATCTTGCACAGCGAGGCGACGCCGATTGCCATCGGCTCAAGTTCGGGATGGTTGATGTTGGCGGGGATGATCATGCGCCCGCGGGCAACCTCGTCGCGCACAAGCTCAGGGGTGAGCTTCTCTTTGTGCGCGATGAACGACATTTCTTCGGTGATCATGCCGTTGCGCGCATAGTGCATCTGCGAAAAATTGCCGTCGGTATTCGCCTGCTTGCGGTGAAAAATCCAGTCTGCGCGTGGTTTGGGGACGACGTAGCCGTTTCCGTTCGAGCCATTCGTGGAAGTCATGAGAACCCCAAGTTCGAAGAATTCTATAAACTCCGATTATAACCGGGTTGCATGTCGAGGGCGCACCAGTCTTGGATCTTCCGTTTTACTATGCGGGCCGGCCGAGAGTTCAGAAGGCGAGAACGGTTTGCTGATCCAGTGACTTGCGGCTTAGAATTTCTTCTATTCCTTCCGAGGAGATCTCCATCATGCGCCTTTCGCGTCTTTTGCTGTGCATAATCCTGCTGAGCGCCGTTGGTTTTTCGCAGTCGTCCGCTCCTGCGAAGCCTGCCCCTGGGTTCAGCATCGACACCATCGATAAGAGCATCGACCCGTGCGTAGATTTTTATCAGTACGCTTGCGGCAACTGGATCAAGAATTCTGAAATTCCTCCCGACCAGTCGCAGTGGGTGAGCTTTGTAGAACTGCATGAACGCAATCTGGATATCGAGCACGGAATTCTGGAGAAGGCAGCGGCTGGCGGCGCGGGGCGCAACGCGATTGATCAGAAGATCGGCGATCTGTATGGCTCGTGCATGGACGAGAAGACCGTCAACAGCAAGGGCACTCTCGCTCTGAAGCCAGAACTCGATCGCATTGACGCGGTCAAGGACAAGCAGGGCCTGATCGACGAGATTGCTCGCATTCACATGATTGGGCCGAGTCCGCTGTTCAACTTCTATTCCAACTCGGATATGCACAACGCGGACCAGGTAATTGCGTATATCGATCAGGGCGGCCTAACCTTGCCCGACCGCGACTACTACCTGAAGGACGTCGGCAAGAACAAAGAAGTGCGGCAAGCGCTCGTCGACTACATTACTCAGGTCTCTAATCAAGCGGCGAAAGATCTATCGTCGCAGTCGGCGTACGCTGAAGGCGCCAACACGGTGCTGCGCATTGAAACCGCGCTTGCCAAAGCAGAAATGGACCGGACCGCCCGTCGAGATCCGAAGAACCGCGATCACAAGATGACGCGGGAAGAAGCGGTGGCGCTCGGGCCAAACTTCCAACTTGAGCGGTACTTCCAAGGTGTGAATGCTCCGGCATTTAAGGAGTTGAACGTCACGAATCCCGATTTCTTCAAACAAGTCAACTCCGTGCTGGAAACAGAGTCGCTGGATTCGTTGAAGACCTATGTGAAGTGGCACTTGCTGCATGCCTCTGCGCCGTGGCTTTCGCAGCCGTATGTCGATGCCAATTTCAAGTTCCAGCAGGCGCTGACGGGCCAGAAGGAAATTCAGGCGCGGTGGAAGCGTTGCGTCAATCTCGTTGACCGCGAGCTCGGCGAGGCCCTCGGCCAGAGATATGTGGAAGCGGCGTTTCCTCCCGAGAGCAAGGCACGCATGCTGAAAATGGTCGGTGCGCTGGAGAAGTCGCTCGCCGAAGACATCCAGAATCTCTCGTGGATGAGCGAGGACACCAAGAAACAGGCAAAGGTCAAACTCGATGCCATTCGCAACAAGATCGGGTATCCGGATGTGTGGCGCGACTACAGTTCGGTGCAGATCAAGCCGGATGATCTGTTAGGCAATATCCAAAGAGCGAACGACTTCGAATCGAAAAGGGAGATCGCGAAAATTGACAAGCCGCTCGACCGCAAAGAGTGGGGCATGACTCCGCCAACGGTGAACGCGTACTACAGCTCATCGTTCAATGAAATCGTGTTTCCCGCGGGAATTCTGCAGCCTCCGTTCTTTGATCCCAAGATGGATGATTCGGTGAACTTTGGCGGCATCGGGCTGGTGATTGGCCACGAGTTGACGCACGGGTTCGACGATCAAGGGCGCAAATTCGATCCGCAGGGAAATTTTCATGATTGGTGGACCAAGCAGGATGGTGAGGAGTTCGAGAAACGTGTGAGCTGCGTGGCCAACGAGTATTCGAACTTTGTCGCCGTAGATGATTTGAAACTGAACGGGCGGCTCACTCTCGGTGAGAACACCGCCGACAACGGGGGCGCGCGTATTGCGCTGATGGCCCTGGAGAAAATGCTTGCCGAGTCAGGTAAGGAATCGCAGAAGATCGACGGCTACACACCGCAGCAGAGATTCTTTTTGGGTTTCGGACGCGTGTGGTGCGAGAAGCGGCTTCCGGAGGTTGCGCGAATGCGTGTGCTAACCGATCCACACTCGCCGGGCAAGTATCGTGTGGACGGCACTGTTCAGAACATGCCGGAGTTCCAGAAAGCATGGAGTTGCAAGGCGGGTCAGCCAATGGTGGCGGAAAACGCTTGCCACGTGTGGTGATGTGCACGCTGCGTTTGGTGTTGTAGGTTTGGCCTTAGATGGTTACCTCGATCAGGGTGTTTTGCACTTCGTTCGCGGTTCTTAGCGTCGCGAGGCTTGGCGTCGAACAGCGTGCGCGCCGACATTAGTGCGACCATTTCAGCGCTGAGGTCGACAACGTCTGAATTGCCCACGCTAGAGGAGGCGGCTCCGGCCCTGACGATGGCTGACGCAGCCGCTTCCAGCATCGCGTCGGCTTGCTGCAGTCCTTGAACGGCCATGGCGGAAGCATCCATAGTTTGAGTCATCGTCAACTGCCTCCTCCAACTTTCGCTATCCGAACGTGGAAGAATCCAGTGGTAACGAGTACGCGGGTACTTCCGGGATGGGGTCGCGATTCTGACGTTCAGCATGACCGCGTCTGGCCCGACCAATCAAGGGTTCGACCTGGCCGAACGGATCCGGCCAGGTCGGGCGCCGATTCACAGCGAATTGAAGATCGGCAAAGACAAGGTCGCTTTGCTCGCGCGGGCTGCGTCCAAGACACGCATTACGTCTGCGAAAGATACTGCGTCGTTTGCTTCTACCTGCACGGTCTGACCCGGGGCGTGCAGGGCCTGTTTCAAAGCGCCTCCTAATTCTTGCCAGGCCACGGTCTGGCCGTTGATGTTCAAAGTTGCCGGACCCTGTTCAGAACTCGACAAGCGTATGAATACCGCCTCGCCGCGGCGTGTCGGTTCGCTGAGACTTACTCCGATTCCTTTAGGAGGCACTACGGTTCCTGGTCGAACCGACTCGTGCTGCATGGTTAACAGCACTGGATTTTCAAAGCGACCTTCCCGAGCGGCATAGAGAGTTTTTTTAACTTCGGCGAACGATGCTCGTGCGTCGGCTTTGATATAAAGATTCTGATCCCGCTTTCTGGGATTGACTTTCATCTGTTCCTGCAACCCTTCTGCAGTTTCCTGATGTGCTCCGAAGAAGAGTCGCCCATCGGCAGTGACAGCGACGACCCAGGCGTCCATTTCATCTGCCGCAGGCACGGGCTGCGCGTTGTTTGTGACCGCCATCTGCACGCTGATCCCTTTTTGTAGGGCAGGCGTTTGGGTTTTTGCTTCCCACGCAATGGTGAGAATCGTTACAACGAGTAGAGACACGTAGGGTGAGCACTTCATGGCAATCCCTCCTTTCGAGGTTTAGAGAATGGTTAAGGCTTTACCCCACCGAGGGCGGCGGTGGCGAGGCTGCCACCGAGGCCCATGGTTTCAACGACGGACGACGGTACGATCACCATCGAGCCCCGTTCTTTGATGGCTTCGTAGAGCATGTTCATGGCGCGCAGATGCAAGGCGGTCGGATCATTCCTGTAAGTAGCTGCCGCCTGTGCAAACTTGTCGGCAATTTCGGTTTCGGCCTGTCCCAGAGTGTTGCGGGCCTGACGTTCGCGTTCCGCCTGCGCCTGACGTGACATTGCGTCTTCCAAAGCTTGCGGAATCTTCACATCGCGAATTTCTACGGACTGAACCGTAATGCCCCAAGGATTCGTTTTCTCGTCCAGAATGCGCTGCAGTTCGCGGCCCAGGGTTTCGCGCTCGGTAATCATTTGTCCAAGTTCGTGGCGTCCGATCGATTCGCGCAAGGCAGTTTGCGCGCTCATATTGATGGCTTCGACAAAGTTCTCGACTTCCAGAATGCATTTCTCCGCATTCCAGACCATCCAGAAAACAATGGCGTCCACGTTGACCGGAACCGTGTCGCGGGTCAGAGTAGACTCAGCGGATACGCTGGCAACCCGGACACGCTGATCGACGTAAGGACTGAGCGTCTCGACGATGGGCACAATGTGACAGATGCCAGGGCCGCGCAGTCCGACATAGCGTCCGAGGCGCAGCACGGCAACCTTTTCCCATTGGCGCACAATCTTGACGGCAAACAGAAAATAGAGTCCGACCACAGTCCCAGCGACGGCATAGGCAGGTTGGCGAGTCGCCTGCGAGGTCCAGACCCCTCCCAATATGGAGACGATGAACAGCAACAAAGCGACGCCATTGGTTTCCTGAATTCGAATTCGAGACATGACTATCTCCTTTGTGCGGGATGCGGAAGCATTTCGCGCATGCGGTCGATCAATTCTTCCAAGGTGAATCCGGCGGCTCCCGCTCGGGCCGCAAACTCACCAGCCATCTGACCGAGCTGACGCTCACGCTCAGAGGATTTCTTTTCGATCTTCTTGTCGCTGATAAAGGTTCCGGTACCCTGGTGCGTTTCCAGCATCCCGCCCAGTTCTAACTCGCGATAAGCCCGCATCACGGTATTCGGGTTGATGGAGAGGTCAACCGCGAGCTGCCGAACAGTGGGGAGTTGATCTCCGGCGGTTAGTGAGCCAGAAGCAACTCCAGCGCGCACCTGATCGATTAGCTGACGATACACCGGAACGCCCGTATGCAGATCAAGTGCGAACTGAAACGGCGTGCCGCGCTGGGAGTTGGTTCCCATGCGTCTTAATGTACTATAGAACTAGTACAATATGTCAAATCTTTTTTGAGTTTTGGCGATATAGCGACAATAAGTCTATTCAGTGCTTGGCTTTAAATCCCTTGCGGCGCTCTTCGCTGTAGCGGTGCAGGGCGTCGAGAATGATGGGGTACGCTTCACCCGCAGGCCGGATCTCATCCACCTCGACGGCTTTGCCCTCAAGCTGCTTGTAATCTTGGAAGAACCGGCGCAGCATGACCAGCCGGTGCGGCGGCATCTCGGCAGCCTCGCGATAGCTATTGAACTCGGGATCTTCCGTGGCGACCGCAATGATTTTGTGATCTTTCTTGCCGGCATCAATCATCGTCATGATGCCGATCGCCCGCGCGTGGATGATGGTCAGCGGCACCACGGTTTCCTGACAAAGCACGAGCACATCGAGAGGATCATCGTCTTCCGCCAGAGTTTGCGGGATGAAGCCATAGTTCGCCGGATAGTAAACCGCGGAGTAGAGAATACGGTCAAGGCGGATCAGCCCGCTCGATTTGTCGAGTTCGTACTTCACGCTGGAGCCGAAAGGAATTTCGATCACGCAATCGAATTCTTGAGGCAGTTTTCCGCCAGGGGTTACATCGTGCCAGGGATGAATCATAAGAACGGGTTTGTTCCGTTTCTTGTTAACGATCATTCTACCGGATTGGCGATAGGCGACTTTGTGGCGCAGAGTTGAGGGAAGTAACTGGAAGGTCATGGGCTCGAAACCAATACAGAACATAACAAGCCGCCCAAGAGTTATACCCGCGAGTGCACAAACGGCAGTGAAGCTCAGCCGCATCCCGAATCTTGATTCAAATCGGGCGGACGCGTAGAGTTTAGCGAGGGGGCTTCCTTTCAGAGAGCTCTATGTCAGGCCCAGTCAAAACTTATCTAAAGTTCGGTGGCGCGACCGCGGTCATCCTTCTGCTGCTCGGCTATCTCGCCTACACGGGTGTCCAGGACAGCAAGAGCTATTACGTCACGATCAAAGAGCTCCACAAGATGGGCGATGGCGCCTATTCGAAACGCTTGCGGGTAGCCGGCAACGTTCAACCCGGATCGATCAAGCGTACGGGAACTCACGTGCAATTTGTCCTGGTGGAGGAAGATCAGAATCTCGCGGTCGACTACACCGGGACCGAAGCACCGCCTGACACTTTCAAAGACGAGTCGCAGGCTCTAGCTGACGGTAGTTTCGGCAGAGATGGAGTGTTCCACGCGAAACAGCTGCAGGCGAAATGCGCCTCGAAATATGCTCCACAGCAAAAGGGCACGCCGGCCCATGGAACGCAGGCGACAGAACCTGCCAAGAGCCTAACGCAGGTACAAACAGATACAACGGTTCGCGGAAATTAGTCTCCATCCCTGCATCGTCACGGCATAAACCCATGCGTTTTGCAAATCGCTCGAGAAATGCATAGATTGGCTGTCGTGTGTGAAGCCACTCCGGGTGAACTCTGGTGCCAGTGACCGAAGCTAGCCCAAGAACTTCGTCCACAATCGTCGTCGAAAACGTCATCAAGCAATTTGGCCGGTTTGCTGCGTTACGTGGTGTTTCGGCCGAATTCGGTGCTGTGCGTTTTCACGCCATCCTGGGAGATAACGGAGCAGGCAAGACGACCTTGCTTCGCGCACTGGCCGGACTGGCACGGCCAACGCAGGGCACAATTTCCATCTTCGGAAAATCTCCGCAAGCGGCGTGCCGCGATATTGGCTATATGGCTCATCCGTCGCTGCTCTATGACGAGATGAGCGGCATGGAGAACCTGCGCTACTTTGCTCAGCTCTATAGCATTTCCGGCGAGGGTCGCTGCGAAGAAGCAATTCGTTCGGTAGGGCTCGACCCAACCCTGATCCGTGGGGTGGGTCAATATTCCCAAGGGATGCGCCAGCGCATGTCCTTGGCCCGCGCAATCCTGCATGATCCGACAGTACTGCTGCTCGATGAACCCTTCTCTAATGTCGACCTACATTCGGCCCAGGAGATGGTCCAGCTGCTTAAGGGCATGCGTGATACTGGAAAGACGATCTTCGTCGTGACGCATCAGGCGACGCTGCTGGAGGGGATCGCAGATGAGTTCATCTGGATGCAAGCCGGGCAGATCGTGGATCGAACTGCATCAGTCGATCGGGGCGTGAACTCTCGTGGGGGCGTGCTATGAACCCGCTCTGGAGTTTGACGCTGGCGACGCTCGTTAAAGACATCCGGCTGGAATGGCGCTCGAAAGATGCGCTCAATGCCATGCTGTTCTTCTCGTTGCAGGTTGTCGTGATCTTTGTGTTTTCCTTTGACCCGCTTGCCGAAGAGTCCCGGCACATTGTCGGTGGACTTGTGTGGATTGCGTTCCTGTTCGCCGCTGTGGTCGCACTCAACCAGACATGGGCAAGGGAATTGCGCAATCAGGTACTGGACGCGTATCGAGTGTCTCCAGCACCGGCGAATGCCCTATTTTTGGCGAAGGCTATCGGGAATTTCCTTTTCGTAGTTGTCCTGCAGGCGCTGATGGTGCCTTTGTTCATCGTGTTCTACAACTTGCGCGCTCTAGGCCCGGCCTGGCAGTTAATTCCGATCGCGGTTCTGGGAACGTGGGCCCTGGTGGTGAACGGTACTTTCTTTGCCGCGATGTCGCTGCGCACTCGCAGTCGGGAGATCATGCTGCCGCTGTTGTTGTTTCCGATTTCGATTCCTGCAGTGATCGCGATGGTAGCAGGCACGACCGCGATTCTGACCGGAGAGAACTCCGCTCACTTCTACATCGTGTTGCTTCTGACCTACGATGTGGTGTTTACTACAGCTTGTTTGGGATTGTTCGAGACAATCCTTAACGCGGAATGAAACGGCTCTTCCCCATCCTCTCCATTGTGACCGTAATTCTTCTGGCCTACGCCCTGTACGAGGCGCTGGTAGTTGCTCCCACAGATGCCCTGCAGGGGGATGTTTACCGGATCATCTATTACCACGTTCCGTCGGCGTGGACCGCGTTCCTCTTGTTCTTCATCAATTTTGTCGCCTCGATTGAGTACCTGGTTCGGGCGAAACGTTCCACCGAGGTTGCGGCGAAGTGGATTGTCATCGCCATCGGCGTGGTCGGAGTGATTGCGACCTTTATTCCTGCCGTCCAGCATATGTTGCCGACGGGAATGCGTCCGAGTGCAGTGGCGACCACGGTCCTCCTGATTCCGATTTTCTATTTTCTGGTTGGCCGCTGGTTCCCCGGAGACAAGCTCGATATCCTCGCGGTCACTTCCGCTGAGGTCGGTGTGGTTTTTTGTACGATCGTCTTGGTGACGGGCCCTCTGTGGGCCCGGCCGGTGTGGGGAATCTGGTGGGCGCCTGGCGACATTCGCCTGACCTCAACTCTGGTCCTATGGTTGATCTATGTCAGCTACCTGGTGCTGCGGCGGTTTTCCAACAGCGCCCAGACCCAGATGCTGGCGGCCGCGCTGGCAGTCTTCGGGGCTCTGGACGTTCCGCTGGTTTACTTCTCGATCTGGTTTTTCCGGACGCAGCACCCGCAGCCGGTCATCGGCGGAGGCGGATCCATCGATCCGAGAATGCTCCACGTACTTCTGATCAGCTGGCTAGCGTTTCTTTGCTTCGCGTTTCTTGTCTGCCGCTCGCGATTTCGCTTGGAATTGCTGCACCGCGAAGTTGAACAAGCCCATGCGATGGAGTCACTGGTCGGCGCTGGAGCTTCCAAGACCAGTTTGCCCCTGAGCAGGAGTTCCAAATGAATGCCATCAAATTTCTAGTCGCCGCATATATCGCCACGTGGGTAATCCACGGCATCTATCTGGGCAGCCTGGTTCGAAGATTCAGCCACCTGCGGCAACAATTGAAGGATCTCGAAAAAAAGTAGGCGGACCGAAGGCCGGGTCACGCCTTCTGAACAATCGCCGCTGATTCGGGCAGACGAGGCTCTTTCAGACCATATTTCGCTAAACACCACAGGGCTCGCAATCCGTCTTTCCAGCCGATCTTCTTCCCTTCAGCGTAGGTGCGACCCCAATAACTGATACCGATTTCGTAGACGCGAAGCTGACGTTTGGCAATTTTGACGGTGATCTCGGGCTCAAAGCCGAAGCGGTCTTCCTCCAAAGGGATGGCCTGGATGACCTCGCGCCGAAAAACTTTGTAGCAGGTCTCCATGTCGGTCATATTCAGGTTGGTAATCGTGTTTGATATCAGTGTCAGCAGCCAGTTACCCACCGAGTGCCAGAAGTACAAAACGCGGTGTGGGCCGGCACCGACAAAACGCGATCCGTACACAACATCGGCCTGGCCGCTTTCCAACGGTTCCAGCAGAGAGCGGTAGTCGCTCGGATCGTATTCAAGGTCGGCATCCTGAATGATGACGTAATCGCCGGTGGCCTCCTGGATGCCTCGACGGAGCGCCGCGCCCTTCCCCATGTTTCTCGGCTGCAGCAAAACCCGCATTTCAGGGTGCTGCGGCTCTAAATCAGACAAAATCTGCGGTGACCCGTCGGTCGATCCATCGTCCACGCAAATCAGTTCGGTCTCCAGCCCGACGGACAGAACCCGCTCCACAACTGTGCGTAGCGTGGCTCGTTCATTGAAAACGGGCATGACGACCGACAGTTTCATGGCAGGAGAGCTTACTCTATCAGAGCCGGAGTACGGGACTTACTGGCGAAGGCCGCGAATTAGTGTGTGCTCTTCCACTGATTCTGCAAAGCAGTGAGAAAGTCGGGGCTGCCGTTCGCCGAACGGAGGAACTGATAGTCCTCAATCATGGCGGCGACCCCGATTCGCGTAGAGGGAAGAGGAGACTCGACTCGAATTACGCGGGCCAAGAAGCGCACGCGAACGGCATCCGTGAGAGTGACATGAGGAGGAAATGTCAGGGTTACTTCGAGCTTGGTGCCGGAAGATATGGGTTGGTCTAGATAAAAGAAAACGCCGCGGGCGCTGACATTTTGGGTTTCCGTGTGGAACTCACTGGCGCCCTCGAGTTTGACGATCGCGGGCAGACGCATGTCGAAGCGCCGCATTGCCCGCCGTTCCTGTGAATTCGGTTGCATAGTCCGCTGGCAGCGCGAAATCGCGGGAAATACTCATAGCCAACGCCAACATCCAGACTCCACAGCCGTACGTCCGAGAATCAATTTATAAAATTCTTGGCAGTTTGCAACAGCAAAATGTCGCAAGCATTGATTCGGTTACTCGAAGTCAGTGGGAAACTGGGTGGCAAAAAGACTTGGAGGAGAGTGTCGTGGTGGAGGGCGTCGAAGGTTGACAGCAATCCCGGTTCCACTAAGTAGCTGCGCCTCCGAAAATCCGGGTCTGCAAAATCATAAGCTTGCGAGTCACGTCTGGCCGATGATCTGCCTTAGGTGAAACTCATTGCATGAAGATGTGCAGCCCAACACCCAACAAGATCCGAAGATTTCATTGGTTTGGACTCCTTTTCTATGCACGAACTGCGATAGAATCTGTGCACTCGTACAACCTCGGAGGCCTCCCGTGAGACACAAGACTTCCATCCTTGAGAATGCGAAATTCCTGATTCTGATTGGAATCCTGGCAGGTGCGGTTGGCGGATTGGCCATTGGAGTTATGACAGGCCGTGCGCCCTCTTCCACCACCAGCAGTTCAAAGTGACCATCACTCTGTTCGATTGAGGTAGACGGCTCTTGTGAGAGGACTGTGTTCCTCGCCATGCATCCTTTTTCGGATGAACCGCGGCATCTTTCCTTAGGGTCGGTCGCATCTGACGAAACTTGGGAGCGGGTGGAGGCGGAGGTGGCTTGACTTGCCTATCCGTAAGATGTTTAAGTAGTTATTTAATTTTTTCCGCCAGTTCCAGTGACCAGCGAGCTGAGGGCGAAAACTCGCCCCATAGACGTGCGTCGGTCTGCGGTCAAGTTCCCGTGCATCTGTCATCTCACCACTGACCTGAGCGAAACAAGTTGAGCGCAAGTACTGATCTGACATCGGAGGAACGAGTGAGCGTTGAGCGCCGTTGGAGGGCAACATCCGTCGTGCAAATTCGTGTTTTGACAGCCGGATTGGTTTTGCTGGCCGCCGGATGCTCTCTTTT
>Ga0126371_10002226_pt1 | contig 16649 bp, 28 predicted proteins | sample PanSoiMetaPlot_4_FD_110145 | JGI IMG/M metagenome (GOLD analysis project Ga0126371, IMG submission 110145) | Tropical forest soil microbial communities from Panama - MetaG Plot_4 | ecosystem: Environmental > Terrestrial > Soil > Tropical forest > Bulk soil | place: Panama | collected 2016-02-17 | reverse complement strand
GAATGTTTGCGAGAGTACCGGCGAAAGAATAAACACTGTTCCAAGTGTGGGAAGCCGCTTACACTCGCGCAAATTCGCGCGGGCTTCCGGCTTTGCTTCGGTTGTGATGATCATTCGCGGAATCTTGAGTTATTCCCATGACAAAAACGCCGGTTCAATTTTGCCCTGGATGCTTTTACAAAATGGATCGCGCGAGTTGCGCGACCGATGATCCGGACACACTCCCGCGGGCCGGAGATCCTTCGCTCTGTTTAAATTGTGGGCGAATTCTCCTGTTCAGTCTTGATCTGTCACTTCGGGCGCCGACCGCCGCGGAAATCGATGTTTTGATGAACGATCGCGATCACTGGGGGAAAATTGAACTCCTTCAGAACGCGATTCGCGCCCGCGGGCCGCTTCACACTTAAACGTATTACATAGGCGCCCCAACCGCTGCCGCGATCCCCGCGATCAGCGGAATATAATCGCGAACAAATTTCCGACACTCCTTCCGGATCTGATCCACATCGCGGAGCCCTGCCCGTTCCAACTGTGCAATCCCGAGCCATCCGCGCGGCTCCGTCAAAGGTTCATCGCAAATCGGACACTTTCCCGCGACCGGCTTTTCCCTGGGCGGAACTTCAGGATTATAGAAAGCTGCCAGAGTGTGAAAGCGGCGAACGCGGTGAAAAACCTTTTCCAGATCCGCGAGCCGTTCAGGGGAACTTCGCTCCGCGAATTTCGCGGGATACTTGATCGCGTGAAACAGGCCTTCGGAAAAGTTCCGCGCGAATTTGATCGATAGAATGAAAGAATCGCCGCCTGTCACTTCGCGCCACAGTTCCGACAGTTCTTTTCTCTCCTTCGACTGGGGGAGCCAGGGGCCAACATAGACGCCGTGTGCATGAGGATTAGAGTTGTTCCCGCCCAGTTCATCGCAATAGGCGAGCCCGTATTCCTTCCGCGTGATCTTGAACCGCTTTTCTAGCAACCGACAGAATTTTTTGATCAGCCGGTTCAGTTCCTTCATCCGCTCCGGAGTTGGAAGCCCATCGCGCCGGTCATGGCGCAAAGTGAAATCGATTTTCGCGCATACGATTTTAGGTTTCACTTTGGGATCTGGGGGCCAATGGGGGATTCGCTTTTCATTGATCGCCGCGGAGCATTCCGAGCAATCATCCTTCCCGCATAACATCAGGCGAGTAGCTACAAACAGAATCCGGTCATGCTGTCGCGCGAACAGTTTCATTCCGTCGATCGGAGCACAGTTAGAACAATACCGGTTCCCGCATCTATAAGCCGCGAAGAACTGATGATTGTTCCGACAGTGGATCTCCCCGCCCAGGAGCCCGCAAGCGATTTCCCTTTGCGCCTTTTTTTCTAAGCGATCGTCATACATTTTTTGGGCTTTGATCATCTTCGCTTTTTTCGCAAGTTGTGCGATCGGAGAGATGATCCACTGACCGATTTTTCCGTCTATTCGCGCGATCAGAGTCGGGCATTGATGCCGCGCCTGATCCGCGGTTTTTCCTTTTTTCTTCCGGCGCCCAGGTTCAAGCCGATCCGCGCGTTCGGACATTGTTTCATTTTCAAGCTGAACCGCTTCCGCCGCGAGATCCCGCGGCGTCGGCCTGAACACGGTTTGCGCGAATTCCCGCGGAGTAAGCCCGCGGGCTTTCCATTTCGATTCAAACTTTTGAACCTGTTTTTTCCGCCACTGTTCTACAAAATGCCAATCCTTCCACTGTTCCCCTTCGGGACGCGGATTTGTTTCCTGATCCATAAAAACTCCTTTCGAGTTGTGGTGATGGATAGTTTCGGGGAGTCCGAAACAGTTATTCGGAGAGACAAGTAAACAGCCGCCCGCAAAATTCGCGGGCGGATGGAACTCTGTTCCAAACCTTGCACACGGCGATTTGATCCTTACCGCATGTGGGGGAGCTTCGCTCCGGAACCGGCGTACATTGGCGTTCGCGCCCAGGGCGGGCGATAGGCTAGCATTGTTGGCGTTCGCCGAATGTGTGCGGAATGATGGAGAGTTGGCGCGGAAGATGCGTCTAAGTCGCGAGATCAGCGCCGTGTGAGAGCCCGATTGCTCGCATTTGATTTCCCCCGCGCCAAACTCACGAAGGGGGAATTTCCGGAATAACTTTACACGGATTCCGGATTCTGATCTACTTTTCACAGGTTAAACACCCGCTTTGCTGCTTGGCAGTGGCGAAGCTCTCCGGCCTGGATCACTCACACTGATTCAGGCCTTCGTTTTTTATTGTTCCATCCAAGTGAGCGAAGCTGTAGTAACGCCGGTGATTCCTGTCACAACTAGAACCTGAATCCCTGAGCCCTGTCCCGCATTGTGAAAGTTCACAAAGCCCGAAAGATCGATTCGCGCCGGAATCCCCGCCGCTAAATTCAGGTCATACATCAAAGTTGCTGCTGTCGCCGCGCCGGTGCAACCGTTTTCCGTGATATCCGCCGCGTTCGGATTCAGAACTGTTCCGCCGTTTCCGGTTTGCAAACTTTGCGGAGTTAAAGTTGTGCAAGTAGTTCCGCGAGCCGTGATCCGCCCGACTGTCAATTCGCAAGCCGCGGAACAACTCAGAATCAGATCCTTGAACGCCGGATTTGTCGGATTCGCGATCGTCGAAAACTGGGAAAGAATCATCGCGCCGGATGCGGGATTCGTGAGCTTTCCTAGAACTACCCAGGCCGCTTGATTCGATTGTGTAAGGAAATTTTGATCGGTCGCTTCCTCTAGGAAATTTGTTCGCACGTATCCGGCGCCGAAGCCCTTCGGCCCGAGAGATCCCATTGGAAAAACGTCCACGATCGTTTCGCCTTCGGTTGAATTCCCGTTCGCCGATTTCAGGTTTGTAAATGTCGAAGAACTCATGTTCGCGGCTGTCACAAAGCCCGACGCCCAGGCCTGACAACAGACGCCGCCATCTAATAGCCATCCTTGGCCGAAGCTGCCGATGTGCGACATAGCAACAGGGCCGGTAGTGCCTGGATCAAGCGAGCCGCCGACTAAAACGGGAAATTGTTGGGCGTTCGTCGCGGTTGTTCCGTTCTGGTACGGTCCCTGAACAACGTTCGTAGAAAGTGAGCCGCATGAACTCTGATTTGTTTGAACCGCGAAAATGTCCAACGTATCAGGGCTTCCGGCCTGAGCGGTTGCTCCGCTGAAGCTCACTGTCACATTGGCCGAAGCGGTTGTTTTGTAATTGATCCCGACAGTTGTCGAACTGGGAACGCTAGTGGGGAACGTGGTAGTTGTCGGAACGTTGAACCATCGGCCCGACTGACCGATGAAAGTTTTCAAACTGGGATCGCCGGTTTGTGTGACAGAAACGGAAACCGAGTGAGCCGAAGTTGTGTTTTTGTTCGCGAGGAATAGACAGAATCCTTCGTTCGGATCGATCGGGGAGAAAATGAAATTATTGTTCAGGTTCCCAGGTCCGGAGCCCGCCCAGTTGATGTTCCGCCCTATGATCACGTACGGATTCGTTCCGCCGATCACTTGGATATCCTGTTGGGCGAAGGCGGGCGCGGCGAGTAGTAAAGCCCAGGCGAAGGCGGCGAGAAACTTTGTTCCCTTCATGATAGTCCCCCAAACAAACCTAAAAGCGGTTTTCTGAACATTTCCTGATTCGGCGCGGTTTGAAGCCCAGGATGAAGAACCGCGTTCCAATCATCCAAGCCGACGATCAGGTACTTCACGCCCAGGAGCAAAGCCCAACCGATCGCCGCCCATTTAATTTTCTCCGCCGTGTTCACAAATTTCCGGTTGTCGGCTGATATTCCCCGCACCAGTCCGACGCCTTGACTACCGGCCAAACTAGCGCCCCAGGCGGATGAACGCCCGCGATCGGCGGGGGAAATCTCCGGCAAATTGTCGGCGCCGATCCGCCCGCCTTCGGTGGAAGCTCCGCGAGTGAGAACCTACAATTCGCGCAATTTTGACCGGCCATCCTGATCACCTGAACGAATGGATCTGATCTGATCATCGGAAGAAAAATCCGCGAGCGAGAACCGCCGCCGAATGTATGCGGAGCCGCCCGCGGAGTCCGGACAATCTTTCACTTCACGGAAACTGTTTTCGAAGCCGAAGCCTTTGATCCGGTCGCGGGACCGGAATCTGTAACTGTGAGTTGGAAGGAGAACGCGCCCGACTGGGCCGGAGTCCCTTCGATAAACACATCCACGGAACCATCCGGACGCGGAACGCCGGTTGTGAGTTGCATTCCTGGGGGAAGTGTTCCCTGGTCTACGGCGATCGAATAAGGCGGAGTTCCGCCCTGGATCGTAGTCACTGGATCGCCGCTCACGGCGATTCCCTGAGTTTCATCGGGAAGATTCCCGCCCATTGGATGAAGTGTGAGCGGATTTCCCGCACTAGGCTGAACTGTCACCGTAAAAGTTGCTGATACGCTCGCCATCGGACAATCTCCTTCAATCGAAAATTTGATTTTGAATTCACACATTGCATATAACTTTCAGAAAAAGGCGTTTCAGGCCGATTTCATGCGGCTCCGATCGTAGCCAGGCGCGGAGGCCTGGGAGCTGCCGGCGAACCTGAAAGCTATAGTTTTTTTGTTCTCCGTTTTCAGTTTCACGGAGATCCAATCTCTACAGCTTTCCCAAGTTCCCGACCAAAGCCGCGAGCCGCCGCGGTGAACTTGCCAAAAGAAAACCCCGTCGAAGTTTGCATAACACGTAAGCGAAAACTTCGACACTTCATCCGATCAGGCCGAATGAACTACCGTTCGCCCAGTGTGTGACGTTTTCAATGGGCGCCCTTCGGCCAATGCGATCAGATTTTCAAGGGCTTCGGGTTTCAGTTGTGCCAATCGGTTCATCGCCTTCGAAACGACAACCGCCTTCACATCCGCTCCCCCGCGTTTCGCCAAAAATTCCGGATCGGAATAAGCGGCTTCGCGGGCTTCCGGCCCTTTTTTGTTCAGTTCTTGTTCTTCACAGCACCAGCAATCGGCGCCGGTGATGTCATGCTTCGGACAGTGTTGCGCCATCGGTTTTTCTCCTGTCTAAGATCCGGCCTGAACCCAGTTCAAGCGATAACCTGGGCGATTCTGACCGCCGTACTTGGAACCGTAAACGTATTGATAGGCAACCGGCCCGCCGCCATGCTGAAGAACTGCGATCGTTCCCCCGATGCCGAAGTAATACGGGTTTACTCCGTCGCCGCCATCTGAAGCCGCCAATGTCGCCGGTTGTGCTCCGCCCGCTAGGTCATAGCATCCGACGCAACAGGCCGCCCCTATTGAGCCGCTACAGCCATTCCCTGAAGCGGGCCAGGGCGGACAGCCGTTCCCGCCGCCACAACCGTTTCTCCCCGGCTGAATGTGTGGAGTCACCAAAGCCCAGTAGTTCGCGAGAATTTGTTTCACTAGGCTGATCGCTGAAGCGGCGTCGATTTGTCGCGCGTTATATGCGGCGTTCACCTGTTTCAGATCCGAATCAAATCCCTGAACGCCCAGGTTCACCGCGGAATTTTCATCCTTCGCCTGTCTCACTCGCGCAAGATGCGCGGCATACAAAGCCGCGCCGATCGCCACAACCGCGCCGATCCCCGCAACCGCCGCGCCCGCCGCCGCGCCCGTCAAACCTAAAGCCGCGAAGCTCGAAGGCGCCGATATCGCCGCGGTTCCGACTGAAGCCGCGCCGGTGATCGCGAGTTGTCCGGTATTGGCGGAAGTGACAGGAGCATTCGTGACAACCGGCGTTCGTGGGAGTGTGACAGGTGGATTCGTGAACTGTGCGGATGGCTGAAGCCCGCCTGGATTGTTCAGCGGGGAAAGCGGCGTCGGCGGGCTGATCCCGAACTGTGTTAGGGCTCCGGAGTTATAAGCCAGATACAGGAGCCCGCCGACTAACAACACTGGCAACAGAACATCCATTTCAACTCACTCCCAAAATTCGGACGCCGATTTGAACGCCGATCCCAACAATGAATCCGTGTCCCATAGCTTCGCCGGTTGTGAGTTTTTGTTCCGTTTCGAATTGGATCGAAAGAAACATAATCACCGCGCCGATCGCGCCCGCCACTAGAACGGATTTGAGATCGATTTCCCTCACGGATGAAAGTACTGATCCGCGTACCCTTCAATGATCATGTTCAGCGGGGAATTATCGATATTCGCGGAATACCAAAAATCCCCGATCACCCACTTGTCATAAGGCGGATTTGTGTTCGCTTGCGTGAGTTGCATTCCGTCATTCTGATTCGCGGCTTCGCCCTGATCCTTCGCGATAAAAATCGTGGCTCCGCCGCGAACCTGTAAGCTGATCCGCGTCCATTGCGTGAACGCCCTGGGATACTTTTGCGCGACTGTGTTCGCGTTCAGAATCATTTCGAGCCCTTATCGCTTGCGAATGGGAAGCCCTTGCAACCGCCACAACCGCCACAACCGCCGCCGCAACTTGTCATCCCAGGAGCCGCCGCGACGTCGGTCGGCGCGGTGAAATTTCCATTCACCCAGGAGCCAAGCTGAGATTTGCGAACCATAAAGGCGCCCGCGCGTTCATGCGGGCCGATCCGGTGAACTCTTCCGACGCCGCTCCAATTCGGATCTGTTCGCGTGTTCGTTTCAAGCGGCTTCCACGGAACCGGCTCCGCGTTCGGATGCGCCTGTAATAGAACTCCGTGTCGGCCCGCGCCGCGCGGATTGTACCTAGAGAAAACAGCCATTAGCCCGCCGCCCCTTTCTTCACTGTGCTCCAACGTCCGCGCCCGACGCCCGATCCCGATCCGACCGGTTGATGTGCGCCCTGCAGGAAGGATTGATTCGCGTCATACCAAAGCTGATTCCGCGAAACAAAAGACGGAATCCCTTGTCCGCGCGGCGTCCAAACTGGATTCGAAGTGTTCTGAATTTTTGTGACGTAAGTTTGCGGAGTCGGAACCGGCTTCGGCTTTTCCTTCGGATGAATCCGCTGAAATGCCGTATCACTGGGAAGTGTTCGACTCGCGCCGAATGCGGTTCGATAGGTTCCGTAAACTTTCCGGTGATGAAGCGAATTTTTTTCATGCGGCTGAATCACCGGATTCGCGCCGAAGGGCGTTCTATAAGTTCCGTCCCCGTCCTTTGTCATTGGCGGGACAAAGTTTTGAAGTGACGTCCGATTGAAGCCCGCGTTCGGATGCGGGAGATCCGCTCCGCCCAGGCGCCCTTCATCGGCCCGCGTGAAGTTCCCGACGTTCCCAGGCGTTCCGAAGGGCCGGTTCGCGGGAATGGGATTCGTTTGCGGAATGTCATTGTTTGATCCCCAGATGTTCCCCTGAATCGGAACGCCCTTCGGCCACATCGCGCCGGAGCCCAGGCGCCCGCGTTTCACCGCGGTTTTTGTTCCGCGGCTTGTTTGGAGAACCGCTTTCCCCGGTTCATTGTTGCGAAAAATTCCCATAGTCACTTCCAATAGAGAAACGCGCCCGCGCCCGCGATCGCGAGATCCGTGAGCATAGTCGGCGCCGTGTATCCGGCGCCGGAAGGATTCGCAACTTTTAAAACTGTTGCGGGATCAACTGAGTTAAGGGCCGCGGTTGGCGCCTGTCCGGATTGAAGGGCTTGGATCATGAAAAAATTGTTCACAACTCCGGCTCCGCCCCATACCAGCAAAGCGAGCCCGATCCAATGTTTTGCGCTCATGTTCACTCCTTCAATTCGCCTGGGACGCCGGAACCGCCGCGCCGGTCGGCGTACAATTTCCACTCGCGTCACAGTTCACCGGCCAACATTTATCGGTCGGGCTTCCACTAGGGCCGGTACAGGTCCACATCTGACCGGACGCGCCCAACTTGTCATAGCCGCCCTTTGTCGCGGCTTCCACCTGGGCGGATGCAACCGAAGGATCGGGATTCAAGTACCCAGGTTCAACGCCCTGGGCGTTCGGCGCGGTTGTGATGTTCGGCGGAGTTGTGCTCTGATTCACTCCGATGATTGATCCGATTGTGTCGATCGGATGCGACAGAGTTTGCCCCAGGGCGTTCCCGTATGTGTTTTCCTTACTCGCGCCCATCAGGTTCCCCAAAAAATCATTGATATCGTTCCAAGCCGTGTAAATGAAGTACACTCCGACGCCGATCAGGATCAGGATCACGATCGTTTCGCCTTCTTCCACGGATTCAAGAACGTCAGCCATTTTTCAGAGTAAAAAGAAAATCGCGAGTCCCGCGCCGATCAAAACTATGTCCATCTGTTGCGTTAGGTAATCGCCCACGATCGGAAGCGGCGTCGAAGTGTTCCCCAAAATCAGATCCGCTCCGCCGACGCCGATCAAAGCCAAAGCCGCAACTTTTTTGTAGTTCATGCGATCTCCCCGATCGGAGTAGAAACCGAAACTCCCGCGGCGTTCGCGACGTTCAACGCCCAGGAACTTTGATCAGTTTTTGTATAGAACGTGGACAGATCCGCGATCGTTGAATTAGCGTCCGCGTTCGCCGATGTTCCGTTCAGCCACTTGTTAATCTGGGCGTAAAGGTTCGCCCATCCATCCGCGTCATTGGCGTAGATCACAAAAGGGCCATCAAAGCCGACGCCGCGCCCGATTAGATCCTGAGTCATGTCCCCAGGATTGTGATCGCGAGCCGGACGGGAGCCCGATAGATAGAAACCTTCCGCGGTTGCGATCGCCTGGGCGATTTTCTGAACGTTCGCATTCGCTGAAGTGTCCACAGAATCCCCCATTTGAAGGAGCACATACGCCGCGCCGACTAAGCCGATCACCGCGAGCAAAATTCCGAAGGTCATGAACGCGCCACCAAAAACACAACTAAAACGATCCCGCCCAGGAACAGCCATCCCATCGGGATTGAAAACTGTGAAACGCCGTTCACCTGGGGCGCGAGTCCGACCGGCGAATTAAACCCAGGCGCCACAAATCCGCCCGCGCTAGTTACGAATCCGCCCGATGAAGGCGGAGTTCCCGAAGGCGAAGCCCCAAGCGGCTGATCCGGAATCGATCCGGTTCCTGGGGGAGACAAAGCGGGCGGAGTGTGAAGCCCGCCGACCGGAAGCGAAACCGGAGCCGCGGGCGCGGGCCGCGCCGAAACCGGCGTCGCGCGAATCGGAACCGGCAAACTTCCGGAACCGATCGGAAGTTTCACCGGCGCGATCGGCGCGACAGGCCGCGCGATCGTTCCCTTCACCGGCGCCGATGGCGCGATCGGAGCCGCGGTTTTTGTTCCGCCCGCGGGCGGAGATCCGGCGAGCCCGCCGCGATTGATGACCTGTTGCGCGAGCGGAGCAAACACCGGATTTCCGGCGAACGGGTTTTTCGGCGCGACTGGGGGAGAAACAGGAGCGGGCTTCGCCGCAACCGGAGCCGGAGCCCGCCGAACAACTTTGACTCCGCCGCCGCCATTCGCGGGAAGGAATCCGCGAACGCCCAGGCGCGGAGAAGTGGGAGCCGATGCCAACATTTCACGCCGCCTTTTCTTCCTTCAAAATCAGCCAGATCACAACTCCCGCGATCGCGAGCAAGAAAAGCGGAGTCAATGAACTCTGAGCGGTGATCGCGCCGGTTGTGGTGTATCCGCCGGTTTGCGGATTGAACACTAGTGTTCCGCTTGTCGGAGTTGTGATCGTCGGACGGGCCGCGCCGTAGGCCTGGGCGATCACCGCGCCGACGCCGGAAAAAATTCCGGACAATCCCGCGAGTGATCCGCCGCTTCCGGTCGGAGTAACTACCCCAGGCGCCGAACCGCCGCCCGAAGGCGGGGGACCGGGCATAACGCCAGGGCTTCCGATTGTGAAGGCGCCATATTGGGAGAGATCCGAACCGGACAGAGGATTGAAACCGGAATCGTAATACTGATTCGAATTCGGATCGTAGAAGCCAGTTTGACCGCCGCCCCAGTTCACCGATTGAAGGGCTGAAGGATCGCTGATCGCTGTCGCGCCCGCCGCCATTTTCTCCCCGCCTTTTCTCCGGCGCCGGATTCATTCCGGCGCCGGTGTGCTACTGCTGTTTGGTCGGTTGTGAATGGCTTCAGAAGTTCATCAAATTTCCGGCCGGTTGCTGAAGGATCTGTTCCTGAATCATCAGGGCGAATCCATTCGCGACGCCGGTCGGATCGCCGACAACTTGGAACGTCGCGCCGTCGCCGATATCCTGCCCGCTATAAGCCGAATCCGGATTTCCCTGATCCATGAAATCCAGAAGCGTATAGCCCTGGACCAGATCGCGCCCGTAGACGTCGGCCTGTTGCATTTTGTGCATGTAGATATCGAGCTTGTTTCTCACGTTCCGGTTTTGCCCAAGTGAAATTCCCAAAGTTGTCACGTTCGTATCCGTGAGAGAACTGAACGCGGGATTCACAGTGGAAACGCCTTGTTTGAAAAATACGCGCGGCGTCGGCTGTTTTTGCATGTTCAACAATGCGACGCCGGTTCCCGCGGTTGTGAGCAAATTCGCGACAGGAGTCGAAACGCGCGAGATCACGCCGGGAAGGATCTGATCCTTCAACGTCGGTCCCATCAAAACCGGAAGTGAATCGATATCAATCGTGGGAGATCCGGAGCCGGAGCCGTAAGCCGTGTAAGTTACGGTTGTGCCCGCCGCGGATGTGCCCAGGGCGCCGGAAGCTCCGCCGCCCGCCTGAGTTCCGAAGCCCAGGATGATCTGAACGGAATCTTTCCATTCCTCATTCCGGACAAGGTATTGCGGAACCGTGAGCGGTTCTTTTCCGAAGGCGTTCGATTGGAACGGATGAAAAGGAATGTCAACAATGATCCGGAAATCATAAGTTCCGGTTGCGGTGATCGGCGCCCAGGCTGTCGGAATCGGCATTGTTGGAACCGCTTGTTCAACTTCACCGGAGCCACTGTTGATCGAATAGAAAGCGGGACCGCGGAACGCGAACAGATTCGATATCACAAACAAACTCGCGAGATCGCAATTCCACAGAGTCAAGTTTCCCTGTTGTCTGCTGTTCGTTCCCTGGACAATGATCGAAGGGATCAGATTCAGGAAGCCTTCCGGATTCGCGGTTGTGAATCCCGCCGTTCCCACAACTAGCCGCCCCTGGAACTTCATGCGAAGCCCGCGGATCGGAAGTGAGAGATCAACTTGGCCGGTTAAAGTTTGCGTTCCGCCCTGACTCCATGCGAGCCCTTGAACGATTTGTTTCGGTCCCGCGGGCCGATAAATTTCGGAAAGATGCTGCCGATTTAGCGCCATGATCTAGGCTCCTTCACAGAGTTCAGAAATTTTGATTCGTTCCCTTGTCATAAGCCCACTTGATCGCGACGATCACAACCGCGAGAACAATGAAAATCAGCGAAGTGGGCTGAAGTTGTTTCGCCATTTCAAGCCGAAGGCGTAGATGATCCGGTACTGTTCACCTTGTTCGCGACGTCGCGCCCAAACTGAAAGCCCAGGAACAGGAACAGAAAACTCACGCCCATTTTTGCAATGTGTTTGATCGGCAATTTCATTCCGGATTCTCCTGCTATCACTTCGGCGATTGGGAGAAACAAACTCACACACACTCCCAGGTTTCAGAATGTCCCCGCGGGAATTCCTACTGCTGTTTCAATTTTTGCGAGAACGTAATTGTCAACGTAGACGAACAGGAAGCCCGCGACGCCCGCCGTTAGGAAGATGATCAGGAGATCACCGGCGTCTAGTTGCTCTAAAAATTCCATGACCGCTCCCAGGTGGGACGCCTGGAAAGCCGCGATCAGGTGAGCGGAATTTTAATCGGAATTGTGGAAAAGCCCTTTTCGCTTTTTTCCGGGCTTGGAGTCGGGTTTGATGTACTGATCTTGCAAGTACCGAACGCGAGCCCGCGCCTGGGCTTCCCTCTGACAATCCGCTTCATCTTCAGCATCCTTTAGCGGTTTATCCGGAGTCCATTTTTCAGGATCATCATTCGGCATCTTCAAAACTCCATCGGGCTGATCGCCCAGTTCTCCCGCCGATGGCGGGAGTGTGATTATTTGAACTTATAAGTACGGAATCATACCACTGGGAATCGATTTCGATCAGTGATTTTTGTCGGACGTCGAAAACCACAAATTCATGATCGCCCAGGGCGGAGACAACCGCCGCGCATTCCGGCCCGCATCTTTCGCTGATTCGGTCTAGATCAAGCGGTTCGGAAGTGTGGAACAGAATGAACACATCGGTTGAATGAGTCGCGATCCGCGGGATCTCCGCCGCCCGCTGGCCGGTGTAAAGGAGATTGATTCCCCGATGGCGCCCCAGGCGGAAAAGCCGCTTCACTTTCGCGGGCGCCCATTGCGCGGAACTCATCATGGGAAGTTCTTCGATCACGAAACAGACGTTCCCAGTTTCCCAAATCATTTTCGCGATTTCGTTCACATCGCGAACTAGGGCGTCATCTTCCTCTTCCTCTTCCGGAATGTAGCGGGCTTTATAGTCGGCTTCGCTTGTTCCTTTGTCGAAGATGAACAGAACCGCTTCATCGATTTGAACAAAAGTGTCCGGAATCCATCCGTGATCGTTCGCCGTGTCGAACACAAACAACCGGCGCGATCGCTTCAGGATCTCGCGCGTGATCGTAGATTTTCCGGTTCCCTTCCGCCCGATGATCCCGATGATCACGTTCTGAACTTCGGGACCGGAATCGCGGATCGCGAGTTTGTTTGTATAACTCACTTCACATTCGCCTGATTCGGCCCGCCGCCGCCGAAGCTAGGCGGATTGTCGGGAGGATTCCCCGCCGCCGCCGCGCCGTTCGGCTTGTTTGTGACGATCGCGATCGGAATCCGAACGCGCCCAGGTTCCCCAGGCGTCGGAATCGGGATCGGAACTGAACCTGGGGGCGCCGGTGTAACGATCACCTGGGGCGCCGGTGGATGCACATCGGGCGGAACTCCCGCCGCGGCGTTCACCGCTTCGCGCCGGATTCGAATCATTTCGGCCTGGGCGTCGCGCAAGTGGTTATAAGTGATCGCGGAGAAAACTGTCATCAAAGCCGCGAGCGATTGATGTTCCCTGATCCAAGCGGGCGCGAGTTCATCTAACACGGTCGCGGTTGGCTTCGATAGTTCTTCCTGTTCTTCCGGAGTGTAAGCGAGTTTTAGCGCGGCTTCAGTCGGCCATCGGAACAAACTTCGCGCCGTTCCGATCATGAGAATTCCTAAGCCCTGGTAAAGCCGCTTGCAATGTTGCGGATCGAATCCCTGAGTCAATGGGCCGATTCCGAACTGTGCCTGAACTTCGGGCCGGTGAAACAATTCGTTCAGGGCTTTTGAACTGTCGGAACTCATAGCGGTGAAATCGATTCGATCATCCTTCACCGCGATCAGAATCCGTTCTTTTTTTCCGCCGCGCGGAGTGTACTTCGGGGGATCATCCTTCGCGGGAGTCGGAGCCGCCGCGGGGACAGTGTTCGGAGTTTTTGTTTTGCGTTCCCTGAGAATGTGTTTCATGAATCGGATCTTACTCCGCCGATTCAAATCGGAGAAGCCTTCGGGCTCCGCGCGGGGAAAGTTTGTAGACGATCCGCCCGCGGAAATCATAGCCGCGTTTCAAAAGTTTCAGCCGGTGAAGCCGCAACAAATAAGTGTTCGCCGCGCGAGTCGGGAACAGTGAAACATCCGCCGCCCATCGGCGCGGGCGTACCCAGTCGCGGGCGGAAAAATATCTCAGAGTGTGTTCCTTCCGTTCATTGAATCGCATTCGATCCCCTTCCCTTCCCCGCTTTTCCCGCGGGCCGGTCCTCTAGTTCAGAACCTTGGCACAGTGAGCCCTAGCACATCCCAGGGATCAGGGCCGGACAAAAATCGGATCAAAATTTGTCCGGCTTCCGATCGCCGATTGTGCTAGGCCCGATCCCTTTATATAAGGTGTTTCGCCGGTGCAGAATATCGATTCGATTTCCTGGGGGCGCCTATGCTAGCATTTCGGACGTTCGGGAAACCGAACAGCCGCTTATGCGGTGCTTGCGATTCGCTTCGGGGATCGCCGATGCTAGAGATCCCCAAGCATTTTCCAGAGTTCAAACAATGCCGCGATCAGGTTTTTTCACTCAACAATGCCCGTGTGGGGGATCTCGCCGCCCTGTCGCGAGTGTTACTCTCACCGGATCAACTCTAAGGGTGATTCCCCGCCGAAAATCCCCTTCGATCACGGTCTATGTGTGTGATGAATGCCTAAAAAGTCCAAAGCCGCGAGCCCGAAAAACGTTCATAGAAGCGATTCTGACCGGAGCCCTGGGAGCCCTGGAAATTCGCAAGCCGTGACACTGTGCGGATCTTGCGGAAAGCCGCTCCCCTGTCAATGCCTGGATCTCCGCCGCGGAGATCCGCCCAGGGGCGCCCGTATCGAAGGCGAACAATTTTTTCTAAGACTCGCCGGACTAGCGTTGATGTTCGCCCGCTTCATTCAAACTGTTCAAGCTGTTCAAACTGAACCGAAGGAGAGCAAAGCCGATGCCACTAGTAGCAAAAATGGAAAACGAAAGCGGTTGGAGCGAAGTTCACGCGCCGGATCTGATCAAGTGGGAAAAGCCAGGAGAACAAATCGCGGGCGTTCTAACGTCGATCCTTCCGATCGAAGTTAAAGGGAAAAAAGTTCCCCAGTTTCTTTTGACACTGGGCGAAAAACAATTCAAGTTCCTGGGAACGTTCGATATCTGCCAGAAACTCACGCGAGCCCACATCGGTTGTCAGATTCGGATCAAGTACCTGGGCGAAGATGAAAACATCCGCGGGGGACCGAACAACCAACCGATGAAGGTTTTCGACATTCGCATAAAAGGAACGCCGACGCCGCCGAACGCACACGGAGTTAATATCACCGATGAAGATATCCCGTTCTGAAGCTCTTACGCTTTTGGTTGGAACCGAAAAACAGGGGCGCGAAGTTGCGCCCCTGAATGCTTTTGAGATCCGAAAAATCCGCGCCTTACTCTCCGGCCTGTCAATGTTCGGCGGTTGGATGATCGGGCATTTCATGGGAGCCGATATCGCCGAAGGGAAAATAGGGAAAAAAGATGCGCGAAGTTCTGATCACCGTCGAACCGTTCGGAAGGCAAAAACTAAAGCTAAGCGGAAGCGTAGTACAAAGGCCAAATGAAATCGCTTTCCGAGTGTGGGCGGAAGTTCTAGGAAATCCCTTCACGCCGATTGTTGTCGCATCCGCCGCCGACGCCCGAACCTTCGCGGAAGCGATTTTAGAAATCTGCGATCAACTGGATCGCGCGAAGGAGAAGTTATGAAGGCGAAGGGGATTGGCGTTCAACTCGCGGAGAGTAGTGAAACCGGAAAATTCCGCGTCTATGTCACAGTTGCAAAGGATGATTGGCTTGATCTCCATTTCGTTCTAACTGCCGATGAAGCGGAAACAATGGCCGCGGAGTTGTGCGAAGTGGCGCGAGCTGCCCGCGGGCGTCAGATCATCATTCCCGAAGGAGTCTATAAAGGCGGGGGATCAGCATGAAGAAACCGAAGGCGCCAAAGGGCGAGATCATTCCGAAAACTGATTTCGGTTTAGAAGTTCACACGTTTCGCGGGGATCTCGCCGGTCATAAGTTAGTAGATGCCGCGATCACGCAATTTCAGGAGAAAAAAAAGGCGGAGATCCTTCGCCTAGTTGAGATCCTATTGGAACGTGTTCAATGCCTGGATCGCATCCTGCAGAAAGCCAACCGCCAACGGGATCTCACGTTAAAACAACTCGCCGCGGTTGAACGCGGTGAATTCCGGATCAGCGAAACTCAGATGCATGGTTTCCGCCTTCACTTCACCGATCCGGAAATTGATATCGATTGGGACAGTACCGCGCATTGGTGAGTTATGAAACTTGAAACCGCGATCGCCGAAGCCCTGAGATCCTTCGGAACGCCGACTGCTGTTCGCTTTGAACCGAACGCGGAAGATTCGGGATATACGCTCCGGATGTGGATCTGTTCGGCCTGGATCAAAACACAACCGGAACTCCGGCGATCAACTTACTTCCGCGCGTTTTCCCCTTCGGTTCAGTTTGAAAAACTCGAGCCGGCCCAGGCGGAAGCCTTTGATGATTGGATGCCCGCGAAAATTTCGCGGGACAAACTGAAAGAAGCGGAGCCGGTGTGATGTTTCAGCGAATCGATCCAAAAAAATTCGATAATCCGCTTTCCTGGGATTGCATGTTAGTAACTGATCTTTTGATGAACGCCGCGTCCCACTTGGGAATGAATTACGCCGCGGGCCGGTTCGTTCCAAGCCCTTATGACTCGCGCGATCCCCAGGGCTTCGATCAGGCGAGCCGGTTGGACGCCGCGCGGATCTGTGATCACTTCGCTTGGCTTCACAACTGGATCAAATCATGAATCAGAAATTTTTTTGTAGCGGATGCGGGGAACAGATGACGGAGCCGACAGGGGACGTATGCCAGGAATGTCTAGAAAAATTCGATTTTGATCCCGATGAAGTTCCGGAAGTGTTCTGTATGAATTGCGGGAAAAGATTGGATTCAGACGGAATGTGTACCTGTTGGGACGATCTAGAACTGTGAAATGCACAATTTGCAAAGCGAAAGAACTTCCCGATCCCGACTCCGGAACCGTGTGTCCTGAATGTTTGCGAGAGTACCGGCGAAAGAATAAACACTGTTCCAAGTGTGGGAAGCCGCTTACACTCGCGCAAATTCGCGCGGGCTTCCGGCTTTGCTTCGGTTGTGATGATCATTCGCGGAAT
>Ga0126371_10002225_pt1 | contig 16657 bp, 13 predicted proteins | sample PanSoiMetaPlot_4_FD_110145 | JGI IMG/M metagenome (GOLD analysis project Ga0126371, IMG submission 110145) | Tropical forest soil microbial communities from Panama - MetaG Plot_4 | ecosystem: Environmental > Terrestrial > Soil > Tropical forest > Bulk soil | place: Panama | collected 2016-02-17 | reverse complement strand
GCGCCGTTGCCGCCTCGGCAATCCCGCTGATCTCTGCAGTCGGGCACGAAACCGACACCACGCTGATCGATTATGCGAGCGACCGCCGAGCCCCCACGCCGACCGCGGCGGCCGAGATGGCGGTGCCGGTGCGGCTCGAACTCGTCGCCGACGTCGCCGCCTTTGCGCATCGTCTGGCGCAGGCCCTGGCGCGTTTCATCGACGACAAGTTCGTGCGCGTCGAAGGCTTGGCGCGCGGCCTGCCCGATCCGCGCAGCCTGATCGAGACCGCGCTGCAACGGCTCGACGACCGCAGCGAGCGGCTGTGGCTCGGCATCGCCGCGCTGCTGCGGCTGCGCGGTCAGAGCGTGCAGGCACTGGGCCGGATGCTGCGGCGCGACATTCTCGAGCGCGAAGTCGGGCGCTTGCGCGACGGGGTTTCCAACCTTGCCGAACGAATAGCGCCGGCCGTGGCGCGGTTGCTGCAGCAACGCGAGATCGCGCTGGCCGGCGCCGCCGGCCGCCTCGCCAGCTGGCGCCAGGCGCAAGACAAGGTGCTGGAGCGCGGCTACGTACTGGTGCGGGACGCCAAGGGCGCGGTGCTGACCTCGGCGCATGCGGTCGCACCGGGCGCCGACTTGGCGCTCGAATTCCACGACGGCAAGGTGGCGGCGCGCGCCATCGGCCGCGAAGCCGACAAGCCGGCACGACCGCCGGCGCCGAAGCGCGAGCAGGGCAAGCTGCTGTGAAGCGTTTCGCGCTTGCCATGCTGCTCGCGTTCGTCGCGACGGATGCGTTCGCTGGTAATCTTTCGCTCGACGGCACGATGACCCAGGGCACGCTGATCCGCGGCTTCGCCGGCCCGGGCGCCCGGGTCACGCTCGACGGCAAGGACGTGCGGGTCGCGCCCGATGGGCATTTCATCTTCGGGTTCGGCCACGACGCGCTGGCGCACGCGAAGCTCGTGGTCGTATTCCGCGACGGTTCGCATTTGCAGATGACGCTCACCATCGCGCCGCGGCATTACGACGTGCGCCGCATCGACAATCTGCCGCCGGCCGAGGTCACGCCGCCGCCGGAAACGCTGGCCCGCATCGAGCGCGAAGCCGCCGAGATCGACCAGGCCTTCGCGCAGCAGAGCGACAGCGTCGCGTTCGAGACGCCGCTCGCATGGCCGGTGACCGGCATCATCACCGGCATCTACGGCAGTCAGACCTTTCTGAACGGTCAGGCGCGACAGCCGCATCTCGGCGTCGATATCGCCGCGCCAGCCGGCACGCCGATCAAGGCCGCGGCCGGCGGCGTCGTCAGCTTCGCCAAGCCTGGCCTGTATTTCACCGGCGGCACGGTCATCATCGATCACGGCTACGGACTGTCGACACTCTATATCCATTTGCAGAACATCGCCGTGCGCGCCGGCGATCGTGTCACGCAGGGTCAGATCATCGGCGCGCTTGGCGAAACCGGGCGCGCCACCGGTCCGAATCTGCATTGGGGGCTGGTGTGGAACGGGGTCCGCCTCGATCCCGCGCTGGCGGCCGGGCCGATGCCGCAGCCCGACGCCGCTAGTCGGGCCAGCGCCGGTGCAGCCAGAATCACTGCTCCGGACGTCGACGAACCCATCCTTCCACCGCCGCATTGACGGCCGTCATCAGCCGTTTGACGTCGGTCTGGCCGACGCCATGTCGAGCGGCATGACGCGGAAAAAGGCGAAGGCGAGCCGCGCGAACAGACTTTCGGTCCAGTCGCGTACGCGCTGCGTGCCGCTGTGCTCAGCCATGGGTCGCCGGCTTGAGCACGCGGTCGAGCAACCGCTCCACCGCCGCTTCGTCCTGCCATGCGATCGTCAGGGACAGATATTGGATGCGCGTCCGCCACGAAGGCGCGAGGCGCACCCAGTCCTTTTCGGTGGTGATAAGCGCGGCGCCGGCTTCCGCCGCCGTGGCGGCGAGCGCCGTCAGCTCGGTTTCGGTGTAAGGATGATGGTCCGGAAAGCCGCGGGCGGCCACCACCCGTGCGCCGACCTTGGTAAAGTGCTCGAAGAATTTTTGCGGCCGGCCGATGCCGGCGAAGACGACGAGCGCCTTGTCAGCGAGGTTCGCCTCCGCCGGCCGCGGTTCGGCATGCAGCATCGGGATTGCGCCCAACAGCGATGTGGCGCCGGTTTGGTCAGTGCCGAGCATCGCCACCGCATCGGCGCGCGCGAGGCCATGCGCAACGGTCTCGCGCAACGGTCCGGCGGGCATGACGCGCCGGTTGCCGAAGCCGTAACCGCCGTCGAGCGCGACCAGCGACAGGTCTTTCGCGAGCGTCGGATTCTGCAGCCCGTCGTCCATCAGGATCGCTTGCGCGCCGGCCGCGGCGGCGGCCCGGGCGCCGGCAGCGCGGTCACGCGCGATCCAGGTCGGCGCGCCGCGCGCCAGCATCAAAGGTTCGTCGCCGACGGCAGCGGCGTCGTGTCGGTCGGGATCGACCCGCACCGGCCCAGGCAGCGTGCCGCCATAACCGCGGCTCAGAACGTGAACGGCGATGCCGCGGGCGGTCAGCCGCCGCGCCAGGTCGGCGACAATCGGCGTCTTGCCGGCGCCGCCGGTCACCAGATTGCCGACGCAAATCACCGGCACTGGCGCGCGATAGGCTTGGACGAAAGCACGTCGCGCTACGCTGACGGAGTCATAGATACAGCCGAGCGGCGCCAACAGCAGCGACAACGCGCCGCGCCGTGCCCAGAATTCAGGCGCGCTTGGCGGCATGGGGCACGAGGCGGTCGAGCCAGGGCGCGATACGCTTCATGACGGCGTCGAGCACGACCCGATTGTCGGCGGCGATGCCGGCGGCGGCGGCGGCGCGTGCCGCGCGCTCGACCGGATCGTCGATCAGGCGGCCGACGGCTTCGGCGAGCGCATCGCCGTCGCGCACTTCGATCGACGCGCCGGCGGCGGCGAGCGCCTCGGCCGCGCCGGCGGTGTTGCTCATGTCGGGTCCATGCAGGATCGCGCAATCGAGCAACGCTGCTTCGATCGGGTTATGACCGCCCTTGGGCGTCAGCGAGCCGCCGATAAACGCGATACCGGCCAGGCGATAGAACAAGCCAAGCTCGCCGAGCGTATCGGCGAGATAGATGTCTGCGGTGCGGTCGATTCGCTCGTCGCGCGAGCGGCAGACCACTTGCAGGCCCTGGGCCTCGAGCAGGCGGGCGATCTCGGCACTGCGCGCCGGGTGGCGCGGCGCAATGATCGTCAGCAGATTGGGATGCTTCGGGCGCAGCCGGCGATGGGCCAGCACCGCCGCCTCTTCCTCGCCCGGATGGGTCGAGGCGGCCAGCCAGATGGTGTGGCCGGCAAGCGCCGCGGCGAGGTGCGCAAGCTCGCCGTGGTCGACTGGCAGGGGCGCCGCCGCTGCCTTGAGATTGCCGACCGAGGTCGCACCGGCGGCGCCGAGCTGCTTCAGCCGCGCTGCCTGGACATCGTCCTGCGCCAGACACAGATCGAAACTCGCCAGCAGCGGCGCGATCATTCCCGGCACACGCTGCCAACCGCGGAACGACTTCGCCGACATGCGGCCATTGAGCAACAGCAGCGGCACGCCGAAGCGGTTGGTTTCGGCGATCAGGTTGGGCCACAGCTCGGATTCGACCCACAGCGCCAGATCCGGCCGCCAGTGTTCGAGAAAGCGCCGCACATAGGCGCAGCGATCGACCGGCACATATTGGTGCCACGCGCGATCGCTCGGCAGGCGGTTGGCAAGCAGCCGCGCCGAGGTCACGGTGCCGGTGGTCACGAGCACGGACAGATGCGGGCGCTCGACCAGCAGCCGGTCGATCAGCGATAGCATCGACATCGCCTCGCCGATGCTGGCGGCGTGAACCCAGACCAGCGGTCCAGCGGGCCGTGGCCGCGAGGCGATCCCTTGGCGTTCGGCGAAGCGCTCGGGGTCCTCTTTGCCGCGCGACATGCGCTGCGCCAGATAGAGCGCGATCAGCGGCCCGAGCGCCGAGGTGCCGCCGCGGTACAGCGAGAGCAGCCGGCTCATCCGTGACCGTTCTGGCGCTGCATGCGGCGCAGCGCCTGGCGTGATTGCGTTCCGGGCGAGACGCGCTCGCGGCCGACGCGGCGATCGGCTTCTTCGGTGATCGCGTTGAGCCGTTGTTCGATGCGCGCGCGATAACGCTCGACGCCGGCATCGTCGAGATCGGCAGGCACGTCGATCGGCTCGTCCCAGATGAATGCGCCGCGCGAGAACGGCAGCGGCAGATGGAAACGATCCCACGTGTCGAGGATACGTCGGCGGCGTGTCGCGTAAGCCAAGGGCACGATGCTGACGCCGGCAAGACGCGCCACCGCGACGATGCCGGACGAGGCGCGCATCGCCGGCCCGTCGGGGCCGTCGGGCGTGATGCCGACGCATTCGCCGGCCTTCAGGTAGCGCACCATGCCGCGCAACGCCGCCGAGCCGCCCGCCGTCGTCGAGCCGGCGATCGAATCGATGCCGAAATGGCGCACCGCGTCGGCGATGATGCGTCCGTCGCGATGGCCCGAAATCAGCATGTGGATCGGCACCGGCCGTTGCCATGCGCACGGCATCATCAGCAGGCGACCGTGCCAGAACGCCAGGATGAATGGTCGCCGCGCTGCATGCAGGGCCGCGGGAACCGATCCGCCTTCGACCGTCCACGCGCCAGTCGCGTGCACCAGTCGGATATAGAGCGAGACTAGCCAGCACAGAAAACGCCGCACACCGTCCCGGCGCAGGACACGCTTCGCCCAGCCCATGCGCTAGGACGCCCGGATCGCGCGCGGCGCGCGCTCGCCCACCGCCTGGTCGGCGAATTGCAGCGCGTAGAGGCGCGCATAGACGCCCTGCTGGCGCAGAAGCTCGGCATGCGTGCCATGCTCGACGACGCAGCCGCCGTCGATCACGTAGATCAGGTCGGCGCCGGTTACGGTCGACAGGCGGTGCGCGATCACCACCGTGGTCCGGCCCTGCATCAGCGCGTCCAATGCCGACTGGACGTGGCGTTCGGATTCGGTGTCGAGCGACGATGTGGCCTCGTCGAGCAAGAGGATCGGCGCGTTCTTGAGCATGGCGCGGGCGATAGCGATGCGCTGGCGTTGGCCGCCCGACAGCTTGACGCCCTGCTCGCCGACCATCGTGTCGTAGCCCTGCGGCAGGCGGCGGATGAACTCGTCGGCAGCGGCAGACTTGGCGGCGGCGACGATCTCTGCGTCCGCGGCGCCCAGGCGGCCGTAGGCGATGTTCGCCTTGATCGTGTCGTCGAACAGCGTGATCTCCTGGCTGACCAGCGCGATCGCGCCGCGCAGGCTCGCCAACGTGATCTCGCGTAGCGGCTGGCCGTCGATCGCGATGCTGCCGGAGGTCGTGTCGTAAAAGCGTGGCACGAGATTCAAAATAGTCGACTTGCCGGCGCCCGACGAGCCGACCAGCGCAATCCGCTTGCCCGCTGGCACGGTCAGCGAAACGCCGCGCAGCGCGTTAGCGCCGTTGGCGTAGCTGAACTGCACGTCGTGGAAGCGGATCTCGCCGCCTTTGATCGCCAGCGGCCGCGCATTCGGCGCGTCCGTAATCGTCGGCTCGGCGTCCAGGATGTCGAAGATGCGCTGCGCCGCCGCCATGCCTTCCTGGAGGCTGGCGTTGATTCCGGCGAGCGTCTTGAGCGGCTGGTAAGCGAGCAGCAGCGCCGTAATGAACGAGAAGAACGTGCCCGGCGTGCGCGCACCGATCAGCACCTGATGGCCGCCATAGAGGATGACCAGCGCCACGGCAACGCCGCCGAGCGTTTCCATCAGCGGCGAGGCGATGGCCCGGATGCGCGCCGCACGATTGATCAGCTTGACGAGGTTGCGGATGATCTGGCGCACGCGCGTCGTCTCGTACGCCTCCATGCCATAGGCCTTAACGTGCCGCGCGCCCTGGAACGTCTGGTTGAGCAGCGTCATGAACAGGCCAACTTCGGCCTGCGTGTTGGCCGAAACGCGCCGCATGCGCCGACCGATGCTGATCAACGGCCGGAAGGCGATTGGGAACACCACCATGGCGACCAGCGCGAGCCGCCAGTCCTGATAGAACATGAGAGCGCCGAGGAACAAAGCGGTGACGGCGTTCTTGCCGATATTGGCGAGAATGTCGGTCGCCGCCGCGCGCAACATGACGGCGTCGGTAGTGAAGCGCGAGATCAGCGTGCCGGTCGGGTTGGCGTGGAAGAAGGCAAGATCGGTGCGCATGATGCGGGCAAACAGCGCCGCCTGCACGTCGCCGACGACGCGCTGACCGACGTTCGTCATCAGCACCGTTTGACCGTAATTGGCGAAGCCTTTGACGAAGGCCAGCACGATGACCACCGCCGGAATCACCAGCAACAGCGTGGCGTCGTGCGCGACGAACACGCGGTCGAGCATCGGTTGCATCAGCCAGGCGTTGGTCGCAGTCGCGCCGGCCATGAGGCCCATGCACACGAGCGCAATCGCTAGGCGGCCGAAATAGGGACGCACGAACTGCCGGATCATCCGGCGCAGCAGCGGCAGGGTGGCCGACCGCTTCCTCGCGGCGTCGTGCGGCGGTGCGTCGATGCTCAAGCGACCGGAATCCTCTGTAAAACCCGGGGTTTACGACGCGATCATAGCATGCCGCGGCGCGCCGGTTGCACTGTTAACGGAAGTGCCGCGGCCCTGGCAAGGCCGCCGCGGCGCGTCAGGCGCCGGCCACGGTCATGCCGTCGACCCGCACGGTCGGCGCGTCGATGCCGGTGCGGAACTCGAGGTCGCTCGCCGGCGTGAGGTTCAGGAACATGTCCTTGAGATTGCTGGCGACGGTCACCTCGCTGACTGGGAAGGTGAGGGCGCCGTTCTCGATCCAGAACCCCGCCGCGCCGCGGCTGTAGTCGCCGGTGACGCCGTTGACGCCCATGCCCATGAGCTCGGTGACATAGAAGCCGTTGGTCACCTCGCCGATCAGCTCCTGCGCCGTCAGCACGCCCGGCACGAGATAGAAATTGGCGGGCGCCGGTCCCGGTGGACCGGATGTGCCACGGCGCGCGTGGCCGGTGGTTTCGAGCTTGAGCTGACGCGCCGAAGCGAGGTCGAGCAGCCAAGTCTGCAGCACGCCGTCGGCAACGATGTCGTGCTTGGTGGTGGCGACGCCTTCGCCGTCGAACGGCGCAGAGCGATGGCCGCGTTTCAGGTGCGGATCGTCGACGATGGCGATGCCGCGCGGAAATATCGGTTGGCCCATCCGGTCCTTGAGGAACGATGTGCCGCGCGCGATCGACGGCCCGCTGATCGCGCCGCTCAAGTGGCGCAACAGCGACGACGACACGCGCGGATCGAACACCACCGGAACCTTGGCGGTCGGCATCTTGCGTGCGCCGAGCCGGCGGACCGCGCGCTCGCCGGCCTTGCGGCCGATCGCCGTCGCCTCCTTGAGGTCCGCACCGAACACCGCCGAGTCCCAATCGTCGTCGCGTTCCATCGCCGTGCCGTTGCCGGCGAGGACCGCGACCGCGACGGCGTGGCCGGTGGTCGTATAGCCGCCGGCGAAACCGTTGGAGGCGACGAGCGCCACGCGATGACGCGACCAGCTGGCTTGCGCGCCCTCGGAATTGGTCACGCCTTCGACTGCGCGCGCTGCGTCCTCGGCTGCGCCGGCGCGCTCGGCCAGCACTGCCGGCGTGGGTTCGACCGGATCGGCCAGATCGAGATCGGGAATTCGTTTCGCCAGCGCCGCCGGATCGGCAAGGCCGCAATAGGGGTCTTCCGGCACGCTGCGCGCCATCGCCAAGACGCGGCCGACGATTTCGTCGCCATGGTTGGCGTCGCGATCGTTGGCCGAGACGATCGCTTGGCGCTTGCCGACGATGACGCGCAGACCGAGGTCGAAGCCTTCGGCACGTTCAAGCTTTTCGAGCCTGCCGAGACGCTGGGTGTGCGATAGCGCGACGCTGTCGATCAGGACTGCGTCGGCCTGGTTGGCGCCGTCCTTACGGGCGCGGTTGACGAGATCGCCGAGCAGCGCGAGCGGATCGAGGACTTTGAGCATGCGGCATCATATGGTGACAGTCGCCGCGGTTGCCAGCGCAACGGCTCAGCCGGTGAGCTGCCACACCGTGGTCTCACGCGCCTCGCGGTCTTCGAGATCGAGCGGCGTCGGCACCCAATAACGCGCCAGCGCCTGCAATCCGCCGGTCGGCAAATAGGCACGGCCGGGATCGCCGAGCAGGATCAGCGCGCCGCCGCGTGCCCGCGCCGCGAGCCAGGGTATAAGCCGTTCAGCGAGGGGCCGCTCGTAGCACATGTCGCCGGCCAGCACCGCGTCCCAGATGCCGTCGGTTGCCAGCAAGTCGCCGCTTTCGACCGCAATATCGACCTCATTGAGCGCGGCGTTGAGCGCCAGCGCGGCAAGCGCGAAACGATCGGGCTCGGCGGCAGTGACGTGGGCGCCGGCCTTGGCGGCGGCGACGGCGACGACGCCGCAGCCGGCGCCGAAATCGAGAACGCGACGACCGCTGACCAGCGCGGGATGATCGAGCAAATGCCGCGCCAGCGCCTGGCCGCCGGCCCAGGCGAAGGCCCAATAAGGCGGCGGCAGCTGCGATTGCGCCAATGTCGCTTCGGTTGCTTGCCACAATGGCGTGACCTCGGTGGCGAGGTGCAGCCGAATCTCCGGCACCAGCGGCGGCGATGCGACCGCCGTGTGGTCGCGAACGAAGTCGCGCTCAGACGACATGCGCGGCGACGATGCCGAGCAGCAGGCTCCAGCCGACGAAGCGGTTGGAGCGGAATTTGGCGAGGCAATCGACGCTGTCGTTGATGTCGACGGTCGCCGCTTGCCAGCAAAGCTGCGCCGCCGCGATCGCGAGACCGAGCCAGAACGGCCAAGCGTCCGCCGCGCGCGCGCCGGCAGCCGCCCACAGAACCACCGCGCCGGCATAGAACGCGAACAGGAACGGCCGCGTCCGCTTACCGAGCGCCAACGCCGACGATTTGACGCCGATGAGCGCGTCGTCGTCCTTGTCCTGGTGGGCATAGATCGTGTCGTAGCCGAGCGTCCAGCAGATGCCGCCGGCATAGAGCAGCAAAGCGGGCCAGGCGACGTCGCCGCGCGCGGCCGCCCAACCTAACAGCGCACCCCAATTGAAATTGAGGCCGAGGAAGAATTGCGGCCAATAAGTGATGCGCTTCATGAACGGATATGTGCCGATCAGCGCCAGCACCAACAGGCCGAGCAGGATCGCTGTGCGGTTGAATGAGAACAGCACTGCGGCGCCGATCACCAATTCCAGCGCCATGAAGGCGATCGCCTGCTTGACCGAGATCGCGCCGCTGGCGATCGGCCGCGTGCGCGTGCGGGCGACGCGCGCGTCGAAATCGCGGTCGGCGATGTCGTTGAGCGTGCAGCCGGCGCCGCGCATGGCGATCGCGCCGATGCCGAACAACGCCATCAATTTCCAATCCGGCCACGCCGTTGCCGCCAGTGCGATGCCCCACCAGCCGGGAAACAGCAGCAGCCAGGTGCCGATCGGCCGGTCGAGTCGCGCCAGCCTGAGATAAGGTCGCCACGCCGGCGGCGTGCAGCGGTCGACCCAATCGCCGCTCCGGATGTCGGTCATGCCCCATCTTGCCTGCGGACCGGCCGTCATAAAAGTGTGGCAGTATCGGGTCTATGGCCTACCGCAAGATGACGCGGATCTTCGTCGAATCGGACCTTGCGCCCGGCGTCAGCCTGCAGACGACGGCAGGGCAGGCGCACTACCTGCTGTCGGTGATGCGGTTGAAGCGCGACGACACGCTCGCGGTCTTCAACGGCCGTGACGGCGAATTCAGCGCCCGCATCGCCGAAGCTGGCCACCGCGTCTGTACGCTCGAGGTCGGCGAACGGCGGCGTCCGCAACGCGCCAAGGGCAATTTGTGGCTGTGCTTTGCGCTGCTCAAGCGCGCGCGGGTCTATTATCTGGTGGAAAAGGCGACCGAGCTCGGTGTCGCAGAGCTCCATCCGGTGATCACGGCGCGCACCATCGCCAGCCGCGCCAATCTCGACCGTTTGCGCGCCAATACGATCGAGGCCGCGGAACAGAGCGAACGTTTGACCGTGCCGGTCCTGCACGAGCCGGTGACGCTCGCGGACCTGATCGCGGACTGGCCGCGCGGCCGTCGGCTGATTTTTGGCGACGAAACCGGTCAATCGCCGCCCATTGCGACGGCGCTCAAGGATGTCGCGGGTGCGTCCTGCGCCGTGTTGATCGGGCCGGAGGGCGGCTTTGCGGATTCGGAGCTTGACCTGCTGCGTCGGCTGCCCTTTGTTTGCGCCGTCGGTCTGGGCCCGCGCGTACTGCGCGCCGACACCGCGGCGCTGGCAGCGCTGGCGGTGGTCCAGGCAGTGATCGGGGATTGGTCTGCGACCCGGTCGCGCTGACCGTCCGGTTTTTCGCAACACGTTCAGGGTCTGATGTCGGCTCCCTCGCAATCCGGCGGCGCGCCTATCACCGACAGGCGCCAGCTGGTCGAATATCTCGCTTCTGGCAGCAAGCCGCGCGCGCAATGGCGCATCGGCACCGAGCACGAGAAGTTCGTGTTCCGCCGCCGCGACCTGTCGCGCCCGTCTTACGACGGCGCCGACGGCATTCGCGCGCTGCTCGAACGCCTGCAGCGCTTCGGCTGGCAGAAGGTGATGGACGGCGACAATCTCATCGGTCTGTCGGAGGGCCAGGGCGCGATCTCGCTCGAGCCCGGCGGCCAATTCGAACTGTCGGGTGCGCCGCTGACGACGCTGCACGAGACGTGCGGCGAGTTGCATCGCCACCTGCGCCAGGTGCGCGAGGTCGCCGACGAGCTCGACCTCGGCATGCTTGGCATGGGGTTCGATCCCAAGTGGCGGCGCGAGGACGTGCCGTGGATGCCGAAGCGCCGCTACGCCATCATGCGCCGCTACATGCCGAAGAAAGGCACGCTCGGCCTCGATATGATGCTGCGCACCTGCACGGTGCAGGTAAATCTGGATTTCGCCGACGAAGCCGACATGGTGACCAAGTTCCGCGTCGGCCTGGCGTTGCAGCCGCTGGCGGTGGCGTTGTTCGCCAATTCGCCGTTCACCGAAGGCAAGCCCAACGGCTTCGTCAGCTATCGCAGCCATGTCTGGACCGACACCGATCCGGACCGCAGCGGCATGCTGCCCTTCGTTTTCGATTCCGGCATGGGCTTCGAGCGCTATGTCGACTACATGCTCGACATGCCGATGTACTTTGTCTACCGCGATGGCCAGTACGTCGACGTCGCCGGACAAAGCTTCCGCGATTTCCTCAAAGGCAAGCTGCCGGGCCTTCCCGGCGCGCTGCCGACGTTCGGCGACTGGTCGGATCACCTGACGACGGCGTTTCCTGAGGTGCGGCTGAAAAAGTTCCTTGAGATGCGCGGCGCCGATGGCGGTCCGTGGCGGCGCCTGTGCGCGCTGCCGGCGTTGTGGACCGGTTTGCTCTACGAGCAGACGGCGCTCGACGCGGCGGCGGCGTTGATCAAGGACTGGACGCCGGCCGAGATCGAGACGCTGCATGCGGCGGTGCCGTGCCAAGGTTTGGCGACGCCGTTCCGCGGCCGCAAGCTGAAGGATTGGACGCTCGACATGCTCGGCATCGCGCGCGACGGGCTCAAGCGACGCGCGGAACTCGACACCACCAAGGACGACGAGCGCATCTATCTCGAACCGCTGTTCGAGATCGCCGAACGCGGCCGTACGCCGGCGGAACTCCTGGTCGACGATTTCAATATGCGGTGGGGCGGCCGGATCGAACCGCTCTACGGCGAGCACGCGTACTAATTAAGCGTCGCCGTTTCCCAGAGTTTGGGGTCGGCAGAGGCGGTCTCCGGCGTTTCGCCCGACAGCGACATCCAGCGCGCATGGAACCAGCTCCGCGCCGAGACCTCGAGTTTGATGCGGCGCGCATCCGGCGGCCCCGACACGCCGAGCGCGCTCCACGGAATCAACGCATCGGCGACGATACGCGGCTGGTCGGCGCCGAAATAATGCACGCGGCCGCCGGTGATGGGCGGACAGGTAGCGCCGCGATGCTCGCTGGGCGATCCCGCGCACAGCAGCGGCTTCATCGGCGGATAGTCGTGCGTCTTGCCTTTGGGCGGGATGAAATAAAGCGTGAAGCGGTGCGGTCCGGCGCCGGCGTCGAGATCGAACTCGACGCGATAGGCTTCGCTCAACGGGAAGCCGCCTTTATAGGCGAGCACGCCGATATCGTAATAATCCTGGCCGATGGTCGCGAGCGCGATGCCGCGCGCGTCCCACGCGAGATACACCTCGCCGAAGGGTACATCACCGGCCGCCGTCGCCAAGGGCGGCAACAGCGACGCCGGCTTCGGCCAGTCGATCAGCGACGGCTTGGCGAAATCGATCGTCGCGCGCGGCACGCGGATCGCATCGCGGCTTTGACGGATCATCGCCGCCGCGGCGGTATGGCGCTGCGGCAGCTCGCGGTTGACCTTCGCAAGCGCGGTAACCAGCCGCTGGTAGGGTCGGTCGTTGATGTCGACCAGGCCGAAATTATAGTCCTCGCTGTCCTGCCGGCCGCCCAGCGGATAGTCGTAATATTGGAACCAGTCGAGGCCGAGAATCTCCGGTACGGCGGCAAAGTTGTACGCGGCGGCGCTGGCGCCGGACGCGCGCTCGGCCTGGGTCTCGACAGTCATGAGATGGCCGTTGTTGCGATTGCCGGTGCGGTTCTGGTGCGCCGCATAGAACCATTCCGAAATCAGTACCGGCTTGCCGTCCGACAGCGTGCGCAGCCCGTCGAAGAAATAGGGCGCGATCCAGCCTTCGGGACTGTCGACGTTGTAATTGGTGGCGATGACGTCGACATAGCGCGCCTCGGCGCGCACCGCAGCGGGATCGTAATAGATCGGCAGCCGGTCGCCGAAATAGAGCGCATCGGGATCGGCTTTATGAATTGCCGCCGCGGCCAAGGCGTAATAATGGCCAGCGACGACGCCGGTCCATTGGGATATGGCCTTGGCGCCGTCGCCGCCGGGTCGAAGCCGAGTCGTCTGGCGCGTTGCCAGCAGGTCCGCCCATGAACCGACACCGGCCGGCGGCACGAAATCGCGCGTGAAGCGCGACCAGTCACCGGCGTAACGGGCCCGCAGCATGGCGACGAGTTGCTGTTTGGTGAAATTGGCGGCCGGCTTACGCGAATAGAAGGTGAAGAGCGCGCCATCCCACCAGCCGACCTCATTGTCCGAAAAATAGCCGATGCGGTAAGCGCTGTTGCGATAAGGCGCGATCAGCTTCGCCGCTTCGGCGTCCATGATCGCGCCCATGTCCGGCCGGAACGGATCGAACCAATGGAATTTGGCAAGCCGGCCAAGCTCGAGATCGATGGTTGTCGGCAGGCGCAGCTGCTGCGGCGGCAGCGACCAGGCGCCGGCGGCGTTGAAGCCCCAGGCGCGCAGCCGCGCATCGGTCGCGTCGATCCAGTCGTTGAGCGACGCGTAATGCGCGTGCCAATCGTAATGCGGCCGATTGAGCTTGGCGCCCGACAGCCCGTCGTCGAGGACGCTGACGCCGATCGAGAAGGTGCGCGTGCCGCACGGATCGACCAGCCAGGCGCGACCGTCTTGCTCGACGGCATGCCAGCGCGTCGTCGGCGCCTGTGCCAGATCGCAGGCGGCGAAAGCCGGGCCGGTCAGGACAAGAAAAGCGGCGAAAGCGCCAACGCACGCCCGCCGAAAGAGAATCATGCGGCGGTGCCACCCACCGTGAGACCGTCCATACGCAGCGTCGGCTGGCCGACGCCGACCGGCACGCCTTGGCCGTCCTTGCCGCAGGTGCCGATGCCGTCGTCGAGCTTCAGGTCGTTGCCGATCATGGTGATTTTGGTCAGCACGTCGGGACCGTTGCCGATCAGCGTCGCGCCTTTGAGCGCGGGGCCGACCTTGCCGTTCTCGATCAGATAGGCTTCGGACGCCGAGAAGACGAACTTGCCCGAAGTGATGTCGACCTGGCCGCCGCCGAAATTGACGGCGTAAACGCCGCGCTTCACCGAAGCGATGATCTCAGCCGGGTCGTGCGCGCCGGCGAGCATGTAGGTGTTGGTCATGCGCGGCATCGGCGCGTGCGCGTAGCTCTGCCGCCTACCGTTGCCGGTAGGATTCATGCCCATTAGCCGCGCGTTGAGTCGATCCTGCATGTAACCCTTGAGAATGCCGTCCTCGATCAACGTGGTACAGGCGCTGGGCGTGCCCTCGTCGTCGACGGTGAGCGAACCACGCCGGTCCTTGAGCGTGCCGTCGTCGACCACAGTGACGCCAGGCGCGGCGACGCGCTGGCCGATCAATCCCGCGAACGCCGAGGTCTGCTTGCGGTTGAAGTCGCCTTCGAGGCCGTGTCCGACCGCCTCGTGGAGCATGACGCCGGGCCAGCCCGGGCCGAGCACGACGGCCATCTCGCCGGCTGGTGCCGGCACTGACGACAGATTGACGAGCGCCTGGCGCAGTGCTTCGTCGACCTGCGCGTGCCATTGGGCAGGATCGAAGTAACGCGCATATTCGATACGGCCGCCGGCGCCGTGACCGCCAACTTCCATGCGGCCGTTCTCTTCGACCACGACGCTGACATTGAGCCGCACCAGCGGCCGGATGTCGGCTTGCGCCTGGCCGTCGGCGCGGATGATTTCGATCGCGCGCCATTCGCCGGCCAGCGACGCCGTCACCTGCTTGACGCGTTTATCCTTGGCGCGGGCATAGGCATCGATGTCCATCAGCAGCTTTGCTTTCGCCTCGAACGGCACGAGCGCGAGCGGATTGGCGTCGGTGTAGAGCTGTCGGTTGGTGCCCGGCGGCGGCGCGGCGATTGTGCCGGCATGGCCGTGCTTTACCGCGCGCACGGTTTCGCCGGCGCGCCGGATCGCGTCCTCGGACAATTCCGAAGCGTGCGCATAGCCGGCGGCTTCGCCCGACAGCGCGCGCAGACCGAATCCCTGCGACTGGTCGAAGCTCGCGCTCTTGATGCGCCCGTCGTCGAGCGCGAGCGCTTCGGATTGGCTCCATTCGAGAAACAGCTCGCCGTCATCCATGCCGGCAAGCGACTCGCGGATGATCCGGTCGACGCGCGCGCGGTCCATGCCGGTGCCGGCGAAAAACAACGTCTCGGCGCGCGCCAGATCGGTCATAGCCCGGCTCCTTCTCGGTCCCGCTTCATTGCCAGAAACAGACATGGGGTGCCAGGGCCGTTTGCGCCAGCGCTGACGCCGCGCGTCCCGGGCGTCGCACCGCAGTTTATGCGGCATAAAGTCGCAATGTTGCGGTTGGCATCGTGCGGCGCTGTTCGCTATGACAGGCCGGATGCGGGCCGGTTTCACGGCATGACGCTTTCGTGTAGCGTCCCGCACCGTCGCCGCGGTTCGCGGCGGCGCTTCGGCTCAGGTGAGGACGAGGGGATGTCCATGACACGGCTTCCGGCAGGTGGGATCACGGTATTCGCGCGCCGCGCTGCGCGCGCGCTGCTGGGGCTTCCGGCGCTGCTCTTGGTCGCGTTGCCGGCGTGGGCCGAACAGCCGCGCGACTGGCAGCTCGGCTTGCAGCCGGCGGCGACGCCGGTGCGCGATCGCATCGACGGGCTGAACAACGAACTGTTGGTGATCATCACGGTGATCACGCTGTTCGTGATGGCGCTGTTGGCCTACGTGATGATCCGCTTCAACGCCAAGCGCAACCCGGTGGCATCGCGCACCACGCACAACACGGTGCTCGAGCTGGTGTGGACGATGGTGCCGGTGCTGATCCTGGTGATCATCGCCGTGCCGTCGTTCAAGCTGCTCTACTTCATGGCCGACACGCCGCACGCGCAGATGACGGTCAAGATCACCGGCCATCAATGGTACTGGAGCTACGATTATCCCGATCAGGGCGATTTCAGCTTTGACGCCAACATCCTGTCCGATGCGCAGGACAAGCAGTCCGGCGATCCGCGCCTGCTCGGCACCGATAACGTGATGGTGGTGCCGGTCGGGCAGGTGGTGCGCGTGCTGGTCACCAGCACCGACGTTATCCACAGCTGGTTCGTGCCCTCGGCCGGCGTGCAGGAATACGCGATGCCCGGCCGCACCAACGAAGCGTGGCTGAAGTTCGATCGACCGGGCGTCTATTACGGCCAGTGCAACCAGATCTGCGGCATCAATCATCCGTTCATGCCGATTGAAATCCACGCCGTCTCGGCCGACGATTTCACCAAGTGGGCGGCCGACGCCAAGAAGAAGTATTCGAGCAACGACGACGGCGCGCTGAAGTTCGCCGCCGACGCATCGCGGTAGCATTCGCGAGGAACCCATGACTTACGGAACGATGACGCACGATGAGCACGCCGACCACCGCCCGGGATTCGTTGCCCGCTGGCTGTTTTCGACGAACCACAAAGATATCGGAACGCTCTATCTGATCTTCTCGATCACGGCGGGATTGATCGGCGGCGCATTCTCGGTGGTCATGCGCTACAACCTGATGCATCCCGGCGATGCGCTGTTCCACAGCGACCACCAGCTCTACAACGTCATCATCACCGCGCACGGCCTCATCATGGTGTTCTTCCTGGTGATGCCGGCGCTCATCGGCGGCTTCGGCAACTGGTTCGTGCCGCTGATGATCGGCTCGCCCGATATGGCCTTCCCGCG
>Ga0126371_10002224_pt1 | contig 16666 bp, 16 predicted proteins | sample PanSoiMetaPlot_4_FD_110145 | JGI IMG/M metagenome (GOLD analysis project Ga0126371, IMG submission 110145) | Tropical forest soil microbial communities from Panama - MetaG Plot_4 | ecosystem: Environmental > Terrestrial > Soil > Tropical forest > Bulk soil | place: Panama | collected 2016-02-17 | reverse complement strand
ATGGGCATCGCCATCGGGTTGGCGACCGCCATCGTGCTGGAAACCTTTGTGTTGGCCGCCCAGATTCTCGGCTTGCAGGCCGGCTACGCCTACGCCTCCACCATCGATCCGAACACCGAAGCCGATTCCGGCGTGCTGCTAGTGGTGGCGCAGCTGGGCGCCAGCCTGTTGTTTTTCGCCGCCGGGTTGGATCGCGAACTGCTGCGCCTGTTCGCCTGGAGCCTGGACAAGGTGCCGCCCGGAAGTTACGCTTTCGGCCCCGGCGCCGCGCCCGCCCTCATCAAGCTGGGCTCGAGCCTCTTTTCTGTAGGATTGCGGCTGGCATTTCCTGTGGTCGCGCTGCTGGTGATGGTTGATGTGGCGCTCGCGTTGGTCGGGCGGGTCAACGCGCAGCTGCAGTTGCTGGCGCTGGCCTTTCCGGTCAAGATGCTGCTGACTTTGGTGGTGTTCGGATGGGGCACGCTGCTGTTTCCGAGGATCCTACGCGAGCTGAGTGGCCAGGCGTGGGGCGCCGCGCACCATTTGTGGGGACCATGAGACGCGATGCCCGACCGATTCGGAAAGACCGAACCGCCCACGCAGCGGCGCCTGGACAAGGCGCGCCAGGAAGGGCAGTTCCCGTCCGCGCGCGAGTTTGTCGCCGCGTTGCAGTTTCTGATCTTCCTGTGCGTGCTGGGGGCGGGCGGAGAACAATGGTTTCGGGCTTTCCGTCAGACGGCGCGGCATTGGTTCTTGCTGGCTTTTGCCGGCGAGCTTTCGCCGCAAGCTCTGACGCGGCTGGCGTGGGAGCTGTTCTGGGCCCACCTGCTGCCGCTCGCGCTGGCCGGCATGGCTGTCGTGGCGGCCACCTTACTGATCCGCCTTGCCACCACGCGCTTTGGTCTCAGCCTGAAGAAACTGGCGCCCGACTTCAAGCGGCTCGATCCGTTGGCGAGGCTGCGCGAATTGCCGCGGCAGAACCTGCCGGCGCTCGTCGAGGCGGCGGTTTTGCTTCCGCTGTTTTTGGGGGCGGTGTACGTCGTGGTCCGCGGCAAGTTCGAGGGCCTGCTGGTATTGCCTCTGACCAGTGCCGAAGGAGGCGCCCGTTTTCTGGCGGCTTCGCTGATGGATGTGTTCTGGAAGGCCGCCGCTGTCTTCCTGATTTTCGGCGCAGTCGACCTGTTTCGCCAGATGCGCCGATACCGGCGCGACCTGCGCATGTCCCGGCAGGAAATCCGCGAAGAGCTGAAAGAACTCGAAGGCAATCCCCAGATGAAGTCGCGCATCCGGCGCCTGCAGCGCGAGCGGTCGCGCCGCCAGATGATGAAGCAGGTGCCTACCGCCACCGCCGTCGTGGTCAACCCCACGCACTTCGCGGTGGCGATCCGGTACGTGATGGAAAGCATGGCGGCGCCGCTAGTCGTGGCCAAGGGAAAAAACTATCTGGCGCTGCGCATCCGCCAGCGCGCGGTCGAGCACCAGGTTCCGATCATCGAGAACCCGCCGTTGGCGCAGGCGCTGTATCAATCCGTCGACGTCGGGCAGGAAATTCCGCCGCACTTGTATCGCGCGGTGGCGGAGATTCTCGCCTACATCTTCAAACTAATGCATGGGAGGCTGCCGGGCTCGCCGGCTGAGCGCCCCGTATGACCCCCGCCAAAGCCCTCGCACCGGCCCGGCTCAATTGGTTCGAGTCGCTACCCTGGGCCAGCCTGGGCGATCTGGCGGTGCCGCTGGCCGTGCTGGCCATCGTGATCGCCCTGATCACGCCGCTTCCAAAATTCATGCTCGATCTGTTGATCGTCACCGACATTTTGATGTCGGTGACCGTCATGATGGTCTCGCTGTATATTGTCCGGCCGATTGAATTCACCTCGTTCCCCACGACACTGCTCCTGCTCACGCTTTTCCGCCTCGCGCTGAACATTTCGTCGTCCCGCCTCATTCTGCTCAATGGCAACACGGGTACCAAAGCGGCCGGTGAGGTAATTGGCGCGTTCGGCAGCTTTGTGGTCGGAGGCAATTACATCATCGGCGCGGTGATTTTCCTGGTGCTGATTGCCATTCAGTACGTCGTCATCAATCATGGCGCCGTGCGTATCTCCGAGGTCACCGCGCGCTTCACTCTCGACGCGCTTCCCGGCAAACAGATGTCGATCGACTCGGACTTGAACGCGGGTCTGATCGATGAAAGCGAGGCCCGCCGCCGCCGCAAAACGCTGGCCACCGAAGCCGAGTTTTATGGCGCCATGGACGGGGCTTCCCGGTTTACTCAGCGCGACGCACTGGCCAGCATCCTGATTACGGCGATCAATATTCTGGCCGGATTTCTCATCGGCGTGTTGCAGCACGGCATGGATTTTCAGAAGGCCCTGGAAACTTACACGGTGCTGACCATTGGCGACGGCCTGGTTACGGTCATCCCGGCTCTGATGATCTCGATTTCCGGCGGCTTGATTGTGACGCGTGCCGGTTCGGACGCGACGTTAAGCACCGATTTCCGCCGCCAGGTCTTCGGAAGCGCGCAACCTGTTCTGCTGGCGGCTGGAGTTCTGATGGCGCTGGCGGCGCTCCCCGGGCTGCCCAAGCTGCCGTTTCTGGCGTTGGGCGGAGGAGTTGGAGTGGCAGCGTGGAGGCTGCGGCGCAAGGAACTCGCCGCGGCTGCCGCGCCGGCCGAAGCCAAACCGGTGTCCGCCCGGGAGAACCTGGAAGCCCTATTGCGCGTCGAGCCCCTTTCGCTCGACCTAGGCTTGGGCCTGGTAGCGCTGGTGGATGGCGGTCCCGACTCGCCGCTGCTGCGCCGGATCGCTTCCATCCGTCGGCAATTGGCATCGGATCTCGGCTACCTACTCCCCGCCGTCCGCGTCTCCGACAATCTCTCACTCAAGAGCAGGGAATACGTGATTGCGCTCAAGGGCGTCGAGATTGCCCGCTACGAACTCCCCTCGGGATGCGAGTTGGCGATTCCTACCGTACCCGGCGAGAAGACCATCGAAGGGCAGCCCACACGGGAGCCGGCCTTCGGCATGGCGGCGCTGTGGATTCCGACGGCCAGCGCCGACGCGGCGCGTGCTGCCGGTTATACCGTGGTGGATCCGGTCAGCGTGATGGGCACGCATTTGGCCGAGGTGATCCGCCGCCACGCCTACGAGCTGTTCTCGCGGCAAGACGCCAAGAAGCTGCTCGACCGCGTATCGGTCGAGCACCCCAAGGCGGTCGAAGACCTGGTTCCTAAGCTGCTGCCGCTGGCGACGGTGCAGAAGGTGCTGCAAAACTTGCTGCGCGAGCGCGTCTCGATTCGCGATGCGGTGTCCATCCTCGAGGCGCTGGGCGAAGCCGGCGGCGTCACGCGCAATCCGGTGCTGCTTACCGAATACGTGCGTCAAGCACTCCGGCGCACCGTGGTCAAGCCGTACCTGAATCGCGCCGGGGACCTGCCGGCCTGGTTCCTCGATTCCAGCCTGGAACAGATTGTGGAGGCTGGGATCGAGCACGGGGAACAGAATAGCCACCTCAATCTCGCGCCGCAGACTATCCGTGACATTCTCGGGCGGATCACGAGCCGCATTGCGGCTCTCGAAGCCCCGGTCGTGGTGATCACCGCTTCCGGCCCGCGCTATTTCCTGCGCCAGATGGCCGAGCCGGTGCAACCGAATATGGTATTCCTGGCGCACAACGAGGTGCCGCCGGGCCAGAAAGTCCAGTCGCTCGGAACCATTTCATGAACCGTAAGCTACAGCTGCCGCTGGGGCCCGCCGATGTATCCAGTGGACCGTACCGGATCGTGAGCCGCGCTCATGAAGATCAAATCGTATTTCTCGTCAAGCGTTGAGGAGGCCCTGAGCCGGGCGCGCCGCGAACTGGGCGACGAAGCCATGCTCCTGCAGAGCCGCAAGGCGCCCGTGGCGGCGCGCCATTTAGGGGATTACGAAGTGGTGTTCGCGGTGGGAGCGGGGGAGCCGGCCGCTCGCGCGCCGGGCGAATCGGCCGTGCCTCAGCAGCTAGCGGGTGAAGTCGCCGAACTCAAGAAACAGTTGGATGCCATGCGGCGCGCACTCACACGGTCGGCGTTTGCGCCGGCGCAGCACCTGGCGCCGGAGCTATCGGAAATTTACGCACTGTTGGCGGCTCACGAGGTCGCGCCAGACCTGGCGCGGGAGCTTGTGCAGGCCGCCGCCGGGCGCGCCGGGTGGACCGGTGTGCCGGTAGGGTGTCCTCCCAATGCCGAAACTTGGCCTGCGGCTTTAGCCCAGGAAATCGAGTCTCGGGTGCGCGTGGAACCGGCCGTCGGCCGTGCCGACGCGCAGCCGCGCATCCTGGCTTTGGTCGGGCCCTCCGGCGCCGGCAAAACCACCACGCTCGTCAAGCTGGCCGTCAACTATGGCTTGGCCTGCCGACGTCCCGTGCTCCTTATCTCCATGGATACCTACCGGGTCGCGGCGGCCGAGCAGCTGCGATCCTATGCCACGATCCTCGGCGTTGGGTTTCAACAGCTCGAAACTGCCACGGCTCTGGCCCAAACCCTCGAAGAAAACCGGGGCAAGGATCTGATCCTGATTGATACGCCCGGGTGCAGCGTAGACGAGCTGGAAAGCTCCGATCTGGTCCCGTTCTTGTCGTCGCGCGGCGATATCGATACCCAACTGGTCCTATCGTCTTCGATGAAATCCGCCGATCTATCCCACGTGATCGATTCATATGAAATTCTCCGCCCCGGGCGTCTGTTGTTCACCCGTCTGGATGAGACCACGGCATCGGGGTCGATCCTGAACGAAACGGTGCGTACCGGCAAGCCCCTGTCGTTTTTCGCCACGGGGCAACGAATCCCGGAGGATCTCGAGGCGGCGTCCGCGGGAAAGTTGACCGAAATGGTCCTCGGAGGGTGCGCGACAGCCGCTCTTCGTCGCGCGAGCAGCGCCGCGTGATCGACGCAGAGGAACGCAATGGGCTCCTATGGGGCATGTGAGATGATCACCGATGCGGAACGCGAACGGCTCATTCTGGAGCATCTACCCCAGGTCCGTCTGATTGCCCGCCGGATTCAGGAGCGCCTGCCGGAAAACATCAGCCTCGAAGATCTGGTATCGACTGGCGTCCTAGGCCTGATCTCCGCGATTGACAATTTCGATTCCAGCCACAACGTCAAATTGAAGACGTACGCCGAATACAAAATTCGCGGAGCCATTCTCGACAGCTTACGTGGTCTCGATTGGGCGCCCCGTCAGAAACGGCGTAAGGCCAAGCAGATCGAAGCAGCTATTGCCGTAGCGGAACAGCGGGTTCAGAGAGCGCCTACCGAAGAGGAGATCGCCACCCAGTTGGGTATCGCGCTCGAAGAATATCACCGGTGGCTGGTGGAAATCCGTGGGCTGAACATAGCCAGTCTGGAGTATGCCGGCCAGGAACAAGGGCGCGACTTGTTGCACTATGTACCGGATCCAGAGGAGAAACTCCCGTCGACCTTGCTGGAGCAGTCCGAGCTCGAGCGCCTGGTGGCGGAAAGCATCGATCAAATCCCCGAGATCGAGCGCACAGTCCTCAGCCTTTATTATCACGAGGAACTGACTTTGCGCGAAATCGCTCAAGTCGTCAAACTGCACGAATCGCGGATCTCTCAGCTGAAATCGCAGGCGATCCTACGCCTGCGGGCCCGCCTGGCCGCGCAGTGGCCAGCTTCCCACGGGGCGGTCACCGCATGAGCGAATCGGACTCTCAGTCTCTGCAAAACCTCATGGGGGAGTGGACGGCGAGCCTCGCCGAGCTGCTCGAGTCGATGACCATGCAACGGCCCGGCGTCCGCTGGCAGGCCGTCACCGGAACGGACGCAGAAGGCGCTGTGGGACCCGCAGCGGACCTGCTCTGGTGGGAGCAGGCTTTCCAATTCTCGCCGGAGGCCCTGGTCTGGGTTGGCGCCCCGCGGACAACCTGGGAACACGCTGCCGCGCTCATGTTGAAAGCGGCCGGATTGGAGCCGGATTCGGGAAAAGACGAAGGCGTGGAGGCCGAAGCTCGCAAAACCTGGCAGGAGATTCTTGGCCAGTGGCTTTCAATGCTGGGGCGGTCTGTCAGCTCTCTGTTGGGCCGAGAAGTCCTCTGCGCGAGCGGCGCCGAACACGCGCCTCCCAGCGAGCCGGGCGAGTGGGCTGTGGTCTCAATGGAATTCCCGGATGGTACGAAGACCGCGCTCGCCGTCACGTTTAGCGCGACACTCCGCAGCTTGCTGACAGCGCCGCCCGCGGTTGGGGCGCCGGATCCCGATATTCAGGCCCAGCCCGCGCCGCCCACCCCAGGCGCGAAAACTCCGCCTACGATGGAACTGCTCCTGGATGTCGAGTTGCCAGTGAGCATCTCCTTCGGAAGAACGGAGCTTCCACTGAAAGAAGTATTGAAACTAACCACCGGTTCCATCGTCGAGCTGAATCGCGGCGTCAATGAGCCGGTCGAAATCCTGGTCAATCATTGCCTGGTAGCCCGCGGAGAAGTGGTGGTTGTCGATGGCAATTACGGCGTCCGCGTCCAGCGCATCGTGAGCCGCCAGGAACGCCTTCGCAGCCTGCACTAATCGATTCCGCCGCAACTTGCCTGCCCTGGCCCTATCGACCTGCCCCATAATAGGAGCGAGACCTATGACCGTCGAGATCGAAGGCGTCGCGCTCCACCTTGCTCACCCCGATGAACTCCCCATCCAGTGGGTGGGGCAGGAGGAGCTCATGCGGCAGTTGTTGGCGGCTTGGATGGTGGTCCATGACCAGGACGTCCCGATGAACCCGCGCCTCCTCGGCAAACCCGGCGTCGGCAAGACTACGCTCGCGTATGCCGCCGGAAAACGCATGGGGCGCGACGTTTATATCCTCCAGGCCACGCTCGACACCCGGCCGGAAGACCTTTTGGTCACGCCGGTCCTTGAGGGAGAAGGGAGCTTGCGCTATGTCGCGTCGCCGCTGGTGACGGCGATGCTGCGCGGCGGCGTCGCTATTCTCGACGAAGGCAACCGGATGAGCGAAAAGAGCTGGGCCAGCCTCGCTCCACTGCTAGATAACCGGCGCTACGTGGAGTCGATCGTTGCCGGCATCAAGATCAAGGCGCATCCGCAGTTCCGCCTTGTCGCCACCATGAATGATGATGCCTCCACCTTTGAGCTGCCTGAATATATCCATTCCCGCCTGCAGCCGCAAATTTTCATCGATTTTCCAGAGCGTGACGAAGAGTTTCACATCCTGCGTGAAAATCTGCCGTTCGCCGAAGACCGAATCCTCCAATACGTGACCGATTTTCTGCAGATGGCCCACGCGGCCGATGAGCGCTACACCGTTCGCGACGGCATCAACATCGCGCGGTTTGCCATCAAGCTCAAGAGTCTCGCTACCGCCAAGGCCCACGAAACCGAATCTCTGGAAACCGCGATCATTGAAGTATTAGGAGAGGAGGCGTTGCGGTATGCCCGAGGAAACCGGCCCTCCGCTTCCTGACGCAGGGAGTCTGCAACGGGGCCGTTTTACCTACTTCCCGGTCGTACCGGGCCGGCTGGAATTCGCGCTCGAAGTCCGGCAGGCGCTTCTACGGGAAAGGCCCGATGTCGTCGCCGTGGAGCTGCCAACGACGCTTCATGCCGCGTGGATGCGCGCTGTCGCTCGTCTGCCGGAGATCTCGGTCATCCTCTATCCTGACGATTCGCAGGCTGGCCGCAACGACGAAGACAACGCGGTCTACGTGCCCGTCGAAGCCACCGACCCTTTTGCCGAAGCGGTACGCACGGCCCGCGAACTCGGGGCCGAAATCCTCTTCGCGGATCCCGAACTCAGTCCCCGGCCTCATCTTCCGGACGCCTATCCCGATCCCTATGCCATCCGGCAAATCGGGCTCCAGCGCTACGTGGAAGCCTATCGCGTCTATCCTCAGTTGAGGTCCGAAGAAATCGCGCGCCACGCCGCCGGCATCGCCTGGAAGCTGCAGGGCGCCAATCCGGAAGGGCGGGTGTTCGTAGTAGTGGCGCTCAACCTCCTCGATCCCGTCCTCGACGCCATGGAAGAGCCCCAGGCGCAGCCCTTGGTCCGCGCGCGCCGCGAAGGCATCCAACTGATCAATCCGCATCCGGAGTGCCTCGGCGAGATCACGGCAGAATATCCGGCGCTGCAGTGGCGCTATGAGGGTTTCCGCACGGCGATGTCGGACGCGAACCAGATTGATCGCCGCCACGCCCAACTGGCCGTCTTCCGCGACGCCGAAAGGGAGTACGAGATTCATACCGGAGAGCGCATCACGCACTGGCAGCGCCGCCTGCTGGCCAGGTATACGCGCAACCTAGCGCTGGCGGAACGGACGCTTTGCGCCGGGATTTTCGACCTCACGGTGGCGGCGCGCGCCCTCGCCGACGACAACTACGCCTGGGAAGCCTGGGAGGCCGCAAACCGCTATCCACCGCAAAAGACCGAGTCCGACTTTCCTACCGCCCGCATCTCGGGCGAGGAGGTCTGGATCGACACGCGCCGCATCCGCCTCCGCCGCCGTCTCCCCAGCACCAAGCGCCGCATGCGCCCTTACGGGTTGAAGCCTCGTAAGAAGGAAAAAGCGCCTGGTGAGTGGGCCAGCCAGTTGAATGGCACCAGCATCTGTTCCTATCCGCCGGAAGATCTAGTCATCGAGGATTACGGCCGTTTCCTCAAGAAGAAAGGAAAGAGCATCCTCTCCGAGGAACGTGCTCGCGTCGAGCCCTTCACCACTTCGATTCTGGACGGCATCGATATGCGCGAAACCATCCGCCGCTGGCACGAACGGCGAATCTACGTTCGCCAGTTCCAAAAAATCCACGGCGAGGTGGGTTCGGTGGTGGTGATCTTCGATGAGGACCGCGCGGGCCGCTACACCTATATGACCACCTGGCTTGGCGAAAACCAGAACGAATCGGACATGGCCTTCTATTCCACGTTCCCCTTCGACAACCTGGTGGGCCCTGGAATCGGTCGAGCTGAGTACGGCGGGTTTTTAATGAGTCTTCCGCCGCGCCGCATGTACGACGTGTGGCACGACCCCGACTATGAATTCGCCGAAAGCAAGCCTGAACGGCTCCTGCTGGCGGCCCTCGATTACTCGATTCACCGCTACGTGGTTTACGTGGCCGCCCAGCCGCCGCGCTCGATTTTCAAGGCCATCGCCACGCGCGCCAGCCGCACCATCATTTATATGCCGCTGGGCCAGTTGTCACCAGTTTCTCTGAAAAAGATTCGCGTCGTGCACGTGCTGGACGGTTACGAGAAGCGGGAAATCGCCAAAGATTATCTGTGGTGATTTCTACGCCGCGGACGCGTCCAGGCTGCGCACTTTCGCCGACAGAGTGGTTCGCTTCAGATGCAGCATCGCGGCGGCTGCCTTTTTGTTGCCGCCGGTTTTGAGCAAAGCCTGCTGGAGAATGCTGCGCTCGATCCACGCCAGCGTTCGTTCATAGTCCAGGCCGGAGTCTGGCACCGACACCACGGGCGGATCGGAGATCGTCTTTGCCGGCGCCTGCGCTGGCACGGGAAAGTCCTCCGGCGTGAGCTCCCGCCGGTCCGCGCTCAGAGCGACAGCCATCTCGATCGCATTCTCCAGTTGCCGAACATTCCCCGGCCAGGAGTAGTGGCACAACTCAGCGACTGCGGCCGGACTAATGGTCTTGGGACCGATCTCTTCGGCGCGGCAGATCTTTTCCACCAGATGCGCGGCCAGCACCGGAATGTCGTCCACGCGCTCCCGCAGGGCAGGCATCGCCAAGGGCACTACGTTCAACCGGTAATACAGGTCTTCCCGAAATCTGCCCTCCTCGATTCTGCGCACCAGATCGCAGTTAGTGGCCGCCACCACGCGTATGTCGGTGTAAATCGTTTCCGAGCTGCCCAGTCGCTGAAACTCCCTCTCCTGCAGAACGCGCAGGAATTTCGCCTGCAGGTCCAAAGGCAACTCGCCGATCTCATCCAGCAACAGAGTGCCGCCCTGGGCCTGCTCAAAGCGCCCCATTCGCGTCTGTACGGCTCCTGTGAAGGCGCCCTTTACGTGACCGAACAACTCTGCTTCGAGCAGATTCCCGGGCAGCGCGCTACAGTTCACAGCCACCCAGGGTCCTGGGGCTCGCGGCCCAGCCTGATGCAAAGCGCGTGCCGCCAGTTCTTTTCCCGTTCCCGTTTCGCCCGTAATGAGGACAGTCGCGCGCCGCCCTCCAACCAGCCGGATAACCTGGCACACTCGCTGAATTTGTCTGCTGTTGCCGACTAGCAAGGTTTCAGCCGAAGCGGTATCGCCCGGGAAGCCTTCTTTGGATTTTCGTCGCGAAATGGCCTCAAGAATCAGTCCGGTGTCCTGTGGATCCCCGTTCAGCATGCCATCCACCCCCTCCCGGGCCAACCGGACCGCATCGGCAACGGTAGCGTCGGGGTCTCGTATCACCAGAGGGGTATCACGGCTCACAGTTCGCATTTGGGCAGTCAGCGCAGCCACCGTCCAGTGCGGGATCGGAAACTGTAGGACGACTGCATCGAACCGCCTATTTTTCAAAGAGTTGAATGCGTTGGCGGGTGTCTCGCAGGTGATTTCCCAGCCGGCCATGGTTTCATTGGCGTTCACTGAATAACCCGCATTTACCCAGAGGATCCGGGGCTGTGCCATGGCGACTAAACCCAGCCATCGGCAGATTTGGTGAAAACTTTAGCAGTGTCGGCTGAAGGTTAACGCGGGTTTCTCTAAATACCGGGGCCGCTGCCGCCGATAAGAGGTATAGCTAGCAATGGCGTAAGTTATGAGAATTCAGGATCGAACTTCTATGGGGCCGTCCGCTGCGCAGGCGGGACGCCCGGCGGAGACCCAGAGGACGGGGCAGGATACCAGCAGCGAGGCGCCCGTTACCGGTCCGGCGGACGCCGATCGCGTCGAACTGTCCTCGACCTTGGGTCGACTGGCGCAAGCCATCGGCACGTATGCCACCAAGCGAACGGAGCGGGTTCAAGCTCTGGCGGGCGAATACCAGGCCGGCCGCCTCCGTCCGAATTCAGAAACCACCAGCCGCGCGATGATTGCCGAGGCGCTCGCCGCCCACGGATAAGAGCATGTCGGCCAGCGCCAACGAGAGGCTGGCGGCGGCCCGCGTGGCCGTGGACAACGCCTGTCAACTGCTCATCTCCCCCACTCCCATACAGATGGATCGCTGCGCCCGCCTGCTGGAGTCTGCGGCTGCCGAATTACGCTCTTTCCTAAAGTCGCCCCGGGCCTCTCAAACTCGAGCCGAAGAACTCGCTGAAACCCGCTCCCTGGTGAGCTCCATCGTGCGCGCCAAATGCTTGCTCGAAAGCGCCGGCGCTTTTTATGCGAACTGGGTCCGTTGTCTGGCCGCGTTATGCGGCGGATATACGGGTCACGGCCAGCCTGCCCCGCTGGAACGCGGCGGCCGTCTCCTGGCGAAAGGCTGAGCTATGGCGAACCTGTTGGCAACTCTTCTCAATTCCTCCGCCGCGCTGGATGTGTATGATCGCGTCCTGGAAGTCACCCAGAGCAACGTCACCAATTCCTCCACGCCCGGCTACGCCAAGCAGAGCTTGCGACTCGAAGCGCTGCCCTTTGATCCGGCGAAGGGGTTGCCAGGGGGCGTAACCGCCGGCGAGATGCAAAGCAGCCGCGACGAGTACGCCGAGCAGGCGGTGCGTCGCCAGACTTCCCAACTTGGGCACGAACAGCAGGCCGCTACCACACTTACCGCGCTGCAGGGTGTTTTCGATATCTCCGGCGAAATCGGCCTCCCCCACGCCTTGAACCAGTTCTTTCAAGCCGCGTCTGCGTGGGGACAAGCTCCTGGTAGCACGGCCGCGCGCCAAACGGTGATCGAACGGGCGATCGACGTTGCCCAGAACTTCCGCGCCTCGGCCACTACCCTGCAGAATCTCACTCGCGATACAGAGACGCAATTCAAGAACACAGTGGATCAAGTTAACCGGCTGGTTGGCCAGATCCAACAATACAATCATTTCGTACAACAGTCCGTCTCGGGTCCCCACGACATGGGAATGGATGCCCAAGTTCACGCCGATCTCGAGAACCTTTCCGAATTGATCGATTTCAACGCGGTGCGGCAGACAGACGGCACCACCACGATCCTGCTCAACGGCCGGGTGCCGTTGCTGGTGGGGGAGCAGCAGTTCCCCCTCAGCGCCCAGATGGCCATGCCGTCGGCCCCGTCGCCTATTAATGACAACGCGCCACCCTTCGCGCGTCTGGTGGCGTCGGACGGTTCCGATGTGACTGCTCAGACTACCGACGGCAAGCTGGGAGCGCTGTTGGATCTCCGCAACCGCGTGTTGTCTTCCTACATCGGCGATGCCTATCAGCCGGGCAGTCTGAACCGAATGGCAAGTCAGTTTGCCGATCGGGTCAACGAAATCCTGACCTCCGGGAATATCTCAGACGGCCCGCCGCCCGTGCCCGGAGTTCCAATCTTCCGCTGCGACGCGACGAATGCGACCATTGCCGCTCTTACGCTAACCGTCGACCCCACGGTCACTCCCGATCAGTTGCCGCTGATCAGTCCCGGGCCGCCATACGTGGGCAACGGGATTCCGCTGGCCCTTTCGCAGTTGTCGGTGCCGTCCGATGACGCGGATCGGATCGATGGCGTCAGCTACAGCGAGTTCTACGGCCAAATGGCTTCCAAAGTCGGCGGCTTGCTCAAATCCGCGCAGGGTGGGACGCAGGTCCAGCAGTCGCTGGTCGCCCAGGCCAAGAACCAGCGGCAGCAATTGTCGGGCGTCTCCCTGGACGAAGAAGCCATGATCCTCGTCGAATTTCAACGGGCGTATCAGGCCAACTCGCGGTTCATCACGGTCTTGGATCAGTTGACTCAGGAGACGATTGACATTCTCAGGTGACGTATGATCACTAATCTCGATGCGCAATCACAGATGTTCCTGGCCGAAATCGATCGCGCGCAGCGTCGCGTGGCCGAGGCCCAGCAACAAATCAGTTCGGGCAAGAGAGTGAGCGCGGCCTCCGACGATCCGGACGTCGTCACCGATCTGCTCCGCTTGCGTTCCGCACTGGAGCGCAACACGCAGGTCCAGACCAATCTGGGAATGGCCAAATCCGCGGTGACAGTGGCGGACACTACAATTTCCAACGCCCTGCGGGCTCTCGATCGCGCCCTCACCTTGGCCGCGCAAGCGGCGAACGGCACTCAGACCGCCCAGGGGCGACTAGGTTTTGTTGACGAAGTGCAGGCCCTCGAGGAGCAATTGGTAACCTCGAGCCAGACGCAGTCGGGCGGGTGGTACATCTTCAGCGGCGACCAGGACGGCCAGCCTGCATACCAGCTCAACCTCGACAATCCCAACGGCGTCGATCGCCTCGTGACGGCTTCTGCGACGCGCCTGATTGAAAACCCGGGCGGCGGCTCGTTCGTAGCATCCAAAACCGCCCAGGATATCTTCGATCACCGTAATTTCGACGATTCCCTGGCACCCGATAACGCGTTTGCCGCGCTCAACAACTTGCGGCTGGCACTGATCAACAACGACGAGGCGGGGATTACCGCCTCCATTAATTCGATCAAGCTCGCGTCCGACCACATAAACACCTGTCAGTCTTTTTACGGCGCTGTGGAGAATCGGATTCAGGACGCGCTGACGCTGACTGCGGCGCTTGACACCCAGATCCGAACCGAGATTGGCCTGAAAGAAGACGCCGACATTGTCTCGGCTTCGCTGGAACTCAGCCAGGGCAACCTACAGATCCAGGCTGCTCTGCAAATGCGGGGCAGTCTGCCGCGCACCACCCTGTTCGACTTCATCAGCCGCTAGCACGCGAACACGCCGCGCCGGAAGGGCGGCCGCCGCTCCTTATTGAGGCCGGAACGTGGATTCTGCCCCGAACCGCCGGTAGTTAGTATACGAGAGCCGCAGGCGCACCCGCTGCGGACCGCTCCGGAATGGCAACAAATCGTCTGCGTAGGTGTAGATCGGAAACCAGTGCTTCCCATCCACCGGCTTGCGGATGGTCGTGAAGCGCGGGAACAGATTCTCCTTCGTGGTGCTCACCAATTGCGGAACGGCTTGGCCTTCCATGCGCACGATGTTGTATTCCTTCTTGTCCACCCAGACCAGGCCGTCGAAGAAACGCTGGTTGCCCAGAATTTGGCGGGGACGCACCTGCACCACCCAGCAATCCACATCATCCATGGTCTCTTCCCCGCGGAACTTGGTCTCGTAATTCCAGAGCCGGTCTTCGGTCAGCACCATCGGCTGGATTTCGCGGATGTCGCGGAAATCCTCGTCTGTCAGCTGGAGAGACTTCAGGGTGTAATCGGGCTTTCCGATCATCTCCTCGGTGCGCTCATGCTCCGGCGAGAAGATAATGTCGCGTGTTTCCTTGTATTCGCCGCGAGCGGCGCCGCGCGAATCCAATTCCTGTAGCGTCACCGACTGGCGGTACATGTACTCGTTCCGCTCCGCCACGGTTTCGCTCTCGCGATGCGCCACCAGCCTGGTCAGGTTCGGCGGAGGATCTTCGGCGCGCAGGGGCGTCCCAAGCGCGGATGCTAGAATGAGGCCGATGACGCAAACGCCCGGCCGCTTCCGGGCAGCTCTGCTGATCGGCTGGCTGCTCCTGAGCGCCGCGGGCATCGGATACGCGCGATTGAAAGACATTCCCGTCTGGGCGGCGCTACCGGTGCTGGCCGCCTTCCTCGTGGAATATCCATTTTATCTGCTTGCCGGATTTCCGGAGTTGCGGGCGCGGCTGAGCGGGGCCCGCCTACCATTCTTTCTCGTGGTCTCGGCCGCGCTTCCGTACCTGACTTGTTATCTCGCGATTGGACATTTCCAGTGGTCTTCGGTCCTGCGGCTGGCCGCGCTCGCCCTCGTGTTGGGACTCTGGTACGTCATCCTACCCCAGAGCACGCTTACTGATGTTGCGTTCCTGATCCTGATCGCCGCCGTCCTGATCGGAAAATATTTCGACGCGATCTATCTCATGCCTGCTCCCGGCCTGAACATTTCCATCCTCGGCCAACTCGCCTTGATTCACATGACGGCGCTCGTGCTGTTAGTCGAGCGCCACGTCCACGAAACCGGTTTCGGATTCGTACCAAACCGCCGCGAATGGCGCATCGGATTGCTGCACTATCTGGGATGCCTTCCCGTCGCGGCGCTTGTCGCGTTTCCCTTGAAGGCGGTGCATCTCAGCGCGCCGGCTCCGTTGTGGAAAACCGCAGGCACGTTTCTGGCATTCCTCCTGGTCGTCGGCCTATTTGAGGAGTTCCTGGTGCGCGGTGTTCTGCAGCAATGGATGGAGGAATGGACGTGGAGCCGCAGTGCCGCGCTCTGGCTCACCTCTGGGGTGTTCGGGTTAGCCCACCTCTGGTTCACTGGCGGGGGCCGCCATTTTCCCAATTGGCGCTGGGCCCTGCTTGCGGGCGTGCTGGGCTGGTTCTGTGGTCATGCTCGCAACCAGGCTGGCAGCATCCGCGCCGGCGTAGTCACTCATGCCCTGGTGGTCACCACCTGGCGCGCGTTCTTCGTCTGAGACTCCGGTTCATTGTACAATCCTGGGTCTATGGCAAAACTTGGATTTCTCGGACTCGGATTGATGGGCTACCCTATGGCACGGAACCTTCTCCGCGCCGGACATGAAGTCGCACTCTGGTCGCACAGCGCCCAAAAGGCGCGCCAGCTCGCTACCGAAGAGAAAGGAAAATTCTGCGAGACACCTAAGCAAGTCGGCGAAAACGCCGATTGCATCTTCCTCTGCGTCGGCGACACCGGCATGTCGCGCCAAGTGATTCTTGGCGACAACGGCATTATTCACGGGGCGAAGCCGGGTACGGTGGTCGTCGATGCCAGTACGATCGGCCCGAGTGAGAGCCGCGAAATCGGCAGCGCACTGCGCGCCAGGCGAGTGGATTTTCTCGACGCCCCCTGTACCGGCTCCACGCCGGGCGCTCAAGGCGGCACACTCACCTTCATGGTGGGTGGCGACCAAGCCGTTTTCGATAAAGTGAAACCGTACTTTGAGCCGATGGGCAAGCGGCTTTACTACTGTGGGGGCCCTGGCCTCGGGCTGCAAGCCAAACTCAGCCAGAACCTGATTCTGTCAAACCTGTTAATTGCCTTTAACGAGGGAATGGTTCTCGCTACCAAAGGCGGTATTGATCCCAAGTTGATGCTGGACATCCTCGACAACTCCGCAGCTAAGTCGGGACTGATCAGCTATAAGGCGCCATTCGTTTTCCGTAGAGATTTTCAACCGAACTTCTCCGTAAAATGGATGCACAAGGACATTGGGCTCATGCTGGAATCGGGAAAAGAGCTCTCCGTACCCCTCCTTTTAACCTCTCTGACCAACCAGATTTTTCAGGCAGCCGTCTCGGAAGGTCATGCTGATGACGATATCTGCTCTACAATCAAAGTTTTAGAGGAATTGGCCGGGGTCGAAGTCAAGTCCCAATAAAAAAATCCGAATTCTGTTGCTTCCAAAATCGGAATCTACTATTATTGGAAGTAAGCCGGGGAGGCAACTCCCACCAAAGCGAGACTAACCTCTAAAAAAAGACCCCTGAAGCAATCCTCCCCGGCGCCCGAAAGGGTAAGGGTCTTCAAAAAAGCAAAAAGCAAGACGAACGACCCCTCCTGCCAAGCCAATCAGCAGCATCTCAACTCTCTCCATGTGAATGCAAAGTACT
>Ga0126371_10002223_pt1 | contig 16668 bp, 13 predicted proteins | sample PanSoiMetaPlot_4_FD_110145 | JGI IMG/M metagenome (GOLD analysis project Ga0126371, IMG submission 110145) | Tropical forest soil microbial communities from Panama - MetaG Plot_4 | ecosystem: Environmental > Terrestrial > Soil > Tropical forest > Bulk soil | place: Panama | collected 2016-02-17 | reverse complement strand
GGTTTTGTTCTCCGTTACGTCCAGATAGGCTTCGTCCAGTGAAAGAGGTTCGATGATATCCGTATGACGCTTAAAAATCTCGCGCGCAGCTCGCGAAACTGCTTTGTAGCGTACGAAATCCGGCGGAATGAAGATCGCGTCAGGGCACAATCTCTCCGCATGCATCGCAGGCATTGCAGAACGTACTCCATATTTCCGCGCTTCATACGATGCTGCGCAAACCACCGACCGGTTTCCACGCCATGCCACCACCACAGGCTTGCCGCGGAGTGCTGGATCATCACGCTGCTCGACCGACGCATAGAACGCATCCATGTCGATGTGCACGATTTTGCGAATCAGACTCAAGGCTCCATGATAGAGTGGCGCAGCGCAGCGAGAACGCAGCCCTAGACAGCGCGCAACAGCATGCAGGTAACATCGTCATGCTGGGGCGCATTCCCCACAAAACGATCCAGATCGGTAAGAATACTGTTCAACAGCATGGATGGAGCCAACATTACGCCGGAATTCAACATGGCAATGAAGCGGATTTCGCCATATTCTTCCTGACGGATGTTCTCCGCCTCGACGACGCCATCTGTGAACGCCGCCAGCCAGTCGCCTGGGTTCATTGACACTTCGCCCATATGATAAAGGGTATCTTCCACGATTCCGAGAGGTACTCCTCCAGCCTCCAGCCGTTCAATAGAGCCTGACTGTCGCCGCAGTATGGGATTATTGTGTCCTGCATTGACATAAGTCAGTCGGCGGGATGCGGGATCGAACTCAGCGATAAAGGCGGTGGTGAAGCGGCGGCCTCTCTGGCTATTGCTGCAGGCGTAACGATTCATCCTGCTTACCAATTCCGTTAATGAGCCCGGTGTGCCACTCAGAGTCTTTAAACTCGCCTGAAAAGTTGCCATTAACATTGCGGCGGGCACACTTTTGCCTGCGACATCAGCAACTGCAATGAGAAAGGTGGTATTCCCTGAGTCCAGGCATGGACGGGCGAAAACATCATAGTAATCCCCGGCGACTGTGTTGGCCGGACGGGTCGCAAAGGCGATCTCAAGGCCCGGGACTTGCGGAGGGGTTGACGGAAGCAGCCTGAATTTCCTTTGCAATCTGCAGGTCGCGCTTCATCACCACCCTGTCGGCGACCTCCAGGATCAACAGCACGAACATCAGAATCCCGCCATAGAAATGAAAATCCAGCGCGAACATCGTGACTTCGCCTGATTTGGTCCGCAAACTCCATTCGCCGCCCGGAACAATAACAAGCACCAGAGCGATAAGTAGCAAAACGCGCCGGGCAGGCGTGAGCTTCAACACAATGGCCCAAAAGAACTGGCTGGCTACGCTGAAGAAGTGCGAGCTATGGGTCACTCCCGTAGCGCGGGTGGAATCAACTTCCTGCGAGTAGAGGCGGTAGCCTGTGTTGGCATCCTTCCGGAACTGCGACCAAAGCTCGCTGACCTGTATACCTTCAGTGACGCGTTGCCAGAACTGGTCGACGCGATTTTTGAAAGCAACTCTCTCCATTCGCCGCTACTCCATCCACGGTTGTGGTCTGTCACTTCAATGAATCAAATCCGATTCTAATGATCCCAAGATCCAATATTCACTCGCACTCGGTTGTTATGGAGACTCAGCCTGGAGTTGCCAAGTGTGGTCATGATTCCGAGACGAAGAAAGCTTCTGCGAAGGTTCGTCAGTTGGTGCGGCAAAAGTTCGTGCTTCATTACTCTTTCTGACTTGATGGATTTCGTTTAATAGCACTATATCTTCGATTTATTTTGGGTGCAGGGCCTCTCCAGTTTGTGCTACCTTACGGCGCATCAGAGTTATCTGCCGGTCTCGTAGCGGAAATCGGCAAAGAACTTTGCGAGGAAGACTGGATGCACGCGACACTCAGCGCGGTGAGGTCCGATAAAGTTCGGCCTATTACCGCTCAGGGAGACACGGCGGCAACGGCTGTCCGCAATATTGCGGTGGATGCGTACCGCGGCTTGGTGATGCTGTTGATGATGGGCGAGGTGATGAGCTTCGCCAAGGTTGCACATGCATACCCGGGGAGCCTTTTCTGGCGGGTGCTGGCTTTCAATCAAACTCATGTGGAGTGGGCTGGGATGAGCCTGCATGACACTATACAGCCAGGGTTTACCTTTCTGGTTGGGGTGGCCCTTCCTTATTCCATCCACAGTCGTATTAAGAAGGGGCAGAGCTTTGAAAGTCAGCTAGCGCATACAATATGGCGCAGCCTGGTACTCATTGCGCTGGGGATTTTTCTACGGTCTACGCACAGCGGCCAAACATATTTCACCTTTGAAGACACGTTGACTCAGATTGGCCTGGGCTATACATTTGCATTCCTGCTGGCATATTGCCGGCCCCGATGGCAGTGGACAGCTTTGACTGCGATTCTTTTTGGGTATTGGCTGGCATGGGCGCTTTATCCAATGCCATCGCCGAATTTCAACTATGCAGCAGTAGGTGTGCCTGCAGACTGGCATCACAACTTTACCGGATTTGCTGCACACTGGAACAAGAACAGCAATCTGGGACAGGCGTTCGATCTCTGGTTCCTGAACCTGTTTCCGCGCACGTCGCGGTTTGCTTATAACGATGGCGGCTATCTTACGTTGAGTTTTATTCCGACGCTGGGCACAATGCTTCTGGGTCTTTTCGCGGGCCAATGGTTTCGCGCTGCGGCCCCGAAAATTCCGGTCAGGCTATTTCTGGTTGTGGGATTGGCTCTGATGGCGGCAGGTCTGCTGCTGCATGTTACGGGAGTCTGCCCGATCGTGAAGCGCATCTGGACACCAAGCTGGACGCTGTTCAGCGGCGGGGTCTGCTACTTGTTCCTCGTGGCATTTGCGTGGGTTATTGACGTAAAGAGGTATCGACGGTGGGCATTCCCGCTGGTTGTCGTGGGCATGAATTCGATTGCCGCGTACTTAATCGCCGAACTATCGCGAGACTTCATTATCGAAAGCCTGCATATCAACCTGGGACACCGAATCTTCAGCCTATTCGGCGCGGCGCTGGCGCCCCTAATTCTGGGCATTACGGTGATGCTGATTTACTGGCTCACACTCTACTGGATGTATCGAAGGAAGCTCTTCCTCCGCATCTGATTTTTACTTCTGAGCGGTTCCTCCTGCGCCCCCTTCGGGGGTGTTATAGCTGCCTGAGGAGATCTGCGCTTGCTGAAGCAGGCGATAGCCGTCGCGCGTGCGTACGTGATATTTTTGCAGGTCCTTACCGACCAACTTTATCGAAATCGTGCGCCAGCCGCGATTGGGATTGGGTTGCGGGTAGTAGCTAAGAGAGTAGAGGTGCGCGAGGTCGTCGCGGATGGAAGCGAAGGCCTGTTTTTCGTCACGCCAGCTTTTGGCAAAGTAAGCTTTGCCTCCAGTGGCTTTGCTCATGCGCTCGAACACAGCCGTGGAAACCGGCTCGTTTTGTGCCACACTGGTACTAATCATGTAAATGATCGTTCCAGTTGACTGGGCGAGCTCGGCAACATCTTCAGGTGGCACGGAGCTGGCATTGTCCGGGCCATTGGAGAAGACTACGATGACTTTGCGTCCCTGCAGCCGCGCCGTGTCTTTCACCGTTAGCAGGAGACAGTTGTAAAGAGCGGCGTCGTCCCCGGCAACAGAACTGCGCACTCCACGCAGTACCGCCTCTCGGTCCGCTGTTAATGGCGCCGACCGAGACAGATCGCGGCTGTAGGAATAGAAGGCGACCTTGCTCACACCTTCGAGGGAACGGATGAAATCGGCGATGGCATCCTGCGCGAACACGAATCCACGGTACATGTAGTTGCTGGTATCAAAGAGGATGAAAACATTGGCCCCGGCAAATTGCGAAAGCTGGGTTTCAGCAGTAGCTGCGGAAGAAGAAGGCAGGGCCGCCTGCGCTATGCTTCCAGCGCCATGTGTCTCCGGCCTGAGGGTCGGTCCGTTGCCTTCTTCAAAAGTCGAGAGTGTTTGCGGAATTTTATCTTCAGTGATGGCAAAATCTTCGGGACGAAGACCGCTGATGTAGTTTCCCTTGTGGTCAGTCACAGCAACGTTCAGCTGCACAAGAACGACGTTTACAAGAATGCGTGATGAGTCGTCCTGCGCCGCAGTCCATACCCACCCGCCACCGAGGAAAAGGCCCGAGAAGAGCCAGAGGAGCAGAAGATATTTCTTCGCTATCGAGCTTCGTATACGAACTTCCATCCAGCACCCCTTCTATTGCAGAGAACTCGTGGTCGCCACTGGCACCAGGCCAATTTTGCCTTGCTTGAATTCGTCCCCAGTTTCCTCCATGGCGCGCAGCAGCGCGGGCCAATCTTCAAGGTCAGTCGCGAAGATCTTTGCAGTCATGTACCGCGTCAACTGCGGCGCCAGCATATTCAGCATCACAGGCGAATAGCCCATCTCATCGGCCAGTCGCGCCCAGTACAAATTTGTGGATTCCCAAGACTCGCCGAAGAGCCGGCTGGAGTATCCACCAAAGGCAGGGAACGGTTTCACATTCAGGAATTCAGAGGAATAGTTTCGGGCCAATGTTGGATGAGGGACGCCGAAATCTCTTTCCAGGCGCTCAGGGTCGGTATCGGCTGAGTCTTTGCGGCAGAGATCATCCAACTGTCGGCTGGCTGGGCCGAAGGACGGAGCTTCGTCAGGATACTTCCTGCGAAATTCTGTAGCCAGGTAAAAGGTATCGGCTGGCATCATTCGGCGAAGCATTTCAGTTCTGTCTGCCGGGTTTCGGAGGGCACGTTCTGTGCGCTCCAGTCGCCTCGGCGCCATGCGATCGGAAAGGACGCTGATGACCTTGCTCCGTAGCTGAGCGTTCTCTCCCGCCGCTGTTAGAATCTCTTCTCCGGACCGCTGGTAAAGCGCGACGGCATGAAGCTCGTTCGCGCTGATATTCCACCAGCGTGGCAGTGTTGCACTGACGAGAAGGTCGGGCACTGATTCTTTCCAGATAAGCGCTTGAACATTTTCCGGAGCGATAAAATCTTCTTCCGTTTCGGCCAAGGCATAGGGCAAATCGGCCAATGAGCCGAGCAGGTACGCGCCGCCTCCAGCCGGCGTGCCAACACCGACCAGCTCTGGTGCGCGCCAGAGGCGCTCTGCTCCCATGATCGTCATGCCAGAAAAATCATGCGAGCGGACGAAAAGCGGATTAGTGTGCAAAATCTGTGCGCCGGGCGGTTCATAGTAGGCGTAATTTAGCCCAACTAGCGTGTCTCTGAGGAACGGCGCCAACTGGCCGCGGGCTGTCTCTAGTTGCGCTGGGGAGCCGGGCGACTTGATCACTTTTGTCAAGTCAGTCTTGATCTGGAGCTCGGCATGGCGTGCGCTGTAAACGGGAGGCGCCCAGTTAATTTTCTCGGTTGTGGTGAAGATAGGGCGGGGAAGCTCGAAGTCACGAAGCTCTCCGGCGAGCGCGAGAAGCCGCGAGTTGGCGGGCTTTCCATGCGCCATATCGCTCAGGCCATCGCTAAGTGCGAACAGCGTGTCGAGGGAAACCAGGCGCTGGTCTTCAAGCACCGATGCAATTTTTGCGGCGAGTTGGCGGCGCATGCGCTGGCCGTCGGCGCTGTCCTGGGGAGGGCCTGCGAGAAGGTCGACGATTTCGTCTTCTGATCGGTTGGCGCTGCCGGTTGAAGCGAGCATGAGCTGGCCGAGGGAGGCGCGCGCGGCGTCAAAAAGCTGAACGGACGAGGTGATTTTCGCGAAAGGCTCAATGGTCTTCTGCCAAGACGAGTTCATTGCGGCGGCTGTAATCTCGCCCTGCCGGGCGAAGATCTGCCACAGGCCGATATTGGCCTGGAAGGAGCCAAGCGTATTGCCGCGCAGGGACATGTTCGGGATGCCATCCATGGCGTCGGCGACATTCACAAAGTTGATGATGGATGTGTCAGTTAACTGCGGGAACTCGGCAAAGATGGGATACCAGTTGTTGAGCTGCGCGAACTTGGCAGCCAGAATGCGCACAGTTCCATCGGCCAGGTGCTGTTGCGGAAGCCGCTGGCCGTCGATCTCGCTCGTCATCAGGTAGATTTGAAGCGGTCCGCTGTCGGTTTCGATTCGGGAAAGTGAGACCATGCCTTCGAGCAGTTGTTCGGGGTGGTTCCAGTTATGGCTGCGTTTGGCCCATTCGCGAACAATTTTCGAGTCGGTTTTCTGGTTAAGTATTTCTTTCCAGACATCAAGGCTTCCCGGGACGTGTGGCTGGCCGTCAGGCTCCCAATCAACACGAGTGAACAGCACAATGAGATCCGGCGCTTTGCGAAACACGCTTCTGGTGGGGCTGGTCTCAGATTCCGGAGAGCGGAAGGCGTCATAAAGGTGTCTCAGGCGCGGGGACTCGGTGAGATGCGCCTGTTGCGCCTGGCTGACACGCGACAGCGCATCAAAGTAGACGGCCAACCAACCATTGTCCTTTGAGACGAGGTGGACAACGAAGTCTCCGGGTGAGTCGGGACTGGCGCCTACAAGCTCTCTCCAGCCCTTTTCGGCGTTCTGGCCACCGGGCAGGACGACATGACCCGAGCGGATCCAAACCTGGCTGCCATAGAAATCAAGCACCGGGCCATACGGCAGCAGCCTCCTGAGCCCAGGCGATTGCTCAAGGGACTGCCGGGTTTCAAGATCTATTTTGGAAAAAGCCCAATAGAGGCGTGCCACCGAGGGGTCGTTGATAAGGACATCGATGAGGCTTCCCCCTGTTCTCTTTTTCTCCAAGCTGGCGTTTACCCAATCGTTCTCGTTAAAAATGACAGGAACCGGGGTGGCAGGAAACGGATAGTTAAACGGCGTGCCTTTCTGAAGCGCCTCTTCAAGTGCAGTAAGAGGGAAACCGGAGTCAATAGTAAGAAAGGCCCTCTCCGGATTTGCCGTGTACAGGACCGCATTCTTCTGGCCGCAGTTTTCACGCAACCGGTATCCGAGCACCTGGATCAGAGCGATGGCTTCTTCGCAGTTGGTAACGCGGATTGAGCCATTATTGGCATTTGCAAGGGCCTCAAGCTCGCGCGCCTGGTGCACATAGCGGTCCAGCAGGAGCAGGAATTCGGTCTCTCTGCCACTTTCATAACCCTGGAGATAAGCATTACGGGCGAGCAGCGGCAACACATCTTCAGGCGAGACTTTTTGACTAATGCCAGCCATGCGCAGGAAAGAACGCAATGGGCCCGGAATAATGACATTATTCACCGGCCCGTCCGCTGCAAGCTGGCCCTTTTGTTGTGCCGGTGAAGCCGCTTGTAGAGGTGTGGCGGCATAACCTGACAAAGAAGCGCACAGGCACATCATGCCTGCCACGAGAAGAGCAAACCACCGAACAGGAGCCTTCATCACCGAACACCCCTTCAGAACCCGTGAGATGTGGCAGCATGCCGGGAAGCGCCAGCTCCATTGCGGATCAATAACGGCGTTACCTGCGCGATGTTCAGCGCCACTATCCCCGATTCTCACTATCGTCGGACAAGATATACCATTGGTCTCCCGAGTCCAAGGTTTTTCAGACATTCCCGTCAAGATGACTTTGATATGTAATCAATTCAGGTTGCTTCTACATAACCCATATCTCGCAATTATTGCCAGAGAACAAGTTATAAACGGCATCCTTGGCTTGTAAATCGTCCATGCACCACCCGCGAAAAGCACTTTTATTGTGTGAAATAAGAGTGAAACAGTCTGGCAAGTCGGGTACGCGCTGGTGCTCCATTTTCCTGCGGAACAGTTATTCCGTGCTATGCAATTAATCACAAAATTGACCTTTGCAACTGAGTCAGGTGGGGCGTATAGTGCTGGCGCAAGTGGCGGTCTTCTACGTTTGGCAATGCGAGGGACCATGGTTTCTTATCCAGCCAGCGCCGCGTCTCAAAGCCTGACATTCTGTTGCTGTAGTTGTGTGGCGACTCGCCTGCCTCTACCTTCTCGAAGCAACTCCAGGGCCCGATTGCTTATAGGGAGTCAGCTATGAAAGTCTGCGATCCTGTTTCATTAATACTGCGCAAAAAAGGCGGGGACATCTGGACGGTGTCCTCCGATACCACCGTGTATGACGCCATGCAGACGATGGCGGACAAGGAGGTGGGCGCCCTTGTGGTGGTGGACGACGGTGAGTTGCATGGCATCGTGTCCGAGCGCGATTATGCGCGGAAGGTGATCCTGATGGGGCGGTCGTCAAAGGAAACCCCAGTGAGCGAAATTCTGACAGAGCCGTTGATCACGATCGCTCCCGACTGCTCAGTTGATGAGGCAATGCGGCTTATCACCACGCATCGCATCCGGCATCTTCCTGTAATGTGCGCCGGAAAATTGATCGGGCTGATCTCGATTGGGGACCTGGTACAGTGGATTGCCTTTGCGCAGGACCAGACGATTGAGGACCTTTCGCACTATATTGAGGGGAAATACCCCTGTTAGCGGTCTGCGTTGACTCGCAGCTCGAATTGGAAGAACAGATCCTTCGCTTCGCTCAGGATGACAGCGTGGGACTTATCCCAGACTGCGCGCCGCGGTTACGATGGCTGTCCAGAGTGGCGCTGGGTAAATGCCCAGCAGGAAGACAAGTCCCGTGAGAACGGCGAGCGCCACAGTTGCTGGCAGAGGCATAACTGACCGCGCTGGTTCCATGTCTGTAGTCTTCGCATACATGGCAGCAACGATACGTAGGTAGTAGAACAAGCCAATGGTGCTGCTGACGACAAGCGTGAAAAGAAGAAGCCATCGCGCTTGCGAAGCGCCTGCCGTCATGACGTAGAACTTGCCCAGGAAGCCAGCGGTGAGCGGGATTCCAGCGAGGGAAAGCAACATCGCCGTAAAGATGCCGGCAAGCACTGGTCTGCGCCAGAAGAGCCCGCGGTAGTCGTCGATGTAGGCTGCCTCGCGTTGAGGGTCGGAAAGGATGGTCATTACGCCGAAGGCCCCGAGGATGGTCGTAAAATAGGCGGCCAGATAGTAGGTGGCGGCGGGCGCGCCGAGCATTCCGCCTGCAAGCAAGGCCACAAGCGCATAACCCATATGCGCAATGGATGAATAGGCGAGGATTCGCTTGACGTTGGTCTGGGTCAGCGCGAGAAGATTGCCTGCGAGCATCGACGCAATGGCGATGATGGCGAGGATAAGTCCAGCAGTTCCGGAGATGCCTGTGCCAGTCACATGAAACCAGCGCAGTATGAGCGCGAACATTCCGCCTTTCGATACCGTAGCAATGAAGGCAGTAACCGGGAGGGGCGCGCCTTCGTATACGTCCGGTGTCCACAAGTGGAAGGGAACTACCGCAAGCTTGAAGCCTACTCCGGTAAGGACGAGCATCAAGCCTGCAATGGGCGGGAATGTTGCGGAATGACCAAATGCTGCGGCGAATTGCGAAAGTTCCATCGAGCCGGATTCCGCGTAGATCAGCGCCAGACCGAAGAGCAACGCAGACGATGAAGATGCAGCCAGAACCAGGTATTTGATTCCGGCTTCGATGGAGATGGCTTCGTAGCGGATATAGGAGATGAGGACGTAGAGGGAGACGCTTAACAACTCCAGACCGAGAAAGAACGAGATGAAGTGGCGGCTGACCACAAGCACCATCGATCCTGTGGTGGCCAGGAGTATCAGGAGATAGAACTCTTCGCGGTGCTCACGGCGCTGCTTGAGATAGCCATAACTGAAGAGAATGACGAATGATGCGGCGCAGAGAAGCAGCGCCATATAGACAAGTGAATACGAATCGAAAATCAATAGGCTGGTGATCTGCCGCGGGATTGCTGATTCTGCGAAGAATAGGCTGCAAAACGATGCGACCACGCCGACGAGCGTGATTGCGGCGATGACAAAGTGATTACGCCGCACGGCAATCGCGAGCATGGCAACGATGGCGGTTGCCGACATGATGAGAAGCGGCGAAGCGGCGGTGAATTCAGCAGCGTTCATGCTTATCTCCTGACGATCTCCTGCAAAGGCGTGCTTTGTTGCACGGCGCCCAGGCTGGGACGCACAGTGTTCAGAATCGGCTGCGGATAGAGGCCAATCCACAGCATACAAGCCATCATTGGCCCGAGAATGGCCCACTCACGGAAGCCCAGGTCAGGCAGGTTCCAATGATGAGGATTGGGGCCATGAAATGCGCCTTGACCAATTCTTAAACCGTAGAGAGTAGCTGCGAGAATTCCCAGAGTAGCCAGGACGGTGAGGCTGACGTTCGCGCGGTAAGCGCCGAGCAAGACGAGGAACTCGCCGACAAAATCACCGAGTCCGGGAAGCCCGAGTGAGGCCATAGCGAAGACGAGGCCCGCTCCACTGAGAGATGGCATGGTTTCCCATAAGCCGCCCATCTGGGATATCTGGCGCGTGTGCATCCGCTCCTGCAGCAGCCCGACGAGGATGAAAAGCGCCCCTGTGCTGATGCCGTGGCTGACCATCTGGATGACCGCGCCTTCCAACGCGATCTGATTACCGGCGAATATCCCCAGCAGCACAAAGCCCAAATGGCTGACGCTGGTGTAGGCAACGAGGCGCTTCAGATCACTTTGTCCGACTGCGAGCACTGCGCCATAAAGGATGCCGATGACACCGATGGTCATCATTAATGGAGCCAGTTGACGCGATGCCTCAGGAAAGAGCGGCAGGACGAAGCGAATCAGGCCGTAAGCGCCGGTCTTGAGCAGCAATCCGGCGAGAATGACGCTCCCCGCGGTTGGCGCTTCAGTGTGCGCGTCGGGGAGCCATGTATGCAGCGGGAATATCGGCAGCTTGACCGCGAATGCGATGAAGAAACCAAGCATGAGCAGAAGCGCTGTGCTGGGTTCGAGTGATGTTCCCAGCAACTGCTCATAGTCAAAGGTGATGACCCCGGTTGACTGCCGGTGGATGATCGCCAGCGCAATGATCGCGATGAGCATCATCAGCCCGCTCAATTGAGTGAAGAGGAAGAATTTTGTTGCGGCGTAGATACGGCGTTCATGGCCCCAGATGCCGATAAGCAGGTACATCGGCACCAGCATCAATTCCCAGAAGAGATAGAAAAGGAACAGATCCATCGACAGAAAGACGCCTGTGATTCCCGCCAGAACCCACAACAGATTGAAGTGGAAGAAGCCTGTCCGCTCGCGGATCTCTGTCCATGAGCAGAGTATGGCCATGATTCCGAGGAAGTAAGTTAGCAGCAGCATGATAAGGCTGAGTCCGTCGACCGCCAGGTGCAGGCGGATGCCGAATTGTGGAATCCACTGGAAACTGCACTCCTGATACCAGCGGGCGTGGCCCAAGTTGGCAAACCAAATTGAAATGGTCAGAACGAAATCAACGCCGATAAACACCAGAGCAATCCAGCGGGCCATGGTTGCGCTGCGCGAGGCGGCAATCCATGAAGCAATGCCGCCGAAGATCAAAATCGCGATGAGAATAAGTAGCGCCATGCTGTCACCTTAGAAAGAATGCTATTGCGAGGATTGCGACTGTCCCCATCGCAAGTCCCGCCGCGTACCAGCGCACGCGTCCGGTTTGTGTGAGACGCAGGACACGATTGCCGAATACGACAATTTCTCCCAGGCCATGAATAGGAACGTCGGCTGGGTCACGCCTGATATTGCGCGTTACCCATAAGAAGGGGCGAACGAGCAGCCAGTCATAGATCCAATCAAAGCCCCAGCCGGCAAACCAGAGCTGCTGCAGGAAATTTTTCATCGGCACGCGGACACGCTGCGGCTTGTAGAAGGCGAAAGCGAGTAAGAAGCCGATGGCAAAGACGGTACTGGCGGAGAGCGCGGTGATGGTCTCGGTAATCAGGCCGCGATGGACCACCTCAAGCGGAGGCACCACGCTGTTCAAAAATCTTGATAGCGCGGGCACTCCGCCAAAATCTGGAGGAGTGTCCACATATCCGCCGACAATGGACAAGACGCAGAGCACGACAAGGGCAATGCGAACAGGTATCCCGCTGTGCGCTTTTACATGCAACTGCTGCGGGCCGTAGAACGTGAGCAGGATCATGCGGAAGGTGTAAAGCGACGTGAGCATGGCCCCGATCATGCCCGCAATCCAGAACCAGTCGCTTCCATTTGGGCCTGCCCACGACTGGTACAGGATAAGGTCCTTGCTGAAGAAGCCGGCGGTAATAAGCGGCAGTCCAGCGAGCGCGCATCCGCCGATGATGAACGACCAGAAAGCAAGCGGCAACTCTTTGCGGAGACCGCCCATGCGGAACATGTCCTGTTCATGCACTGCATGAATCACGACGCCCGCGGCGAGGAAAAGCAGAGCCTTGAAGAAGGCATGAGTCATGAAGTGGAACATGGCCGCCGACCACGCGCCCAGTCCGAGAGCGAGGAACATGTAGCCGATCTGGCTGATAGTCGAATAAGCCAATACGCGTTTAATGTCGCTCTGAGCGAGCGCGCTAAAGCCGGAGAGGAGCATGGTTGCCGCTCCAATGACGGCGACGGCGAATTGGACCTGCGGCGCCAGAATGAAAAGCACATGCGTGCGTGCGATAAGGTAGACGCCGGCAGTCACCATAGTTGCCGCATGAATGAGAGCGCTCGTTGGCGTGGGGCCAGCCATCGCATCGGGCAGCCACGTTTGCAGCGGCAACTGCGCGGACTTTCCGACTGCTCCGCCTAATAAGAGCGCAGCTGCTGCGATTGCAATGCCGCTGCCTACTGTCCATTGCGTCGCGGCGCGGTGCATCATCTCCTGAATGTCGAGCGTTCCGAGCTTTGTGAGCAAAAGGAACAGGCCGACTGCGAAGGCGGTGTCGCCAAAGCGGGTGACGATGAAGGCCTTGGCTGCGGCGCGGACATTCTTTGGATCCTGATACCAGAAGCCGATAAGCAGGAAGCTGCAAAGGCCAACGCCTTCCCATCCGAGATAGAGCAGCAGCAGATTGTTCGCCAGCACAAGCGTGAGCATCGACGCCACGAAAAGATTCATATAGGCGAAGAAGCGTGCGTAGCCTTCGTCGTCACGCATGTATTCAGCGGAATAGAGATGGATTAGAAAGCTGACGAAAGTGACGACGAGAAGCATCAAAAGCGAGACAGGATCGAGATAAAAGGCGATTTCGGGCTGGAAGCCGCCCGCGCTCATCCATGTCCACAGATGTTGGGTATAGGCATTGCCGGGAGGCGGGGACGACAGAAACGCAATGCCGATGAGGATGCTCAAAGCTGCGGAAAGGCCGATAGAACCTGCGCCCAGAAATGCGACGATGCGACGGCTTAAGCGGGAGCCGACCAAGGCGAGAATGGCAGCGCTGACAAACGGAATGAGTACGACCAGCCAGAGCAGGCGCAGCATGTCAGCCTCTCATCTCGCTGGCTGCATCCACGTCCAGCTCCATCTGCCTTCGGTGGTAAAGCAGGACGAAGGCCAATCCAATTGCGACCTCCGCCGCTGCCATAGACAGAATGAAGAGGAACATCACCTGTCCATCAGGCTGTCCCCAGCGCGAGCCGGCTGCGATGAATGCGAGACCACTTGCGTTAAGCATGATCTCAATGGACATCAGCGTGAAGATGAGGTTACGCCGCGTGATCAGTCCTGCCAGCCCCAGCGTGAACAAGATCGCCGCCAGTATCAAGGCGTGCTGCATCGGTATTATCTGCGGCATGTTTCGGCTCCTCCTTTGCGAATGCTTGCCGGCCCAGGTGATAAGCGCCCACCAGTCCGGCGGTGAGCAACAGAGATGCGAGTTCCACCCCAATCCAGAAGTTTCCAAACAGCGCGACGCCAACTTGTTTCGGGCCCACAACTGCTGCGCGCGCCGTCGCATGGCTCGATGTCAGCGTGCAGTAGACGATCTCAGCTAATAAAACAAAGGCGAGCAGCGCAGGGCCAAACCAGTTTTTGGGGTGAAGGGAGTAGCGCTCGACTTCCATGGCGTGCTCGGAGACATTGAGCATCATCACGATGAAAACGAAGAGCACCATGATGGCGCCTGCATAAATCATAATTTCAAGCGCGGCCACGAATGGAGCGCCGAGAGTGTAGAAATCAATGGCGACCGCGAGCAGGGAGACGACCAGATAGAGCAACGCATGCACCGCGTGGCGGCGCGTTACGGCGAGCAATGTGGCAATGATGGCGAGAATTCCGGCGAGATAGAAGAGCGTCACCATGTCGTCCTCTCAGGGCATCAGGCTGTGGATATCTACAGGCGGGGTTTCGCGCTCGGCCTCGCCTTTGGTTTTGCCACCTATGGCCACCCCAGCGACGCGCCAGAAGTTGTAGCCGGGATATTTGCCCGGGCCGCTAATCATGAGGTCCTCTTTCTCGTACACGAGGTTCTTTCGCTTGTATTCGCCCATCTCGAAATCCGGCGTGAGCTGGATCGCGTAAGTGGGACAGGCCTCTTCACAGAAGCCACAGAAGATGCAGCGCGAGAAGTTGATGCGGAAGAACTCTGGATATCTGCGGCCATGCTCGTCTTCGGTTGCCTGCAATGAAATGCAGTCCACTGGGCAGGCCACGGCGCAAAGGTTGCATGCGACGCAGCGCTCTCCGCCGTCGGGATCGCGGCTGAGAACAATACGGCCCCGATAGCGCGGCGCAAGGTAAGGCTTTTCGTCAGGATATTGGACGGTAACACGCCGCGCAAAAGCGTGCCGGAAAACTTCCCATAAAGAACGCACAAGACTGAGCATCAACAGCCTCCTTTACCTCTACCTCCGGGCCAGCACCACGGCCCCGGTGACTAATAAATTGACCAGCGCGAGGGGCAGCATCACTTTCCAGCCCCAGGACATCAACTGGTCAAAGCGCGGCCTGGGCAGCGCCGCTCGAAACAGAATGAACAGGCAGATGAAGAACATCGTTTTTGCGGCGAACCATAGCGGCGCGGGAAGCCAGGGGCCGAGCCATCCGCCAAAGAACAAGAGCGCGATGGTAGCTGAGATCAGAGTTACGCCGATGTATTCGCCTACGAAGAACATACCGAACTTCATGCCGGAGTATTCCGAGTGAAAGCCCGCGATCAATTCGTTTTCGGCTTCGGCAAGATCGAAGGGCAGTCGGCGTGTCTCGGCCACTCCGGCTATAAGGAACAGAACGAACCCGAGGAATTGCGGCACGACGAACCACATCTTGCGCTGAGCCTCGACTATGTCAGTGATCCGGAATGAGCCGGTTAGCATGACGACACCGAGCAGTGAGAGGCCGAGGAAGACTTCATAGCTCAGCATTTGCGCCGAAGCGCGGATTCCGCCGAGCAGCGAGTATTTGTTGTTCGACGCCCAGCCTGCCAGCACAACGCTGTAGACACCCAGCGACGACATGGCCAGTAGATAGAGGATGCCGATATTGAGATCGGCAACGACAAAGCCGGGCGAGAACGGGATAACTGCAAATGAGAGAAGCGCCGTCGCCACGACGATGGCGGGCGCGATGATGAAGACCGGTTTGTCCGCAAACGGTGGGACCCAGTCTTCTTTTGTGAACAACTTCAGCGAGTCGGCAACGACCTGTCCGAGGCCGAAGGGGCCGACGCGGTTGGGGCCATACCGGTCCTGCCACAGCGCAAGCAGACGGCGCTCTACCCAGATAAGTCCAGCGGCAAGATTGAGAGCGACGCCAAGCACAACTGCAATGACAATCAAGGGAAAGATGTATTGCCTCATGCCATACCCCCGGCTCGAGATTCGACCTTTGCTGGAGTGAGCTTTGCGAAGGCTGGCGATGGCATTGCTGCGATTGGCAGTAATCCAGAAGGCAAGCCTGCTGTACCGCGGGGGAGATCGTCACGCAAGATAACTTCAAGCTCGAAGCTGGAGTCGGCGACGGTTATATTGATTTTCTCGCCTGCATTGACGCCGAGCCGAGAAGCGTCGTCGGAATGTAAAGCAACATACGGACGTGGAACCAACTGCGAGATGCCGTTAGCATGGCTGCTTAGTTCCTCCGAGCCGAAGATGTGATAAATCGGGATGAGAAGCCATTCGTCCCGATTTGTATTTTTAGCGGCTGGAATCTCGGTGAAATATTGCCAGGTTGGGTTTTGCGATGGCTCGATCAATCGGACTCCAGGGTCGCCGCCGCGCAAATGGCCTCCGACTTCGCTCTGAAATTTGTTGACCGACTGAATGGAATTCCAGCCAGGCGTCCAGAAAAAGGGTAGCAGCGAAGGAGGCGCGGGCGCGGGGCCGGATTCCATCGAGAATGCGAGCGCCGAATCGGGGTCATCGGGCGGCTTCGGCTCATGCACGCTGATGTTGGCGAGCATTGAGGTGCGTCCGCTGTAGCGGTTTGGCTCGCGTGCAATTTTTCCGGCAGCTTTGCGGGCGGGAGCGACGAGTGGAATCGAGGCGAACGCAGGCATTTCTGCTGCCATAACTGTGGTCAGGTCATCGAAGCTTAGCCATTTCGCTTCAGTCTCGATGCCCGCTGCCAAAGAACCTTCGCGGAGCCATCGCCAGCTTTCCTCGATATCGGAACCGGGAACCAGGACCTGGAAGAACCGCTGTGCGCGTCCTTCGCTGTTGACCAGCGTCCCGTCGGATTCGGCGAATGTGCTTGCGGGCAGCACCACTTCAGCTGCTTCTGTGGTTTGGGATTCCAGGCAATCGAGCACGATGAGATGTCGCGCGCTCCGCAAAAAAGACAATGCCTCGCTTGCGGAAGCGCGACGGAACAAATCATTTTCGAGGACAATCAGCGCAGCATCAGGATTGTTTTCGACAGCTTC
>Ga0126371_10002222_pt1 | contig 16670 bp, 11 predicted proteins | sample PanSoiMetaPlot_4_FD_110145 | JGI IMG/M metagenome (GOLD analysis project Ga0126371, IMG submission 110145) | Tropical forest soil microbial communities from Panama - MetaG Plot_4 | ecosystem: Environmental > Terrestrial > Soil > Tropical forest > Bulk soil | place: Panama | collected 2016-02-17 | reverse complement strand
TGAGGGGGAAGACCAGAATGTTCCAGTTCCAGCGCGCGGTTTTGGTGGGCAAATGCGGAAGGCCGCGAAAGCTGCGGTCCACGTAGGTCTCGCGCGTGTCGGCTACAGTGCGAATGATGTCCTTCCACTCCGCGCCCAGCTCAGGAAATTCATCAAACAGGTTTTTTCCGGTGAACCAGCTTCGTTTTTTCTCGTAGAGCCGGGCAAAGTATTCATTCACATAGAGCCAGTTCCCATCGCGATCCAGAATTTCCAGCACCACATCTTCGCCCATGGCCATGGCAATGCGGGAGTAAAAAAAGCCGCGGGCATCCACCACCACGGGTTTGCCGCGTCGCTTGGCTTCAAAGGAGTGAAGCGCTGCGAGCAGGTCGTCCACAGAGCTGTAGCCCTTCAGCAGGTGCATATCTTCCACGCCGCCGAATTTTCTTTCCAGCGTAGCGGAAAGAATAATGATAGGCACTTCCGGCCGTTTATCGCGCAATGATTGCGCCACCTCCGTACCGAACTTTCCGGCGCCCAGATGGTAGTCCAGCACAGCAATATCAATGTTGCGCAGATGAGTTTCCGCTTCTTCAACTGACGAGGAAGTCACGGCCTCATAGCCGTTCTGGCGAAGGATCGCAGCCCTTAGAATCAGGTTGTCCTGACGGTCGTCCAGAAGCAGCACGCGGATTGGTTTATTGCTTTCGCCCTTGGCGGTTTCCATCAGATCATTCTTCTTTGGAGGGTTTGCTGAGGCGCACAGCCTTAGCCAGTTCCGGCAGCTTGCTGAACAGGGCTACGCTTCGCCGCCATTGTTTGTGGTCGAACGCGGGCGAGCCGCTGATCATCTTCCCCGGCTCAATATCGCCGTGCGTGCCGCTTTGGGCTGTCACAATGACGCCGTCGCCAACCTTGCAGTGTCCGGCAACGCCCACCTGTCCGGCGAGGATGACATTCCTGCCCAGCTCGGTAGAACCGGCGAGCCCAACCTGCGAGCACAGCATGGAGTTTTCTCCGACAACGCAGTTGTGGGCGATGTGAACAAGATTATCGAGCTTGGTCCCGCGTCCGATGCGAGTTTCGCCAAGGCTGGCGCGATCAATGCAGCAATTAGCCTGGATCTCAACGTCATCTTCGATCACGACCTTGCCGGCCTGTGGGATCTTCCGCCATCGGCCCTCGTTGTCTTTAGCAAATCCGAATCCGTCAGAGCCGATGACCACTCCGTTATGGAGGAGCACGTTGTTGCCGATCTCTGAATTTTCGCGAATGGATACATGTGAATGCGCAAAGAAGTTGTTGCCGATCTTCACGCCGCGATAGATGACGACATGCGGCAGCAGCGTGCAATGCTCACCAATTTCAACGTCGGCATCGATGGCCACATACGAGCCGATGGACGCACTCCGGCCAATCTTTGCCGTAGGATGAACGACTGCCGTGGGATGAATTCCAGCAGGATATGGCGGCGGCTGGTAGAAGAGCTCGGCAGCGCGCAGATATGCATATTGCGGGTCTTTGGCGCGCAGGGTCGGCGTCTTCAGTGCCGGAAAGTTCTCTTCGACGATTATGGCAGAGGCTTGCGTCGTCTGGGCCCGGGCGGCGTATTTGGGATTAATAATAAAGGTGATTTGCCCGGGCGCCGCCGTATCAATGGCCGCGATGCCTGTAATTTCGGCATCAGCACCGGGCGGTTCCAGCCTGGCGCCGATTTTGCCGGCGAGTTCTTGAAGTTTCATCAGATACAGCCGCTGACGAGCGCGAGATTATCTATCGTTCAAGTGCGAACCAGTGATTGTAAAGGGAACGGGGACAGGAACAAAACCATCATTCTCTGAACAACTCAACCTGCCGGGTGTCTTCGGTCCGCTTACGACGCGCCTGCGCGTGTCCGATTACCGCCAGCACGCTGATTTCTTCGAGCGCCGCCTTGGGCACAAAGATGCGCTGAGTGTTGCCCCGGGTATCCGGCGGAGTGACCAAAAAGCCATCAGCACTGATCTGGTTTAGATCGTTGGGCATCATGCCTTCCAGAATGTCATTATCAGCAAACTTAAGCCGCACCCACAGCCCTTCAGTGCGCGGCCTGGTGGTAAAGGTTTTGCGCGTTGGGGCGCCGGCATCAGAAAAATCGCGGACAAAATCCACGCTTTTGACTTCGCCCAAATCAATCTGAACCAACTTGCCCGATGTGTTCAGTAGTTCCAGCTTGCCGGACACGACAAAATTGGCAGGAGAGACGTACCCGCTGAGCGAATCGCGCCCCAGCTTTCTGACAATCACTTTCTTATGTGTAGATGGCATGGGAACTGAATTGATTCTCGCATGATTATGCGCCAACAGCGGTTTTCACGCCCAAGGTAGCCAAACCGTTAACCTTTATGATATGGTTTGGGGTTTATCGTAGTCCCTGCTGGCGTGCCTGTAAGTCTTGTATAAAGTGTAACTTACGGAAACTTGGAAACATTTACCCAAAATCGGGTACTGATCCGGAAGGCAGTGGTGTGTAGATAACCTCTAATGGCTGACTTTATCTACCTCATGGAAACCCGGCTCTCGCCGGATCAGCAACGCGCGCTGACGCTGGTAACAGACGTTGCTCGCGCCCACCAGATGAACGTCTACCTCACAGGTGGGGCTGTACGGGACATCATCTCCGGCTTCATCATCCGTGATCTCGACTTCTCCGTCCAGGGCAACGCCCTCAAGTTGCAGAAAGATTTTGAAAAAGCAGGGGCGATCATTGAATCCTCAGACGAAGTCGCCCGCACGCTGATGCTGCTTTTTCCCGGGAATGTGCGTGGCGAGGTGACCGGCACCCGCTCCGAACAATATGAAAAGCCGGGCAAGCCGCCGGAAACCACTCCCGGAACCATTTATGACGACATGCGCCGGCGTGACTTCACGGTTAACGCGATGGCCCTATCACTGAATCCGGGATCTCGCGGACTGCTAACCGATCCATTCAATGGCATGGCGGACATTGAAGCCAAGGTCCTGCGTGTCCTGCACAACTATGCGTTTTACGAGGAGCCTTCGCGGCTGATTCGCGCCACCCGTCTGGCCGCGCGTTTTCACTGGACCCTGGAGGAACGTACCCAGGCGCGTTACGATGCAGCGAAAGAGAACAACTACATCGAGAACATCTCCGATCGCACCCTGGGGCACGAGATCGAACAGCTTGCCCATGAGGATGATCCCATCAATGTGCTGAAAGCGCTTGAGCGCGAGGGATGGCTCAAGGTCCTGGTGCCGCATCTAACGTCGGCCAAGGTGGATGCTTCAGCGCTGACGCATCTCTTCAAAGTGAAACAGCAGATGCAGGAACTGGGGATGAATCCCGACGCCAGCACGATCGTCATGTACCTGCTCATGCGCAAGCTGGGCAGCGACGTAGGGGGAATCCAGAAGCAGATTCCCAATAAGGGATTTGTCGAGCGCTGGCGCAATCTGGAAGACGATACCCGCGAATTCGCCAAGCAGTTGGCCGGGAAGGATCTGAGCCAGCCGTCGCAAATCTGGAAGTTCCTGATGCAAAGCCGTCCGGAGCCGGTGTTGTTTGCAGCTATTACCTCGCGCCCGGCGGCAGTCGAGCAGAAGCTGAAAAATTTCCTGACCAAGTGGCCGCTGGTTCGGCAGAAGCTTCCATTTCCTGAAATGCCGGAGATGCGCATTACTCCGGAGCATCCGGACTACAAAAAGATCCTGGATGACGCCTTCTTCCTGCTCATGGATGGAAAGCTGCGCAGCCACAACGAGATCATGAAGTATCTTGAGCCTTACAAGCCGCCTGAGCCTCCACCGCCTCCACCTCCGGTGCGGCGTGGCCGGGCAGGTAAGAAGGAAGGCGCCGCAGGCGAAGCTGGTGCTGCGCCCAAACGCCGTGGACGCAAGCCAAAAGCATTGGCCGCGGAAGCCGGCGCAGGCGCTCCGGCTGCAGCCCCAGCTGCGGCGGGTGATCCGGCGCAGGAGACCCAGGCTGCCCAGCAGCAGGAAAAGGCCAAGCCCGCAGCTGCTGCGGCTAAGAAACCAGAGAAGGGCAAAGAGAAAGCTGCGAAGAAAGCGAAAAAACCGGCAGCCAAGATGCCAGCGAAGAAACCCGCGCCCAAGAAACAGCCCAAACGTAAATAAAACCCAAATCGTTTGCTGATTCCACGGCAAGCCGGGACAGGTTTGCACAGATTCGCGCTGATAAATCTGACTACTTCGGCGTCTTGCGCTTTGTTGCAAGCGGACGAAATCGCAAGGAGGTAAGATTTGCGTGTGGGGCGGGCGCGCCTCTCAACAAGCCCTCGGTGCTCAGGTCTTCATCAATGTCAGGCCAGTGAATGCCATAACCACCCCCAGCAATCTCCCAGTTTTTTCTTTGCCTTGGTGAAGCATTCAGCAATCGCGGATACCACGCGAGAGGCACACTGATAGTCCGTCCATCCTTCAGGTGGACTGTTAGTGTGTCACTATTGATCTTGAGAGTCGCCACTCGCTCATCAGCCCCTAGCGCCAAAATACCCATTCCAAGCTCCCAAAAGTTCTTGTTGATGGCCAACTACAATTTTACCCAATGTTGTCAGCTCTCTTGCAGGAAAGCCGAAATTCTGGGCTAACTCCACAGGGTCAAGCCAGAACTTTGCAGAAAGATCGTCTCTGTCCACATGCACATGCGGTGGCTCATTCGGCTCGTGACTATAGAAATAGAAACGGTACGGCCCAGTCCGCAGTACTGTAGGCATGCACTGCGAATTCTAACAACTCACCGAATTTTGTGTTGCAGAATATCCATGATGGGAACGTGTTTTCCACAATTATGTCGAAGGCAGGCCCGTTATAATTGAGTGATAAGCTCTCCTCGAATGTCAGACTTTGTACATCTTCATCTGCATACGGACTACTCGCTGCTGGATGGCGCCTGCAACATCGAAAAGCTGGTAGACCGCGTTGCTCAGATAGGCCAGAAGGCCGTGGCCATGACGGACCACGGCAACATCTACGGCACAGTCGAGTTCATGGATGCCGCCGAAAAGCGTGGCGTTAAGCCCATCGTCGGCTGCGAACTGTATATCTGCAAGAAAGAAGATCATCGCGCGGCGCCGGAAGGCGACAGTTATAACCATCTTCTGGTGCTGGCCCAGAATGAAGAAGGCTACAAGAACCTGATCAAGATCACCTCGGAAGCTTCTCTGTATGGTTTTTATTACAAGCCGCGTATCAGTAAGAGATTTCTCGCGGAGCATGCAGCAGGGCTGATCGGGCTTTCCGGCTGCCTTGCCGGCGAGGTGGCTGAGGATCTGATGGCCAACAAGTACGAGGCTGCGCGCGAAGCCGCCGCCTGTTACCGCGACATTTTCGGCAAAGACAACTTCTTTCTGGAGATTCAGGACCATCAGGGGCTGGCGGAGGAGAGCCGCATTCGTCCTGAGCTGCTACGCCTGGAGAAAGATCTCGGCATCCCCATGGTGGCGACTAATGACAGCCACTATCTGCAGCAGGACGATGCTCACGCGCAGGACGTTCTGGTGTGCGTCCAGACCGGAAAATCAATTCACGAGACCAACCGCCTCAAGTTTCAGACCAACCACTTTTATGTGAAGACAGCCGACGAGATGGAGCGATTGTTTCCTGATCGTCCGGACCTGCTGGCGCGCACGCTGGACATTGCCGAACGTTGCAATCTGAAACTCAAGAAAATCAAGAATCCATTTCCGGAATTCCAGGTCCCTGCCGGATATACGCTGGACAGCTATTTCGAGCACATTGCGCGAGACGGGTTTGCCCACCGCTGGGAACCCCTGCGGGAACTCGAAGCGGCCGGCAGATTGAAGAAATCGCGCGCCGATTACGAGCAGCGCCTGTCACAGGAAATCGCCATCATCCAGAAGATGAATTTCTCCGGCTATTTTCTGATTGTCTGGGACTTCATCCGGTACGCCAAAGAGAACAATATTCCCGTGGGCCCGGGCCGAGGATCGGCAGCCGGTGCGCTGGTGGCCTACGCCATGGGCATCACCAATATTGATCCGCTGCAGAACGAGTTGCTGTTTGAACGCTTCCTGAATCCCGAGCGCGTATCCCTGCCCGATATTGATATTGATTTCTGCATGAACCGGCGGGGCGAGGTGATTGACTACGTCACGCGCAAATACGGGCGCGACAACGTTGCCCAGATCATCACCTTCGGCACCATGGCGGCGAAAGCTTCTATTAAGGATGTCGGTCGTGCCATGGACATTCCTTACAGCGATGTTGATCGCATCGCCAAGATGGTGCCGCTCACGCTGAATATTACCCTCGAACAGGCTCTCAAGGATTCTCCGCCTCTTCAAGAGGCTTATGAGAATGAGACCCAGGTAAAAGAGCTGATCGATACGGCCCTCAGGCTGGAAGGGCTGGTGCGCAACGCCGGCGTACACGCTGCGGGCGTGGTGATAGCGCCTACTCCGCTCAACGATCTGGTTCCGCTGCACAAGACCAAGAACGATGAAATTGTGACCGCCTACGACATGAAGGCGGTAGAGAAGATGGGCCTGCTCAAGATGGATTTTCTCGGGCTCACCACGCTCACCATTCTTGATGACGCCCTCAAGTTGATCGCGCAGCGGCACGGCCTGATTGACCTGGATCGAATCCCCTGGGATGACGCTGAAACCTACGAGAAGGTCTTCCACACTGGATTGACCTCCGGCATCTTCCAGTTTGAATCCGGCGGCATGACGGACGTGCTTCGCCGCTACAAGCCCACCTCAGTGGAGGACCTAACCGCCCTCAACGCGCTATACCGTCCCGGTCCAATTCAGGGCGGCATGATCGATGATTTCATCGAGCGCAAATGGGGGCGGCGCAAGGTGGAATACGAACTGCGTGAACTGGAGCCGATTCTCAGGGAAACGCTGGGCGTGATCGTCTACCAGGAACAGGTCATGCAGATAGCCAATCTGCTGGCCGGTTTTTCCATGGGCGAAGCTGATCTGCTGCGCCGCGCGATGGGAAAGAAGATTGCGGAGGAAATGGCCAAGCAGCGCGAGCGCTTTGTCCAGGGCTCGCTGGAACGCGGCTTCCCGGAGAAGAAAATCCGCCGTTTGTTTGACCTGATGGAGCAATTCGCCGGATACGGCTTCAACAAATCGCATTCCGCTGCCTACGCAGTGCTCGCATACCACACGGCTTATCTAAAGACACACTATCCGGTTGAATTCATGGCGGCGTTGCTGACTTCGCAAACGTCGAACACTGACAACGTGGTCAAGTACATTAACGAATGCCGTGAAATGGGCATTCCCGTAGAGCCGCCGGACATCAACGTCAGCGACTTCGGCTTCACTCCGCATGAGAACGCGATCCGCTTTGGGCTGGCGGCGGTAAAAAACGTCGGCCGCAACGCGATTGAATCGATCATTGCCGCGCGCAACAAAATTGGCCGTTTCAGCTCAATTTTTGAGTTCTGCGAAAAAGTGGACCTGCGCCTGCTCAACAAGCGGGTCATGGAATCCCTGATCAAGAGCGGCGCGCTGGACGCCTTTGGCAACCGCGCCCAACTCATGGCGGTGCTGGATAAGGCCATGGAGCGCGCGCAGAAATCTCAGCGCGATGCGGAGATGGGCCAGCATGGACTGTTCGGCGTTTTCCAGGAAGAACCCGCAGCCGCCGCAAGTGAGAGATTGCCTGCCGTCCCGGATTGGGACGAGCACCAGCGACTGGCGAACGAAAAAGAGGTTCTGGGCTTCTTCATCACCGGTCATCCCTTGGAAAAATATCGAGAGAAGCTGCAGGACTTCAACGTTATTTCCACCGAGGCCATCTGCGCCATGAAAAACGGCACGGGCCGCGATGAGATCAAGGCGGCGGGCATCATTTCCAATGTCCGCGTACTTAAGTCGCGCAAAGGCGATCTCTATGCTCAGGCTGCGCTGGAGGACATGACCGGCTCGGTTGAGGCAATTGTTTTTCCTGAAGCTTATCGCCGGCTGCAGGGAATCCTGAAGCAGGAAATCCCCATGCTGGTGAGCTGCAGCGTGCGCGTGGAGGAAGGCGCGAACGTCAAGATCGCCATCAGCCAACTCACGCCCATGGAGGAAGCGCAACCCAAGCTGCCTCGCTCCATCGCCATCCAGGTCCCGCTGGAATCGGCCACTCCCGGCATGGTGGACACGCTCCACTCGCTTTTTCAGGAAAAGAAAGGCGAAGCCAAGGTGTTGTTTTATATGGAACGTCGCGGAGACTTCATGGCTGTGATGGAGGCAGACGGCTATAATGTTTGTCCTGACCGTTCTTTCATCAACCGCGTGGAAGAGCTTTGCGGTCGTGGCAGTGTGCGTGTTGTCGACTAGCTACTAGTTCCCCACACTACTAAGCCCAGGGCGTTAGCGCTGGGAAACCCAGGAGCTTTCTTTTTGGATCCAGCAGCTAAAGCCCAGAAACAGTTGGAGGCAATTGAGCAGCAGCTCATCCAGCTTGAGGCCAAAGCCACTCAGGACAAGGACGCCTATCTCCAGCTCAAGCACCTGCAGCACCAGATAGATTTTCTGCGCGAGCTGATTCGCGCTCACGACAATGCCTGGCGCAAGACCGAGTTGGCCCGCCACTCTCAGCGCCCCTTCACCCTGGATTACGTTGAGCGTGTCTTCACTGATTGGAGCGAGATCCATGGTGATCGTTTTTTTGGCGACGATCCGGCCATCATCTGCGGCTTTGCCCGCTTTCAGGGCGATGAAGTCATGGTCATAGGCCATCAGAAAGGCCGCGACACCAAGCAGCGCGTCTACCGCAACTTTGGCCAGGCCAATCCTGAAGGCTACCGCAAAGCGCTGCGCTGCATGAAGATGGCAGAGAAATTCGGGCGCGCAGTTTTCACTTTCATTGATACTCCCGGAGCTTATCCCGGCCTGGGCGCTGAAGAACGCGGACAGGCGGAAGCAATTGCCCGCAACCTGCGGGAAATGGCGCGGCTCACCGTTCCGATTATCGCTACTATCACCGGCGAAGGCGGCAGCGGCGGCGCTCTGGCACTGGCCGTCGCCGATCGCGTATTGATGATGGAGAACGCAGTTTATTCCGTGATTTCTCCGGAAGGCTGCGCATCCATCATGTGGCGCGACGCCAGCAAGAAAGAAGTGGCGGCCCAGGCCCTGCGAATCACCGCGCCGGACATGAAGGAACTGGGCGTAATTGATGAGATCATCGCCGAGCCCGATGGCGGCGCCCATCAGGATCATGACGCCGCAGCCGCATTGGTAGGCGAGGTCCTGCAGCGAAACTACTCTGAACTGAAGGCTAAGCCTGCTCCCGATCTGCTACAGGGCCGCTACGACAAATTTCGCCAGATGACCCAGTTCTTCACGGAATAACTTTGCCGGACAGCCGAACAATCATTGCGCACGCGCCCTGCCGGGTTGATCTGGCCGGCGGCACCATGGACATCTGGCCGCTGTATCTTTTTCATCCCGGTGCAGTGGTGGTTAACTTCGGCGTGAACATTCACACCCGCTGCCGAATTTCACCACTTCCGGGCTCGCGCATTCATCTGAAATCCATTGACACGGGAGTGGACGAGGAATTTTCCAGTCTGCAAGAGCTTTGCTCGGCGCGCCGCTATAAACACGCCCTGGCAGCGCACCTGCTGCGGTTTTTTGCGCCTGGTGGCGGCATGGAAATCGAGACCAACTCGGAATCCCCGGCGGGTGCGGGCATCTCCGGTTCGTCTGCGCTCATGGTAGCTATGACCGCAGCTCTGGCGCGCTACACCGGACGCAAGATGGACCTGGAGCAAATCCGAATCGTTGCCCAAAATGCTGAGGCCCAACTGATTTGCGTTCCTACTGGATGCCAGGACTACTATCCCGCGCTTTATGGCGGCGTCAGCGCCATCCATCTGGACGTGGACGGCATTCATCGTGAAGCCATTCCTCTCGCGCCCGAGGAACTCGATTCAAGATTTGTGCTCGTCTATACCGGGGCGCCCAGGCAGAGTGGAATCAATAACTGGAAAGTTTTTCAGAGCCATATCAACAAAAATGGCCGTGTGTTCAGCAATTTTGAACGCATTGGCGAAATCGCCCGTGCCGTTCATCAGGCGCTTTACCGCGCTGATTGGAATGAACTCGCGCGACTGATTCGGGAAGAATGGAAATTCCGCAAAACCAACGCTCCGGGAATCAGTACCCCGATGATTGAAAAATTGATAGGCATCGCGGTTCGCAATGGCGCTGTAGCGGCCAAGGTTTGCGGCGCGGGAGGAGGCGGTTGCATCGTCTTTCTTACAGAACCGGAGGCGAAGGAACGGGTCACTCAAACCCTGCGCAGCTACGGTGGTCAGGTACTCGGGGCAGCCGTAGCACAGGAGGGCCTCAGGATCAGCGGCAGGGCCTCCGGCAGAAGCTCGCCCGTGTGACTCAGGCCGAACTGTCACGGTTCTGATCAGACTCGGAACTGCCCAAGCCGTAAGCCTCGAGAACGTCTTCCAGAGTCACAACACCAAGCAAATCATGAACGTCAGCTCGGTTCACTACCGGCAGCACCTGGATCCGGTTGGCGCCCATACGTTCCAGCGCCAGGTCGAAACTCTGGTCGGCGTGCACATGAGGGAAATTGATACTCTTGACGAGCTCACGAATCGTTCGGGAATCGCCTTTCATCATCTCTTGTTGCAGGGCACTGAGGTTTAGAACTCCAAACACGCGCGGTCCATCAGTAACCAGCCAACTCTGAAACCTGCTGTCACGGACGCGGTCCAGAGCATCTCGAACGGAGATATCGACAGGCAGCGATTCAGATGATTTGCGCATGATTCGCACTACCTGGCGCATCTGAGGTTGCCGCCGTGACGCGGCGCCCGGGAGATGCAAGCCATCCTGTATGGCAAGCGCTTCATAGATGGGTGCTCGTTGCAGCCGCGAAGAAATAAAGAGGCTGATCAGATTGGAGATCATCAGGGGAACAATAACGGCGTAGTTTTGCGTCATTTCAAAAATCATCAAGACTGATGTCATGGGAGCCCGCACGATGCCGGCGAAGGCGGTCCCCATGCCCACCAGCGCATAGGCGCCAGCGGTGGCAGTGTGGGCGGGAAACAAACGATGCGCCAGGGTTCCCACGCATCCGCCCAACATCGCGCCGATGAACAAAGAGGGGCCGAAAATACCTCCGGCATTGCCGGAGGCGTAACTCATGGCGACCGCGACCAGCTTGAGCAGAACTAGAATAGCCATTAGCTTGAGTGCCATCTTTCCATTTAAAGCATCGCCGACAAAACCGTAGCCCACCCCCAACACCTGGGGCACGGCCCAACCGAGCAATCCCACCACAACTCCACCGGCTACCGGTTGGAACCAGAGCGTCTTCTTCGGAAGCATCAGGAACTTCTGCCTCAAGCCCAGCAGCAGTTTGGTAAAGGCCACGGAGACAACGCCACCCGCAACGCCAAGCACGCTGTAGACCGCGAACTCAGCAGGATGTACAAGTTGGTATTGTGGAACCTTGAAAAGAGGATTGTTGCCGAGCAGGAGGCGCAGAATCAGCCAGGCGGTGGCAGAGGCTATGACTACCGTGCCGATCACTGGAGCATTCAGGTCACCGACAACTTCTTCAAGCGCGAAGAGGACAGCTGCTAAAGGTGTATTGAAGGCCGCCGCAATCGCCGCCGCAGCCCCGACCGGCAAAAGAGCTTTGACCCTCTCGGGACGCAGGCCCAGGGAGCGTCCGAGCACTGAAGCAATGCCCGCACCAACCTGGACGGAAGGACCTTCCCGCCCGAGAGGGATTCCGCTGGCCAGGGTTGCGGAGGTGCACAAGAATTTTCCGACCACGGTGCGGAATAGGATGCGCCCTTCTCGCGCATAGAGCGCAGCTTTGGTCTGCGGTACGCCACTGCCCCGGGCGTAAGGAAAGTAGCGGAATAACAGATACCCCATGGCGACGGAGCCGGCGATGGGCACGAAGATGCGCCGCCAGGAAGCCGAGCCGGGAGGGTAGAGCCGCATGCCAAGCCTTTCCGTCAGCACAATAAATGCAACCACTGTCAGCCCGGTGAGGGCGCCGATGACAAGCGCGAGGACCAGAAAAACCTGTTCTTCCCGTTCAGGGCGGATGGCAACGCGCTGCAGAAGCGGTATCCGCCACCAAGCTCGAGTTGGTGACTTGATTTCAGTCAACTCTTAACACCTGAGATTACGAGCATATCGCATCACGAGTTGCTTCCGTCCGTGGCTGGCAGAGGCTCAGGCTGTGGCAAGGCCAGCAATGCGAGATTCTCCCAATATAGAAGGATGAAAGCCTATCCCTTGGCCGAGGCTGACCCGCTATGTGGCAAGACGTGCGATGAACGGCGGGAAGGGGGCAGCCACAACTCTGCTTTTTGTCGATGGAATGCTTCTTTTAAGAGATGTAAAAAGCATCTAACTGGCTAGCTATTCGGTTAGAATAGCGTCAGCGACCCGCAGGTGTTCTCATGCTTCGCCAATTAATCCGCTCGTCAGCTCCGCTGCTGTTGGGTTGCCTGCTCGCGTCCGGCCAGAATCCTCCCAGCCCACCAGGTCAGAATTCTCCCGCCACACAAGGTCAGAGTCCTTCAGCCAAGCAAGGGCAGACTCCTCCTGGCACAACACAAAATGGGGTCTTCACTGTAGCCACTGAACCGGCTCCTCCGGGCAAACCTCTGATCAATGGGCTGGAAAAACGGCCGCGCATGGACGAACACACACGCATGCTGATCATCCAGGCGCTGAACGCTGAATTTGCGCGCACGCGCAAGACTTTTCCCGTCGGCTACAAAGACGTCACGCTCACTCCGGACGGCAAGATCAAGCCGGACGATGGGCGGCTGTACCAAATGTCGATGAGCTATGGGTCGGCGGCCAAGGTGGGCGATCGCATTCAGATCACAAATATTGCCATCCATGAGAAATCCATTTACCTGGAAATCAATGGCGGGCCGAAGAAGAAGACCAAGTGGTATCAGCACATCACCATAAGCGGAATGGGCGGAAGCGCCAGCGCCGCTGATCCCAACCAGGCGCAGCCAACTGGCGCCGCGCTCACGCTGGAGTTCAAGAATTATGTCCCGGAAATGACCGGACCCGAGCTGAAGCAGTTGCTGGATCCGGTGTTCGATTTCTCGGTCAGGTCTGCTGAGGAAGTGTATCTGGAGACAGTTCCGCCGAAAGTTAAGGCTGCTATCAAGGCCCATGAAGTGCTGGTTGGCATGAATCGCGACATGGTCGTCATGGCCAAGGATCGTCCTCCGCAAAAGACGCGAGAGAAGGATGAAAAGGGAGTCGAGTACGAAGAGTGGATTTACGGCACGCCTCCACAAGACGTGACTTTCATCCGCTTTGTCGGCGACGAGGTGACCCAGGTCAAGATCATGAAAATCACCGGCGAAAAGATTGTCAAAACTGAAAAAGAGGTGGATGTAAAGGACGGCGTAGCTTCTCTGGCTGTTGTTACTGCGCAGACCACGGCCACGAACAACCGCGAAGAAACTCCGCAGGAACCGGTCAATCGGCCAACGCTCAAGCGTCCCGGTGAAGCTGATGATCCCGCGGTGTCTCGCCCGCCAACCCAGCAACGCCGCCCGGTTGATCCTACTGATCCGTCCGGGCTTCCGCCTGCTCAACAACCGCCCGTCCAGACAAATCCCACGACGCAACCGCCTCCCAATTAAGCGGCCAGCGGGTTTAAACTTAATATGTGAAGATTGCGCTGGCGCAGATCAACCCCACCATAGGTGCTTTCAGCGGTAATTCCAGAAAGATCATAGATTATGCCCAGAACGCCCAGGCTGCGGGAGCGGATATGGTCTTGTTTCCGGAGCTGGCAATCTGCGGCTATCCTCCGCGCGATCTGTTGGAAAAATCTACGTTTGTAGCCAGGAATGAGCAGGCCGCTCAGGACATTGCCCGCGCGGTTCCCGGAATTTCCATCGTTTGCGGTCTGGTGACTCCAGCCAGGGTGGGGACCGGGAAGTCAGTCATGAATTCTGCGGCTGTGTTGCGCAACGGCGAGATCCAATTCATTCAATCCAAGACTCTGCTGCCTACCTACGACGTTTTTGACGAGCTGCGCTATTTTGCTCCCGCCCAAACGCAGCAGATCCTCTCTTTTGATGGGCGAAAGATGGCGCTCACCATCTGTGAGGACGCGTGGAACGATAAGCACTTCTGGCACCGCCGCCTTTACAGCATTGATCCCGTGGAGGAGTTGCTGCACGCCGGGGCCAACATGGTTTTGAACATCGCCGCTTCTCCGTTCCATGTGGGCAAGCGCGAGCTGCGCCGCAGCATGCTGGAAACCATTGCTCGCGACAACAACGTGCCGGTGGCCATGGTCAACCAGGTGGGAGGCAATGACAGCCTGGTATTTGATGGCTCCAGCGTGGTCATCGCGCCCGACGGCAGGGTGGTGGCGCAGGCAAAATCTTTTGAAGAAGATATCGTCTATTTCGATTCTGAAAGTCTGCAGGGCGATTTTCATCCGCAGGTGGCAAGCGAGGAGGCCAGCGCCTTTGCCGCGCTGGTGTTAGGCACACGGGATTACGTGCGCAAGTGCGGTTTCCAACAGGTCATTCTGGGCTTGAGCGGAGGAATTGACTCGGCCCTTACTGCGGCCGTCGCGGTTGAAGCTCTGGGTGCGGAAAATGTGATGGGAGTGGCTCTGCCCAGCCAGTATTCTTCCGAGCACAGCATCACAGATGCGCGCGAGCTGGCGCGCAATCTCGGCATCTGCTTCCGCGTGATTTCCATTCACGAGATTTTCGATTCTTACCGCAAGGCCCTCGCTCCGGTGTTCACCGGCCTGCCTGAGGACGTTACCGAAGAAAACATTCAATCGCGGATTCGGGGCGCAATCCTGATGGCTCTTTCCAATAAATTCAACCGGCTGGTGCTGACCACAGGGAACAAGTCAGAGCTGGCCGTGGGATACTGCACTCTTTATGGAGACATGGTTGGCGGACTGGCTGTGATTTCCGATGTGCCCAAGACCATGGTCTACCGTCTCAGCTATTATGTGAACCAAATCAAACCGGTTATCCCCACCTCGACGCTGGAAAAGCCGCCCTCTGCTGAGTTGCGTCCCGGACAGAAAGACAGCGATTCTCTGCCGCCCTATGAAGTGCTGGACAATATTCTCGATGATTATGTGGAGGATTATCGCACTGCCGAACAGATCGCTACGGATCGCGGGTATGAGATCAAGCTGGTGCGCAACGTCATCCGCATGATCGAGCGCAGCGAATACAAACGCCAGCAGGCTGCGCCCGGATTGAAGATCACACGCAAAGCATTTGGCCTCGGACGGCGTTTCCCTATCGCACAAAAATCTGAGCTTGAGCCGTAAGCTTTTTAACCAATCTGGGACCGCAGCCGCCTTATCATAGCCAGGAATTGGGCTTGACTTTCCGATCACCGGATCACCCGATCCCGTGCGATCACCCGATTGTCGGCACAACCAGAAGTTTCACCATCAGTTAGCGGCTTTTATGAACTTCGCTCTCAGCGCAGCGACCCGGCTGATTGCTGCGGTAAAATAAGACACTCATGAAAACACTTGGTGCTTTCTTTGTATTGCTCATTGCTGTTAGTTGCGTCTATGCGCAGAGCTCGAATCCTCCGGCGGCGCCTCAGCCCAAAGCCGCAGCGAATGCGTCTTCCGGCCAGCCAGGCAAAGATGATGTAGAAGTGGCGCTCAAGCGCACCCTTGGCTACGATCCTTCAGTCACCTGGACGGTCTACGACATCCGCCCTTCGGGCATTCCCGGCGTGAGTGACATCCTTATCTCTCTCAATAAGCAGGACCCCATCCACATCTACTGGGATGCGAACACTCAAACCGCCGTCGTTGGCCAAATCATGCCTTTTGGCGGCAACCCCTATGTCTCAATTCGCCAGCGGCTGCAGACGGCAGATGGGCCTGCGATGGTGCATCAGACGCCGGTAATTTCCATGGTCGAGTTCAGTGATCTCGAGTGTCCGCACTGCAAAGCTGCGCAGCCCATCATGGAAAAGCTGGCGGCTGATTTTCCCCAGGTGCGTTACGTCTTCCAGCAATTCCCTTTGCCCGCGTCATTGCATCCCTGGGCGCTGAAGGCGGCGGAATATTCCGATTGCGCGGGACGCCTTAACGCCGCTGCTTTCTGGAAATATACCGACTCGATTTTTGAAAATCAGCCTAGCATCGCCCTGGCAACGGCGGATGACAAGTTGAAACAACTGGCCACGCCCGCGGGGCTAGATCCTCAGAAACTCGCTACCTGTGCGGCCCTGCCGCAAACAGAAGCGCGGGTGAAAAAGTCCATTGAGCTGGGACAGTCGCTGGATGTGAACCAGACTCCAACGTTGTTCATCAACGGCCGCCGCGTGCTGGGCGTCGCCGATATCCCCTATGATCAGCTCAAGAATCTGGTGCAGTTTGAGATTGATCATGCGGAAAAATGACGGTCTCGTTCCTGGCTTGATACCTGCCGCCAGTGCTGTCTGCGAGAAAACGGCAGGAGCCGGTTCCACAGATCGCCCGAATTTGATCGTCTTGCGATAAATCGCAACTCAGACCTTGCGCATTTTTTACTGGCTTACCCCTTGACCTGATACTAGCTTGTATAGTAAAAATACCACTCCCTGCTGTTCTGATTTGATCTCGCCTACGCCCCGGAACGCTAGGCGAAAACACCCAAATTTAAGACAGGATTTTTCGGCAAAGGA
>Ga0126371_10002220_pt1 | contig 16672 bp, 12 predicted proteins | sample PanSoiMetaPlot_4_FD_110145 | JGI IMG/M metagenome (GOLD analysis project Ga0126371, IMG submission 110145) | Tropical forest soil microbial communities from Panama - MetaG Plot_4 | ecosystem: Environmental > Terrestrial > Soil > Tropical forest > Bulk soil | place: Panama | collected 2016-02-17 | reverse complement strand
GACGCTGCGGATGCGCAGCCTGGAGCGCTCTGAGGACGCCGCGCACTACCAGGGCCACAGCTATTCGTGGATCGGATGGGACGAGCTGGCCGCGTGGCCGGACGACAAGCCCTACAAAATGCTGATGGCGTGCCTGCGATCGGCGGAGCCGGTGGACTGCAAGCGCATCCGCGCCTCGGCCAATCCAGGCGGAGCCGGGCACGGCTGGGTGAAAGCCCGGTTCATCGACCCGGCGCCGAGGGGCTATCACCTGATCCGAGACAAGGAGACGGGCCAGGAGCGGGTCTTCATCCCGTCTAGGGTGGAGAACAACCGCATCCTGATGGCGCGCGATCCAGGCTACGTGGATCGCCTCCGCGGGGTGGGCAGCCCGGAGCTGGTGCGGGCATGGCTGCTCGGCGACTGGAATGCCGTTGTCGGTTCATTCTTTCCCGAGTTCGGCAGCCAGCACGTCATCGCTCCGTTCCGCATTCCCCCGCACTGGCTTCGGTTCAAGGCATTCGACTGGGGCTCGGCGAAGCCGTTCTGCTGCCTCTGGTTCGCCGTGGCTGACGGCACCTATGGCTACCTGCCGCAGCAGGCGCTGGTGGTGATCAGGGAGTGGTATGGCGCCTCGGCGCCCAACGTTGGGCTGCGCCTGAGCGCCGAGGAGGTCGCCAGGGGCATTCGCGAGCACGAGATGGGGGACGAGCCCACAACCTACGGGGTTGCCGATCCGGCGATCTTCGCCAGCGATGGCGGACCCAGTATTGCCGAACGGATGTCGAATGCGGGGGTGCGGCTGCGCCCGGCAGACAACAAGCGCGTCGGCAGGCTGGGGTTCGCCCAGGGCTGGGATCATGTGCGCTATCGCTTGGTTGGTGACGATGGGGCACCGATGCTCTATGTGTTCTCAACCTGTAGTGCCCTGATTCGGACATTGCCCACAATGCAGCATGATCCGCGGCGCCCCGAGGACCTGGACACGACCGGCGAGGACCACGCCGTGGATGCACTGCGTTACGGCGTCACATCCCGCCCATGGGTGCCGGCACCGCGCGATCCTGATCCGGTGGTGAGCATGGACTTCCTCTGGAAGCAGCGGGAGCGGGAGCGGGCACAATGGTGATGTTAGCGTTCTCGCCGAACTTCACCACGACGCAGGGTCTGACCACGACGCAGGCAAACATTACGATCGGCGGCAACGGACATTACCTGCGTCTGGTCAACGCCGCGACTGGTAATGCGTATGTGCAGTTCTACGAGGCTACTGCCAGTCCGCCGACCGTTACTTCCACCAACTCCATGCTGATCCTGCCCGGCGCGATCGAGGTCTTCAGCGTGGCCAGTGACACCACGAAGGTGGCGGCGCTGGGCGATGCCGCGGGAACGACGCTCTCCATCACGCGGGGCGAAGGCCAGTGAACGGCAACTGGGCATGGCTGCTCGGTTTGCTTCCCTTCGCCGGCCTGTTGCGGGCGGTCAGCAGCCGAGGCGGTACCGGAGGCGGGGGCGGTGGTGTCACCGCGATCAACACCACGGCGCCCGGCATCTTCGGTGGTCCTATCACCACGAGCGGCACGCTGGGCGTGCAGTGGAATGCCGGCACGGTCACGAGCCTCGGCACGAACCTGACGCTGGTCGGCGGGATGCTGAGCGCGGTGGGCGGGGCGGTGCATTCGACCACGGCGCCGGGATCACCCTCCGATGGGATGCTCTGGTGGCCCGGGCCGGGGCCGATCTACATCTGGGACGGCACCTACTGGGTTTCGACGGGCACGCCCGGGGGCGGCGGTGGGGGCGGCATCTCGGATGCGCCCTCGGACGGCACGCTGTATGGCCGGCAGAACGCCAGCTGGCAGCCGGTGCCGACCGTTTCGCCCCCGGTTGTGGTTTCGGTCCTGCAATGGACCGGCACGCCGGATGGGGTAACCGATAATTCGGGCAACATCCAGACCGCGATCAATGCGATGGCGGGGGTGGGCGCGCTCTATTTCCCGGTGACGGCGCAGCCCTTTGTCGCCAAGAATCTTCTCGTTCCCTCGAACTCGCATCTGATTATTGATGGCACGATCCTGTTCGCCCCGATGTCGAATACCGGCAGCGTCATACTGCTGATGGCGATAGCTTCGTCCTCGCCACCGGCTAATGCCCCGCCCTATCCCGCTTGGGTGGCGAACACGAAGTATAGCCTCGGGGACACGATATGGGATGGGGCGCACTTGCAATCGGTGTTTACAGCGGGAACCAGCGGCGGATCGGTACCTGTGTGGTCCACCGTTCCAGGATCGCCATCGAGCGGCAGCGCCAGTTATACGACGGACAACAATGTAACGTGGTTCTGTAGCTCCTCGACCGGGCCGACGCGGAACGTGATCATCGAGGGCAAGGGCACGCTGGACGGCAACTACAGCAATCAGTTGACCGGCGTCGCGAATGTTGCGGGGATGATCTCCAATGGCACTGGCTCTTACGTCAGCGGTCCTAACGCTACTCATGTTACCCCTGGCGTCGATATCCCGTGGATCGAGAATCTGCTGATCCAGGACATTAACATCGTTAATTTCAAGAATTGGCCGATCAGCCTGTCCAACGTCAAGAACGGAATTGCCCGAAATGTGAAGATGAAGGGAGTTTGGGACGGGGTATCCAACGTCGTTGGTATTGGCGGTTCGGCAGAGTGGGCTAATGGCTGCAACAACTGCTGGTGGGATAATTGCGTTCTGTCGAATCTGTCCGACCTCGGCATGGGCATGTATGGGGGTTGTATTAATTGCGGAGCGATGAATTGCAAGGTATCGGTGACGGGCAACATTTTCGTCTTTTCCGACAATGCGCAGCCAATGCAGTGTGCGGACAACCTCATCATGGGCTGCACGGCGTTCGACTGCAACGGGGCAGGAATTGCCGTCACCAGCAATGTGACGACATATCCGCCGGACAATAATCCTCCGCTGCGCACGCGCATTATCGGCAATACCTCCTATGGCAATGGGAGGAAGGGATGGGTCACGCATGGCGCTGGCATAAGCGTTAATGGAGGGGATCACGTCCTCGTTGAGGGGAACATCTGCTATGGCAACTATTACACCAAGAGTGGCTTCCCGCAGGGCGATATCTTCATCGGCGGCGGGATTCATCGAGCCACTGTAATCGGCAACTATGTTTATGACACCCAGATCGGCAATGTCGATCCGGAGGACGGATTCGGCATTGTTCTGCAAACCGACAACCTCGGGCAGGGTGCCAACTTCTTCGTCATCATGGATAACCGAATTTCCAACACTCAGGCCAGCGCTACCGGCACTACCACCAGTCCGCCGAAGGTTTCGATTCCCGGCAACATGGGGGGCGCAATAGGTGGCCAGACAGGATCGCTGGGGTTTGTCAGCAACAATTTCTACGGCGGCGCATTCCTGGGGAACGCCGATCAGTTGGACTACAATCTGGCGACGGCGAGGGGCGTCAACGTCGATCAGTCCAATGCTCAGCAGACCGTAACCATCACCGATACCTGGGCTGCAAACACGCGCTACGAACTCGGGACGTGGATCACCGATGGCACGAACCCGCAGATGGTGCGGGTTGCGGGGACAAGCGGGAGTTCGTCCCCGCTATGGGCGACTTCGCTGAACAGTCCGACGCACGATGGTTCGGTGGTGTGGGCGTGCGCGAGAGTCAACAACGTCCAGCCGACATGGCAGGCAAACCATGCTTACAACCAGGGAGATTGGATAACAGACGGCACCGTCGTGCAGGCCGTGTTCCATCCAGGAACGAGTGGAGCTACGCCGCCCACATGGTCCACTTTCGGGCATGGGATAACGAACGACGGGTCCGGCACGCTGCAATGGATACGCAGCCTCGTGAACGGCAATGCGTGGACGCCCAGCACCGTGCCGAACATGCTCTACAAAGTCGGCCAGATGATCTTCGACGGGGCGAACATCCAGATCGTAGTCCGCACGAATAGCGACGGCACTCCCGGCGCTACGCCTCCGGTATGGGCAACGACCGTGGGGGCGCTGACGATCGACAACAACGTGATCTGGCGCTGCATGGGGCCGGCCAACCAACTGACGTTCGGCTCGCAGACATCCAGGCAGTTAGGAAATACCAATTTCAATGGTCCGATGACTTTTGCGTGGCCGACCGGGGACACGACCCTTACTTTCCCCTCGGCTGGTTTGACCGTTGGTTACAATCGGCAGGTTGGTGTCGGGGACAATGATTTATACTGTGCCTCCCCGACTGGTCCGGGGATGCTGCGGGTATTCAGCGTTTACGACCAGGGCACCGGGGTTGCGGGCGGCGGAACGGCCAATGGGATTGGCGTGGTAGCGTCTTCCACGAACGGCAGCGTCGGGCAGATCGCCGATATTCGATCAATTCGGGTTGGCATCACTTATACGGGTGCTCCGGACACGACGCACGTCAATGGTATCGTGCAGAGCTATGGAGCTTTTGCCGAGGCCGGACTGTTGCCCGTGTCTCCGGCGGATGGGGACACGGTTTATATTCCGGACGCGACCAGCCCGGTTTATTTCAACACGGGCGCGCATAGTGCGCAGACGGTGGTTATGCCTCCTAACCCAGTCAACGGGCAGGAGCAGACGATCATTTTTGCCAATGCGGTGACGGCGCTCACGGTCAATGCCAACACCGGGCAGACGATCCGGGGAGCGCCGACGACAACGCCGGCCAACACGTCTTTTACGTGGGTTTACTGGGGCACGCCGGGTTTTGTCTGGGTGCCGCGGAGCGATGTCGGGCGAGCGCCGCTTGCCTCGCCGACGTTCACCGGAAGCGTTTCCGTTCCCAGCACGCTCAATGTTCCGTCCACCGGGTTGAACATCGTGGGCGCGAGCGGTGTGACCTCGCTGCACATTGACGATCCTGGTGTTGGCCACAGCGGTCTGAGTCTTACCTATTCTGCTGCCTCGAATTACTGGCAGTTGACGGGCAGTCCTGGCGGCGTCAATTTCTTTATGCCACTGACACTGAGTGCCACGACGCTCAGAGTTGGCAGCATGAGCGGGCCGACCTGGACGCAGGGCGCCGGGCCGCCTTCGAGCACGCAGCCGGTGGGCAGCTACTACAGCAACACGACCGGAGCGATCGGCTCGACGTTCTACGTCTCGCGCGGCGGCGGCACCTGGAATGCGGTGGCGGGCGTATGAACGCAATCAGTCCGCTGTCCTCGTTCCCGCCCGGGGCGACGGTTGGGCAGACCGTAACGATCAACGGCATCACCTACGTTTACGACGGCACCAAGTGGGCCATTTCGACCAGCAGCGGCGTCGGCAACGCGATCCTGGTGGACCAGTTCGGGGCGAAGGGGGATTGCGTATTTTTCAGCGGCACCATGACGGTGGGCGCCGGCAGCAACCCGGTGGTGACGATTGCTGGCGCGAGTCTGGCCGGCGTATCCGTTGGCCAGCTGGCGGTGCTGCCGATCGGTGGTGGCAGCGACGGGTCGAGCGGTCTGAAAGGGACCATTACCAACGTCAATGCGGCGGCGAGTCAGATCACGATCACTCCGCTCGCCGGGTTCACGCCGTTCGCTGTCAGCAATGTCGCGTGGCAGGCGACCGGCAATCCGACAGTTGCCGCGGCTGGGACCGGCGTGACGCCGCAGGACGTTTATCCTCTGGTGGGCGGATCGTTACTGAAAGCCGGGCAGATCACGGTGGTGACGACCACCGTGGTGAGCATGGTCCTGAACACGGCGGGAACGGGTGGGACTCCTGGGGGCACCTTTACGTTTGTCGGCACGTCGAGCGGCTGCCCCGAGTTCCGGTTCACGGCGAACATTCTGTCCACGGGGGCGATTGATCCGGCCAGCATTTCGTTCAACCCGGCGACGCAGGGCGGCGTCTACCGGGCCAATCCGCTCAGTCTGGTGGCGGAGCCCGTGGCGGACATTGCCGGGCAGAGCACCGGGCTGACGGGCGCGACGGTGACCATCGTGATGGGGGCGAACAACGTCCAGCTGGAGAGCCAGCCGGCGAGCATTTCGGTGGCTACGACGCCGGGTGCGTATTATTCGACGCCGGCTAATCCGGTCAGCACCACGGGGCCTTTGCTGCCTTCCTGGCAGGCCAGCAATGGCTACCGCACCTTCGATCGCATTTCTGCGGTTTCGGGTGGCGTGACGTATGCGTTTGTCTGCACCACGCCGGGCACCAGCGGAGGGACAACGCCGGCATGGCCGAGCAGCGGTACGGTGACGGATGGCGGGGTGACCTGGACGTGGCAGACGCAGGTGAGCGGCAACACGCCTCCACAGTTCAACGTGACCTGGGCGGCGCCGCAGGTGGTGATGGGGACGGACAGCGCGCCCGGGATCAATCAGGCGCTTGGGCAGCTGCGCTCGCTGACCACGCCTTCGGGCGGGCGCTCGACGGTCAGTTCCGTTCTGTTATTTGGTTCTAACAACCAGACTTATCTGGTGAACGGCCCGCTGAACTTCACGCAGCTGGCGCAGGTTGAGGTGAACGGGCAGCGGGCTACCATCCACAGCGTGGGGAACGGGAAGCCGGTTTTCGACGCCCTTGCCACGCAGTTTGTCGAGTTCAAGAACCTGACGATCCAGGGCAATCAGACGTTCCAGCCCCGCTGGTCGTTCCAGTATGGGGTGATCCAGAGCGGGGAGATTGCGGCCTATCAGAAGTTCGACCGGATCATCTGCACCGGCTTTTTCAGCGATGCCATCTTTGACTACAACACCGGCTCCGAGGCGTGTGAGATCGGCACGGTGCGCACCAACGCGAGTGCGCCTTATTGCCGGATCATGGACGGCTGCAACTCCAGCTACTGGAATCTTGCCAGCGACTTCACGACGATAACGCTGTCGCACGATGTGAACCGCACGTTCCAGGGCGGGCCGATGAACCATGGCGGGTTCATCAACGTGCATCCGAACGGCTGCGGCGTGTGGATGTTAGGGGGAACTAACCACCTTTACACGCAGTCGAGCTATATCGCGGTGCAGCAGCACGCTTTCTGGATCGTGGCGTCGAATCTGGTGCCGACGATCGGACTGAAGGCGCTCTGCCATTACGAAGTTGCCCGCAGCGTCGTGCATTTTGCGCCGCCTCCGGCCCTGACGCTCGATGGTTTGTTCCATTTCAACAAGACGCCGAGCCTGAGTTATCTGGAACTGGGCAGCGACGCCTCGATGTCGATGCAGGAGCAGGTATTTTCTGCCGATCCGCAGATCGTGCATGTTTATCTGCGGAATTTGAGAATGACCCTGGCGTTTGGGGTGGGGCCGAGCACGACGAACTATTACGACAATCCGGCGATTTATACTGCCAGCTTCGACATCATGGGCGGCGACGGCACGGGCGGTCGCTGGTCGAACAACGTGCCGGACGATGCGACCGGGCGGTTCATGTCGGTTGCGGATACGACCGGGCAGGCGCCTGGGCTGATGTATTACGGGCTGAACACCGCGGACGACATGAACGTGGGCGGCGGCCTCCAGATCGGCGGGATAACGCAGGCGTTCAACACGGTTCTGGTGAGCAACGGCAGCGTTGCCGGTGTGGCGATGACGTACCCCGGCGGGTATCAGAATGTTGCCGGGAGTGTTGACTACCCCACCGTGACGGCAGGGGCGCCCCCTGCTGGCGGCACTCAAGCGCTGCTGGTGGTGTCGGCGATGAGCTGGTTCGCCACTGGGGCGATCCTCACTCCAGGGACCGGGTATGCGAAGGGGGATCGGTTCACCATTGTCGGTGGCACGTTCACCGATCAGGCGACGGGGGAAGTGACTTCCGTCAATGCCACTGGTGGCGTGCTGACTTATGCTGGCTTAACGGGCGGGCACTACTCGGCTTATCCGCCGACGACGGCGAGCACGACGACCAGCGGCGCTGGCACGGGATTCACGCTGAACCCGCTGCTGTGGGGTGTGCGCCAGGATGGGACGGGCGTTACTGCCACGGTTCCTGGCTCCGGTTACACTGGTTTGCCGGCGATTGCGTTTTCGACACCGTTGAGCGGCAAGCCGAAGGCTCGCGGTGTGGCGTTGATGGGCACCGCTTCCTCGATGGGCGCGACTCAGGTCACGTGCAATGTGCCGGTGATGCTGGCTGCTGATCCGACTTCCAACCTTCAGGCCAGCACCAAGCAGTATGTGGATGCGCACGCTGGAGCGGGCGGGATCAGCGACGTTCCGAATGACGGCAACGCTTACCTGAGACAATTCGGCACCTGGGCGAACCAGGGGAATATCCAAGGGAGTAATTTCGAGTTCGGGCCGCAGGGGACGCTGGCGGCGAGTGCCGTCAATTTTGATTTCCACACTACGAGCGGAACCAACGATTACGATGCCCGCATTCTGGTGCAGGGCGGAACGGCGGGGACGATCGGCCTCGGGCAGATGTTTTTGTCGGGCTCGACCATATCGGCGAACGGGGCGTTCCGTGTGGGTGGTGCGAGCGTCAACCATTTGTTCATCAATGCCGGCACCAGCACGAGTGCGCCGATCACCTTCACGCAGGATGGCACGGGTGGGATTTCGATCACGCCGATTACGACGCACGCCGGCAGCGTGACGTTCAGCGGCGGCGCTACGTTCGGGTCCACGAATGCAGCGAGCGTCACGAACCTCACCAATCACATAGCGTTATTCGGGACTAACACCGGGTTTTCGGTGACCAGCGGGCGGCTCAACATCGTGGCGCCGAGCGGCACGGCGATGATGTTCAACTACAACGGCAACGATCAGGTGCAGATCGGCGGCGGTGGTCAGGCGATGATGGTCGGCACCAACACCTATAGCAGCCCTGCGCTCGTGGTGAACGGGAACACGGGATTTTCGCGGAGCATCAATCTCCAGTCCGCTGGCAGCAACAGGTGGCAGTTCCAGGCGAGCAGCCTTCCGGAGACCGGATCGGATGCCGGTTCTGACTTCAATCTGGTTCGTTGTCATGATGCTGGCACCACGATTGATGCGCCGATCAATGTCGTGCGCTCGACCGGGGTGGTAACCATTGGCTCCGGCGGGTTGATCGTGCCGCAGGCGGCGGGAATTGGTGCCGGAGCGAGTGGTCCGACGATCCACTGGGGGTCTGGCGTTCCTTCTGGCACGCAGCCCAAGAGTTCGGTCTTTATACGCACCGACGGTACGACTGGCGCGATGATTTACGTGAACCAGGGTGGCACCGTTTGGAACGCGATAGCAGGGGTTTGAGATGGCACTGACATACGAGGAATCGGCGGCGCTGATGCGCGATGCGATATTTGTCGAGCGGATCAAGGTCGCCTGCCTGCATTTTGCCGACTACATCTATGGCGAGGCGCCGAGCACGCCCGGACACACGTCGCGGCTGCGCTGGTCGAGCAATACGTTCTCGGCACCGGACGCAGCGGCGGCGGGCATAGCGCCGACAGTAACGATGGACGGCATCGTGCAGGAGCAGGGGACGGCGATCACCGATACTGACTTGCAGACGGCGGTTGAGAACGCGGTTAACAAAATGCTCTGACAGGGAGGTTCTGATGGCGAAATCGCCGAGTGGTCGCAAGGTCGAGACGGTCATGCACGAGTATGGCAAGGGCACGCTGCACAGTGGCTCGCCGAAGGGGCCGAAGGTGACGAGCCAGAAGCAGGCGGTGGCGATCGCACTGAGCGAGCAGCGGAAGGCGAACCAGAAGCGGGGGAAGTAGCCGATCGCGGGGAGAGTGCCGTAATTTGCGAGCAGCCGGATGACTGGAGGGCGCCGTGCAAGGAGAGCGAAGCCGGCGGCAAAGCGGGTGCCGTCCTAAGCGAGCGCAGCCGTGGCAAACGCGGGTACCGTGCTAGGCGAGCGGCTAACCAAGAGCGGGGAGAGCGCCGTTGAATGAGTGACACGACCGGCGTCGGTCGGGCGGTCGAGAGCGTCGAAGACTTCGGCAAGGGGCCGGAGGGCGAGGCGAAACGCTGGCACGCGGAAATCAAGCAGGCGCAGAAGGAATGCGCCGACTGGTGGAAGATGGCGCGGGAAATCCTCCAGCGCTATCGTGACGAGCGGGCTGGCCGGAAGGAAACGCGCGGCGAGGACGTGCGCGTGGGCCGGCACATGAACATCCTCTGGAGCAATGTGCAGACGCTGGCCCCGGCGATCTTTGCCACGCCGCCGCAGCCGGTGGTGCAGCGCCGGTATGGCGACGAGGACGACATCGCGCGGGTTGCCTCCACGATTCTGCAACGGGTGATTCACTACCAGCTGGAGGAGAACGACTTCCCGCAGATCATGCGGCAGGTGGTGCAGGATAGCCTGCTGCCTGGGCGCGGGGTGGTGTGGGCTCGGTATGAGCCGCACTTCGGGCGCGAGCCGGACTATGCGCTGCCGCCGCCGAGCGTGGTTCCACCAAACGCCATGCCGACACCGGCAATGCCGACCGGAGGTCCGGCCCAGGCGGCCCAGATGCCGCCGGGAATGCCGGGAGCTGCCATGCCGGCTGCGCCCCCGGCACCACCGCCCTTACCGGGCGTCCCCGAAGGTGCTCCGGTGCCCCCTATAGGTGGGTCCGGAAGCCCTGTAGCGGCGCCTGGGATGATGCCACAGGTGCCCCCTGCGATGCCACCACTGGCGAGTGGGGAGCCGTTCTTGGGGGCTTTGCAGGGCGCTCAGATACCGCTTGAGCAGGCCGGGCGCAGCCGCGGCAAGGGTCCGGACGACGGCGGGCTGCAAATCCACGAGGAGGCGATCGGGGAGGGCGAGTTCGTCGCCTGGGAGAAGGCTTGCATCGACCATGTGGCCTTTGAGGACTTCCTGACCAATCCCGCGCGGACCTGGGCAGAGGTCCGCTGGGTGGGGCGCCGGGTGCTGATGACCAGGGCGGAAGGAAAGGACCGCTTCGGGCCTATGTTTGAGGACGTTCCGTTGACGTGGCACCCGGAAAGCCTTTCGGAGCAGGACCGGCTGGAGCCGATCAACCAGATTTTCGCCCGGGCCGAGGTCTGGGAGGTCTGGGACAAGACCAGCCGGTGCGCTTTATGGTTGGCGAAGGACTTTGCGGAGAAATTGCTCGATAAACGGGATGATCCGCTGCATTTGCCCGAGTTTTTTCCGTGTCCCAGGCCACTTTCGGCTACTTTGACGACGGATTCGCTGATTCCGGTGCCCGATTACATCGAATACAAGGATCAGGCGCTGGAAATAGACACTTTGACGGCCCGAATCTTCGCCATAGCGCGGGCGATCAAGGTCACGGGGGTCTATGACGCCGCGCAGGACGGCATCAAGCGCATGTTCCTGGAGGGAACAGAGAACGAACTGGTGCCGGTGAACCAGTGGGCGACATTCGCGCAGCTGGGCGGCCTGAAGGGCACCATGGACATGCTGGACGTGACCGGCATGGCCGAGACTCTGGAGAAGCTGATCGGCGTCCGGGCACAAGCCAAGAACGACTTGTACGAAGTGACCGGATTGAGCGACATTATACGTGGCAGCTCCGTTGCTACCGAGACTGCCACAGCCCAGCAGCTGAAGAGCCAGTGGGGGACGATGCGGCTGCGGGCTCGCCAGGGCGAGGCGGCGCGGTTCTGCCGCGACGTGGTGCGGCTGGTGGCGCATGTGATCTGCGAGCACTTCCAGAGCCGCACCATCCTGATGATGTCGGACATTGCGCACCAGCAGTCGGGCAACGACGCGGCGCTGGCGATGCCGGCGATTGCGCTCCTGAAGGACGACAAGACCAGACCGCTCAGGATCGACATTGAGACGGACAGCACGATCCTCTCGGACCAGCAGACGGAACAGCAGGGGCGGATTCAGTTCATCCAGATGGCGAGCCAGTTCCTCCAGCAGGCGTTGCCGGCGGTGACGCAGTATCCGCAGATTGCCCCGCTGCTGGGGCAGATTCTGCTGTTCGGGGTGCGTTCCTTCCCGCAGGGGGCGGAGCTGGAGGGAGCGTTCGAGCAGGCGGTGGCGCAGCTCCAGCAGGCAGCGAAGATGCTACCGCCGGGCGGCCAGCAGGCGCCTGATCCGAAGCTGATCGTCGCCAACGCCCAGGTGCAGGACTACCAGAGCAAGATCGCGGAGCGGCAGGCCGCCGTGGTGCGAGATGATAGGGAGTCGCAGCAGAAAGCTATGTTCGAGGCGGCGAAACTGGGGCTGGAGCGGGAGGCGATCGCCGCGGAGAGCGAGCGGACGTTGACCGATCTGCTGCATGGCCATCAGGTGGATCACGCCAACACTATGCTGGACGCGGCTAAGACGCAGGCGCAGATTGAGGCGCTGAAGCGCAGGCCGAATTGAGTCTCTGGGGGTCAATAATGATACCGCCGGCCCCGAACGATTTCTGGGAGCAGATCGAGAAGTACATCGCGAAGCTGGTCTACGACCGGGAGACGACCGTCGTGGCGGTCGGGGACAAGAACCGTTTCGTGGAGAAGCTGCCGCATCTGGCATCCACCAAGCCGCCGGACAACGCGGCGTGAGATACGTCTGGCACAAGGGCGAGTGGGTGGAGGCGTGGGTGGGGCAGGCGCTGACGGAGCCATGTCTGCCGACGCCTGGGATCATTACTGACGACATGGTTCCGGCGTGTCATCCGGTCAGCGGCGTGGTGGTGGACAGCAAGAGCGCGTTTCGGCGGATGACGAAGGACGCCGGATGCGTCGAGCTGGGCAACGACGCGGCCCAGGTGGTGGCGCAGCGGCCCGAGCCCGACCGGACGATCCGGCAGGACATCCACAAGGCGTGGCAGAAGCTGGCGGAGGGCTACAAGCCGCAATCACTGGAGCGTGCCGAAGGTCGAGAGCGGCGCTATGGCTGAATCGGTTCGCGAGACGCTGGAGCGGTCGATGGAGGCGCTTGAGGCGCGCGCCGCGCCGCCCGCGCCGCAGCCGGCAACGGAGAGAGCGCCGAACGTAGGACGCGAAGCCGTCAGAACAGAGGGCACCACCGGCCCAGAGCGAGCCGTTCGTCCTGCGGGTACCGTGGATCAAGAGCGAGCCGACAACTCCGCGGGTACCGAAACCAAGGAGCGAGCCGTAAAACCGGAGGGTGCCGGAAAACGTGAGCTAGCCGAAGCATTAGAGGGCACCGAGACGTTGGAGCGGGAAGCCGCTCCGGGCGATCGCCCGCGCGACCAGTTCGGTCGCTTCCTCGCCAAGACCAGAAATGTCCTGGAGCCGAAAGGTTCGGACGAACCGATTGCCGATCAAGCCCCGCCAACGGAGACGGAACCAGCCGAGGAGACTCCCCCCGAGGGCGACTCCGAAGGCGAGGCCATCCTGCCTCCACCAGCGTGGTCGGCTGCGTCGAAAGCCGAGTTCGCGAAACTCCCGCGCCCTATCCAGAACGAGATCGTGCGGCGGGAAAACGATGTGAACACGGCGTTTACGCAGCGGGCGCAGCAGTTCAACGCCGTGCAGCCGCTGGTTCAGGCGGTCGCGCCCTATGCCGACAAGTTTGCGCTTCGAGGCCAGCACCCGGCGGTTGCGGTTCAGCAGCTGCTCGCGGTTCAGGACTTGTTGGAGCGCGATCCGATGCAGGGCGTGGCCCACGTTGCCAGGGCATACAACGTTGATCTGCGCAATTTCGCCGCCGCCTATTCCCAGGTCCAGAAGCCGCAGGACCCACAGGTCCAGGCTTTGGCCAATGAAGTGGCGCAGATGAAGAACGAGCGGGCTCAGCAGCAGCGATATGCTGAGCAGCAGGAGATGTCCAGAATAACCGGCGAGGTCGAGGCGTTCAGCGCCGACAAGGGCACGCACCCGTATTTCGATGCTGTGCGCCCCGCCATGGCGCAGCTGATGGCGCAAGGCATCTGCAACGACTTGCAGGCTGCCTACGATCACGCCTGCTGGGCTATCCCTGAGGTCAGGGAGCGCATTCTGAACGACCAGAAGCGCGCCGAGGCTACGGCGCGGCAGAAGGCGGAGCGGGATGCGGCGGAGCGGGCAAGGCGCGCGGGCGTCAGCGTTCGTTCCACGCCGGGTGCGATCGTCAACGGCTCGCAGCGGGGTCCTGACCCGTCGAAACTGCGCGAACTCATTGAATGGAACTGGGACCGGGCGGCATCACGCTAACCCGTCCGCTAACGCGGACACAGGTGGAATGATGCAACCATGGCTTCCCCGAACTTCTCGGAACTGGCGACTACGACCTTGGAGAGTCGTACTCGCACGCTTGCCGACAACGTAACCCGTAACAATGCGCTGCTGGCCCGATTGCGCGAGAACGGCAACGTGAAGCGATTCACGGGCGGTCGTTCGATCGTGCAAGAAATCGAATACGGAATGAACGCCACCTATAAGCGCTACTCGGGCTACGAGGCGCTGAACATCGCGCCGAGTGACGTGTTCACGGCGGCGGAGTTTCCTATCCGGCAGGCTGCCGTTGCGGTGTCCATCAGCGGCCTGGAGATGTTGCAGAACGCCGGGCGCGAACAGATGATCGACCTGCTGGAGGCGAGAATCCAGAACGCCGAGAACACGTTCACCAACGGCATTTCCTACGACATCTACTCCGATGGATCGCAGCCAAATCAGATCAATGGGCTGCAAGCCTTGATCACCATGTCGCCGACCACCGGGATCATCGGCGGCATTGACCGGAGCCAATGGGCGTTCTGGCAGAACATCAAGTACAGCGCGGTGACAGACGGCGGTGCCGCGGCGACCTCGGCCAACATCCAGACCTACATGAACCGGGTGATCCTCCAGCTGGTGCGCGGGCGCGATGCGGTCGATCTGATCGTGGCCGACACCGCTTACTACCGGCTGTTCCTGGAGAGCTTGCAGGCGATCCAACGCATCACCGACGCGACGGCGGAGGGCGGGGCCGGCTTCACCGCGCTCAAGTACTATGGCGGCGGCAGAAGTACCGACGTGGTGCTGGATGGTGGCTTCCAGGGTTTTGCGGGTGACACCATCCCGGTCGGCGGCGCTCCGACGAGCACGATGTACATGCTCAACACCGATTATGTCTTCTACCGCCCGCATACGGATCGCGACATGCGCCCGCTCGATCCGGATCGGTTCAGCGTCAACCAGGATGCCATGGTCAAATTGATCGGCTGGGCCGGGAATCTGACCATCAGCAACAGCCGCCTGCAAGGCGTGCTTGGCCCATAAGGAGAACTGACATGCCGCAGAGATACAACATCATTGACACGAACCTGGGTGTCAATCTCTACCAAACCTACTCGAATGTCGGGTATCCGACCTCGGTCAGCCCCAGCCCGCGCAGCCAGCTCGGAATGGCTGCCGGGAACTGGTTCAACGGCAACCTGGGCACGACCTGGATGCTTGCCGACATGGCGGCGGGGCAGGCCAGCGTCGCTGCCGGTGGCACGATTTACCTCAACCCATCGAGCACGCCGCCGTTTCAGGCGACGCTCACCACCGTGACCGGCGGCATCACCGGCACCGTGGTGGTGTCGGTGCCGGCCACGCCGGCCACACTTGCGGGCACCACCATCCCCGGGGTGACGGGCGTCTGGGCGGAAACCTCGGGCAAGACGCTGAACACGACCATGACGCTGGACCTTCCGGCCAAGCACGCCAACGAGAAGGACGCCGACTACCAGCGGCGCATCGGGCCGTGGCTGCTGATGAACCGGGTGAACCTTGACGGCACGCCGATGACCGACGCCCAGGTGGCCGCCGCGGAGGGTCCGCCCGTGCCGCCGGTTCAGCATCCTTCGGCGGCGCCGCCCGTGCATCCCTCCCAGCAGGCGCCTCGGTGAGCGACCTCCAGGGGCTGGCCCCGACCCAGCGCATCTACGGGTTCGGGGCGCCGCCGGATGCGGATCAGCGGCTGCATGTGCGCTTCGTCCGTAAATCGGTTCGCAACGCCTACAAATCGGATCAGGAGGGGCGGCCCGTTTTCGAGCCGATCGACTACATCCAAATCCAGCAGCCGGGCGAGCGCGACATGCTGATGCGCCCGGTGAAGGAGGAGGACAAGGCACGCTTTCCGCGGCACTGGGAGGCGTTCCAGGCCAACGCCAAGCAGACGCCGGACGGAACGCCCGTGCAGATGCTGTTCCCGAACGAGCCGCACATCACCGACATGATGATTGATCTGCGCATCCTGACGGTCGAGCAACTGGCGCAACTGTCGGAAGCGGGCATCAACCGGCTCGGGATGGACGGGCGCAAGTATGTGGCCCGTGCGGCGGCGGCCATGGACCAGTCGGCGAAGGCGGCGGAGGTTTCCCGGCTGACGCGGGAGCTTGGCGAGGCGACGGAGAAGAACAAGCTGCTGGAGGACCAGATGGGGCAGTTGCGCTCCCGCATCGACCTGATGGAGGAGCGGATGCGCTCCGGCGAGACGCTGCCGCCGGAGTTCCGCCGGAGGGCGGGCGGGATGCCGCCGCCGCGCCAGCCGGAGTTCGTTCCGGACTCGCTCTACGAACCGCCGCCCTCGGATAATCTTGCCTGATGTCCGGCACGACGGCATCCCCGTTTCAGGGCAGCAATCTTCTGCAACTGGTGCAGACGGTTCTGAACGAGCTTGGGTTGCCGCAGACCAGTTTCGTGCTGTCGGCGCCGGACAACACGTCGCGCCAGCTGGGGGCTCTGGCGACGCGCATCGGGCAGATGATGGTGCGTTCGTTTGACTGGGCGTTTTTGACCCGGGAATTTCACATCGTTGTCCCGAACCCGGTCACGACAACTGGTAATCTGACGCAGAACTCGACGGTCATCAGCGGGCTTCCTCCCTCCGTTATGCCGTCGTTGCTG
>Ga0126371_10002219_pt1 | contig 16680 bp, 13 predicted proteins | sample PanSoiMetaPlot_4_FD_110145 | JGI IMG/M metagenome (GOLD analysis project Ga0126371, IMG submission 110145) | Tropical forest soil microbial communities from Panama - MetaG Plot_4 | ecosystem: Environmental > Terrestrial > Soil > Tropical forest > Bulk soil | place: Panama | collected 2016-02-17 | reverse complement strand
TTCTTTGTCGAGCGTTGGGACGCTTGTGGCGGGATCAACAGTAGCGGCACTGGCCGAGGCAGGCGGAGTACTCCTGCTATCCACTAATTGAAGTTCAGTCATTATCTGCCAGGCGAGGAAGTCAGAGTTCAGTACCGCCAATTGTGTCTGCAGATTCATGTTGAAGTCGAGTGGATCGGAACTGCCATCAGAAGCCGCGCCGTTAGCGCCCAGCGATAAACCACCCGTGTCCTGTTTCAGGATTTCGAGCTTCGACTCTGCTCTGAATTGCGGCGTCATAAAGAGGCAGACCAGCCCGGCGGCCAGCAGCATGGCTGCCGTCCAGGCATAGATCCAGCGGCGTCGCCGAAGCAGGACTCGGAACACGTCCCCAAGGTCTAAATCCAGATCCTTGTGTTGTGCCGCGGCCGTCGCGCTTTCTACCGAAGGTGCGCTGAGCGGCAATGGTGGTGAGGACATTACAGTTTCGCGGCGCGGGTGAATCGCCGCGTCCGCTTTGCGGATAAGGTCATAGTTTCTGCTCATAACGCTCGCTTGTTATCGTTTCTTCCTGTGTTCGCAAAAATGCTGGTTTGTGGATGGACTCTGCAACAAGTCACAACTGAGTCGCATGCTTATCATGGCCGGCTTCATGCATCGCCGGAATCACGACTGCCGGAGTCACACCGCCCGCAATTGTGGCGGCGCAGCACAGCAATGTTCTCTTCGCGCCGCCGAGCGGGCTTGTCAGCCAAATCTCATTCGCGGGTATATCGGCCTGCGGCGTGGCCTTCAACTCGAACCCGCTCGTAATCAGAGCTGCAGCCAGGAGACCGAATGAAACCGGGACTTGCTTGGGATCGTAGAACCGCATTTCCATCCGCTTCATAGGCGTGGAACCCTGGCTGCCGACTACAAGGACGTTGCTGATTCTGGAGACTGAATTCGGTCCCAGCAGGGACCGCGCAATGTCGCCCGCAGCGAGGCTTTTCTCAGGTGAGCCATTCGAAGTGGAACCGATTGCTGTTTTCGGCTGCATGGGTACTGCCATTCCGGACGACTGATCATCTGGCTCGCATGTATTGCTACCGGCTTCCAGATTCTGATGCCGCTCGGGTGGCCCAACTCTGCCCCGCAGCAAGCGTCGCGATAGAGTTGCTGCGCGTTGACAAATTTCTCGAAACCGCATCTTGTATCTAAAAGAAACTATCGGAGTTTGTGTTGGCTTTTTTATTGAGAGGACAAACGATTTTGCCGCGTGGTGCGCGTGCTGTTGCGTTGGAACAATCCCCGGTGCAATGCCTGAACGCCGGTGAGCAACAGGTCGCTCCGGGAAAGAACGTTGTCCCTGAATTCGGATGCCATCCGGCGTGTCCACAAACGGCTTCGGCTTGCAATTCCTTGTTCCGGCTTTGCACAAGGCAACAGGTTTCGGTAAATGATGTTCACTCTTGCCGACGAGAGCGCCGGAATCCGCGTTGCGAATGTGAGCACACTATTCTCCAGTGCGAACTTCATGGTTGCGCCGTTCACAAGCACTTCCTCAACAGGAACGCCAGCCGGCTCAAATTTCGTGAAGATGAAGGTCTGGTCACGCTCCGTATCATTTTCAATCACGTGCTCGTTACCATTCATTCTGCAATCCGTGATCTCGCTGGATCGTTCGCGCTCCTGGTGGCTTCTCGTGAGGATAGGGTGCAATCCAGTCCATTGGAGTCTCGAGAGCGAGTTGATCCGCGACATGAACTCCGCCAGGCGCGTGCCGCCGTCCTTCAGGTAGGCATGGTGTTCCACCACGAGGAGCGGTTTCCCGAAAAACAGGTCAAAAGCAAACTGCTCCAATGGGCCGGGATAATGGCGCAGGAAAAGTGGAAAGCCGCCATAAGTTGTAATTGCGGGCCGCAGGAAATCGGCAAGTGCCAAAGGTTCCCGGGCGGCCGAAGATTCAGCTGCCGCAGTTGAATTGACCGCAGCGAGGTAATTGTTGGCTTTGAGTGAGGTTAATGCCTCGCCAGAAAAGCGTCCCTGCGGGAACACCATCGTGTTCGAATAAAGCAGGCCGCTCTGCCGGCGAAGACTGTTCATCCTTGCCGATGCTAGCTGCAGCTTCGCATTGAGCATGGCCAAATCCGTGGACGAAAATTCACCTGCGCTGTGGTCGCATCCGTGGATACAAAGAGACAGTCTGTCCGGACGCTCCCGAAATAGCTGCGTCACTTCTTCATCAGTTCGACTGTAGTTCCAGGGAATAAACGCGATGGTAGTTGCGAAGTTGCACCTGTCCATTTTGGAAACCAGGTCACGGTAGTTCAAGTAGCCGTACGAGCGCTTTAGCGGCGGATCATCGATGATGAAGCTGGCAAAGGGGTGTTTGCTGTGCCAGCATTGGCTCCCAAAAGCTGACCTGAGAAACATTGCCGCCGGAAGCAGCCGGGAGAAATAGTTCAGCGGATCAATGTCGTTGACCTGTTGCTGGATGTCCGCAATAGCGCTGCACGCGAGAAGAAATGCCGTGCAGCCTTTTGCTTCGACAGCAACCCAGAATGGCATGCCGCCTATCGTTATCAACGGGACGGCAGCACGGGCATTCCCTGAGCACACAAAACCGAAGTCGCTCGTGCTGCGGGCGCGTCCAAATGATAGCCCGGAAAATTCCCTGGTGATTTCTGGCCGGGAAGAACTCACTTCATAGGGGAGATCGGCGCTCGAGACGCTTCGTACATCGTTTATTTCACCGTTACTCAGCGCGGCCGCAAGTTGACCTGGGCACATCTGTGGCGCAAATCCATAAACAAAGAAAAACCGCGCCTTCTGCCGCAAAGTGGAAAAAGCATTGGCGTCATGACGACGCAACCGGTCAAGAGTCTTGGCGTTCGCCATGATGCAAAGATCATGATCCGCCGCTCGCTCCAACTCCGTTCCGAGATGTGACGTGTCCGTAGTCCGGCAATTAAGCCCCATGAATTCGACCAATCGACTGAGACAGAGGTCATCTGCCGTGGGGCGCGTGTGCTGCACGAGTATGGGGTCGGATTTCAACATCAGCAGAAAATTGTGGCGGCGCGCTCCAGTGGTGCGCAATTAGCGAGGCAGCGGGAGAAGCGTGGTCATAAATTCTTCGTAACTGGTTTCGCCGGTAAATGGTTGCGTGATTTTGGCGAGAGGTTTAGAGGCATCCGAGCCGTATAACGTATACGGCGCGATGCTTCCCGTCACCAGTGAGCCGGCCATGACAACCGAGCCTTCTCCCACAACGATAATTCGATTTCCCGAGGTAACAATAATGGCCCCTGCGCCAATAAAGGCGTTTTTGCCGATTACCACCCTGCCCGGGCCATGAGTGTGTGCCAGAATGGTGGCCCGCAACTCGATCATTGCTCCATCCTCGAGCTCAATACGCTCCGGGAATTCGTTATCGAGGTAGACTTCATCACCAATCCAGACATTTTCGCCGATCCTTACGCCTCGCCAGCGGTGAAACAGCGCACGTAAAGTCGTTCCTCCCGGACCGAAGCGGCAAAGAAGATGCAGCAGGCGATTCCACACTCGTCTGGCCACAGACTTGCGATTGCTTGTCGCGCGGATCCCCGACTGAGTTTTCGCAGAGTCGTTGGTTGATGCTGGAATACTCGTTTCAATTTGTGGTGGCGGTTCCGCTTCGCGTGCTTTGGGGCGGGCAGACGGATCGGCCTGCGTCGTCGCTGATCCTCGCTGACTTTCGCCTGCTGCAACCGAAGTGCACTCGCCCCGCAGGTATTTCTCGAGCAGTAGTCGTCTGGCGTCCGATGAAAGAAGCTCTTGCTCCCCCGGATTAGCTCTCTGGTTCTTCATATATTTTTTAATATCTGACCGGCAGCGCGACCAGGCCTCTCAGGCCGAGGTTAGTCCGCCATTCTAATGGGGCATGCTGGATTTCCAATTTGGGCATGCGGGCGAGAATGCTGGAAAAAGAGATTTGGCCCTCAATACGCGCCAGCGTGGCCCCGAAGCAAAAGTGTGCCGCCCAGCCGAATGCGAGATGCCGGTTGTCCGTGCGAGCAAGATCGAACTGGTCCGCATCAGGAAACCTGTCAGGATCGCGATTCGCGGCGCCCATCACTGCTATCACCGCGTCGCGTTTGCGGATCCGCTGCCCGCCGAGTTCAACGTCTGTGCGCGCGATGCGAGCAGTGTGTTGGCTCGGGCTTTCGTACCGCAGTAACTCTTCCACCGCTGACGCCATTAATGCCGGATTTTCACGCAGTCGCTGCAACTCCGCCGGGTGACGCAGGAGCGTCAGCAATCCATTGCCAATCAGATTTGTGGTGGTTTCCTGCCCGCCCACCATTGTGACAATGGAATTCGCGATTACCTCTTCTTCAGTCAATCGGTCCCCATTGATTTCGGCGGTTAATAGGGAATTGATCAATCCTTCGCGTGGGTGCGCCCGCAGTTCGCGAACGCGCTCCTGGAAGTACTCGAGCATTTCCTCCACTGCACGCAGGACTTTGGGCACGTGATCCGGGTTATGCTGAAAATTCCCCAGCATCTCCCCAAAATCGGCCGTCCAGGCTTTCAGCTTTCGATGATCAGCGGCTGGGACGCCCAGCATTTCAGCGGTCACGATGGCGGGCAGAGGTTCTGCAAAGTCCGCAATGATATCGATTTCAGCCGCTGACTTGCGCATTGCTGTGTTCAGCAGAGTATCTGCGATCTGCTGAATGTGAGCTCTGAGTGTCCGGACCCGCGCGGGTGTGAAAACACTCGATGCCAGCGAGCGCAGGCGCGTGTGAGCCGGCGCATCTAAAAACAACATCTGCTTTACCATCACGGCGGCAATGGGGCGCAGCGCAGATAGATTCATGCGCTCCAGCTGTTCCGGACTTGGAGTACGGTCGGCCGAAAAATCGTGTAACACACGCACCACGTCGGAATAACGCGTTACCACCCATGCGTGCAGGAACGGGTCCCAATGGACTGGAGCTTCGGTGCGCAAGCGCTTATATAACGGATATGGATTGGCGAGGACCTCAGGGTCAAGCAGGTGGTAGAGGCTGAGGGCCTGATCGATACCGGGAAAACCAGCTGTTGCATTCATAAGCGCCCGCCTGAGTTGGCCTGTTGCAGCGCATTCTGGATTTCGTTTTCACTCATCGACTCGAGCTTGGTTACAACCAGGCGCTCGACCTGTTGTGCTAAGAGCGCCGGCGTGGGCGACTCGAAAATGCTCCGCAATGGAAGCTCGACCCCGAATTTGTCTCGAATACATGCTATTAATTGCGTGCCGAAGAGAGAGTGTCCGCCCATCAGAAAGAAGTTGTCGTTTATCCCCACGCGATCCACCCCGAGCAAGCCGGCGACGAGCAATGACAGCTTTTCCTGCAACACCGTATGGGGAGCGACGTAGTTATCATCTCGCAGGACAGTGCCGTTTTGGGGAACCGGCAAAGCCTCGCGGTCAAGCTTCCCATTGGCATTGAAGGGCAATTCCGGGATTTTCACGAACAGGGCCGGCACCATGTACTCAGGCAGTCGTTCGCGAAGAGCCCGGCGCAACTCAATCGCGCTTGGAGGAGTTTGGCTGCGGCTCACGACCAGATATGCGAGCAGACGTTGATTGCCGGCGCCATCATCCCGTGCTACTACAGCGCTGGCCTCCACCCCGGGGATGCTATTCAAAACCGCGACGATTTCATTCGGCTCGATGCGGTAACCTCGAATCTTGATCAGGTCGTCCACTCTGCCAAGGTATTCAATCTGGCCGTCGGGAAGCCAGCGGGCCACATCGCCCGTGCGGTACAGTCGCCTGCCTGCAGTTTGGGTGAATGGATCGGGCACAAATTTCTTTGCTGTCAACTCGGGACTGTTCACGTATCCTCTGGCAACTCCTGCCCCGCCGATACAGAGTTCGCCCACTTCACCAGGGGGTACAGGATTTAAGGACTCGCTAACAATGTAGATTTGGGTACCGTCAATCGGGCGGCCAATGGGAGGGCGCTGCTCGAATGCCTGTTTATGAGTCTCCACCCGCCCCGACGTTGCCACGACGGTGGCCTCCGTTGGCCCGTAATTGTTGATCAGCTCAAAAGGCAGTCCGGGACACGGGTAGTGATGAAGAGTGTCCGCTCCTGTCAGCAAATAGCGCAATTTTGTATTGGCCGGCCAATCAAGCACAATCAGTCGTTCGGCGAGCGCAGTTGGCGCGAAGGTGATCGTAATCTCCTGGTTGATCAACCAGTCCCTCAGCAACTCAGGCGAACTCCGGATTTCCTCTGGAGTGATATGCACCGCGGCCCCGGCCGTCAGGTGTGGCCAGAGCTCCCAAACCGCTGCATCGAATCCAAAACTTGCAAATTGTGTTGCTCGATCATCCGGGGTGACAGCAAATGCTTTTTGATGCCAGGAAATAAGATTCAACAGGTTTTCATGAGTTATGCCGACTCCCTTGGGCATGCCCGTCGATCCGGAAGTATAGATAACGTACGCCAGTTGACCCGAAGAAATGCAATTGGCGTGCGGATCGGTCGCGGCGTTGTCCATCGCATCGGCATTGCGGTCTAACAAAATCAAGCGCCATCTACCGTCCGGCAACCGGTCTGCTACCGTCGAGTCAGAGAGCACAATGGGCGCATTGGCGTCGTTGAGGATGAACGAGAGTCTTTCACGAGGGTAGTTGGGATCTACAGGCAGGTACGCTCCGCCTGCTTTCATCACCGCGAGCGCGGCGACTGCCGTCATGGCCGACCGGCGCATGCAAACCGCGACTACAGCATTTTCGGCCACGCGCAATCTTTGCAGTTGATCTGCTAAGCGGGACGCGAGCGTGTCCAGCTCACCATAGGTCAGCTGCATTGAATCATCCAGCAAAGCAATCCGGCCAGGATTCTGTCTGGCGTAGTCGGAGACAAGTTGCGGGACGAAGCGGTCGGAAGCCGCTTTCGGCTTCGACGCAGTGGACAGCGCGGCACTTTCCAGCTGCAACGTTGTCGTGGGGCAAACGGGACTTGTGGTGGGGATCAAAGACTTATGCATAATGGGACTTCTCGAGATAGTTGACCTGCGGTGTATAGAGCTTCTGTGTAAAGGCAGTTCTAGTCAGTCTTACTGTTTATTGCGATGGCTGGCGTCATTTCTTGAGCTTCGGCCTGTAGGTTAACCAGAGGCGGTTTGTCTGAGGACGCTGTGCACTTCGTCCTCGCTCATTTCGCCGATTTTCGTCACCATCACACGTTCGATTTCGTTAGCCAGCAACGCGGAAGTAGGAAACTCGAACACCGTGCGCAAGGGAAGTTCGACGCCGAAATTGTCCTGAATTCGTGCGATCAATTGTGTGCCGAACAGCGAGTGTCCTCCGATCAGGAAAAAATTATCGTTTACACCCACCTGACGTACGCCGAGTAAATTGCTCACCATCGCCGAAAGCTTATCTTCGAGCACAGTGCGCGGCGAGAGGTAGTTGTCATTCGGCAAGATGGCAATGACATCCAGATTGGGCAGAGTCTTGTAGTCAATTTTTCCGTTGGCGGTCAGCGGGAGCTCCGGCAGCACAATAAATGCGGCTGGGATCATGTACTCCGGCAAGCGGCGACGCAAGTGATCTCGCAATGTGCTGGCTGTAGGAGCAGCCTGGGCGCGGTTCAACACGAGATAAGCGACAAGGCGCTGATTTTCTTCGCCATCGCGCTGTTCTATAACCGCACTTGCTTGTATCGCCGGGTGAGTTTCCAGGACGGCGATGATCTCATTGGGCTCAACGCGGTACCCGCGAATTTTGATCAGGTCGTCCATTCTGCCCATGTACTCAATCTGGCCATCAGGAAGCCACCTGCCCAGGTCGCCCGTTCGATACAACCGGGCATCTGGTCTGTTCATGAATGGATTGGGGGCAAATTTCTTTGCGGTCAGTTCGGGGCTGTTCACATATCCGCGTCCAACTCCGGCGCCTCCGATACAAAGTTCGCCTACTTCACCGCGCGGTACGGGATGCAAGGACTGGTCAACGATGTAGACTTCAGCGCCGTCAATCGGGCGCCCAATAGGTGGACTCTGTTCGCATCCTTGTTTGGCGCTTTCTACTCGCCCCGAAGTAGCAACCACAGTCGCCTCCGTAGGACCATAGTTGTTGATGAGCGCAAACGGCAGCCCTGGAGGTGGATAGCGGTGGAGCGCCTCTGCTCCTGTGAGTAACAAGCGAAGCTTCGCCTTCGGCGGCCACTCAAGCATGATCAGCCGTTCGGCAAAGAACGTGGGCACTAAAGCGATGGTAATTTCGTGTGCGACCAACCAGTCCTTCAGCAACTCAGGCGAACTCCGAAATTCTTCGGGAGTAACGTGCAACATCGCGCCAGCCGCCAGGTGTGGCCACAGCTCGGTAACGGCGGCGTCGAATCCGAAGCTCAGAAATTGCGCTACCCGATCCTCTGCGGTAACAGCAAATTCCTTCTGATGCCAGAGGACAAGGTTTGACAAGCTTTTGTGTGTTATCTCCACTCCTTTTGGAGTGCCAGTTGAGCCGGAGGTATAGATGACGTACGCCAGGTGATCGGGACAAATCCGGCCTGTTTCCCACGTGCTAGAAGTTGCGCGCGTCACATCGTCGCGATCCAGCAAAATGATTTGCCAACTGCCTTGGGGTAACCTGCCGGCCACCATCGAGTCCGAAAGTATGAAAGGGACTTTGGCGTCCGCCAGAATAAAGGAGAGCCTCTCACTTGGATAATTTGGATCGATAGGAAGATATGCCGCGCCCGCCTTCATCACTGCGAGTGACGCAACCACCATAAGCACCGATCGCCGCATGCACACTGCCACGATCGTGTCAGGCCCCGCCCCCACGGCTTGCAGATCGTGCGCTAACCGATTTGTGCAATGGTCGAGTTCGCTATACGTCACCTGCATTGAATCGTCAACCAGAGCAATGCGACGCGGATTCCGTTTCACCTGATCCGAGACCATGTCGGGAACAAGTCGCTCCGAAGCAAAAATTTGTCCCGAGGACGCGCTTGCTGCCGCTAGGATTTCCGACTGCGACTCCGGCGAGCAGTGGAGGGAATTTTCGGTATGGGGTTGAGACTTATACAATGCGATTCCTCGCGAAACTTGATCTGAGCTGTTGCAACGCACTTTCGTTACTGAAAGCGTCTTGAGTTGCGGCATCAGCTTGATAGGGAGCGTCGATATCATCCGCGCCCGGGTGAGATCTCGAATATTCACCATCCAGGAACTGCAACACCGCTTCACAGACCTCATGGATTTGGCTTTCTCTGAGTTCGGGGTACATTGGCAACGACAATATTTCAGACGCCGCCTCCTCCGAAGCTGGAAGGCTGGCCCGCCGCGGATATCCCGAATCCCGATATGCAGGAGTTAAATGCAGAGGCTGAGGATAATGAATTCCTGTCGCGATGCCGCGTTTTAGCAAGTGGTCCCGCAACCCGTCCCGGTTGCTGACGCGAACAACAAAAAGATGGAAATTATGCTCTCTGCCAGGTGGAATTTCCGGAAGGTGAATGCACGCGTTTCGGAGTCTCGCGACATATGTCTTCGCGTTCTGGACGCGGCGCGCGTTCCATCCCTCAAGATACTGAAGTTTCACCGAAAGGACTGCCGCCTGAATTGCATCGAGTCGTGAATTGGTCCCGACCATAAGATGAACGTACTTTGCCGGACTTCCATGGTCTCTCAGCATGCGCAACCGTTCAGCATGGCCTGGATCATTGCATGTCACAACGCCCGCGTCTCCATAGGCGCCCAGATTCTTGCCGGGATAAAAGCTGAAGCAGGTGAGCCGGCCGGAACCGCCTGTGGGAATACCATCGCGCTCGGTACCGTGTGCCTGCGCGGCATCTTCGATGATTGTCAGCCCATGCCGGTCAGCCACTTCCTGCAGTGCTGCCAGGGACATCGCCTGGCCATACAAGTGAACAGGAATGATGGCCCGGGTACGCGGTGTCAGCACGTGTTCCACCGAATTCACGTCCAGATGAAACGTAGCAGGCATTACATCGACGAAGACCGGGCGAGCCCCGACATTGCTCGCCGCCTCCGCAGTAGCAAAGAACGAATTGGCCGGCACAATCACCTCATCGCCGGCCGCAATCCCTGCCGCTTTGAGGGCGAGTTCCAGCGCCGCAGTTCCAGAACCCACGCCAATCGCGTATCTGCTGCCCACGAAACGGGCAAATTGCTCTTCGAATGCTTCGACCCATTCGCCGCCAACAAACTGCCCCGAAACAAAAACCCGGTCAATGGCATCCATGATCTCCGTGCGAATTGACCGAAATTGCGACTTTAGATCAAGCAGCGGGATCGTAACTGCGGTGTGATTCATTGCTACTTTCCTCAACTTTATTTAAATCTGAATCAGTCTTAAGCCTTCGGCCGTGACGCGAAACTGTGAGTGGCACTGTGGGCACGTGGCCAGCGAGTCCAGGTCTGCTGGAGCAGGAAGGGGCAGGCGTGTGGCGCAACGGCACATCCAGCCGGCCTGTCGCGCAGGATTTCCCAGAACAAGACCGAAATCGGGAACAGGCTTCAGCACGACTGCGCCGGCGCCAATGAAGGCATATTGCCCGATGGTAAGGCCGCACAAGATGGTCGCGTTCGCTCCCACAGTGGCATTGGCGCGAATCAGCGTGGTTCCCAATTCTCCACCTGATTTCTTGATGTAGGCGCGTGGATTAGGATCGTTGGTCAGGACACAATTCGGCCCCAGGAACACGTTGTCCTCAACCGTAACTCCATGCCAGATTGCAACCCCATTTTTGACAGTAACGCTGTTGCCCAGGACAGCGCCTGTCTCGATGAATGCGTGATCGCAAATATTGCAGTCAGCTCCAATGCGGACGCCCGGCAGCACATGGGCAAAAGCCCAGATTCTGGTGCCCCGGCCGATGTCGTCGCTTTCCACCAGCGCCTGTGGATGCGCAAAATACTGCTTTGCCGCAATGGTCTGAGTATTCATATAATCACGCCGCGTTGACTACTGTCAGGCTTTCTGCCTGGGCGCTCTCAATTGCAATTTCGATTGCTCGCACAACCTCGGTTCCGAATTCACCATTGGTAAGCGGAGTTTCTCCGGTCTCGACGCACTTCAGAAAGTGGTCAATTTCCAGGGCAAGCGGCTCCGTGTTCGCAAGATTGGGAGAGATGACGTCGCCAGTGCGATAAGTCAACTGAAATTCACCGAAGTCGTTGGGAGCAGCCACATTGACCCCACGCTCGAACACTTTGACTTTTTCCGCGGGATCAATGTCGTCGTAGACCACCATTTTTTCCGAGCCGATGACGCACGTGCGTCGCATTTTTTGCGGCGCCAGCCAACTGACCTCGCACGAAGCGATCACCCCGGAAGGGAACCTGTACCACAAGAAGGCGACATCGCGTTTGGTGTGAACGCAAGCTCGCCCAAACGACCATGCCTGGACCGGATTTTCGCCGAGCCAGTAGAGCAGAATTGAGAGATCATGAACTGCCAGGTCCCAGATCACGTCCACGTCTTTTTGATAGAGACCCAGATTGACCCGCGAGACACTGATGTAACGGAGAGCGCCCAGCGCACCGCTGTCGATCAGTTGCTTCACTTTCACCACCGGAGGGCTGTAGATGAATGTGTGGCCGGTCATCAGAGTTCGCCTGGCAAAATGTCCGACCCTGGTCAGCTCAGCCGCTTTCTCGCTGCTGTCTGCAAGCGGTTTTTCCACGAACACGTGCTTGCCGCGCAACAGAGCTCGTTTTGCTATTTCGTAGTGCGTGCCAATATTGGTTGCGATGAGGACCGCGTCAAGGTCAGAATCCAGGAATTCGTCAAGGGTGCCATAGCCCTTCACCGACGGATATTGACGGGTGATCTTAGCCAGCTTCCTGCGATCGAGATCGCAACAGGCCGAGAATTCACATTTTTCGCTGTTGGCGACTACGCGTGCGAGGTTGGGGCCCCAGTACCCTAAACCTACCAGTCCGACTTTGAGCATCAGTATTTCTCCATGGTCTAAATGGTTGTTCGAAGTGCTTGGTAAAAGTGAATTTGAATTATCGGTGCGACCGCGCCTACTCTGCACCGCGGCATGAGAGAACTGCCGGAATCGTGAGTAGAAGGATTTCCAGGTCAAACCAGAAGCTCGCGCGCTGGGCATACTCGATGTCCATCCGGATCATTTCTTCGAAGCCGACGCGGCTACGCGCTGTGGCCTGCCACCAGCCCGTGATACCGGGCATTGCCCGAAATCGCTCGAAATGCGCTTCGTCATAAAGCGCTACTTCGTAAGGAAGCGCTGGGCGTGGCCCGACCAGGCTCATCTGCCCTCTCAGCACGTTTAGGAGCTGCGGCAATTCATCCAGACTGGTTCGCCGCAAGATTGTCCCAACCCGCGTCAGACGCGAATCCTTCGTAAGCTTGAATGGCCTCCCCTGGCCGGGGTTGAGAGATCCGAGTCGAAAATTTTCGAAATACGTCTGATGGGGAGTTGGGTCCGCATCATTCACCATAGAACGGAACTTGTAGAACGAGAATCTATACAGCTCCCACGTTGTTCGTCCGCGTCTGATCCGTCTTTTCACGCCAATTCGACTCTGCACAAAGAAAATCGGACCTGGAGAATCCAGCTTGATCAACACCGAAACCAGGAGCATCAATGGCAGCACCAGCGGAAGCATTAAAGCGGCCAGTGCGACATCGACGACGCGCTTGCATATGAAGTAAAGGCGCCGGCTTGAGCATTCTTCCGTTTCGACTGCATGGATGCTTAGCGGCAAGACCGCTGAGCTGTACGGCATTGCGAGATTGGCCATGATTGTTTTTACCTGTCTTCAGGGTTCAATCTGAATGTGAATTGCACGCGGATTGTCTCTAGATCGGCGGTTTCGTCTCCAGTAGCGGGCGAATACTGCCATTGCCATGCCGCCTCTTTCGCGGCCTGCAGCAGGATGGAATTTCCACTCAAGCCCCGCACTTTTTCCACTTTGCCATCTTGATCAATGGTGAGTTCCACCTGTACGTCTCCTTCGATGTGCGAGAGCACCGCTTTCTTCGGGTATTCCGGCCTGACCCTCTTGACGGGCTGACGAGGCGAAGTCTCTCGCGGCTCTAAAGGGCCGGGCGGTTCCGGCGTCTCCAAGCGAGGCACTTCTGAAGGCACGCCGCTCACGAGTGGCGCCAAATGTTTTGGATCGTTCACGTTAGATTGGAGATTCGGCGGAGCCATCCGCTCCTCTGGTATTGACGATTGCGACTGGATGTCGGATCGCGGAACCAGATTCGTTCGTCCCTCGGTTGCTAGTGATACTGGCGGCTGACGGCTGCTTACCTTCGGGGCGGCTGCTGTCGTGGGAGCATCGAGTTGCCGGTTCAGAGGAATTTCATCCTGCGCTTCGCGGATTGTGGGTTGTGCCTCACGTCCTGCGGCCGCACTTGTACTGTGCCTCGAGCCAAATTCATTCCAAACCAACGCTCCACACGCCAGGAAAATGATCGCGGCAATCAAGCCAATGAAGCGATACTGCGAACTCTCGGACCAAGTTGCGATTCCAACGCTGCTGCGTGGTCCCTCGTCAACTCCACGCGGCTCATTGCTCGAACGGATATTGTGGCGCCCGAGGTCTGGGATCGCTGGCTTTTTTTGTGTTGGGATATCTCTCTCGATATCAGGTACCCGCGGTCGATCGACAGCCGGCGTCATCGGATTCCGCAGCGGCTCGCCGCTAATCGCGGATAACTCAGGGGAAGCAGCCGTCAAACGCTCCTCTCTGACGTTTGTAAGCTGTATGACCTCAGTCGAAACCCTGCTGTCTGAAAAATCGAGATCCCTTGCTGCCTGCCTCACCAGCTCTCGACTGACACAGCTCTGACCGCACGTATAGGCCAATATGAGAGCGCGATAACAAAGTGAATTGATGACTCGGGGAACGCCTTCGCTTCGAGAGGCGATCTCAGCCAGGGCTTCTGACGAGAAGACCCCCTCGGCGCCTCGGGAAGCCACAACCGCAAGCCGAAATCTCACATACTCCGCAACCTCATCCTCGGCTAAAGCTTCGAGACGGGAGATGCTGGAAATTCGTTGGGCAAACTGTGAAAGCTCGGGAGTTAGGAGTGTCTCTCCCAGGCGTGTCGAGCCCGAGAGAATCACATGCAGCAGTTTGGAATGGCTGGTTTCGAAATCGGACAGGAGTCGAAGGGCTTCCAGCGAGGAAGGATGCAGGTTTTGCGCCTCATCAATGACAATGACTACCTTGCGTCCCGCGCGCGCCTCGTTAAGCAGCATTTCGTTCAGCTTTTGGTGCAAGGAGACCTCGTTACGCCCGTCAACCGCCAATTCAAGCTCGGAGGCGATATGACGAATCAGATCGTGTGCTCTGCATTGCGTTTGGAAAACAAACGCTGTACGTGCAGAGTCGGCATACTGCGCCAGCAGATGAAAGAGGAGCGTGGTCTTTCCGGTGCCAGGCCGGCCCACCAGAACACTAAATCCAAGATTCGACTCAATTGAGGCAATCAATGCCTGCAACGCCGCGTCGTGCATTCGAGACCAGAACAGGAACTCGGGATTCGGTGTAACACCGAACGGAGATTCTCTAAACCCGAAATGCCGGAGAAAACCCTCTCCTTGTTCCTTCGCGAGCACAAAAGGGGACTGTGGGTTCTGGCCCCAAATTCTGGCTTTGGTTGCGCTTGGCGTCATGGCAATAATCGCAATAACTGTCTTTGGCGCAGCTACGGCAATGGCTCCAGCTCTGCTGGATCCAGTGAAATGGAGACTGAGCGAGTCATCCACTCAAATGAGACCACCACGGACAGTTTGTTTTTCACCTGCTGCACAATTCCTTCCAGCCCAACCAGCGGCCCAGCTGTTACCCTGACGCGCTTCCCCGACTCGAGATAAGCACAGGGTTCAGCTCGGCCGAGAGTCACAGCTTTTTTGAGCGCTTCGATTTGTTCGTCTGGTACGACCGCAGGAAGGCCATGGAAGCAAACCAGAGATACCATTCCCGGAAGAGAGAGGACTCGAAAGCGCTCTGTCAGGACCATGCGGACAAACACATAAGAAGGGAAGAGGGGCAATAGCACTTTCGCGCGACGTTGCTTCCACTGCCGCTGTGCGGCGTATAAAGGTAGAAAAGCTGTGATGCCATGCTGTTCGCACTGTTGCGCCAGATATTTCTCGTGCCGCCCACACGTGTATGCCACATACCAGTTTTGCGGAACTACGGGTTCCGAGCACAAAGTCGCTTCCACTTCTTAACTCCTTAAGCGATCTACGAGAGGTAGTCTAAGTTCTGTATTCTGTCGGAAGTGAAGTCCAGGTCTGATCTTGATGGATCCGCACACAGCTTCGCCACCTCAACTACATTTGATCTGTGTACGTTAGGGCAGGAGTTGCGAAGCCACAGCCTGAAATCCATCCTAGCGATCACTGCAAAAGCGCCGCAAGGAGTAAGTCGTTGAAACAAGAATGAGACGAAAGTTTAATATCGATCAGCCCCGACAATTCGCTTCGAACATCTCATCCCACTCAACGCCCGTGCCTCGAGCTGACGGTGTCAAAAAGCGACGTGGGTAGCGTGGCGGAACACCAGCTTTCAAAAACACGGCCTCCATCAACTCACATCCCGTTGTTGGGCATTTGAATGACCTGAATCTGCGATTGAATGCCGAGCAAATTGTGAAGGAATACTAATGACAACGGGAAAGTAGAGCAGGATAAATCTCCACCGGAGTGACCGAATCTAAGCGTTGAATGTCGAGTAAATTGTCAGGCAATACTCATAACAATGCGAAAGTAGAGCAGCCGAAACTCCACCGGAATAACCGAAGCAGAGCGTTGAATGTCGGGCAAATTGTGAAGTAATACTAATAACAGCGAGAAAATAGGGCAGGCAAAAGCCAATCGGAATAAGCAGAAACTGGGAGTTGAATGCGGAGTAAATTGCGAACTAATTCGAATACTAATGGGAAAGTAGAGCAAGGTAAAAGTCCACCGGTCGAAGAAACCGCGCAATCTGGTGGCGCATCGCAATTGATACATGAAGAAACAGCGTCTGGAGCCACTGCTGCCTGCCAAAAAGCATCGTTCTTTAACAGACGCCATCTGATTCTGCCAGTTGTTCGTGCTCACACGTTAAGGTGTCCACATTGATAAATATTTCCGTTACGACCGGACTGCCGACCATGGCTGCGGCTAACTAAACCTGGTGCTGGTTTGATTCTTTTTCTCCTTGAGGTCAGCGACGGCACTCTGACCTTAAGGAGCGCGAGACGAAGAGTTGCTTAGGGTTTTGAATATTTGCCTGAAAACGAGTGGGTATCGGCAATTGCCTGGAATTGTGATTCGACTCGGGCTATTAAGATACGCATCGTTCCCTGCCCCCTCTGGATTGCGTATTTCTCAGGAGTCTTATGGGAACTGATTCTGCGATTGGTGTATTTGAACGACGTGATATTGTCCAGCATGAAGGCATGCCGGAAGGGCATGCGAGCCACGCACGAGATCGGAGGATCTCCGTGGTCGTAAGTGATGGCAGTTATATGACGTCCGAGCTGCTGGCACGGGCTCTGACTCGGATTAGAGCGCTGACCGTCCTCAAGTGCACGGTCAACTTCCCTGACACTCTGGAGGCCATCGTCGATCTCCAGCCGGATGTTGCCGTTCTTAATCTTCATTTTGCGGACGGGCCTTACAAAGGCTTGGACCTGCTGCGCCGGATTCGTGACCTCTCTGTCAGAACGCG
>Ga0126371_10002218_pt1 | contig 16681 bp, 13 predicted proteins | sample PanSoiMetaPlot_4_FD_110145 | JGI IMG/M metagenome (GOLD analysis project Ga0126371, IMG submission 110145) | Tropical forest soil microbial communities from Panama - MetaG Plot_4 | ecosystem: Environmental > Terrestrial > Soil > Tropical forest > Bulk soil | place: Panama | collected 2016-02-17 | reverse complement strand
CTCGGTCGCCGCCCTGGTGCCGAAGGCCGAGATCGAGGGCGAGATGGGGGACAGCCACGTCGGCCTGCAGGCCCGGCTGATGTCGCAGGCGCTCCGCAAGATCGCCGGCGCACTCAACCAGACAAAGACGACGGCGATCTTTATCAACCAGCTTAGGGAAAAAATAGGTGTTATGTTCGGATCGCCCGAAACCACCACCGGTGGGAAGGCGCTGAAGTTCTACGCGACGATCCGGCTGGACATTCGGCGGATCGAGACGCTGAAGGACGGCACTGACGCCGTCGGAAACAGGACCCGCGTGAAGGTCGTGAAGAACAAGGTAAGTCCGCCATTCAAGGTCGCAGAATTTGACATTCTGTATGGAATCGGCATTAGCCGTGAAGGCGGGCTCATCGACCTCGGCGTCGAGCAGAGCATCGTGCGCAAGTCCGGCGCCTGGTACACCTACGAGGGGGACCAGCTCGGTCAGGGCAAGGAAAACGCCAGGAACTTCCTGCGCGACAACCCGGATCTGGCCAACGAGATCGAGAAGAAGATCAAGGAGAAGCTGGGCGTGGGTGCCAGGCTGGACGCCGAGCCCGAGCAGAGTGTGGGCCTGAACCTGACCGAGAAGGGCATGGCCACGGTCCGCAGCCTCCGCCCGGAGTAGCCGGGTCGGCCGGGCTCGCGCAGCAGCAACGATGACGAGTGAACGCAGCAAGGCAGCCGAGCGCGGGGGCAGTTCGCGTCGCACCCGCGACGGGAGCACCGGGAGCCGCAGCCGCGAGCGTGGCAGCGAGGGCCGCGCGAGGCGTGATGGAGCCGGCGCGGAGCAAGAGGCAGATCCGGAGGCAGTAGCCAGGCAGATCTGCCTACGGCTGCTCTCCGCGGCGCCGCGGACGAAGGCGCAGTTGGCGGATGCGCTCCGCCGCCGCGGCGTACCGGACGACGCGGCGGCGAACGTGCTGGAGCGCTTCGCCGAGGTGAAGCTCATCGACGACGAGCTGTTTGCCCGCGCCTGGGTGGAATCCCGCCACCACGGCCGGGGCCTGGCTGGACGGGCGCTTGGCGCCGAGCTTCGCCAGCGCGGCGTGGCCTCAGGCGACATCGAGACCGCGCTCAGTCAGCTGGATCCGGGGCAGGAGGTGGCGACCGCGCGCGAGCTGGTCGACCGACGGCTGCCGGGCACGGCGGGAATGGCGGTTCCGGCAAGGATGCGACGGCTTACCGGTGTGCTGGCACGGAAGGGCTACCCGCCGGGACTGGCATATCGCGTCGTTCGCGAGGCGCTGGAGCGCGAAGCCGCGGGCGGCAGCGCTGCTGCCTTTGATCTGGCTCATTTGGCTGAGCCAGCCGACGACGAACTGCCTGCTGAGGCTTGGGATGCCTAGCCGATCCACCGTCCAAGATCATCTGCACGTGCTTGCTCAAATCGTTATAAGCGCTTAGCCTCACGGCAGCGAGGTTTTTTGCTCTAGGCAACGAAGTTCGGCGCGTAAGGGCGTTCAGATAGGCATGGCGGGATGGCAGTCGGCGACGGTCGGCTTCCGGAGCGCCAGCTGACGTTAGACGATCGAGCGATCGGGCGCGGCGTCCGGTCCCGGCAAGCGGCGACTGCAGGACCGCCGGCCGGGCGAGGGTGGCAGCCTGGCGAAGGGAGGCTGTAGACCGAGTTCCCGAGCTCGCGATCACCGCCAGCCGGTTGGCCACGGCGGTGGCGTTCGGCGAGGCGGGCGACGGGCCAGGGTGGCGATGCGGTGGCTCGCTACCCCACGATTTCGGTCCTCCGCTTGCGCAATGCGCCGCGCGATCTCGGCAGACTGCGCAATGCCGAAAGTGCGCAGCCCCAGCTTCGCGGCCGAGCTGCCTGACACGCGTGTGCGTGCGCGTCCGAGCCAGGAATCCGCCGCCGGAGCAGGACCCCTCGCTGCAGGCTTCGTGCCTGCTGTCGGCCGACGACCCCCGTCGGCCCGGGTGGAGAGGGGCGACCTTGAATAGCAGCGGGGCTGTGCTGGCACTAGCGATCGTGGGTTGCCTGGCCGCGATCGGCGCACTGGCCGTTCTGGTCGTCGTTCTCCGTCGCGTCGGCCTGCCCGGATCAACTCAGGCCAATGTCACCACCGACGAACTTTCCCCGGCAGAGACGGCCCGGCTGAAGGCCGCCGCGGACACCTACGCCGCCGAGTTGCGGACCAGGGCCGAGCGCGACGCGGCAGATATCGTCAGCAAGGCCGAGAGCGCCGTCGCGAAGACTCGCGAGGAAGCAGGGTCTGAGGCCGCCCAGGCCAGGGAGGAAGCCCGCGCGGCCAGGGAAGAAGCCCGCGCGGCCAAGGAGGACGCGCAGTCTTTCAAGGAAGAGACGAGACGCCTGCGCGCAGACCTCGAGCGGCGCGAGGATCGCCTCGGCGAGCGCGAGCAGCGGGTCGACGAGCTGGCGAAGAGGGCTGAGCAGAGGGCAGCGGACCTTGATGCTCGCAGCGCCGAACTGGACAAGCTGGGCGCCGAGCACCGTCTCGAACTTGAGCGCATCGCGGGCCTGTCCGGTGACCAGGCCAAGGGCGAGCTGGTAGCGGCGATCGAGAACCAGGCCAAGCGGGACGCCGCGCGCATTGTCCGGGATATCGAGTCCGAGGCTCAGCGCGACGGCAATAAGCGAGCACGGAAGATTGTCACGCTCGCTATCCAGCGGATCGCGAGCGAGCAGACCAGTGAGTCCGTGGTCTCTGTCCTGCATCTGCCCGGCGACGAGATGAAGGGCCGGATCATCGGCCGAGAGGGCCGCAACATCCGCGCCTTCGAGTCCGTCACGGGGGTGAACCTGATCATCGACGACACCCCCGAGGCCGTGCTGCTGTCGTGCTTCGACCCGGTGCGCCGGGAAGTCGGCCGGCTGACGCTGGAGCGGCTGGTTCTCGACGGGAGGATTCACCCGCAGCGCATCGAGGAGTCCTACGAGCGCAGCAAGGCGGAGATCGAGGCCCTGTGCGTGCGGGCCGGCGAGGACGCGCTCATCGAAGTCGGCATCACCGACATGCACCCCGAGCTGACAAACCTGCTCGGACGGCTGCGCTACCGCACGTCCTACGGCCAGAACGTGCTCAAGCATCTGATCGAGTCGGCCCACATCGCCGGCATGATGGCCAGCGAGCTGGGCCTGGATCCCGTGCTGCTCAAGCGCTGCACGCTGCTCCACGACATCGGCAAGGCGCTGACCCACGAGGTCCAGGGCAGCCACGCACTCATCGGCGCCGAGATCGCCCGCAAATACGGGGAACCCGAGGACGTCGTTCACGCCGTTGAGGCGCACCACAACGAGGTTGAGGTCCGCACCGTCGAGGCCGTCCTCACCCAGGCCGCCGACGCCATCAGCGGAAGCCGTCCCGGCGCGCGCCGCGAGTCCCTCGAGGCGTACGTCCAGCGGCTGGAGCGCCTCGAGGCCATCGCGAACGCCCAGGAGGGCGTCGAGAAGGTCTTCGCCATGCAGGCCGGCCGCGAGATCCGCATCATGGTCAAGCCCGGCGACGTTGACGACATCCAGGCCCAGGTCATCGCCCACGACGTGGCCAAGCGGGTTGAGGACGAGCTGACCTACCCCGGCCAGATCCGCGTCACCGTGATTCGCGAATCGCGCGCGATCGAGTTCGCCCGCTAGCTGACGGCGCCAGCGCGCCCCCAGGGTTCAGCGGGCGCCCTGTCCGCCCTTGCCGGACTCCGCCGGGACTGTGAGGGCGATCGCCGGGATGCCGGGCGGCGTGAAGCCGAGGACCTGGCCGTAGAAGGACAACTCCGCCTCGTAGGCCGTGGTGATGGTCTCCGCCTTACGGAAGCCGTGCGACTCTCCCTCGAAGGGGACATAGGCATATGGGATCCCGTGGGCAGCCAGATCAGCGGCGATGTTCTCCGACTGGGCGGGCGGCACGACCGGGTCGTCGAGTCCCTGCAGCAACAGGATCGGGCACGTCGCATCGTTGACGTGGCCGATGGGCGCGCGCTCCTCATACCGGTTCTCGTAGCCCGGCAGCGGTCCGATGAGGCCGTCGAGGTACCGCGACTCAAAGTCGTGCGTCATCTGGGCGAAGCCGCGCAGGTCGGATACCCCGAAGTACGACGTGGCAGCGCTGAAGACCCGCCCCCGCCATGTCCCGGTGGTGACGGCCGCCAGCGTGGTCCAGCCGCCCGCCGATCCGCCGCAGATCGCCAGCCGGGCGGGGTCCGCGCCCGCCGACTCGGCCACCCAGCGGGCCGCTGCGATCGCGTCGTGTACGTCGACGACGCCCCACTCGCGACGCAGCCGTTCCCTGTATTGCCGGCCATAGCCGGTGGACCCGCCGTAGTTCACGTCGATGATGCCGATGCCGCGGCTGGTGAAGTATGCCTTGACCAGGTCCAGCACGGCGGTGGCCCGGCTGGTCGGGCCGCCGTGGACCCAGACGACGTAGGGCGGCCGCTCGCCTTCCGGTCCGGCCACCTCGGGGTTCGTCGGGGGGTAGAGCAGCGCGTGCACGATCTGTCCGTACGGCCCCTCGAAGTCCACGTGCTGCGGGACCGGCAGGTAGGACGCGTCGGGCAGGTCATCGGGCCCGCGCTGCAGCACATCGGTCTTGGCCGTGGCCGCGTTAATCCGGACGACGGCCGGCCGGCTCGTCGGGCCGCCGGCTATCGCCACGATCGAATCACCGTCGGCCGACAGGGTGGCCACGCCGTGCTTCGGCGTGAACTCCGCGAACGGGGTGTCCAGGTCCTTCAGCTCGAAGGACTCAGGGTCCAGGATGGCGAGGCGGACCGGCCCCGCGCCATGGGTGACCGCCAGCCTGCCGTCGCCGAGCAGCGCGAACGGCCTGGCGCCCAGCAGCCAGAGCGGGCCGGCGAACTCCTCCTCGGCCGGGTAGAGCGCCAGCGGTGGCTCGCCGGTGAGGCCCACCTGGTAGATGTTCCACCAGCCGGTCCAGTCAGTGGCCACGTACAGGCTGGTGTTGTCGCGCCACAGCGGAGCCAGCACCGACTCGCGCTGGCCGCCCATGAGGTGCCGGCCGTTTCCGGGCTTTCCGTCCTGGATCGCGGCAACCCGAAGCTCCGTACCGTCCCAGGGCATGCGCGGATGGCTCCAGCTGATCCACGCCAGCCATTTGCCGTCGGGCGACGGCGTCGGGAAGGCGAAGAAGTCGGCCCCGTCGACCAGGACGCGGACCGCCTCGGGGTTATCGGCAGCGGAGCCGTCGAGCGGGACGGCGACGATCGACCGCCGCACCTTGCCGTCCTCGTGCTGCTCGCGGACGCACCAGACCTCGGTACGGTCCGGCGACAGCGAGAAGTCCGCGTACCTGAGGGCTCCCGTCGAGAGCGTGCCCTGGCCCGCCGTGGCCGGCACGCGAGTCGGGTCCGGCGTGAGCGGCTGCGGAACCACCGGTGCTTTCCCCGGCCCGCCGACGGCAGGTACCAGGTAGAGCCTCTGGTCAGCGAAATTGGCAAACACCAGGAGGTGCCCGCGCGGCGACTGCGCGGGCCGCTCGCCGGACTTCCCGGCTGCCGCAGCCCTGGGGATCGGTAGGTAGGACAGCCCCCCATACTCGTGCACCCGGGTCCTGGCGTTCCACGGCGCAGGCAGCAGCGCGGTCAGCTTGCCGCCGGAACTGTGGACGATGGTGGTGCGGCCGCCCTCCTCCGGCAGGAGTTGCTCCCACCAGACGCTGCCGCCGAGCACGATGGGAAAGCTGCCGGGCGCCTCAGCTCTGGCGAGATCCGCCGCGGTAATCGGGGACGGCCACTCCCCGAACGGCACTGCGGGAAGCTTGGGCTCCTCGCTGACCTGGGCTTCTGCTGTGTCGCCTGCGACTGCCGGCTGGTCGGCCTCGTTCCCGCTCGCTGTCATAGCCATATCGTGCCCTACCCGGCGACCCGGTGCTGAGGCGAACCGGGACATCCGCCGCGACGGTGCGCTCGACGGCCCACAAGGGGCGGGATGCGCGCGCTGGCGACGCATGGCGGCCGGGCATCTACCCTTGTCTGCATGGCCGGCGGCACTGCTCAGCGGAGTTTCGAGATCCGCACCTACGGGTGCCAGATGAACATGCATGATTCCGAGCGGCTGGCGGGGCTACTCGAGGCGGCGGGATACCAGCGCGTCGCGGCGGGGACAGATCCCGACGTCGTGGTGTTCAACACCTGCGCGGTCCGGGAGAACGCGGACAATCGCCTGTACGGCAACCTCGGCCACTTGCTGCCAGTGAAGAACGCCCACCCGGGCATGCAGATCGCCGTTGGCGGCTGTCTGGCTCAGAAGGACCGCGCCGCGATCACCGAGCGAGCGCCGTGGGTCGACGTGGTGTTCGGTACTCACAACATCGGCTCGCTGCCGGTCCTGCTGGAGCGGGCTCGGGTGCAGCAGCAGGCACAGGTGGAGATCCTCGAGTCACTGGAGCGCTTCCCGTCCGTGCTGCCTGTCAGCCGCGAGTCACCGTACTCGGCCTGGGTCGCGATCTCCGTCGGCTGCAACAACACCTGCACCTTCTGCATCGTGCCGAGTCTCCGCGGCCGGGAGGAGGACCGCCGCCCTGGCGACGTGCTCGCGGAGGTCGGGGCGCTGGCTTCCGAGGGCGTGCTGGAAGTCACCCTGCTGGGGCAGAACGTCAACTCCTATGGCGTGGGGTTCGGCGACCGGCTCGCGTTCGGGAAGCTACTGCGTTCGTGCGGGAACGTGGTAGGCCTGGAGCGGGTCAGGTTTACCAGCCCGCACCCGCGTGACTTCACCGGTGACGTCATCGACGCAATGGCCGAGACGCCTAACGTCATGCCGCAGCTGCACATGCCCCTGCAGTCCGGGTCGAACGCGGTGCTGCGTGCGATGCGGCGCGCGTACCGGCGGGACTCCTATCTCGCGATCCTGGACCGGGTCCGGGCGGCGATGCCGGACGCGGCCATCACCACGGACATCATCGTGGGATTCCCCGGCGAGACCGAGCGCGACTTCTGCGACACCATGGACCTGGTCCGGCAGGCCAGGTTCGCAGGCGCGTTCACCTTCCAGTATTCGATCCGGCCCGGCACGCCCGCCGCGGATATGCCGGACCAGGTTCCGCCGGAGGTCGTCGCCGACCGATACGAGCGACTAGCGAGCCTGGTCGCGGAGGTGGCCTGGCAGGAGAACCAGAAGCTCGTCGGGCGCGAGGTGGAAATCCTCGTGGCGGTCGGCGAGGGCCGGAAGGACTCCGCTACCCACCGGATGTCGGGCCGAGCGCGAGATAACCGGCTGGTTCACTTCGCCCCGCCCGAGCCAGCGCCACGGCCTGGCGACGTGGTCACGACGGTCATTACTGGGGCAGCGCCGCACTACCTGCTCGCTGACGGCGACCCGGTCAGCGTTCGGCGCACCCGGGGTGGCAACGCATGGGAGACACAGCAGGATCGGTCAGCGGACGGTGGCATGCCCGCTCTGGCCGACGGGGGCAGCGGATCTGTGCTGCTCGGTATGCCCGGCCGCGCCACGGCGTGATTCGGCCGACGGGTAATCCCCGCAGCACCAGCGCACGTAGCCGGCGTCAGTGCTGTGGCTCTTGCTCACCCTCGTCGCCGAAGTCTTCGTCGTCGAGGTCATCGTCCTCGTCGTCTTCATCGTCTTCGTCGTCGTCGAATTCGTACTCTTCGTCGTCGTAGCTGTCGTCGAGATCAAGCTCGTCGTCGTCAAACTCGTCTTCGTCGTCGTCGAATTCGTCTTCGCCGCGCTGCGTGTCGAGGTCGTCGGCGTACGTCATCGTTACCCCCAAGGACCCGGGCGGCCACCTGCCACCTTGCGTGGGCGGGGACATACCCCGCACTGCCACACTGATGCCATGCTACGGCCAGTGGTCGCGGTCGTGGGGCCGACTGCCGCAGGGAAGTCTGAACTCTCGCTGGCTCTCGCACACGCCCTGGATGGCGAGGTAGTGAATGCCGACTCCATGCAGCTCTACCAGGGCATGGACATCGGCACCGCCAAGCTCACGCCCGCCGAGCGGCGAGGCGTCCCCCACCACCTGCTGGACATCTGGCCGGTCACTCGCGCAGCCAGCGTGTCGGAATACCAGGCGCTGGCCAGGGAGGCTATCGACGACATCCGCGGGCGGGGCCGCACCCCGGTGCTGGTCGGTGGCTCCGGCCTGTACGTCCGGGCTGCGATCGACAACCTGCAGTTCCCTGGCACTGACGACGGGCTGAGGGCCAGCCTGGAGAGCGAGCTGGCCGCGGCGGGCCCGGCAGCGCTGCACGCACGGCTCGCGAGCGTGGACCCGAAGGCGGCGGCCGCGATCCTGCCGGGAAACGGGCGGCGGATCGTCCGGGCACTTGAGGTCATCGAGCTGTCTGGCCGGCCGTTCAGCGCGACGCTGCCCGATTACCAGGCGGTCTACCCCGTCGTGCAGGTCGGGGTGGAGATGCCGCGGAGCGTCCTCGACCAGCGCATCGTCGTCCGGGTTGCCCGGATGTGGGAGGGCGGCCTGGTGGACGAAGTCCGGCAGCTGGAGGCTGCAGGCCTGCGCGCGGGCCGGACCGCCAGCCGGGCCCTCGGCTACGCCCAGGTGCTGCGGTTCCTCGCCGGCGAGTGGGAGGAAGAGGAAGCGGCCGCGCAGACTGTCCTCGCGACCAAACGCTTCGTCCGGCGCCAGGAGTCGTGGTTCCGACGCGATCCGCGAGTCGTCTGGGTGCCGGCCGCTGCGGACCTTGTCGAACGCGCGCTCGCGGTCGTCGGTCGTGAACGCTGGCACTCGACTGGGGAACCACCCGACTAGCATCGGCGCTATGCGGTTCGCCAAAGGGCACGGGACGGGGAACGACTTCGTCGTTGTGCCGGACTTTGATGACGAGCTGGAGCTGACGCCTGCCTTGGTCGCTGCGCTGTGTGATCGGCACTTTGGGGTTGGCGGCGACGGGGTGCTGCGGGTCGTCCGGACGCGGAGCCGTGAGCCCGAGTGGTTCATGGACTACCGGAATGCGGACGGCAGCGTCGCGGAAATGTGCGGGAACGGGGTGCGGGTCTTCGTCCGCTACCTGATCGAGGAGGGGGTTGCCCGCGGTCCCGAGGTTGCGGTCGCGACGAGGGCAGGGATCCGGACCGTTCGGATAGAGCCAGATGGGCGGTTCACGGTCGATATGGGGTGCGCAGCCGTGCTGGGCGAGGGCAGCGCCGACGCGGGCGGCCGGCTTCTCACGGGCCTGGCCATCTCGGTGGGGAACCCGCACCTCGCGTGCATGGTCGATGAGCCAGTCGGCGAGCTGGACCTTTGCGCTCCCCGGGTGCTGAGTCCGGCCGGGCTGGCGGGCGGGGCGAATATCGAGGTCGTCCGCCAGACCGCAGAGCACGAGATCGAGATGCGTGTGCACGAGCGTGGCTCCGGCCTGACCTTGTCCTGCGGCACCGGCGCGGTCGCCGCCGCGGTCGCCGCGGCCGCGGCTGCGGGCGAATGGCCGGAGGAGCCGTCCGAGTGGACTGTCCGCGTCCCGGGCGGCACGCTGGCCGTCACACCAAGCGTCACGGCCAGTCTGCTGACCGGACCGGCCGAGATCGTCGCCCGCGGCGAGCTCGGCGCGGACTGGGCTGCCCGGCAGTCGGCCGGGCTGGGTGCGGTGGCGCCCGCCCGCTGACGTCGGCGGGCCCGGAACGGTCTGTCCGTCCCGGGCCCGTCAAGCGCAGGGCGCGGCTAGCGCGCCAGCTCGAGCTCTCTCACCCTGGCCTTCAGCCGAATGGCTTGATCCCACTGGTTGATCAGCCGCTGCTCGGCGCGCTCCGCGCGGCGCACGGTCCGGCGGTGCTGCCGCGCACGTGCCCCGGCTCGCTGAGCTTCGGCCGTCGCGAGCATGTCGCGCTGGCGTTCTCTGGCCTGTTGTTCCGGCAATATGTGCACCATCCCGTTTGTCCCTTTCCCCGTCCGTTCGTGCTTGCGTGGCTGTCACTGACCGGAATCGACGGGCTCGAGGCTGGCCGACTCGGGCCGCCCGGTGCGAGCCTTCGTGATACGGATGTCGCCGCTCATGGTCCGGGCCCTGATCTCCACCGCTGTATCGGCGCCGCCATCAGGGCCGTCCACCTCATCGAGTTCGCTGCGAACGCTGCCGCTCACGCTGGACAGGTCGAGGTATACCCCGATGCCCGGCACCACTGCCACCCGGATGTCGCCCGTTGCACAGCTGAGTTCAACCGTGCCGGACCCGACGCCGTCGAGACGGACGTCGCCACTGGCCGTGCGGACCGTCACCGGGCCGCCGCAGTGCCCGATTTGCACGTCACCGCTCGCTGAGTTGATCCGGACCGGGCCGCTGACCTGCCTCACCTGGGTGTGGCCGGACGCCGTGTGCATGGTGAACTCGCCGCCCACCTTGTCCAGCAGCACGTCACCGCTGGCAGAGCGGACGGTGACATCGCCGGTGACAGTGGCAGCGGTGACGTCGCCGCTCGCGCTGTTCATCGACAGCGCGCTGACCACGCCCACACAGGACAGGTTCGCGGAAGCGGTCTTGGCCGCGCAGCTCGAGCCTGCGGGTGCCTTGATGGTGAGGTCCAGGCCAGTGCGCGGGCGGAAGGAGATGCCGCGCGGCCCGCGGATGTAGAGCTGGCCGTCCTCGAAGGCGACCTGTACGTCGTCCAGCAGGTCGGGAGCCCGGCCGCGACGGCTGGGTTCGATCTCGACGATCACCGTGTCGGTCGGCTCACCAGAAACGACGATGCTTCCTGATGCCCACCCATCGATGCTGATGTCGACTGGATCTGAGCATGGAAAATCCCACTTAGTCATGGTGTGGCCCTTCAGTTGCTTGGCGAGGATGAACGGTCAGGTGTGCGAACGGGTCGTCAGCTCCGGGCGAAGCCCGTGTATCTCTTGCCGGGGCCCTTGCGGCCCGGCGGCGGCGGGGGGAACGGCGAGCGGGGCCTGCCCGCGCCTTGCGGCGTGTCGAGCGAGCGGCTGATCGCGCGAACCAGCCAGGCGTTCACTGAGACGCCGGCGTTCACCGCGGCCGACTCGACCCTGGCTTTGAGGCTCTCGGACAGCCGGAGCGTGACCCGCGCGCTGCCGGCTTCGTCACCGGCGTCGCCCGCGCGCTCGTAGCCAGGCTCGCCCGAGTCGTGGGGCACGTTCACGACGAACTCCGGCTGGGTGCCGGTGAGCCGCACGTCGATAGTCGCGCCGTCGAGGCTCGCGGTGATCTCCTCGGCCGCGGCCGAGAGGACGTCCAGCAGGGCGAGCCGGACCGACGAGTCGAGCGTTTCCGAGATCATCTCGGCGGCCCTGGCGATGTCGTCGCCGGCGAACTTCGTAATCGAGGTGAGCTCCCGCCGGAGCGATTCGGCGTACTCGCTGAGATCCATGACATCATCATGACGTCATCATGGCGTCATGTCAAGCAATTGATGACGTCAGTCAAGCGTAGATTAGTTATGCCGTGACGTCGCGGTGACGTCAGTCTGGCAGCCGGGCGCGACCCATTCCCAGGCTTTTGTCGAGCTCGATCAGCGGCTTGATGTCGAACGACAGGTACGCGCCGATCGGCGACAAGGCCGTGAGCTCATGCAGCTGCTCGGCGCTGGCCACCTCCATGACCGAGCAGCCGCCGCCGCCCACGAGTCCGTAGGCGTCGGTCAGCCGCCCCGCCCGCTGCTGCTCGCGCATCCAGTCGGCGAGCTTGTCGAGCACCGCGTGATCGGTCAGCGGCACGATCGGCATGGCCGTTACCAGGAATTTCATGAGCTTCATCCCCCTGGCACCCCATGCCCTGGCCTGAAAATGATCAAACTACGCCCCGTCCGTTGCGACCGAGAGCGGCGTCAGCCGCCGGTCAGCAACGTGCCAGGGGGCTTGCCCATGATCGATGCGTCCAGCACCTCGGCAACGTGCGCCACCGGCATGCGCTGTCCAGTCGCCGTGAGTGCCTGGGCGATTTGCAGGGTGCAGCCGGGATTACCCGAGACCACCAGGTCGGCGTCGGTGGCGCGGACGCTCGCGGCCTTGCGGGCACCGAGCTCGGCCGCGGCTTCGGGCTGGACGAGGTTGTAGATGCCGGCCGAGCCGCAGCAGGTCCCCCCGTCCGCGACCTCAGTGAGCCTGACGCCGGGGATGCCGCGGAGCAGGCTGCGCGGCTGCGCCGTGACTCGCTGGGCGTGCCCGAGGTGGCAGGCGTCGTGGTAGGCGATCGTGAGCGGGAGTTCGGTGCGCGGCGCGACGGTGCCGAGTTCGGCGAGGAACTCGCTGAAGTCTCTGACCTTCGCGCTGAAAGCGGTCGCCCGGTGTGCCCAGGCAGGATCGCCGGCGAGCAGCTGCTCGTACTCTTTCATCGCCGATCCGCAGCCCGCCGCGTTGACGACGACCGTGTCGACGCCGGCCTGCTCGAAGGCCGCGATGGTCTTGCGGGCGAACGCCGCGGCCTCGCCGCGCCGACCGCCGTGCAGGGACAGTGCGCCGCAGCAGCCCTGCGTGTGCGGGACGATGACGTCACAGCCCTCAGACGCGAGCACCCGGGCAGTCGCGACGTTCACCTGCGGGAAGAGCACCTGCTGAACGCAGCCGGTGAGCATGCCCACGACCGCCCGGCGCTCACCCCTGGCCCGGATCCTGGCCGGCAGTCGCGGCCGGTGCCTGCTGCGTGGTCCGCCCGTCGGCTGCGGCGCGACGCTGAGCGCGGCGGCGGCTTCCGGCAGCAGGCGGGCCAGCAGTTTGCTGCGCACAGCCAGGCGGTCGAGGCCGGTGAGCTGGGCGGCGCGCAGCGGGCCGAGCGCCGCCCGGAGCCGCGCGGGGTAGGGAAACGTGCCGAAGATGGCGGCCCGGACTGCCCGCTCCCGCAGTGAGCGCGGGGGCAGCGGCGGGGCGGGCTGGGCACCCGGCACCGGTTCCGCCCAGCTGCGTGCCGCCTCGATGAGCTGGCCGTACTGCACGCCGGACGGACACGCGGTCTCGCAGGCCATGCAGCCAAGGCACCGGTCGAAATGCTCCGATGTCGCCTCGCTGCCTTCGCCGCCGTCGAGGATCTGGGTGATCAGGTGGATGCGGCCGCGGGGAGAGTCCATCTCCTCACCCCAGAGCTGGTACGTCGGGCAGGCCGGCAGGCAAAAGCCGCAGTGCACGCAGTCGCCGGCCAGCTCGCGCAGCCTGCCGTCCGGGTCGAGTAGGTCCCCTGCTGCCATCAGATGCCTCCCGCAAACCGGCCGGGCGCCATTCTGCGTTGCGGATCGAACTGGTCTTTGACCGCCCGCAGGAGACCCGGCGATGGCACTGGCCCCCACATGTCCACCGCGTCTCGGACCTGACGCGGCGTATACAACACAACCGCGCTCGCCATGCTGGGCACGACACTGCCCGCGCTGAGGCCTGCCAGTCCCGCCCTCAGCTCCGCAACGAACCGGGCGACCGCGTCAGCGACGGCGTCTGCAGGAATCTCCACGTGCAGCACGCCAGCCCCGACCGACCCATTGATCGAAGGGTCGAGCTCGTTGGCGACGGCAGCAGTCCGGATTGTCGTCAGCACCCTCGCCAGTTGACCGGCCCAGAACGCGAGCCGAATGCACGTCCCGTCGGCCGCGAGCGTGGGGTGGCTGAGCTGGCTGTCGGCCAGCTCGCGCTCGAAGAGTGCTCGCATGCGATCTGCGCGAACGTCCACGCTGGGCGTGTCGCCCTCGAGGAGCACGCTGACTGCTAGCGGCGCGTCGGTGGTTTGCCAGGACAGCTCGACGGCAGATGGGGCGAGGGGTGAGTCGACGATGACGCGCGCAGCATCCGCAGCGGACTCAGGGTTCGGCCGATCGAGGGTCAGCCATTCTGATTTCTCGGGCAGTGGATGGAGCCGGAAGGTCGCCTCGGTGATCAGGCCCAGGGTGCCGTAAGAGCCAGCGAACAGCTTACCCAGGTCGTAGCCGGCGACGTTCTTGACGACTTTGCCGCCGCTACGCGCCACGGTGCCATTCGCGCGCACCACCGTGATGCCGATGAGCAGGTCGCGCGGCGCGCCGTACCGGTAGCGCAACGATCCGGCCGCGTTCGTGGCGAGTACGCCGCCGACGGTGCCGCCGCCTGGCGGGTCGAGCGCGAGCCGCTGCTCAGCGCCCGCCACCGCCTTGGCCACGTCGTCCAGCGAGACGCCGGCCTGGACGCGCAGGACCTGGTCGCCTGCCACGTGCTCGATCACCTGGTCGAGGCGCCGGGTGTCGACGATCAGATCGCAGCTCGCGGGCGGATTGCCCCAGTGCTGCCGGCGCCCGCCGCCGCGCGGGACCACGGTCAGACCGAGCCCGGCCGCGGCGAGCAGCAACGCCGACGCCTCGGTTGTCGACGCAGGCGCGGCAACGTAACGGGCCGGCACCCCGGTGATCTGGTCGGAGTCGCTGGCAGCCGTCACGTCGGCGCAGGCGGTCGTGAGTTCGACCGGGATGCTGCCTGCTGTCATGACTGACTCAGTGCTGGCAAGCCCGTTCCCCTCTAGAACTGATCGATGAGGCCGGACGCGACGAGCGGGTGAGGTTCACGCCGCATGCCAGGGACCTCGCCGCACAGCCGCGGCGTCGGGAACACCTTGCCAGGGTTGCAGATGTTGCCAGGATCGAACGCGCAGCGCAGCAGTTGCATGGTGTCGAGATCGTCGGCACCGAACATCTTCGGCATGTAGCGCGATTTGTCGACGCCGACGCCGTGCTCGCCGGTAATCGAGCCGCCGTGCTCGATGCAGAGGTCGAGAATCATGCCGGACAACTTCTCGGCGGCTTCCTGCTCGCCGGGCCGGGTGTCGTCGAAGAGCACCAACGGGTGCAGGTTGCCGTCCCCGGCGTGAAAGACGTTGGCGACCCGGATGCCGGTTTCGGCTGACAGTTCGCTGATCCGGTCGAGCACCGTCTGCAGTGCGGTGCGCGGGACGACCCCGTCCTGGACTATGTAGGCAGGACTGATCCGCCCCACAGCGGCAAACGCGGACTTGCGGCCCTTCCAGATCGCCGCCCGCTCGGCTGCATCCTGCGCCGCCCTGATCTCGTAGGCGCCTTCCGCGGTGCAGATCGCCCGGACCGCCGCGGTCTGGGCTTCGACGTCGCCCGCAGGCCCGTCCAGCTCCACCACCAGGACCGCGCCCGCACCCTCGGGGTAGCGGCAGTTCACCGCCGCCTCGGCTGCCTCGATGGCGAGCGCGTCCATCATCTCGATCGCGCCGGGCACGATGCCCGAGCTGATGATGGCCGACACCGCCGCGCCGCCGGCGCCCATCGTGGTGAAGGCGGCCAGCAGCGTGGTCACCGCCTCCGGGATCCGCGTGAGCTTCACCACGATCTTGGTCACGATGCCGAGCGTGCCTTCTGAGCCGGTAAACGCGCCGACCAGGTCATAGCCAGGTGCCGCGCCGGTGCCGTCGCCGAGCCAGGTCAGCTCGCCATCCGGGGTGACGACCTCCAGCCCCGTCACGTGGTGGACCGTAAAGCCGTGCTTGAGGCAGTGCGCGCCGCCGGAGTTCTCGGCCACGTTCCCGCCGACCGAGCAGACGACCTGGCTGGACGGGTCGGGCGCGTAGAACAGGCCGTACGGCTCGACGGCCTTGCTCACCGACAGGTTCGTCACACCGGGTTCCACGATGGCACGGCGGCTGTCCGGGTCGATGGCGATGATGCTCCGCATCTTGGACATGACGATCAGCACACCGTCGGAGCGGGGGAGCGCGCCGCCGGACAGGCCAGTGCCGCTGCCGCGGGCGACAAAGGGAAGCCCGCGGGCGGCACACTCACGCACGATGGCCGTGACCTGCGCCGCGGACTCCGGCAGGACTACCAGCCCTGGCGTGCTGCGGTGCGCCGTCAACCCGTCGCATTCATAAGTCCGCAGCTCTTGGGGGTCGGTGATGACGTTGCCCTGGCCGCAGATGTCCGCCATCCTGGCCGGGAGCGCGGAAAGCATGACGTCGGCGCTGTCCATGCCCCCAGCATCCCCCGCGGGCAGCAGCCCGCGCCACTGCCGCTGTGCGCCATCCGACCAACGACGAGCTGCTGTCTCATTATTCGGGCAGTTAATATCAATATATGGACGAGGCTGCGTCGAGATCAGTGCCTGCCGCCAGGCGCCGCTGGCTCATCCTGCTGATCGGGCTCGTCGCGATGACTGCAGGCTGCACGTTCCAATACGGGCTCGCTTACCTCATCCCGGCGCTGCGGCAGCAGGGTTTCTCGCTCGAGCTGGCGAGCACGCTGGTGGCCTGTCCCACGGCCGGGCTGCTGCTGACCCTCATCGCCTGGGGTGCCGCGGCCGACCGGTGGGGCGAGCGCGTGGTGCTGGCCTCGGGGCTAGGACTAGCCGGAGCTGTCCTGATGATCGCCGCCTCCGTACACGGCGCCATGGGACTCGCGCTCTGCCTGGCTGCCAGCGGGGGAGCCGGCGGCTCGGTCTTCGCCGCGAGCGGCAGGCTGATCCTCGGCTGGTTCGCCCGGCACGAGCGCGGACTGGCCATGGGCATCAGGCAGGGCGCTCAGCCGCTGGGCGTCGCGCTGGCAGCAGCCACCCTGCCCGCCCTTGCGGGTGGCGGCCGCGGGACGACAGCAGCACTGGAGTTCCTCGGCGGGTTCTGCCTGCTGGCGGCCGTGCTGGTGGTGGCCCTCGTTCGCGATCCGCCGCGAGCGGAGGCAGTGCCGGCCGGGGCTGGCAGTTCTGACCCCGCCGCGTCGCCCTACCGGCAGCCGGTCCTGTGGCGGATCCACGCGGCCAGCGCGCTGCTGGTGGTG
>Ga0126371_10002217_pt1 | contig 16682 bp, 11 predicted proteins | sample PanSoiMetaPlot_4_FD_110145 | JGI IMG/M metagenome (GOLD analysis project Ga0126371, IMG submission 110145) | Tropical forest soil microbial communities from Panama - MetaG Plot_4 | ecosystem: Environmental > Terrestrial > Soil > Tropical forest > Bulk soil | place: Panama | collected 2016-02-17 | reverse complement strand
TCCAAAATACCATCGCTCAGATCGCGTCCGCCGGAAAGATACAGATCGGTTGATTGCGTAAGCTTCGCATAAATAGCTGCTGTCCCGATAAACTGCACGCTCTTTCCGCATGCCGCGTCGGCCGCGCTCACCCCGCCGGAAATATTCACGCTGGCATGCGTTCCCCACGCATCCAACCACCGCAAACCAGCCCCGCCCAGGCTGCACTCCAGCGGTCCTGTCTGATGTTCTCCATTCCCGTAGATGCCGATTCCCATTGCCGGGGTCAGCGCATGCAGATACTCCACGCGTGCACGCACTGCCTGAACCAGAAAGTCATCAGCGTTGTATTGCGTATAGGTGTAAGTGCCGCTGAAGTCCCAGTACGTCCGCCGCGATTCCTCATAGCGCATCTTGCCGCCCTCTTCACCCGTTGCGACTCTTCCCGAATGCATGCCATACACAACCGTTTCCGCCGCCGGCGCGCCTGCCTCGCCGACCTGCCGAAAATCGAGCGGAGCCACTACCCTGGCCGCGTCGGTTCCGTAGGTGCTGGTCGCAGTGCCTTGCCAGGTCCATCGCGGATCGATCTCTCCTGTTGCCCGAACTGCCGCGCGATTCAGGCCGACAAAGTAGTCCTCGCCTCCCGCCTTGAAATCGGCAAGACCTCCGCCGTCTTCCGCCATGAACTGCCAGCGCCGTTCCTCGATCACGCCCGCTGCAGCCGCCAGTCCTCCATAAGCGTTGCCTGGACCGGCATTGGGAAAGCTTAACCCGCTCAATCCCCCCAGGGTGAAGTTAAATGTCGAAGGCTCATACTTCGGAAGATTGACAGGCGCGTCGCTTCCCGGCTGAAGTCCAGAAATAATGGCAGCCGTGTTCCATCGCTCCACCGTGCGTATATTCGCCCAGCAGGGAAACTCAGGCGTTCCCTGCTGCAGCGCAACTGAGAGCGAGTCTCCGCAACTATTCAAGGGCTCCGTGCTGGTTGTTCGCGGATTGTCGCTGTTCGCTCTGCGGACCGCATAATTGCCGCGGGTGTCTCCGCTGTCATCGGAACGTTGTGCAGCTGCCTCTATCACAACGCCGCCTATCAGAATAAAGGGCCACAGAAGCAGGCCCGTCGCCTGGATTCTCACGGCACCACCACAGTGTCTCCGGGTGCCAGCTCCACGTTCTGTTGTGGGGCTTGTCCCTTCAGAACTTTCTCGTAGTTCACGTTTACCCGCGCGCTCGTGCTCCCACGCAGAACGTACACTTTCTTCTGCTTTGCGAAATCCGTCAGCCCGCCTGCCCGTGCCACCAGCTGCACCACATTCATCGAGTCCATCAGTGGATAAGCGCCCGGGCGTTGCACTTCGCCGGTGATATAGACCATCCGGCTGTGAATCTCCTGCACCGTCACCGTGACGCGCGGCTTATGAACAAACTTCACCAGCCGATCCGTCAATACTTGCTGCGCCGCTTCCGGAGTCAATCCCGCGACATCCACTTCTGTCACCAGCGGCATCGAAACCTTGCCGTCCGGCCTCACTACTGCGGTCTCGGTAAGCTGAGGTTCTTCCCACACCGTGATGTGCAGCACATCGCCCACTCCGATCTTGTAAGTCGTGGGCACAACTTCGGGCGTTTTTGCATCGCCACTTTTTGCAGCATCTGGTGTGGCTTTGGGCGCCTGCGCATAACAAAGCTGCCCTCCTGCCATGAGCAAAATCATGAGCCCGCGGAGCACAGCGCCAGGCACAAAATACTGCATGCACAACGTTGTAAGCCATGTCGTGTGAATTTGGGTGGGGGTATTACCACAAACCTGTAAGCCGCCAGACAAGCGTTACGTCTGCCAAGAATCTGCGATTACCAAGGAGACGTTACCCACGGCTGCTTTTTGCAGAGAAGCGCGACGCGCTGACTTCCCTCAGACAGGCTGTCGATCTATGCGACGTGTAAGCTCTCAATCCCAGGAAATTCATCTTCGCGAATATCCCGGGCCCCCGAAACACGCACCATTCGCGCTCACGGATGGTAGCGAAACGCTGCCTGCCACCCCTGCACCAAATGACTGATGCGCAATTTTCTCTTTCCGAGAGAACCATCAAGCGCTATCGTCATGCCATTCACCGGACGCGAAAAACCCGTCGTGAAACTGAGAGCCCTCCAGCTCGCGCTCGCACTTGCAGCCATCCCCTGCCTCGCTGAAAGCGGCTACGTCAACATACTCGTCGAAGACGCGCATCAACATCCCATTCCTCTCGTAGAAATCGGTATCGAAAAAGGAGCCAGCAAGCTTACCAAAGACGACGGCAGAGCCCAGCTTCCACTCGCCTCGAACATCACTGCCGATGACTGGATCAGCTTCCAGCTTGTCCACTCGCCGCCGGGTAAAGATCTCGCCATCGTCTCCCCCTGGGACAACCGCATCCCCGTCCCGTCCTTCGCTGACAACCCGCAAAATCTCATCAAAATCGTCGTCGTCCAGCGCGGGGACCGGGCTGCTCTCGAAAGCGGAACCATCCTTGCTTCGCTGACTGCCAAGATCAACAAAGCCAACGCGCCGAAAGCCGCGAATGCTCCGCCGCCCGACCCCAAAGAAGCCCTGCTCGCAGTGGCTAGACAATACGGCCTCACTGCCGACGACATCGATACAGCGATCCGCGCATGGGGCGAGAAGACCACCGATCCCTATGAAGCCGGTCTCGCTGCCCTCTACGAGCGCAACTATCCCAAAGCAACATCAGCACTGCAAGACTCACTCCAGCAGCGTGAACAGAAATTCGATGCTGATCAGAAATTAGTGACTCAGGATCAAAAGGCTGTCGCCGACGCCGCATTCTTTTTAGGACAATCGCTCTTCGCGCAGGGCCGCTACCGCGAATCGGTTCAGGCATATCAAAAGTGCCTCAACCAGCGTCCCGACGACTCGATGACCTTGAACAATCTGGCGGTGAGCCTCTACGCTGCCGCCGATTATGCAGCCGCCGAGCCGCTCTACCGCCATGCGCTCGCCCTTGACGAAAAAGCCCCCAATCCGAACGATTCCACCGTAGCCACAGACCTCCGCAATCTGGCAACGCTGCTGCAAGCCAAAGGCGATACCGCTGCTGCCGAGCCGCTCTTTCGCCGTGCCCTCGCCATGGACGAAAAGGCCAGGGACCCTGACGATACCGAAGTGGCCCTGGACCTGAGTAGTATGGCATCGCTGTATCGCGACAAGGGCGACCTCGCAGCCGCCGAGCCGCTCTACCGCCGTGCGCTCGCCATGGACGAAAAAGCCAGAGGCCCCGACTCTTCCGATGTCGCCAGAGACTACAACAACCTCGCCATGCTGCTGCAGGACAAGGGCGACTTCGCCGACGCCGCATCTCTCCTCCGCCACGCCCTCGCCATCGAGGAAAAGGCTCTCGGTCCCGACCATCCCTTCATAGCCGCGGAACTGAACAATCTGGCGGAGGTCCTGAAGCTGAGTGGCGATTATGCCGCCGCCGAGCCGCTCTACCGGCGCGCGCTCGCCATCCATGAAAAAGCACTTGGGCCGGACCATCCTGACGTTGCCACGAATCTCAATAATCTGGCGTCGCTGTTGCAAATGAAAGGCGATTACGCTGCCGCTGAGCCGCTTTACCGCCGTGCGCTTGCCATCGACGAAAAGACCCTTGGCCCCGACCATCCCACTGTAGCCATGGATCTCAACAATCTGGCATTGCTCCTCAAGGATGAGGGCAAGTTCGCCGATGCCGCGCCACTCTTTGTCCGTGCGCTCACGATCCACCAAAAAGCCTTGGGCCCCGATCATCCCTTGGTCGCCTCAGACCTCAATAACATTGCATCGTTTCTGCAGGATGCCGGCGATCTTGCCGAAGCCGAGCCGCTTTTCCGTCGCGCCCTCGCCATCGACGAAAAGGCCCTCGGCCCCGACCATCTCTCTATAGCAAGAGACCTCAATAATCTGGCCATGCTGCTTCGCGACAAAGGCGATCTCGCCGGCGCCGAACTGTTGCTTCGCCGCGCCCTCTCTATGGACGAAAAAATCCTCGGCCCCGATCACTCAACGGTGGCCGCAAACCTCAATAATCTGGGGCTGCTGTTGCAGCAGCAAAGCGATCCCGCCGCCGCTGAACCTCTATTCCGCCGTGCCCTCGCCATTGACGAAAAGGCCGTAGGCCCCGACCACCCCTCCGTAGCCACAGACCTCAACAATCTGGCTGCCCTGTTACGCGACAAGGGCGATCTCGCTGCCGCCCAGCCTCTCTTCCAGCGTGCCCTTGCTATCGATGAGAAGGCGTTAGGCCCGGACCATCCCTCAACCATAGCAATCCGCGGAAACGTGGACGACTTGCAACATCGCCTCGCTACGGCGCACCAATAGGACAGCTATGCTTCACTTTCATTCATCCGGCTTAGAAAGATAGGTGTCGTGAAGCCGCGTATATTCATCGCCGTCCTTGCCATGCTGGTCGCAGTCGCCCGGAGCCGCGCAGAAAGCGGCTATGTCAACGTGCGCGTCGAAGACGTCCAGGGCCATCCCGTGCGCAACCTGCAGATTGGAATCGAAAACGGTGCCAGCGTTCTCACCAAGGAAGGAGGTCTCGGCCAGATCGCTCTTGTTGCCAACGCCGCGCCCAATGACTGGATCACCCTCCAACTTCTCCATTCGCCTCCGGGCAAGGACTTCGCCATCGTCTCCCCCTGGGATTACCGCGCGCAAATCCCCTCCTTCGCCAACAAGCCGGAAAATTTCCTCAGAATTGTCGTCGTGCAACGAGGCGACCGCGCTGCCCTCGAAAGTGGAACCGTCCTTGTCTCCCTCGTCGCAAAGATCAATAAAGCAAATGCGCCAAGGGCTGTGAATCCGCAGGCTCCGCCGTCCGATCCGAAAGAAACCCTTCTCGCAGTTGCCAAACAATACGGCCTGAGCGCAGACGACATTGATACAGCCATCCGCGCATGGGGTGCAAAAACGACCGACCCCTATGAGGCCGGACTGGCGGCACTCTACGAACGCAATTACATGAAAGCGACTGCGGCACTCGAAGACTCGCTCAAGCAGCGCAAACAGAAACTCGAGGCTGATCAAAAAGCAGCCCAGGCGATCCCTCAGGACCGCAAGAGCGTGGCAGACGCGGCATTCTTTTTGGGCCAGTCGCGTTATGAGCAAGGCAAATACAGCGAATCCGCTCTGGCATTCCAGGAATGTCTCTTGTATCGCCCCAACGATCCTATCGTGCTCAACAACCTGGCTCTCAGCCTCGATGAATCCGGCGACTACGCTGCTGCCGAGCCTCTTTTTCGCCGCGCTCTCGCCATCGACGAGAAAGCACTCGGTCCGGATCACCCGGAGGTCGCCACCGTCCTCAACAATCTGGCCGAACTGTTGCACGACAGAGATGATTATGACGCCGCTGAGCCGCTCTACCGCCGAGCCCTCGCCATCAACGAAAGGACTCTCGGTCCGGACAACCCTACTACCGCCAAAGCTATCAACAATCTGGCCTTGCTATTACAGGACAAGGGCGATCTCGCCGACGCTGAGCCGCTCTATCGCCGAGGCCTGGCCATTGATGAAAAGGCTCTCGGTCCGGACAACCCTATCACCGCCAGCCACCTTAATAATCTGGCATCGCTGCTGGAAGCTAAGGGCGATCTCAATGCTGCCGAGCCACTCTATCGTCGCGCTCTCGACATCGACGAAAAAGCTCTCGGACCAGACCATCCAGAGGTCGCGACAGTCCTGAGTAATCTGGCATCGCTGCTGGAAGCTAAGGGCGATCTCAATGCTGCCGAGCCGCTCTATCGTCGCGCTCTCGACATCGACGAAAAAGCTCTCGGACCGGATCACCCTAAAGTGGGCACAGACCTCAATAGTCTGTCATTACTTCTGAAGAAGGAAGGTAATCTCGCCGCCGCTGAACCACTTTATCACCGCGCCCTTGCTATCGCTGAAAAGACACTTGGCCCAGACAATCCTGAGGTTGCCATAGTCCTCAGCAATCTGGCATCGCTCCTGCGCGCCAAAGGCGATCTTGCTGGCGCTGAGACTCTGTATCGCCGCGCCCTTGCTATCGATCAAAAAGCTCTTGGCCCAGACAATCCGTCGACCATAGCAGTGCAGAAGCACCTGTCCGACTTGCAAAATCAGACCTCAACGGCGCCTAAGTAAAGGCACCCATGCTTAACCGGAGAAATGCTCCCGGCCACCCATCACAAATAAACATCAGCCATGAATTTTCTCTTTCCGAGAGAACCATCAAGCGCTATCGTCATGCCATTCGCCAGACACGAACGATTGTCGTGAATCTGAAAGCCCTCAAGCCGCTGCTCGCCCTCGCACTCGCGCCCATCCCCTGCCTCGCCGAAAGCGGCTACGTCAACATACTCGTCGAAGACGCGCATCAACATCCCATTCCTCTCGTAGAAATCGGCATTGAGAAGGGAGCCAGCAAACTCACTAAAGATGACGGCAGAGCCCAGCTTCCACTCGCCTCGAACATCACTGCCGATGACTGGATCAGCTTCCAGCTTGTCCACTCGCCGCCCGGTAAGGACCTGGCCATCGTCTCGCCCTGGGACAACCGCATCCCCGTCCCCTCTTTCGCTGACAACCCGCAGAACCTCATCAAAATCGTCGTCGTCCAACGGGGGGACCGGGCTGCTCTCGAAAGCGGAACCATCCTTGCTTCGCTGACTGCCAAGATCAACAAAGCCAACGCGCCGAAAGCCGCGAATGCTCCGCCGCCCGACCCCAAAGAAGCACTCCTGACAGTTGCCAGACAATACGGCCTCACTGCCGACGACATCGATACAGCGATCCGCGCATGGGGCGAGAAGACCACCGATCCCTACGAAGCCGGTCTCGCTGCCCTCTACGAGCGCAACTATCCCAAAGCAACATCAGCACTGCAGGATTCTCTCAGGCAACGAGAAGAACGGCTCAAAGCGGATCAGCAGCGAGTAATACAAGATCAAAAAGATGTCGCCGACGCGGCATGTTTCCTGGGTCAATCTCAGTATGGTCAGCTCAACTATCAGGGATCAGTCCTCTCCTATAAAAGGTGCCTGGAATTTCGGCCCGACAACCCCACCAGCCTCAACAATCTCGCGCTCAGCCTCGAACAGCTCGGCGATTATGCAGCCGCCGAGCCGCTCTTTCGCCGTGCCCTCGACCTGAACGAAAAGGTGCTCGGCAATGAAAACCCCGAGATTTTGACAATCCTTATTAACCTTGCCGCGGTTCTTACCGACAAAAAGGACTACGTGCAGGCCGCGCGATTGCTCATTCGCGCCCGCGAACTGGCGGAAAAAACCTCCAATCAACCCCAACTTGCAAGAAGCCTCGACGGTCTCGCCGTCCTGCTGGCCAAAGCAGGCGAATTTGCACGCGCCGAACAGTTGCTCCATGAAGCTCTTGCTATAGATCAGAAGGTATTTGGTCCAGATCACCCTGAAGTTGCAACAGACCTCTCGAATCTGGCGCAGGTGATGGTTGATAAAGGCGACTATGCTTCCGCCGAGCCGCTCTTTCGCCGCGCGCTCGCCATCGATGAGAAGGCCCTCGGCCCCGATCATCCTGAGGTTGCCGACTGCCTCGTCAGCCTTGGCGCCATGCTGGAAGACAAGGGTAAATACACCGAAGCTGAGCCGCTGCTTCGCCGGGCCCTCGCTATCTATGAAAAAATTCTGGGGCCTGACCATCCGGCTGTCGCAAGGGCTCTGCTGAATCAGGCACTGCTTTTAAGCGATCAAGGTAATTTTTCAGGCGCTGTGCCGCTCATCCGCAGGGCGATCGCTATCGATGAAAAAACATTCGGCCCTGACGATCTCACGGTTGCCGCAGATTTAAATAATCTGGCGGCAGCGTTTGAAAACAGCCGTGACTACGCTGCCGCCGAACCGCTCTTTCGCCGGACCCTTGCCATCCGCGAAAAAAATCTTGGTCCCAATGATCCTGGCGTTGCCATCGATCTCGCCAACTTAGCGTCGGCATTGGAAGGCCAAAACAATTACGCTGCCGCCGAACCCTTACTGCGCCGCGCTCTTGTTATAGATGAAAAAGCGCTCGGGCCTCATCACCCGAAAACGACTCAAATCCGCAAACAATTGCTCGAAGTTGAGAACCATCGCATATCTGCAAAACAGAACAGAGAATAAATACCTATGCTCACCAAAGCCCTCCAGCTCGCCGCCCAGATCACCCACCCGATTACCGCCGCCATCTTCGCCGCGGTTCTCGCCCTCATTGCGCTCCTCGCCCTGACTAAAGGCAAAAAGAAGCCCCCGCAGACTGCCTGGCTCCTCGCCATCGTCATTTTCCTGCTCGGGCTCTCACCTCTCCTTGCCAGCACTTACTTGGACAGTCAGGGCATCTATCGCGTCCGCATCGAGGTCTTCAACCCCTCCAAAGAGCCCGTCCACAATGCCGAAATCACCTCTTCCGCGGGTGGCGAACTTAAGGAAACCGACGCTGGATGGGAGTTCACCATCCCTCGCGAAGAAAGACCCTCAAACGGAGAAGTGATCTTCAGGGCAGCGCTTAAAGACGCTTTTCTGGCAGGAAACAGCACCTTAAAGCTCGAAAAAGACTACTTTCCTGAGGTCATAATCCAGCTTGCATCTCTGCCCTCGGTCGATGTCCGAGGAATGGTCGAGGATGAATACGAACGCCCCATCGAAGGCGTGCGTGTCTGGGTGCTCGGCTACGATGAAGCCATTACCACCGGCCCTACCGGAAGCTTTTCCTTGCCCACCCACGCCGCCAACGGTCAGCAGATCACCCTCGTCGCCCGAAAAGGAGACAGGACAGCTCAAGCCACAGCCTTTGGTGGCGAGAGAAACGCCGAAATCATCCTGCGCAAGTCTCCATGAAATCTTGCCAAGCTCGGGGGCGTTTGTGGCATCCTATGCAGCAGGTTATGTTCACCCGGAATCGATCACTCATGAATGCAGCGCGCGCTTTTATCGTCTCCGCGCTTTTTGCTATTGGCGGTCTTGCCGCGACGGCGCAAACCCGCACCATTTACTCCGATACGGCGGACGCGCACCACGACATCGCGCAGGCGCTGGTGACGGCGCAGCATGAGCACAAGCGGGTGATTCTCGACTTTGGCGGGAACTGGTGCGGCGACTGCCAGGTGCTGGACATTTACCTGCACCAGGAACCAAATCTCGACCTGCTGAACAATAACTTCGTCCTCGTCCATGTCAACATCGGGCGCTACGACAAGAACACCGACATCGCCCAGAAGTACCAGGTGCCGCTTCAGAAGGGCGTTCCCGGACTTGCCGTTCTCGATGCGCGCGGCAGGCTGCTCTACAGCCAGAAGAACGGCGAGTTCGAAGCTATGCGGAAGATGGACCCGGAGTCGGTGACGGAATTTCTGAACAAGTGGAAGTCGTCGCCGAAGGCTTAAGAATCTTTCGTTTCCCCACGCGCGTGCGTTGATTTACTCTCGACACGTATGCTGCTGTCCCTATGGACGAATCTCCGGCGCGCCGCGTGGAATGCTTTTCTCCACAACGTTTTTACCAACTCCAAGGCAGCTGCATATTCCGCCATTCTGAGCCTGTTTCCGGCGGTGCTAGTGGGCACAACGCTGCTGGCCATGAGTCCCGAGACGGATACATTAAGCGACATTCGCAGCGCCTTTTACGACGTGCTTCCGCCGGACACGATGGCCCTGGTGCAGAGCTACTTTCAGATGGACCGCGCGCGTTCCGTGCATCTGATCTGGTCGGCAACGGCGGTCGCCATCTTCGCCGCATCGGGCTTCATGCTCTCGATTATGGAAGGCTTTCGCCGCGCCTACAGGCTGCCGCGAGGCACATGGAACTTCTGGCGTGAGCGCGTGGTCGCCTTTGGGCTTATCCCAATTACGCTTGTGCCGATGCTCTTCGCTACGCTGCTCATTATTTTCGGACACCAGATCGAGCGGTGGATGATCGACAATGCTGGGCATGAATTTCGCCTGTACGTACTTTTTTTGTGGCGCATGGTGCGCTGGGTGATCGCCATGTTCACCAGCGTCGCGCTGCTGGCGGTGATCTACCACTTTGGCACGCCCAAGACACAGAACTGGCGGCGCGTTGTTCCCGGTGCGCTGCTGGCCACTGCGACGTGGTTCTTGATTACCCTGCTCTACGGACTGTACGTCACGCGCTTTGCCGACTACTCGGTCGTTTACGGATCGCTGGGCGCGGCGGTCGCTACTCTGGTGTGGCTCTACATGGTTTCAATCAGCATTCTGGTCGGAGCGGAATTCAACGCGCAGATATTTCCCCTTGCCGGTAGTCAGGCCCTATCTAGTGCGAACGATGAAGAAAATGCGTTTACATCAGGCAAAAACGCAGACCGTGTGACAGCCGAACAGCAATCGTTGCGGGTAAAATAGCCAGAGCCACATAAAATTAATTTGGGGGATGGATGAACCTTACGGCTGCCGGCCACGGCAATGACCGCCGCGCCAAGATTGTAGGCACACTCGGGCCTTCATCGAACACTGAAGAGACTTTTCGCGAGCTGGTGCGCGCCGGCCTCGACGTTGCAAGACTGAACTTTTCCCATGGGACCCAAGCGGAGAAGCTCAAGCTCATCAAAATGATCCGCAAAATTGCGGTGGAAGAGGGCAAACCAATCTGTATCCTGGGTGACCTGCAGGGACCGAAAATCCGCACGGGACACCTGAAAAGCCGCATTCCGGTACAGCTCACGACCGGCCAGCGCCTCACCATTACACCCCGTAACATTCCTGGAACCGCCAGCCTTATCAGCACTACATTTCCCACACTTGCTGAAAATGTTGCGCCGGGCGCGCGCATTCTGCTCTCTGACGGACTCATCGAGCTGCGCGTGATTGATGTTCCCGGCGAAGACGTGGATTGCGAAGTCATCAACGGCGGAATACTTGGCGAGCATAAGGGAATCAATCTTCCTGGGCTTGCAGTGCGCGTGCCTTCGCTTACGGAAAAGGACGAAAAGGACCTTGAGTTCGCGGTGAAGAACGGCGTTGACGCGATTGCCGTCTCCTTTATTCGTACGGCAGATGATGTGCGTCTGGTGAAACAACGCATTGCGGCGCTGAAGGCCGACACCTGGGTCGTGGCCAAACTGGAGAAACCGCAAGCCATCGACAATCTCGAAGAGATTCTGGAAGTGACAGACGGCGTGATGGTGGCGCGCGGCGATCTGGGCGTGGAGATGCCGCCGGAACAAGTCCCTGCAATACAAAAACGTGTGATTCGCCGCGCCGCTTTGCACCGCAAGCCAGTAATAACGGCAACGCAGATGCTTGAATCGATGATTGAGAACCCACGGCCTACGCGCGCGGAAGCAAGCGACGTTGCCAACGCGGTTTATGACGGCACCGACGCGGTGATGCTTTCAGCGGAGAGCGCTGCGGGCAAGTATCCCATTGAAGCCGTCAAGATGATGGCCAAGATTGTCATCGAGACGGAGTCGCACAAGCCCGAAACCCCAGTGCATCACGACCAGCCGGCTGAAATGAACCTCACGGTTGCTGAAACCATCTGCGAATCGATGGCGCATGCCGCCGAAGACCTTAATATTGCCGCGATCGCCGTCTTTACCGAGACCGGAGCGACGGCCCGGCAGCTTTCCAAGTACCATCCGAAGCCGCCCATCTTTGCGTTGTCGAGCATCGAGCCTGTGATTCACCGCATGAACCTGCTGTGGGGCGTGCACCCGATCAGGTGCGACAAGGCGCACACCACCGAACAGATGGTGGACATGGCGGAACAGCTTCTTGAAGAGGGCGGCCATGCCAAACCGCAGGACATTCTGGGCATCGTTGCCGGAACGCGCACCAAGACCGGCTCGACGAACTTTCTGCGGCTGCATGTTCTGGGCGACCGCCTGACGGCGCCGCCTGCGAAGAAGAAGAGCAAAGCCAAAGCAAAGAAATCGCCTGCCAAGAGCAAGGGGAAGAAACGCTAAAGCTTTCTGGATGACGCGGCGAATCCGCTGGCAAAAAAGCAGATTCTTTGTCGCTTCGCTCCTCAGAATGACAGATCAGGTGGCGGCCTGATTCCGGTTTCGGGCCGCCGTTCTCTTTTTGCACACACAGCCTGTATTTCGCACGCGGAGCAACCTGCTAAGGTGAATCTGGAATGGGCCGCATCCGGATTCTTTCCGACCAGGTTGCCAACCAGATCGCCGCGGGCGAGGTGGTGGACCGTCCTGCGTCGGTGGTGAAAGAGCTGCTGGAAAATGCGCTCGATGCGGGAGCGACACGCATCCGCGTGGAGGTAGAGGCGGGCGGACGCAAGCTGATACGCATGACCGACAATGGCCACGGCATGATGCGCGACGACGCCCTGCTGGCCTTCGAGCGTCATGCCACTTCAAAAATCCGGTCGAGCGACGACCTGCTCTCGATTGCGACTCTCGGTTTTCGCGGCGAGGCGCTGCCGTCGATTGCGTCGATCTCGCGGCTGGAGATGGAGACGCGCGTCGAAGACGAACCCTCGGGCACACGCATCGAGATTGTCGGCGGCAAGGTGATGCGGGTTGACGACGCGGGCGCGCCCCTGGGCACGACGTTTATCATCCGCGACCTCTTCTTCAACACGCCGGCACGGCGCAAGTTCCTGAAGTCGGAGACGACCGAGCTGTCACATGTAACCGCTCTGGTTACACATTATGCGCTGGCCCATCCCGACAAGCATTTTGAGCTGCATTCGGCGACGCATGCGCTGCTGGTTGCGCCTCCGGTCAGGAAGCCGGAGGAGCGCATCTTTCAGATTTTCGGTAGCGAAACGCTGGACCAACTGCTTTCAATGGCGGCGGAACGGCCCTTTGACCGCGCTGGGCTCCCGGAGCCTCCGCCGTGGAAGCGCGATGAGGACTATGCGCCTCCTGATCCTGGCTTTCTGCGGATCAGCGGGTTTATTTCGAAACCGGAGCTGCAGAAGCTCAATCGTAACTCCATTTACATTTTTGTGAACCGCAGGCTGATTCGCGACCGGCTGATTCTTCATGCCGTCAGCGAGGCGTATCGCAACATTCTGCCGCCGACTTCGTTCCCGGTCGTCCTCATGTTCATGGAGATGCCTCCGCACGAAGTAGATGTGAATGTGCACCCGGCAAAGACCGAGGTGCGCTTCCGTCAGCAATCGCTGGTGCACGACTTTGTCCGCGACAGCATCCGCAACACGCTGATCCAGACGCGCCCGGCAGCAGGATTTCTGGCTGCGCTGACGGCAAATCCACATGCAACGCCGTCGCTGCTGCCAGCGGCGTCGCCCATGCCGGGCGAACCGGAATCCGAGCCTTTAGCGCGTGCTGAACAAGCTGCGGAATTTGCACTGACGCCGCCCATTCCTCCGCCGCAGGAAGTGAAGCTGCCGTTTGCCTCGGAGCTACCAACACATGGCGATGGCGCAGCTCCTGCACCGCCCGTAGCTGTTCCGGAAGAGCAGGCCCCCAGCCTCAATTCACTGGCCTCGCTCAAACCTCTGGGGCAACTGCGCGAATCATTCATCCTTGCCGTGAACGACGAGGGCCTGTGGATCATCGACCAGCATGTGGCACACGAGCGCGTGCTTTTTGAAAAGCTTTTGCGCGAGCGGGAAGTGGAGCGCGTGCAGCATCAGCGGCTGTTAATGCCGCTGCTGGTCGAACTGCTACCGCAGCAGATGGTGCTCTTCACAAACATTGCCAAGGAACTTGAACGCAACGGTTTTGAGGTCGAGCCGTTTGGCCCGCGGACGATTGCGGTGAAGGCCGCTCCGGTTGGACTTGAAGGCAAGGAACTCGAGCGCACACTAATGGAAGTGTTGGAACACTCCGAGCGCGAAGCTCAGGCGCAGAACCTCGACACGCTGCGCACCAGAATTGCCGCGTCCATCGCCTGCCATTCCGCAATCAAAGTCAATTTCCCGCTCGATCCGGTCCGCATGGAATGGCTACTCGCCGAGCTGGCGAAGACCGACCATCCAACTAGCTGCCCGCACGGGCGCCCCATCGTATTGCGGTATTCTTGGAAAGACATCCAGCGGGCATTTCAACGCATTTAACCCCGCCAGAAGAAGGATTCTTTGACAACAGAGCAGCTCCAGGCAGCGCGCGCCGAAAAGTGGCGGCAGAAGGCAAATCCTCTCCTTACGATTGAGGATGCAGAAGCGTGGATCGAATCCACCGGCGTGGCCTTGTTTCTGCCGCGCAAGACGCAGTTGCATATGCCTGCGCCGTCATTCGTCGAAGCTGTGCTGGGCGAAACGAACGCCACGCCTGCGCCTGCCGCGATTCAGCAGGCTTTCGAGATGGCCGCGCGTCTCTTCGCCGCGAGAAAGGCGACACCGCTGAATCTGCTGGGAGCGGCATCCGAGCAGCCTGATTTTCTCGTCTCACCCGAGGCCATGCCTTACGTTTTTGCGTTACGGGGCGACCGCGACTGGAAACGTGGCCCACGCGAGAAGTCTTCGCCGCTGGTGGTTGAATCCTGGAAGCTGCTGAAGCGCGAGGGCGCTCTAACCACGGCCGAGTTGCAGGAATTGCTGGGCCGCGAAGTGACAGAGGCGGCGGTGCTTCGCGCGTTGTGCGAGTTGTGGACGGCACTCCGCGTGCTGCCGGTTTACGCCGCCGGCGAGCCGACAACCTGGGAACTCTTTGAGTCGCGCCATCAGAAAGCCATGCAGATGGGCGGCGGCATGGCGCAGGCTACGGCACTGTCGGCGCTGATCTCGCTTTATCTAGACTCAGCAATTGCAGCCACTTCTGACGAGATTGAGATATTTCTGTCGTCCCTGGCCCCGCGTTCGCGAATCCGCGAAGTTGTGCGCGGGCTTGAGGCTACACGCCAACTGTTGACGATTCCGCTGGGGGCGCAGAGCCTCCTGCATATCGCCGGCGGACTACCTGTGTTTCCAGAAATTGAAGCGCCGGCGGAGGTGGAAGCCGAGCCGAGGCAGGAAGCCATTCCACCACAGCGCGAGCGCAGGCCGTTTGCTCCACGCGATAAAGGCGGATTTGAGCGCAAGCGCTTTGACCAGACACGCAGACCATTTACTCCGCGCGATCGCGAAGACCGGCCACGCCGCGAGCGTCCGGCATTTGGAGACCGCCCCGCCGCCCGGGATGCGCGCAAATCTGCGTCTGGCTTTGGAGGTCCGCGCAAAGAATGGAAGCCACGCGGCGAACAAGAGGGATTTCATCCACGCCGCGAGCAGGAAGGTAGCTATGGTAGGCCATTTCGCGGCGGCGATCGGCCATCGGGTGAGAAATTCCCTCGCCGTGAGTGGAAGCCACGCGAAGAGAAACGGCCCTTCGAGAAGAAAGAATGGAAACCGCGACGCGAAGGAGCACAGGAAGAACGCGGCGAATTTCGCCCGCGCCGTGATTCTGACAAAGGCGGATACAACAGGCCATTTCGTGGTGGCAGACCATCTTCGAGCGAAAAATCCCCGCGCCGTGAGTGGAAACCACGACGCGAAGGCGCGCAGGAAGGCCGCGGTGAATTTCGCCCGCGCCGCACCGAAGGCAAGGGCGGTTTCGCCAGACCTTACCGCAGCGGCGGCAATGACCAGCGCAGCGGAGAGAAGCGTCCTTACAAAAAATTTCCACCTCGCGACCGCGATCAGGACCGTCCGCCACGCAAGGAATGGAAGCCGCGCCGCGAAGATGGAGAGCGCCGTGAATTCAAGCCACGCCCTTCCTCAGGACGAGGGTTCAAACCACCGCGCGAAGGAAGCAGCTTTGGCGATAAGCAAAAATTCAGGAAAAAGCCATTCGGAGCAAAGCGTCCTTTTGAAAGCCGCGAAGGTTTTGACCGCAAGAAGCCGCCCCAAAGAGAGCACCATGCCGAAGGCGGAGAACCAGAACGCCAAAGAAAGTCTTTCTCTCGGCCAGGCTTCAAGGGGGGCAAGAAATTCGGTCCGCCTAAAAAGAGCGGAGGCAGAAAGCCTTCTTTCGGCGGACCGCGCTCGGGCCGTCCGGGCGGGAAACCATCTTTCGGGAAACGCCCGAATAACAGAAAAGGGAAGAAATCCGGCGAATGAGTGGCCGTCGATTGATTGTGGCCATTGATGGCCCAGCAGGCGCAGGCAAAAGCACGGTCGCGGCACGGCTGGCCGCGAAGTTTGGCCTGTTGAATCTTGAGACCGGCGCGATGTACCGCGCTTTCGCGCTGAAGGCCATTGAGGGCGGGGTACCGTTCTCTGATCCCGATATGCTGGAGCAGCTCGCCGCAGTCACGTCCATCGCGCTGGAGCCAACCCCTTCCGGCAATCGCGTCCTCCTCGACGGAAAGGACGTTACGGGGCGCATCCGCGATGCCGCGGTGACAAAGGCGGCCTCACAGGTCAGCGTGCATCCGGCAATCCGCCGCTGGATGGTCGATCTGCAGCGCACTCTGGGTGAAAAAGGCGGCATTGTGATGGAAGGCCGCGACATCGGCACGGTCGTCTTTCCTCACGCCGACCTCAAGATATTTCTCGATGCTTCACCGGAAGCAAGAGGCGAGCGCCGCTATGAGCAATCAGGCAAGGCCGCTTCGCCGGAAGCGATCCTGAGAGACATCCGTGAGCGCGATGAGCGGGACAGGACCCGGGAGCAGTCTCCTTTGAAGCCTGCTCCTGATGCTGTGGTGATTGACTCGACCAACCTCACGCTTGACGAGGTGGTGGGCCGAGTCGCCGACCTGGTTACTGCTCGGTTGGCGCAGGCGGCGGATTAGGTCCCTTTGGCGCGTGCAGATGCT
>Ga0126371_10002216_pt1 | contig 16686 bp, 12 predicted proteins | sample PanSoiMetaPlot_4_FD_110145 | JGI IMG/M metagenome (GOLD analysis project Ga0126371, IMG submission 110145) | Tropical forest soil microbial communities from Panama - MetaG Plot_4 | ecosystem: Environmental > Terrestrial > Soil > Tropical forest > Bulk soil | place: Panama | collected 2016-02-17 | reverse complement strand
GCACCACATCTCGAAGGCTGCTTTGATCATCCCACTCGCGGATCTCCCCAAGATCCAGAATCCACCGTCCAGTTCTGTCGACAGTTCCGAATATGTAGGAGAAGTTCTCACGGTTAGTGGCGCAGTTTCCGCGCCCCGAATCAAGTACCAGACCGAACCGGAATTTTCGGAAGAGGGTCGTAAGGCAGGCCATCATGGGACGGTGATTATAAGGGCCATTGTGGGAACAGATGGCAGGGTTCACGATCCGCGTATTCTTCGTTCGCAAGACCATATGTTCGACCAACGAGCCCTGCAGGCGGTGAGTCAGTGGATATTCGATCCTGCTATGAAGGATGGTCGTATCGTTCCTGTTTTCGTCGACGTTGAAGTCGGCTTTCAGAAGTATTGAAAAACACGCGTTGCCTCCATGACCAAGCCAGCATTAGAACTCTATCAATCGTATAAGTCAGCGGCCGCGAGAATGGGAGTCGACTGTTTGTCTGGCAAGGGCGGCGTTCCATTCTGGTCGAAATGTGTGTGTCGGAAATTGTCGAGCACGGCTTCCAGAAATGGGAGCACACGATTCACCTGCCTGGCACGAATGATCAAGTCCCAAAGTGGCTCTAACTTCTTCCATGCTCCCGCGTATGCGACGTGGCGAAGGCTTTTTAGCAGAGTGGGCTTCGTGCGAGCACCACGCAGGATAGAGCCCCAGCGATAGAAACCTTCATACGCTTCCCAGTATCCCTCTTCTAATTCTTGCGGACGAAGTTTCTTTGGCTTGAAGACGCAATGGCGCGTGTCGTACTCGTCCCAGTTACTGTGCAGCAGCCGGCCCTGCGTTGCCATGCGTTCGTACAGCGCCGTGCTTGGATACGGTGTGAGGATGTGAAAAGTCGCCGTCTCAATGCCTTGGCTGATCGCCCAGTCGATCGTGTGGCGGAACACGAACGCATCGTCATGCTCCATGCCAAAGACAAAGCTAGCGTTCACCATCACACCGAGATCGTGCAGGCGCTGGACGGCTGCGTTGTAATCGCGCCGGATGTTCTGCAGCTTGCGCTGCTCCTGCAGATTGTCGGCATTCGTGGTTTCAAACCCAACGAACAGGCTGCGCAATCCGCATCCGACTGCCTTCTCCAGCAGGTCGGGCGCGAGCACGGAATTCACTGTGCCCGCGGCCTGCCACAGACGTCCCATACCCCGCATTCCCTCGAACAGCGCAGTGGCGAAGCGAACGTTGCCAAAGAGGTGGTCGTCGAGAAAGTACAGATGCTTGCCGGGAAGACGCTCGATCTCGGAGAGTGCTGCGTCCACAGTTTGCGTGTAAAAGGATTTGCCGCCGCGAAAGAAGGCTTCCTTGTAGCAGAAGTCACAGACGTAAGGACAACCGCGCGAGACCACAATCGAGTTCGGTACAAGGTATAGGCGTCGTTTGATGAGATCACGCCGCACCGGAGGCAGGTCGAGCAGGCTTCTCTGTTGCGATTGATACCGCTTCTTTGGCTGCCGGTTGCGGAGGTCGCGCAGGAATTGCGGCCAGGTATCTTCGCCCGGACCAAGAAAGATCGTGTCGGCATGCTGCGCGGCCTCCTCCGGCAACGAAGTAACGTGCAGTCCGCCCAGTACGACATAACAGCCTTTGGTGCGATACGAATCCGCAATCCGATAGGCGCGCAGCGCCGACGTGATGTAGACCTGAATGACAACCAGCTCTGGCTCATCGTCTGTTCTGAGCTTCTCGACGTGCTCGTCGGTGATCGTGACCACGTCCTTCGGATCTGCGTACGCGGCAAGCGTAGCCAATCCCAGTGGCGGAAACAGTGCGTACTTGATCGGACGGAACAGCGGGCTCGTGGCTTCGGTGAGCGCCGGCAAGATCATCTTGATGCGCATGCTGCGACATCGTACAGCAATGTACTTTATAGTGTAAAGGCCGAGAGCTGATTGTTTCTTTTGTCTTTGGCCCAGCCCACGAATGCTCCATCAAAGGTCGAAGCTACGGGGTTGCAAGTAGAGAGTTCTCATCGCTGTCGTCTTTCCCTCACGATTTTCGATATCTCAATTGGGGATAGGACGGCATAGAACGCCTCGCGTTTCTCACGCCGCTGTACCTCATATATTTCGACTAGGAGATTGCTTACGATGAAAATTGGACGGCTCGCGAGCCGGACTTTAATCGCTCTCGCCCTCCTGCCCGTTGGCACTGCGCCCATCTTTGCGCAAGATGGCCATTCGCATTCGCAGACACAACAACTTACGGCGGAACAAAAGAATCAGCAGGGCGCGCTGCTCAAGATTGTCCGTGACTCGACCGAACGTTTTAAGGATGTCCATCAGGCTGAGCGCGAGGGATATGCTCTGCAATTCGGCTGCGTCAGCGGATCCGATAACGGCGCCATGGGACTTCATTATGTAAATGGCGAGCTGGTGAATAAGGGCGTGCTGGATGCGACGCGTCCGCAAATCGTGATCTACGAACCTACGCCAGACGGAGGCCGAAAGCTCATTGGAGCCGACTTCCTCGTCTTCGCCGATGTGTGGGACAAGAACCATCCAGGGAATCCGCCAGAACTGATGGGCCAGCTGTTTCACCTGTTCGACGCCCCGAACCGTTTTGGACTGCCGGCGTTTTATACGCTGCACGTTTGGGCATGGAAGGAGAACCCCAACGGTGCGTTCGTAAACTGGCATCCGGAAGTTTCCTGCGAACCGTTCGCCGGCCAAACGACGAATTAGTTCGCGGGCTTGTAGACGGGGGCATGGCTTGATAAAAGGGGAGTCCGTGCCCTCGGACTAACAATTAGGTGGCCGGATAGATAGACGCACGATGCTGCGTCTCTAGTTTTTCCATGGTCTCTAGCGAAGCAACGAATGCAACAAAGCTGCAGTTTCAGCTTGTTGAGCCCGCGAGGCGTTTTCCCGGGCTATGCCGGCGAGGTGTTCTGAGATTGCAACCACTGCTGCATCTCCGCTGAGGTACATGCGTCCGCTGGGATCGTCGACCTTCCAGCCATGCTGGGTTCGAACCAAACGAAAGGTAACTGGCGTGGTTGAGGAGTGAACCTGCATTTCCTCCGACGTAAAAAGCGCGGCACATTTGATCTTCGTTTCCAGAGTCCCTTTGTCTCCAGTGAGGTGAATGCGTTCGACCTTGAGCTCTTCTACAATCACTTTCTGAGGCGCCTCCTGCCATTTTTCCTGCCGATCATCTGAGGCATTACCCCAGGTGCGCAACAGCGCTCTTTGAACATCGACCTTCTTAGGCCGTTCCCCACTTAGGAATACTGCATCTGCAGCGGAGATTGAAGTTCCCCGAGGCTGCCGATTTGCGCTCATGGTGGAGGTGGCTTGATTGTCGTTCGGAGAGCTATTGATCTGCTGCCTATCGTCACGTGCACTCGCGACGATTTCGCTTGCAGGCGTGCGCACGCGTTCGCCATTCTGCACGACGAAGCGGAAGAAACGAGCTGGACCACGCGCGCGCCAAGTAGGAGAGTCGTATTCATCGATCTTCAGGCCACTATTTAACGAGCTATAGAACGAATGCTCGCGAGGATTGACCACAACTCCGACGTGTCCCGGCCAGACGATTAGATCAGCTGGTTGTGGCGTCGGCACGCGCTCGAAACCGTCAACCCCGCGATAGAGTTCATTTGAGGTCGCATACTCATAATGCAAACCGGCTTGCTCGTAGATTTGGTTTACCAGGTGCGAGCAATCGATCGCAGAATCGAACTTGCTGAGATTCTTCCATGCCACGTTGATGATCTGCACGCCTTCGCTCCAGGTAAGCAGACGAACCGTTGCGTCGGACGTGCTCGCCATATCACTGTTAACGCTAACTACTCTCTTGCTTGTGACTTGACCGAATGCCGTTCCCAGAGTGAGTACCGAGAACAGGAACAGATTACGCATCATATTGGGCCTTCAAAATCAAACACTTCTCGAATCGATAAATCTCGGGCCGAAAACATTTAAAGTATCGTCGCTTTCGTTAAGTCCTTTGTTGTCTGTGTATGTTCCGCTCAAACTTTTCACCCGGATGCTTCGATGCCGCTTCCTTCGCCTGTTCGGACTTCAAAATGGGATATTTTTCGTTTCGCGCAGGATGAGTCAGAAAAAGAACAAATCGCTCGTCAGTGTCATTCTGAATCTTCGTAGTGTCTGGAGCGAGATCACCTAGGTGTGCGTCTTCTGGAAACCAGTCGATCTTGTTTGTCTTTAGTTACGTTGACGTCGTAGAACTGTCGACCCACAATTGTCTTGATGTCCACGTGTCCAAGCTGCAATCAGAAAATCGCTACGCCGAGCATGTTCAATCTGCAGGGTTGGGCGGAGTTTGTTTGCCCTCATTGCCGGGCAAGGCTGGAAGCGAAGGCTCCGCGCTCGGGGATGTTCGCTTTACTGATGGTTTCCCTGTTTGGCCTCGGACGGGAGGGTCGAGTCTTCGAAGTAGTTGCCATCGTCTTCGCCATCGGCGTCATCACGGCGTTCTTGATAGAGGCCGCACACCCGCAGCTACGCCTCAAGAAGCGGCTGCCTGAGCCGGCAATTCGGCTGAACATCGCGGAAGACTAGCGCTGAGAAGGTCTGGATCAAAGCTCCACGACCTCAAGACAGAGTAGCTCCACCTAAATAACTACCACCATCTAGCCTGTGGAAATCCAAAGGAAAATGGCATTTCCGGATGCAATTGGTTCCTGGTTGTCATCGATGTCCTCGGCTTCGCCTCCGGTTCAACTACAGCGGCCCCAGGATCATTCTGTTTCATAACGGGAAGGTCTGATCTTTGCTTATAAACATCGATCTCGCGTAATGGTAAGCTGAGCGAACGATCGAGAACCATCTCCACATGTGTTCCCGCAGGCAGGGTGACATCATCGCCGCGCTTGAACAAGACTTGGCCGAGACCGACTCCTGCCCCGATCAAAGCTCCTCTTCCAGCACCGAACGCTCCACGACTGATCGCACCAATCCCCGCTCCGGCTGCTACAGAGCGCACGATCATACCTGCATCCTTGTCGATTTGATCGACCGGCTGAATGGCTCCTTCCCGACTACTGGTCTCATAGAGCCCGGATCCGGGCAGGCTCTGCAGGCTGCCGGCGATTGACGCCGTGTAGTTGCTGGGCAGGATAAGAGTCGTAAGGTGGAACTGGAGTTGACCGCGGCCTTTCACGCGTCCCGGACGCGCGGGCTTCTCTACTTCTCCCTGAACCAACGTCTTCGCGGGAATCACGATGCGATTCTGTTGAATTACATCGGCGACCGTCTCCAGATAGAGCCCCGAACCAGCCCGCGCTGAGACCGTGTGCAAAGGGCTCATCAGCGTCAGCAGGACTCTCGTGCCCACAGGAATCGTGAGTGACGTGGCAGAAGTCGCATCGCTCGCGCCTGACTGCGCGGTTGCTGCGACGGGCTCAACGAGTGACTGTGCAGCAGACCTTGCCTCCTGACAAATGAGCACTCCCACGATTACAAGAGACAGTCGAAGACGAATCATGCTTGTTCACGCTCCCTGTGAGGCCTGTTCAGGCATTCCTTGACCCGAATTGGGAGCATAAGTGTTAAAAGGGAAGCCGCGATGCGAGTTTGTGACACTTTCTCGAATGTCACAACCTTTCAGGTGAGTGGCTGCTTGATGAAGTCCTCGTAGCGTCGTAGTTCGGCGAGGGAAGCTTGAGCTAGTAAGGGAAAAGAGATCGCGCGACACTCTTTCGGGACGCGGGTGGCAGTGAGTGAATCGCAAATCACTGCTGCGGCCTCGGTGAGTCCTTTTTCCCAGCCGTTCTCTCGCGCGTCCCGGACCAACAGGCCATCGGAATCGAAGCCTGCCGCTACCAGCATGGTTCGTGCTCGTTTCAGGAAGTCAGGCCAGCCGGAAACGACGGCAACGAGTGTCTGTTTGCGCGCAGGCATCCAGGGAGCCATCGATTCGGTCACCGATCGCACCCGCAGCCCAATACAATCCACTCCGTCCGGCAACTTCTTGCGAACACTTGCCACTTTGCTGGGCATGGCGAGAGGAACCGCGCTTTGAAGCTCTGGCGAATTCCATGCGCCCAGATCGGATGCTCTCACGGGAAACGTGACCGCCTGCTGAATCTCGGCCACAACGATGCGCGCCAGTTCTGCGTCAGGCTCAATCAGAAGAAAGTGATCCGGGGGCTGTAGTTCGAGCCAGTGCCGCAGGCGCTTGCGAACGACACTAAGCGGAACACCCGATTCGCGCGCCGATCTGAACAGATTTCCGATCAGCCGATCAAGTCCCAATTCGGGTGATAATGACTCTTGCTGCGATTGCTCCTGGATGTAAACACCGCTTCCATGACGCAACACGAGCCATCCGGCCTTTTCCAGATCCTTGTAGGCCGCGCTGACGGTATTCGCGTGAATGCGGAACCGGCGCGCCAATTCCCGGGTGCTGGGTAGGCGTGCGCCGGCCTTGAGATCTTCGCTCAGTATGGCGAGCACAATTTGTGTTACGAGTTGCTCGCGGATGGGTACGTCGCTGACATGAGAAATCCAGAAGCGCATTGTGTGATCAACGAATATCAGTCTGAATGCGGTCCGTAGGAGAGCACGCCTTTCCAGAGCCCGTCAACTGATTCCACTTATGTCCGATGCTCGCCGCTGGGACAGAACTGAAACCCAATCCATCCCACGTAATTCCGTATTGATGCTTGCTTATTGTCTCCTGCTGCATTCAGTAAGCATCTGTACTGGCCAATCTGCCGCAAGAGATTCTAAAAGCTTTGAGATACACACCGGCTCTGTTCCTCTCGTATGAGAAGCACGGAGGCTGAACTGCGAGAGGAAGCATGTCTACACTGCATCCGGAGCGTTGGCAGCAGGTTAGCCCTTACCTGGACTACGCGCTGTCGTTATCGAACACTGAACGTGCCGTTTGGATGGATTCGTTTCGGGAAGGCAATCCCGAGCTGGCAGGAATCCTCGAGAATCTTTTGTCCGAGCACGACGGGGCAGAGAAGGAAAAGTTCCTTCAGCGTTCAATGCTGCAAATTACAGAATCTCGCGACGGGCAAACAATTGGTCCGTACACCTTGATTTCTCCTCTGGGACACGGGGGCATGGGGGTCGTCTGGCTTGCCGAACGCAGTGATGGACGCTTTCAGCGCCGCGTCGCCATTAAGTTCCTGCAATTTGCCCTGGCCACGCGGATTGTCGAGGAGCGCTTTCGTCAGGAAGGCCTGATCCTCGGTCAGCTTACGCATCCACATATCGCAGAGCTGATCGATGCGGGTGTCACGTCAAGAGGGGAGCCGTATTTGGTTCTCGAATATGTCGAGGAGAGACGATTGACGAGTACTGCGACAGGCACAAACTCGATGTCGAAGCTCGGATCAAACTGTTTCTCGATGTGCTTGGCTCGGTCGCTCACGCGCATGCCAATTTGGTGGTTCACCGCGACATTAAGCCTTCCAACGTGCTGGTGAGGAATGACGGCCAGGTAAAACTGCTCGACTCGGAATTGCGAAGTTGCTAGGCAACGATGGAAATGCCGCAATCACACATCTCACACGCGAGAGCGGAGGAGCGTTAACTCCGCAGTTTGCCGCGCCAGAACAGATCACCGGCGGGACGATCACCACAGCTACGGATGTCTACGCCCTTGGAGTTCTGCTCTACCTGATTCTGACGGGACAGCATCCTGCCGGTCCGGGACCACATTCTCCAGCAACGCTGGTGAAGGCAATCGTTGATACCGAGCCGACGCGTTGCTCTGACTCGGTTACAACCTCTGCCGACAAGGCCGCGGCAGAGAAACGTGGCGCCACGCCGGATAAGCTTCACCGCCAGCTTCGCGGTGACCTGGACACAATACTTGCTAAGGCTCTGAAGAAAAGTCCCGACGAGCGCTACCCTTCCGTAACTGCGTTCAGAGACGACCTTCGCAGATATCTGAAGCATCAGCCGATCAGCGCCAGGCCCGACAGCCTTCCCTATCGTGCCGCGAAGTTCATCAGACGCAATCGTATAGCGTTTGGTGCGGCTACCCTGGCCCTGATTGCCATTCTGGGGTCCTCCGGCTTCGCAATCTATCAGGCCAGAATGGCGCAACAACGCTTTCAGGATGTGCGCAAGCTGGCACACACCTTCGTCTTCGATTTACACGACGAAATCGCCAAACTCGAAGGATCGACCAAGGCGAGGGAGATGATGGTGCGTACGGCGCTTGAATATCTTGACCACCTCGCCCGCAACGCAGGAGGCGATCTCGAACTGCAGCGTGAGATCGCCGCTGCCTATATGAAGATCGGCGACGCCGAGGGATATCCCACAAAAGCAAACCTCGGCCGCACAGCGGATGCGCTGGCGAGCTACGGCAAGGCTGGAGAAATGTATCGGCGGATCGCCGCGCGGGATACCACCTATCTCCCGGACCTTGCCAGGTTCTACGAAAGCTATGCTGGCTTGGTCCGCTTCACACACAACTATAGGCAGGCAAAGGCCATTTCCCAAACTGGGATTAAGGCCCTGGATCGCATTCACCTTCACCAGCCGCTCGAAGGGCAGTTGGAGATCGACTACCTGCACGCCTGGTGCACGCTGGGCGATATCGACGAGGATTTGGATCAATTTCATGACTCCCTGGCCGATTACACACGCTGCCGAGAACTCGCGACCAACCGGCTAGCCAGAAAGAGAGATACACAAGGGTTATTGCTGCTGGTGCACGCGGATGAGCGTGTTGGGACCTCGGCAGCCTCGCTGGGACTTCTTGATCAGTCGCTCCGCGCATTCGATGAGGAGGAAGCAGCGCTCACCGAATTGCTTGCCGCTGAGCCTCACAATCCGACTCTGCATCGTCGGCTCGCAATACTGCACCACTACCGATCGGATGTCTACTACAGTGATCTGGAGCCGAGTCTTGGCGACCGGGCACGAGGGCTGGAAAGTGCAAAACGCTACTTGGAAGTAGCGGGAGAAATGTTCCGAAGCGATCCAACGAATACCTCGGCGCAGTTCAGCCGCGCCGTTGCGACATACCAAGTTTCTTTTTACCTGTGTGAATCCGATCCTTTCACGGCCGAGAGGATGGCGGCTAAATCTGTGCAGATGTTTGACACGATGCTCGCGTCTGGCAAGCCTGATTACCTCACCACCTCGCGCCGCGTGCGTGCCCTGCTGCATTTGGGTGAAGCGCAATTAAGGGCAAGACACTTGGCAGAGGCTCGTATGACCGCTAACTCTGCGCTTGAGGCGGAGCGTCCGATTTCTGCCAAGAATGGAACTGAGTGGGACGATGAGCACAAAGTTCTGGTACAGATTCTCACCCTCATGGGAGAGATCAGCGTAGCTGACGGCGAGTATCGAACCGCAGAGAGTCAACTTCAGGAAGCCCGTCAGGAGGCTATACAGATCGCCCAATCCGAGGAAGTTTCCGCCGTCATTCCCCTGGCAAACGTGGAACGCGCTTTAGAAGACGCTTACAGCCGCCAGCACCGCACCGAAGATGCGCGAGCCTGCTACGAACGCCTCAACAACCTCTGGCAGCGATTTCCAGAGTCAAACCAATACGTTGATCTGCAAAGAAGATCTGGGAAGCTGATGTTAGCCACGATCCACTGAACTGTGGCGATACGGCGACAGACGCCAGCGTGCTTTGGCTCTCAGATCGGACCTGATAGCAATTGAGTGGCAGGAATCTGGGATCGCAGTTGAGCAGTTTCGAACAAAAATATGGCGGAGAGAGTGGGATTCGAACCCACGATACCCGTTAAGGTATACACGCTTTCCAAGCGTGCGCCTTCAGCCACTCGGCCATCTCTCCGCACTGCAACCTCCATTCTACTGGAAGCCGAAAAAGAGGAGCGAACACGAAGGTGAGGGAGGCCCGAGGTCCTTCAATCCTGCTCTTTGTCACCTCTTATTAATTTTGCCCTCGTGAGCTGCGTGCTCGCCCCTCCGTGGTAATCTCGCCTGTTTCCGAATTCTGGAGGAAAAAGATGCGGTATGTCGCTGGACTCTTTGCGCTTACACTCGCCGTCCCAATCGTGGCGTTTTGTCAGGCTCCTGCCGCTTCGCCTGCACCAGCGAATGACAAAGGCGGATTCACTACGGCGAACCTCGACCGGACTGTCGAGCCTTGCACGGACTTCTACCAGTTCGCCTGCGGAACCTGGAGGAAGAAGAACCCCATTCCATCCGATCAGCCCGCATGGGACAGCTTTACGGAAGTGTACGTCCGCAATCAGCAGATCTTGCGCGACATACTCGAGAAGCACTCCACCGAAGATCCAAAGCGCAGTCCTGTTGAGCGGCAAATCGGCGACTTCTACTACGCATGCATGGATGAAAAGTCGATCAATGCCAAAGGAATCCAGGCGCTCAAATCAGAGCTTGACCGCACCGCGGCTATCCAGAATCGAGATCAGATCATCGAGCGCATGGCTTACATTCAGTTGCTAACCGGTCCGAGTCCGGTATTCAACTTTAGTTCCAGCCCAGACCTGCATGACGCGTCGATGGTTGTGGCCGACATCGATCAGGGCGGAATCACGATGCCCGATCGCGACTACTACATCAAAGACGATGAGAAGACCAAAGCGGTACGGCAGGCCTATGTCGCATACCTGAAGAAATCATTCACGCTGGCAGGGCAAAGTGAAGCGCAGGCTGCCGAGTCTGCACAGACAGTCCTTAACATCGAAACAGATCTCGCGAAAGCCTCCATGGACCGCACGGTGCGGCGCGATCCCGCGGTGCACGACCATAAGATGAGCCTCAACGACGCCGCTGCGCTTGCGCCGAATCTTCAACTAGTGAAGTTCTTCAAGTTCGCCGGCGTGCCGTCGTTCACTTCGCTCAACGTCGAGAATCCCGATTTCTTCAAACAGGCCAATGGAATATTCACGAAGTATCCGGTCGATGCCTGGAAGACGTACCTAGACTGGCAAATGATCAGCTTCGCCGCTCCATGGCTCTCCGATCCCTTTGTTCAGGCGCGGTTCGAGTACCGTCAGTCGCTCACAGGACAGAAAGAATTGCAGGCACGCTGGAAGCGCTGTGTCGATCAAACTGACAACTCGCTCGGAGAAGCGTTGGGAGAGTCCTATGTCGACCAGACCTTCGGGGTTGAAGGCAAGCAGCGAATGCTGAAGATGGTAAACGCGCTGGAGCAGTCGCTCGATCACGACATCGCTACCCTGCCCTGGATGACCGATACGACGAAGAAAGAAGCAAAGATCAAACTTGACGCCATTCGAAATAAGATCGGCTATCCGGAAAAGTGGCGCGACTACAGTTCGATCAAGGTCAGCCGTGACGATTTTCTCGGTAATTACATTCGCGCCGCGCAGTTCGAGGCGCATCGTCAGACAAACAAGATTGGCAAGCCGGTGGACAAGACGGAATGGGACATGACGCCTCCAACGGTGAACGCCTACTACAGTGGACAGTTCAACGAGATCGTCTTTCCTGCTGGTATCTTGCAGCCTCCGTTCTTTACGAAAGAACTTGATGACGCGATAAATTTCGGCGGCATCGGTGCGGTGATCGGCCATGAGTTGACCCACGGCTTCGACGACGAAGGCCGAAAGTTCGATCCCCAGGGAAACCTGCGCGACTGGTGGACGCCGGTGGACGCGCGCGAGTTTGAGAAACGAGCGGGATGCGTCGCCGATGAGTACAGCGGATTCAACGCCGTTGATGACATGAAGCTGAACGGAAAATTGACTCTTGGCGAAAACACCGCCGACAACGGCGGGGCTCGTATTGCTTTGATGGCCCTGCTCTCCACGCTGCAACAGCAGGCAAAGGCTTCTCCGTCAGACGATCCTCTCACGCGCAAGATCGATGGGTTTACTCCTGAGCAGCGTTTCTTTTTGGGATTCGCAACAGTCTGGTGCGAGAACCGGAGTGACGAGTACAGTCGGTATCTCGTGACCGTCGACCCGCATTCTCCCGGACGCTGGCGAGCGAACGGCGTCCTTCAAAATATGCCGGAGTTCCAAAAAGCATTCAGCTGCAAGCCTGGGCAAGGCATGGTAAGCACGAATGCCTGTCGGGTTTGGTAAGGGCATTGAGCCCTGCGATGCCCTGATACGTAAGGCTGGCTCCCGCCACCGGGAAGAACGGCAGCTTTACCGCCAAGAAACCAGCCCCACGTCCCATCCTTGAACGGACTTCCCTGCCCATTTGGGCGATGTGCGCTCTTAACTTTCGCGGGATACTGCGACTGAAGGTTAGTTGGAGATCACATGGCATCAGTAGTGCATCAGGAATGGGAAACACTTTCTAATCAGTTCGCTAACGTTGCTGAGCAAGCCTCCAAATTTGCAGTGGCGGTGTACGGCGGCCGTCGAGTTGCGGGCAGCGGGATCGTTTGGCGGTCAGGAATTGTTGTTACCGCGAGCCACATGTTGCGCCGTACCGAGGAAATTGAGGTCACTTTCGGTGCAGAATCGCGGCACAAAGCAACGTTTTTGGGGCGAGATCCGGGCACTGATGTGGCAGTTCTGAAACTCGACACCCGCGACTCTGGACTACCGGAGCTCCTTTCCGACACCAGCAGTCTACGTGTCGGACAGGTTGTTCTGGCCCTCGGACGCTCGACCCTGGGTGACTTAGCGGCTGCTGCCGGCATCATTGCACGGCTCGGTGCACCATGGCAGACATGGCGTGGCGGCAAGATCGACAGCCTGCTGCGGCCTGATGTGACGCTTTATCCCGGACAATCGGGCAGTGCGTTGATCGATTCTCACTGGCGCGTGCTGGGCATGAACACGTCTGCATTAGCTCGGGCAGCTGCAATCACGGTCCCGACCGCGACGATAGAGCGCGTTGTAACTGAGATCGTGGAACACGGCGGTGTCTTCCGTCCGTATCTAGGTTTGGCGATGCAGGCGGTCGCGGTGCCTCCGGAACTATCCAGCAAACTAAAGATAGAACAGGACTCGGCGTTGATAGTGATGCAGGTTGAATCTGGAAGTCCTAGCGCTGAGGCTGGACTTGGACTTGGGGACCTGATTGTGAGCTTCAATTCGCAACCGGTAAGCGGAATTCAGCACATTCAGAGTGCGCTCACCAAGGCAAAACGGGGCGACTCGGCGGATATTGGGTATGTGCGTGGGGGTACACTTTCGTCGATAAAGGTGAAATTAGCAGACCGGCCGCGCCACTAAGACATCAATTAGAGAACGAGATGCAAACGGCTTTTGCAGTGGACGTGCCGCGCAGAGCAGCGTTGGCGGAGGCGAATGCGCCTCTCTCGGTGGCGATTACTGCTGTTTCTGTATCAATCCGCGCCAGAATCGAGACGCTCGCGCATCTCGCTGGTGCGCAAGTCAAGTCAGAAACGGAACGATATGACATTCTTCTGCTGGCACTGGACGCTTCGACGCCCCTGCCTACGTCGACTCAGGCTTTAAGTCTGTTGATTCCGGCACCGGCGCATGTTTGTGCGATCTGGAACGGCACAGCTCCCCCGCGAGGCACAGTTTCGCGTTTACTGCGCGCAGGTATCTCGGGCGTCTTACCGATTGGTATTGCGCCGACTCGGCTGCGATCAGCCTTGCGCACAATTCGCACTGGATTACAGGTCGTCGATCCGGTGTTCACGCGCGAAGAATCGAGACTGTCGCCAATCGCAAGCTCCTCTCCCGAGGAGCTAACAGACCGCGAGCAAGAGGTGCTCACGATGCTCGCCGAGGGCTTGTCGAACAAGGAAATTTCTTCGCGGCTCTCGATCTCAACCCACACCGTGAAGTTCCATATCAGTTCTATTCTGGGAAAGCTCGGCGCAGGCTCGCGTACGGAGGCTGTGAGTATCGGAATGCGAAGCGGGCGGGTGGCCATCTAGGTTGGTGGCATAGCCTCCTCCTCGGCTGTGGCTGTGCCCAATGCGGAGTCGGGCGAAGGCGCCATTGCCACAAGCAAGACCAGTCGTCGGGCTGGAAGCCCGACTCAATTTTGCGCTGATTCTGGGGGCACCCCGCGCCATTCTCAATCGCGCCGCAGAAAGCGCGGCATACCGGCACGCTCATCGCTCCGAGAAACTATGCTTTAGCTGCCGAAGCCATCCTTCTTGAACATTTTCTTCACGCCGCGGAGCGCCTGGCGCGTCCGCTCTTCATTTTCGATCAGGGCGAAGCGCACGGAGTCGTCGCCGAATTCGCCGAAGCCGATGCCCGGACTGACCGCGATTTCCGCCTCAGTAAGCAATTTTTTTGAAAACTCGAGAGAGCCCAGTTTGCGATAGCTCTCTGGAATTGGCACCCAGACAAACATCGTGGCTTTCGGCCTCTCAACCTGCCATTTCAGTTTTGCTAACCCTTCGACCAGGCAATCGCGTCGTTTTCTATACGTCTCGCAGATCTCCTTCACGCAGTCTTGAGGCCCATCCAGCGCGGCGATGGCAGCTACTTGAATTGGGGTGAAGGTTCCGTAATCGAAATAGCTTTTCAATCGTGCCAGCGCCGCAACGAGCTTCGCATTGCCCACCATGAATCCCACACGCCAACCCGGCATGTTGTAGCTCTTGGACAAAGTAAAGAACTCGACTGCAATCTCCCGCGCGCTAGCCACCTGCAGGATCGAGGGCGCGCAATAGCCGTCGAAGACAATGTCGGCGTAAGCGAGATCGTGCACCACGTAGACGCCATACTCTTTGCAAAGCGCGATGATGCGCTCGAAAAAAGACAGATCAACGCAGTGCGTGGTTGGATTCGAGGGAAAGTTGAGGATTAGAAGCTTGGGACGCGGATACATCAGGCGTATCGCCTGCTCGAGTTCAGCGACGAAGTCCACTCCGGTCCGCATCGGGATCGAGCGAATGTCGGCTCCCGCGATCACAGGTCCGTAGATGTGAATCGGGTAGCTGGGATTCGGCACGAGTACGGCGTCGCCGCGGTCCAGCACGGCCAGACACAAGTGCGCGATTCCCTCTTTGGAACCAATCGTGGCGATCGCTTCCGTCTCGGGATCGAGTTCAACTTGATAGCGCCGGCGATACCACTCGCAGATCGCACGCCGTAGCCGCGGAATACCTTTTGAAACCGAATAACGCTGTGTGCCCGGACGCTTCGCCGCCTCCACTAGTTTGGCTAGGATGTGTGGCGGCGTCGATCCGTCAGGATTACCCATGCTGAAATCGATTACGTCTTCGCCACGCTTGCGTGCCGCGGCCTTTAACTCGCCGATCACGTTGAAGACATAAGGCGGGAGCCGGCTGATTCGGTTGAACTCAGTCATGGGCTGCCAATTACTCTATCTCAGCCGATTGGAGATTCATGGAGAGGGAATCGAGGAGTTCAATCGGAACGGACGCGGCGAATCTCCCCACTCTCATCCTAGTCTTGCGTGGTCGCCGCTTGGGCTGCCAGATCAGAACGACGACGATGTAAACCGAGCGTCCGCGTACTTTCAGGTAGTTCCCAGAAAAGCTGCGCGGCTCGAGCAAGGGCACCCTGCACATTCGGACACACGTTTCCTGCTCCTACATGCTCCTCGAATTCAGCGCGGTGCATGAGCCGGGCAGGCTGTGAAGGTGCCCCGCAGAAAATTAGGCCACGCCCGGTTCCGTGCACAACGTCGGCAAACTCCTGTAAGGCTTGCAGACCGGTTGCATCGAGCGCGGTCATATTCCGCAACCGGACTACTATGATCGGCGGCATCTCTGGGATATTCGCAATGATGTCGTTGATCTTATCCGTCGAGCCGAACAGGAACGGTCCGTGAATGCGCAGGATCGTCACGTAAGGCGGTATCTGCTTGTCCTGCAGAATGTGCAGGCGTCCTTCTTCGAGATATTCACCTGTGACTTCAGAGACTGTTGTGGTAGCGGTAACGTTCCGGATGTAAATCAACACAGCCAGAATCATTCCCATCTCGACTGCGACGGTCAGATCGGCGAAGACAGTCAGCAGCAGCGTAATTAACCAAACTGCAATTTCCAGCTTGCTCAAGCGCAGCAGTTCAGGAATCTGCTTCCATTCGCCCATGTTGTAGGAGACTACGAACAAGATCGCGGCAAGCACAGCCAGCGGCACAAACTTCGCTAGAGGGGCTGCGAAAAGCAGGATGGCGAGCAGAGTGAGCGCGTGAATCATTCCCGAAACGGGTGTCTTCGCACCCGAACGAATGTTGGTGGCAGTCCGCGCGATGGCCCCGGTTGCCGGCAAGCCGCCGACCAGCGGAGAGGCAACGTTGGCGATACCTTGCGCAATCAGCTCGACATTTGGGTTGTGGCGATCGCCGCTCATGCGATCGGAGACGACCGCCGACATCAGCGACTCAATGGCGCCCAGCATGGCGACCGTGATCGCCGGCGAGATCAGGGGGCGAATCAGGTTGAATTGCAGAGGTGGAATGGCAAAGTCGGGTAGGCCGGAAGGAATTCCACCGAAGCGTGTGCCGATGGTTTCGATCGGCAGCTTGAGCAAGGCTGACACCACCGTGCCCGCCAGTAGGGCAACAATATAACCCGGCACGCGCTTCACGTAGCGAGCGGTGAGGAGGATGATTGCCAGGGCAATCGTGGCCAGCGAAGTCGCAACTGGCGAGAGCGTGCGAAAGTTGTGCGCGACGGATGTCATGCGCCCCCAGAAATCACCAGGGACGTGATCGATCTTGAGCCCAAAGAAATCCTTGATCTGGGTACTTGCGATCAGAATCGCGATGCCATTGGTAAAGCCCACGACTACCGGACGCGGAATGAATCGCACTGCTGTCCCAAGT